>Ga0075342_1000169_pt1 | contig 11444 bp, 14 predicted proteins | sample RushOxbow_ThreeS_3_FD_120085 | JGI IMG/M metagenome (GOLD analysis project Ga0075342, IMG submission 120085) | Natural and restored wetland microbial communities from the San Francisco Bay, California, USA, that impact long-term carbon... | ecosystem: Environmental > Terrestrial > Soil >...
CAGGGCATCTGTGAAGGCCTGAGTGCGGCATTCGTTTCGAGGAATATATTTACACTCCAAGCGCTTTCCCTGTGGTATGATCGAATCCTTTTGCTTTCTCGGCATATCGCAGAACCATATCAGCAGATTTGTGACGACTGAATTTTTGGATCTCATGAACAGGAACGCCTTTCTTTGCTGTCTCGGTTATTATGCCTCTTCTTAGGCTGTGTCCGCTGTGGTCATTTCCGAACACTCTTTTCATGATGTGTGACACTGAATGAGCGGAGAGCTGTTTTTCCGAGACTTTTCCGCCCTTCACTAAAGATCGGAAAATGGGGCCTTCGGCGATGCCTGACAACTCAAGCCATCTTTTTAGGTTTCGAATCGGGCACACTAACGAATCTTGAGTGTGCGAAATATAGATCTCTTCGAGCCTATCCGATGTTTTCGATCCAAGAAGAGTGATTATCACCCCTTCGTCAGTGAAGGTCACCTGCTTGTGCTGTATTGACGCAAGCTCGCTTCGTCTGAATGCCCCCCAATATCCTAGAGTGATCAAGGCCTTGTCTCGGGTATCTTGCAGGCTATCTGATAAACCTTTTATCGCAATTTTGAGATCAACAATTGAGAGCGCTGGCGCTTGCTTGATTTTAAGCTTTTCCTTATGGGTTCTGCGGATCCCCTTTCTTATGGATCGATAAATGCCGGGATCTCCTTTGATGCTTACCTCTTTTTCTTTGTGAGCTTTCTCGATTGCAGCTATTGAAGCGTCTAATGTGGAAAAGCTAACTTCCTCCCCAATTGATGACAGATATAATGCCACCGCTTCGGCCGAGGTTGGCAAAGAGATTATTTTTTGGCTAGCGCACCACTTAGTGAATTTTCCCCACATAGAACGATAGGTTCGCCAGGTATTGGCGGAAAGTTCAGCCTGCTTGTATCCTTTAGCCTTTTGAACAAGGTCGGCCTGTTCGAGTGTTAGCTCTTGTGATTGCCTCAATGTTAAGCTCATTTTTTATTCTCCCTTGGATTACTTACGTTAAGTTGAATTAGCGTAACCAAAATATACACGATCACGACGTTATATTCAAGGATTGTCACACAGTATTACTGTAATACAGTATGACTACACAACAATCTTAGAGTAACAGAGAAACACAGTATGACCACACTACTGCATTACTGTGTGACAGTATTACTGTATTACAACGGGATTGTGAGACAGAAACACAGTGTCACAATAACACACACTCAATATCAATCCGTATCATTTCAAAACAAGAAATTGACAAAAAATTCTCATATGGTATTTTATAAGCATCTTATTGAAATGGAAAGGAGGAGGAACATGACAGGAAATGTGCTGAATGCCGATGAAGCATGTATCTATCTAAAGATAGCAAAGGTTACACTCTATAAATATGTGCGACAGGGCGCTATCCCCGCTTACAAAATGGGAAAGGTCTGGCGCTTCGATAAAAACTCGCTCGACGACTGGATAAAGAAACGTGTCCAGCAAGACACGGAAATGCGAACAAGAAAAGCCTCAAGAGCCGTAAAGAAATGACAGTAGCATTGTATTACAGTATGACAGTGTTACAGCAACAAAGTATTACAATATGACAAAGATCATAAGCAGTGTAGGAGCTAAAGGCGGAACTGGAAAAAGCAGCATAGCTCTTTTTACCGCTTGGGAGCTCGCCACATCTCACAAGAAAAAAGTAGCCGTGCTTGATGCGGATATTCAAGGTACCTGCATCTCTGCAAAATTGTTAAATCAAGATCTTCCTTTTGAAGTGGTTTCTGTAGGCAACAAGACAAAGCTTTGGGAAACAGGAAAAGCGTTAGCAGATAATGGCATTGATTATATCATCATCGACGGGAATCCAAGATCCATCAATGAAGACCCCGATTTGATAAAAATGATTGCTAGGTTGAGTGACCTAAGCTTGATCATCACACGACCATCACCCCGAGATATAAAAGCACAAACGAGGTACGTTGACATGGTCAGGCAAGAAACAGCTGGAGACATTAAGCTGGTGTGGAACTTTTATCAGAAAAACACGGGCGCTCACAAGGAAGGTGTTCCAGAAGGGGAAAAGCTTTTAAATTTATCTAGCCTGAAGACAAAGATCGGAAATAGAATCTGTTTCCAAGATATTGGATACACAGAAGATATAGGAATGCTCACAAAACAAGCCTCTTGTGAAGTTAAGGCGCTTGTCAAAGAGATCAAAAGGTTACTTGATGGCAAAAAATAAATCCAAGCGATCTTTAGACTCAGTGGGAGAAGCACAAAAACAAACAGAAAAAACAAATAAGGATAAGTTTGCTTCTACGCAATCCCTCATTCAAGAAACACAAAAAAAGAAAATGAGCTCCAAAGGAAGAATTAGTCCACAGCTTAGTTGTACCATTCTTCCAGAAGACAAGAAACTGCTGAGTGAATTAACAATTTTCGCAGTGAATAAAGCAGGGAAAGCCGTAAATACTTCACAAGTTATCCGTGCTTTAATAAGGCTTGGTGTAAGAAAAATGGACGAATTGGAGTTTTAACGCGCAAGTTAATATGGAACTATAAGGAACGTAAGGTAACCTAAGGAATGTAAGGAACAATTTAAAAAAAAATCAAAAAAAAGCATTTGACCAAAAACAAAAACTGCAAATATTTTAATTTCTAAAACGTCCGAAAGGCGTAAACCAAATTTTTTAAAATTTTGAAACGGAGTTTCATGAAGATCATGCGAAAAAAGAATCGTAAGAGGATTGGCCTCCTCTTACGATTTGTATCTGGTTGATGACCCAGTGTTATTTTTCATCATAAGAAGCCCGCCCTATTACGTCAATTCAAATGCGGGTCTTCTTTCTTCATGCGTCTCCAATAGGAGATTTGAATGGCAAAGAAAAAAATTTCTCTGATCGAGCAAAAAATTGGTGACCGGCAATTTTTAGAGCCTGCATTTTTTGTAACTTTGGGGCTCTTCGATTCCTGTCATGGCGTCAGGCTGGCTTTAAAGTCCGGGCTGCTTCCCTATTTAAAAATCGGCAGCCGTTACAAGATCCTTCGCGAAGACTTTCTGCGGTTTTTGGAGGACAACTATTTTGATTCCTGATTTGCTCGAGGCACAGCGCGCCTTTTGCCTGCATAATTTTACATTTGCTGTTGCTCAAGTCCTCAGCGCGGAGCGTGGCTCAGAAGCCAGGGAAAAGGCCTCTCACTGGCTTTTCACTACGATTATGTCTCTTTTCGAGATTGAAAAAGAAATTCGAAAATATCAAGGGGCGATGGATGCTCAAAGAGAATTTTGATGAAATTTTATGGAAATTTTTGTTAACGTCACCGTCTTACAAAAACGAAAAAGCCACCTGGGCGGGTGGCTTAATCAACGAAACCCCCACTGTAATGGAGCTTTTCTATGTCTAATTTTACAAACATTCTCGCGAAAAATCAATCAGAAAAAAACCCAATTTCTCTTGCTGAAGAAAAAGTCCAAGAAAAACCTGTCGAGCAACCTTCTGGAGAAGGAAATCATCCAGTCGAGGAAAAAATTGTTACTCTCAAAAAGAGAGATGAGGAATTTGACGCACTGGAAAAAAAGAAAGGAAAGAGTCGTGGCGGCAAAGAGGAAGAAAAATTAGAGCTAGAAAAAAAAGTCGTTGAAGAACTCAATGGACGACATGCTGTTGTCACTTTAGATCAATTTTATATTTTAACCGAAAAAGAAAATCCTATTTTTGGTGGGAAAGATTTTTCGCTTGAAAGTAAGCAGTCTTTTAGAAATCGATATGAAAACAAAATCCCAGATGGTCACAAAAAAACAAAAGCTGACATATGGCTTAAAAGCCCTTTTAGACGTGAATTTAAAGGGATTGTCTTCGATCCCACTCACAAAGGAAATAAAAACGGCTATTACAACTTATGGCAAGGATTCGCTAAAAAATCACAAAAAGGACAATGTGATCTTTATTGGAACCATGTCAAGGAAAATATATGTTTTAATGATTCTGAAGCATATCGTTTTGTGCGCAAGTGGTTAGCTTATATTTTCCAATATCCAGATGAAGTTCACACAGCCTTAGTTCTTGTTGGAAGCCAAGGGGTCGGAAAAAATTCTTTTGTAGAACCCTTGGGAGTTTTGCTTGGAAGCCACTATGTTTTGCTGAACAGTCTATCCGAACTCTTGTCTCATTTTAATTATCATTTAAAGCATGCGGTTCTAATCCATGCCAACGAATCGCTTTGGGGCGGTAACAGAAAAGAACTTGGTACTTTAAAAGGAATGATTACAGAAAAAACTTGTTTGATTGAAGGAAAGGGAAAAGATCGGATCATGCTGAAGAACTTTAAGCATGTAATCCTAAGCTCAAACGAAGACTGGCCAGTTCATCTAGATGCAGATGATCGTCGTTTTTTTGTCCTAAACGTATCAGAAGGTCACAAAGAAGATTTTTCGTATTTTGAATCAATTCAAAAACAACTCGAAAATGGTGGATACGGGGCTCTTCTATACGATCTATTGAATGAAAATTTAACCAACTTCAACCCTCGACGACTGCCGAATAGCAGTGCTGCTTTCGAAATAAAACTTCGTAGCGCAAAAGATACTCACAAATATGTGTACAATGTCCTTAACGAAGGATGTTTTGACGTGGGAAATTCGACTCCTCATGGAAACTGGCCCAAAGATCCAATGTCAACAGAATCAATTTTTCAAGATTATTGCGCATGGACTGCGCGTAACGGAAAAAAAGACCAATCCGATAAAGATATTTTTCTCAGAGAGATCAAAAAACTTCTTCCTGGTATCAGAGATACTCGACCTACGGAAAATGGAATTAGGGTTAGAAAAATTGTCTTCCCCAAACTAGATGAAGCAAGAAAAATTTTCGAAAAATCCTACAAAGCAACAGAGGATATTTGGGATGCATAAGTATTATATGCTGGACGCGGTCCACCATCGGTCCAACATACTTAATTATATAAGTAGTTGTTTATCAACACTCGGTCCAGCATGTCCACCATGTCCAGCATATTTAATAGATGGAAAAACTGGAAAATTAAAAGGGTCTTGGAAAATATGGGGAAATCGCATTTTATCGTTTTTTTGCAATTCAAAAAATGGCGAATATGCTGGACATGGTGGACCGACTATTGATTATTAGTTATTTATGAAAACGTTATGCTGGACCGGATGGTGGACCGATGGTGGACCGATGGTGGACGGATGGTGGACAGGGGGAAAATATGAATATCATTGATGTATTAGAAGAACTTAAAATTTTTCCAAGAAAGAAGTCTGCAAAAGAGTACTGTTCGCCATGCCCGTACTGTAATGATGGTACTGACCGTTTCACTATCTGGCCAGATCAAGGAAAGGGTGGTCAATTTTGGTGTAGAGTGTGTGAGAAGAAAGGGGACGCTATTAAATTGCTTAGAGACTTACAGGGCCTAACATACAGACAAGCATGTGTAAAGCTGCGTGTAGATCCTGTAACACGCCATACATCAACACAGGAACAAAAGACTTTCATTGCCGAGAATCCTCCCGATCTATGGACTGAAAAAGCTACAGCATTTGTCGAGTGGTCCCATGACAAGCTTATGAAGAATGAAAATTTCCTTTCTGTACTGACAAAAAGAGGCATGACTCTCGAAACAATCAAAGCTTTTAAACTCGGTTACAATCCTACAAGACTATTTAGACAATGCGATGAGTGGGGGTTAGCAAGAGAATCAAAAGAGAACGGAAAGCCAAAATATATCTGGTTACCTCAGGGAACTATAATCCCAACTTTTGAAGATGGCAAGCTGACTAAGTTAAAGATTCGTAACGCCAATTTTGAACGGGAGCTTGAAAAGTACAACACAGAAAGGGAAAGAAGCGATGTGCCAAAGTATCCACCGAGCAAATATGTCGTTGTTAAGGGAAGCAAGAAATGCCCATCAATCTACGGAAACATAAGCTTAGATACCCTTCTCATATTGGAAAGTGAACTGGATGCAATATTAATGATGCAGGAAGCAGGGGAATTTTGCTTCTGTTTAGCCCTTGGTGGTTCTACGCAGCCTTTAGACCTTCACAAAGAGAGAATTGTTAGGGGAGTGGAGAATCTTTTGTTCTGCCCCGATTTTGACGAAGCAGGAAAAGGGTCATGGGATCGATGGATTAAACGATTTCCTGATACAAAAAGAATCCTCACACCTGAAGGAAAAGATCCAACAGAGGCTTTAAACCATGGTGTGGACTTGAAAGAATGGATAAAGGGAGCATTGAGCTTAAATCATTAAAAAAGGAGGAAACATGCCTAAAAAAAACTCAGAACGGACATTTTCGATAAGCCCAAGGCAACGTTATAGTCTAAGGAAACACGGAATAAAAGTTTCTGCTAAGATAACAAGTAAAGAGGCTTTAGAGCTGGTATCGATGGCACAAGAAATACTGGAATCAGAAATAAACCAAAGGAAGCATCATGAAACTGAACAATAGGCTGACATGTTTAGAAAAGAAAGATCTGCAACGGATCAACATAGGTCCACTGATGGCGTTCATTGGTGTTCCCGAATGGGATTATGACCTTTTCGAGAAAGCCCGGGAGTTTTGGGATGAAGAAGGTGTATTTTATTCAAATGGAGCTGTGAGGAGCGCAGTCCCTTGGCCTCATTACGGTGGCAAAGAGACAAAATTCCTGGGGTTTGGAACACAAGCTGACCTGTGCTTTGGGATGAGTTGCAGAGTCAGAGACTACAAAGAAGAGCAATTTCTCTTCCTAGCAGACGTTGCATTTCTTATCATGGAAAATTGGAAGGAGGTTGCAATGGTTTTTGATACTCCTGTTGGAAAGCGTGGAGAGCTGGAGGTTTCTGAAGAAGCTTTGGAAATTCTTCAATATATGGTTAAGGATTAATAACACTATTTGAATTAAGTGAACAAAAGTATAGAAAAAGTGCATGAAAAGTATTAGTAGAAACGGTTTTACCAAAAAGCAATTACACGCATTACCATACATAGCTTCTTGCCCCACTTATTGACTAATCAAGGAATGCAAGCCCCCCTTCCTTAACGAAGGGTGAGGCCGTTGAGCTGATCAGCAAAATCAAAAGAGAAGAGCTATTCGAAATGTTAGATCAAAGAAATTGAATTATGGAAAATTAAATCAGAAAAACTAAAAGAGAATTGTTATGAATGAGAATATTCCGAATAAAAACAAACCTAATCATTGTGAGATAGAAAAAGAAAAAATAGGCAAACGCTGCCCCATAAAGTTTGTCTTTAACGGTGATAAATTGGAAAAAATGATCATCGATGAAGAGAACAACAATTTAAACTCCTTGAAAAGAGTTTTCGGAACGATAGATTTGGAGTTGATCTCAGAAATTCTCGAGTGTGGAGCTAATGTTTTTATGGATGCTCCTCGAGAGCAAAAGTTCAACACAATGGTTCAGGCTTTAGCAGATTTTAAGCCACAAAATGCAATGGAAGCTAGGCTATGCGCCCAAGCACAAGCTCTCTATTCTCAAGGGATGAGACTGATGGCGTGTGCAAATGATGAAAAAATGATGCTTCAACAAGAGCACTGCCTAAAAAACGCCATCAAGCTTCTCAGGCTGCATAACGAAACGGTACTTGCCCTTGACAAGCTAAGAAGAGGCGGTGAGCAGAAAGTTGTTGTTCAACATGTCAACGTGTCAGATGGGGGACAAGCGGCGATTATGGCCGGGAATTTCCAAGCCGGGGGAGGGGGTGACGGAAAAAAAGAGGAGTAATCACATGCGTTGCCAAGCAAAAAGCAAAAGATCCCGCAGGCAGTGTAAAAGCTGGGCGGTAAAAGGAAAACGGGTTTGTCGAATGCATGGTGCTTTTGCAGGAATAAAGACGGCAGAGGGTAGAATAAGGCAAATTGAGGCCGTTACTAAGCATGGGCACTATTCAAAAGAAGTTATTTTAGAGAAAATGTTGTTGCGTCTGCTGCTCAAAGAAGCAAAAACCCTGCTAAGACAAGCTGGATAAAGACAAATCAAGGCGTGGAGGCATATATTCCTACCCAACAAGAAGATATCGCCTGAGACGCCATTAGAAAGCTTCCTAACCACTATTGAGAAGGTGGAGAGAATGGCTGGGATTGTGTTTCCGAAAGAAAGGTAAAATAATTTGTTTGTTTCTCTAGAAAATTGCTCGCGAAAATGCTAGAATAATGACTTCCAATTTCATGGGAGCAAACTTTCCCTGTGTTTTTCGTAAATTAAGGTTGCCATAAATTTTTATATACACTTAGAATGCTCAATATCGTTTGTATCTTATGTATCCGTTAAAATAGAAATCGCGTTAAGATTTTGTGAAAAAGGAGAGTATGCATGAACTTTAATAACATACAGTCCGTTCATGATTTTGTGCACGATAGCAATGTCAATGTACAGATATCATTTTTTGGAACCGCATTTCTGTGTAAAAAAGAGAGCGTACCAATAACCTTTCTTGGAAGAACAGTTTTTCATCTAACTAAAACAACGGTATCGATATCCATAGAAAATTTAGCAAAAAGAGTTGATGAGTTGGCAATAGCTTTTCGAGATAGTTCAGATACTACTGAAAAAGATAAAAAACTGTGTGATGAGTCTTTACAAAGACTGTTTGATTTTAACGGCCAAAGCTACGATGAGATAGGTAAATCGAATTTTATAAAGAAAATTTTTATATACACTCGAAATTTTTTTAGATGTGGTGATGGCGATGATCTTGCTTTAATATCCAACATTCACCAGTTTAAAGGTTTTAGATCTGTAAAAAATAAGTTTTAATTTAGGAAACGACAATGATATCGAGTTTAGTTACTCCTTGTGCAAAAATAACGCCTGAAAACTGGGCTGTGACTATGGTGAAAGACCTTGGGAGCTTACACGCTAGAATCTTATTTGAGGGGATTGAAGATTTTGGAGAACAGTTTGTTCAAATGGCTCATCTTACAGGAGCCAAGTTTTGGGAAGGAAGAGTTCAATGCTTTTTTTCTCATAGAATAGGGCGCATTGAGATGTTAAGGAAGTGGGGAAAACATGAATTTAAACTGAGCCACTATTCCACAAAAACAACTACGTGGATTCTTTCAAGAGACAAAGTTGAAAGCTTGATGAAGAAGATCGAGGGCGAATCAGGAAAAGGGCATCCATTTTTCATTGCAGGCAAAACCTCTTTTCTTGCAAAAAGTGCGGAAACTTATGACATCCATAATCCGCTCTTATCAATGATTGCTGATAAAAACGAAAAATTGTTTTTGAAACTTTATGATAGCTACTGCAACGAAAAAAAAACCACAGGAATGAAAGAAGAAGAATTTAATGTAGCTATAAGAGAAACCCTTCGTGAACACCATGTGGATCTGCTTTCAAAATTCAAACGGCTCTCGAAAGAGCATGAGGAGATACTGAAACAGATTCAGTCTGAAGATATTAATCATAGCTACCAATGTTTAATGGGGCTTTTTGAGCAAGAGAGAGTTGTTGCAAAAGAAACTGAGGAGGACAACTGCTTCACTTGGGCAAAGCTTCAATTCAAATACCTGGGAATTGAGCTCAAGGAACCAAAATCCTTCCAAAGAGTTGCCATACTCGCATCAGTGACATCGTTGCAAGTTTTCCATCCTATAAAAGCAGACGGAGAGCATCTGGTAATTGACATGATAAAAGATGATTCTCCAATGGCAAGCGCTGCATCGATGCCAAAACCTCTTTCTCATAGGACGGTCACACATAAAAAAGATCGAGACAAGAGGACAGAGGCTTTCAAGAGTCTTAATAAAGAAACAAGGGGAATATTTATTAAGAATACAATGGGGGTAAGTTCTTTGGTCGCAGGGTCAATTATTTCAGTGGTAGGATTCTGGGGAGGTGTTGGGGCTGCATGTGGAGTTGTTGCAACAGCTCCTGTTTCAGTTCCTATGACAATTGGTGCTGCCGTTTTAGCGTATTCTGGACGCATTGTAAGTGACTTTCAATCATCAAACTTGGATCGTTTGAAAAAAGAAATTATAGTCCGTGAGATAACAGCACAAGAAGTTGAAAAGCTTAGAAAAAACATACAATACAACGTCTTTTTTAATTAAATAATCCTTGTGTTGGATTTTAGGGTGAGTTTCAACAAACGTCACTAAAGTTCCATAGGATTTTTAGACGTTAAAGATACTAAAGAAAGATTCTGTAATCTGTATCGAACACTTTGGCGAGCCGCTTGGCAATATCTTTGCCGATAGGTCTGTGACCACGCTCCATTTTGCTAATGTTGTACTGTGAAACACCTATTAGCTCTCCCAATTGGTGTTGCGTGTACCCTTCCCTTTTCCTCGATCCTGCAAGGATTACAGACCATTTTGGTCGATCCCCAAAAGCTTCCTTGAAGAACTCATCGGCGGTGACAAACTCTTCTTCTTCGTGCGCCTGTATTTCTCTTCTTTCAGTAAGGTGCTTTCTCGTGTGTGCCTGCATAATATACCTCTATGGTTTTTTGTTGCTTTATCGGCATCCCAGCACAATAACATTAAGTCTATTTAACGTCTTGACTTTTTGTTGGTGAGCTGACAACCTATTGGTTACGTTATATGGGAGGACGGGGATGTCAATAAAAGAAGAAAAAATATCCAAAAAGGCGAGAGCCACGGTTTACATGACAGAGGGGGAAGAAACCCTCCTAAATGAGTTATTTATCAAGAGACTAAGAGAAAAGCAAAAAACCGATAAATCCGCTCTTTTATGTGAGGGGATCCGACTCCTCTACGAGAAAGAATTTGGGGTATAGAATGACCAATAGCACTGAGAAATCGCCCGTTAAAGCCAAACCATCCTCAATGGTTCCGGATGGGTACAAGGCAGTATTAGAGTCCATTGTAGGTAAAATTAAGGCCGCTCAAACAAGGGCGATGGTCTCTGTTAATCGAGAACTGATCGAGGTATACAGAGACATTGGGAAAACTATCTATGAGAAGCAAAAGAGTGCTGAGTGGGGTGAGTCGGTTGTCGAGCAGTTAGCTAAAGATCTCCAAAAACTATTCCCTGGTATGAGGGGATTTTCTTCTCGTAACCTATGGAGAATGAAAGATTTATATGAATCTTATCGAGATAATGAAAAACTGACGACACTGTCGGCAGAAATTAGCTGGTCCCATAACGTTGCCATTTTATCTAAGTGTGGAGACATTTTAGAGAAAGAGTTTTATATGCGGATGTCTAAAAGAAATTCCTGGAGCTATCGAGTATTGCTTAACCAAATAGACAATAAGAACTATGAAAAAACAATGGTTAGCCAGACTAATTTTGACAAGAATTTACCGGAAAAGATGAGGCCAGAGGCAAAGTTGGCTGTGAAGGATGAATACGCCTTCGATTTTCTTGAGCTGGGGGATGAGCACAGCGAGTATGAGCTAGAGCGGGCTATTTTGAGGAATATCGAACACTTCTTGAGAGAGGTCGGGAA
>Ga0075342_1000170_pt1 | contig 11391 bp, 13 predicted proteins | sample RushOxbow_ThreeS_3_FD_120085 | JGI IMG/M metagenome (GOLD analysis project Ga0075342, IMG submission 120085) | Natural and restored wetland microbial communities from the San Francisco Bay, California, USA, that impact long-term carbon... | ecosystem: Environmental > Terrestrial > Soil >...
TCGATATATTTGGTGAAGTTATCCCGGCTCTGCATGGCACGGCCACCCGAAATGATGATCTTGGCCGACGTCAACTCAGGGCGCTCCGACTTCGACAACTGCTCGCCCGCAAACGTGGACAGGCCGGGATCCGCAGCCGCGGTGGCGTTTTCAATGCCTGCCGAGCCATCCGTGCCCGCCGCCTGAAAAGTCGAAGTCCGCACGGTGATGACCTTCTTCGCATCGGATGATTTCACCGTCTGGATCGCATTGCCGGCATAGATCGGACGCTCGAAGGTATCGGGGGAAACCACTTTCGTAATGTCCGAAATCTGCATCACGTCGAGCAACGCGGCGACGCGCGGCATAATGTTCTTCCCGGTCGTTGTCGCCGGCGCGACGATCGCGTCGTAATTGCCGGCGAGCGACACGATCAGTGCCGCAACGGGCTCGGCAAGCTGATGGTCGTAAGGCACGGCATCCGCCATCAGCACTTTCTTGACGCCATCGAGTTTCGACGCCGCTTCCGCTGCCGCCTTGCAATCCTTGCCAGCGACAAGCACGTGAACGTCGCCACCGATGGCCTTGGCTGCAGTGAACGCCTTGTTCGTTGCATCCTTGAGTGTTTTGTTATCGTGCTCGGCAACGAGAAGCGTGGTCATCTAGAGAACTCCAGCCTCGTCCTTGAGCTTGGCGACCAGGTCGGCAACCGATGCGACTTTTACTCCCGTCTTGCGGCTTGGCGGTTCGCTGGTCTTGACCACCTGAAGCCGCGGCTTGATGTCGACGCCATAAGCGTCCGGCGTCTTTTCGTCGATCGGCTTCTTCTTCGCCTTCATGATGTTTGGCAGCGAAGCGTACCGCGGTTCGTTCAGGCGCAGATCGGTCGTGATGATCGCGGGCATCTTTAGGTTCACCGTCTGCAGGCCGCCGTCGACCTCGCGTGTCACGCTGATGGTATCGTCCTCGATTGCAAGCTTGGACGCGAATGTGCCCTGCGCCCAGTTCAGCAACGCCGCAAGCATCTGCCCGGTCTGATTGCTGTCATCGTCAATCGCCTGCTTGCCCATGATGACAAGACCGGGCTTTTCCGCGTCCACGATGGCCTTGAGCAGTTTCGCGACCCCCAACGGCTCCACGACGGCGTCGCTCTTCACCAGGATCCCGCGATCAGCCCCCATCGCAAGCGCGGTGCGGATGGTTTCCGATGCTTGCGCGGGACCGATCGAGACTGCAACGATCTCGGTCGCCTTGCCGGCTTCCTTCAGGCGTATTGCTTCTTCGACGGCGATCTCGTCGAAGGGATTCATCGACATCTTGATATTGGCGAGCTCGACGCCGGAGCCATCCGGCTTGACGCGAATTTTGACGTTGAAGTCGACCACCCGTTTCACGGGCACCAGAATTTTCATAATTTCCCATCCCGCGCGGGCACTGGAACAAGCGGGCGGAAGCTAAAGGCCGCACTATCGGGCTGTCAACGTTTATGCTGCGGCGCAGTAAAACTAGCGGTTCTGGCCCGGCGCCCACAATATGTCGGCGGCACCTTTATCATTGGCGTATCTGCCTGCCACGAAGAGGTAGTCAGACAGCCGGTTGACGTATTTCAGCGACGGTTCTGACACGCCCTCGCCCGGCTCGTCTTTCAGCTCGACCATGATGCGCTCGGCGCGGCGGCAAACTGTGCGCGCAAGGTGCAAATAGGCCGACGCGGGACTGCCGCCGGGCAGAATAAACGACTTCAGCGGCGCGAGCCCTGCATTGAGCCGATCGATCTCCGCCTCGAGCCAGGCGACCTGGGCATCGGTCACAGTGAGCCGAGCACCACCGGGTCCTTTCTCGGCCAGGCACAAGTCGGCCTCAACATCGAAGAGGTCGTTCTGGATGCGGCCGAGCGCCGCATCGAGCACCTTGTCGCCCGCGACATGCAAGCGGACCAGGCCGATTACGGCATTGACCTCGTCGACCGTGCCGTAAGCCTCAACCCGCAGGTCGTATTTCTTGCGCCGGGCGCCGGTGCCGAGCGAAGTCGTGCCGTCGTCGCCGGTCCTTGTGTAAATGCGGTTGAGCACAACCATACCGATCTCGCGAAGCCTTTCTCCCAGCTACAGATTCGGGGTAGGCTTATCTTAGCCTTTTTCTCAAGAAGGGGTGACGCTCATGCGTGTACTGACTGTTGTGATTGTGGCTGCTTTCCTTGCCCTGCCGGCCGCTGCGCCTGCCCAGGCCTGCGGAGCAGGCCTGCATTCCGCAAAAGCCGCTACGGCCGATTATTCAGCGGCCAAAAAGAAGTCCAAAAAGCCGAAAAAAGAAAAAGAGGAGTATATGCGCGCCGCTCCGATGAAGTGAGTGCCGCCCCGTATCTTCTCCGCCTAACGGCCGAGGACCCAGATTGTCGCCATGATGACAATGATGGCGACGAACTGGAACAGCACGCGCAACCGCATCAGCTTTTGCGAGCGGTTGGGCGAGCCACCGCGCAACATATTGATCAGGCCGAGCAGCAGCACGATCGCCACCGCCACGATCGCCGCCGGCACGAGAAAATGAGACATGAAATTCGACATGAGTCGCGCCTTCTAACATCCGCGTCGCGATCCGGCCAGGCGCCCTAAGTTTGGACCCTCCTATAAGTTGTATATCCACCAACGTCCCCAATAAATTGAGTGGGTCGAGGTGGTGCATGAGGACTGGCGTTGCGGGCGCCGCGAGCGCTCGCTCATTGGAAGTCTGCGGTGACGACTCTGGTTCCTCATCACAGCTCTTGAAATTCTGGCAGCAAGAATTCGCTGTGCGTGCCCGGCGACGCGCATTCGTACTCAGCGCAAGCATCGAGGATGTGCTTGTCGCAGCCGCCGATCGTGCTTCGGATCGTCTCAAGCGTGAACGGCCGGCGGCGACGCTCAATAAACTTGCTTATTTTATCCCGTCGCTCTTACCAACTGCGGTCAGCCGACGGACTTCGCCGTCTTCAAATTCAGCGCGAACCGAACCCTTGCTACGACCGGCGATCCATCTTTCCTTCGTCGGAAGCATGCGGGCGTAGCACTTCTATTGGGTGCTTCTCCCAATGGCCAAACAAGTCGCTAAGTACTCGCCAGTGAAGTATTGGAAATAGGGATCGTAGACCCAGCGCTCGCACACGCCCTCATCCGACAAGCCGTAGATATGCTTGAGCAACAAGAGCCCGATCACGAAACGGGTCGCGATCCCAGGCCGTCCCTTCTCGCTGTCGAGCAAAGCGATCTCTTCATCGAGCCAGGTCCAATCAAGCCGGCCTGCGAGCTGCACCAGCTCGTGCTTCATGTCGATGATCTGGTCGAGCCTGGCCCGGAACAGATCGCCTTCGCCTGTCGCTTTGTCCTGCTTCGGTCGCATCGGCCCCTCCGATGCGACCACGGAATCACGTTCCGGCGATTCAAGGGAATCGCAAAAACGAAATTGCAAGCTTCCGCGCCTTCAGATCGCAAAAGCCTGCAATCTCACCGGCGAGAAACGGCCGGAAATCGACTCCCGCTCAATGCCTTAAGTCGTTTTTCACGGGCGACTAAAGAAGACCCAGCTCACGTAATTCGCGCCGCATCGTTTCTGGCATTCTCGCGGCGCCGGGCGCTGCGCGCGAGAGATCCCGAGGCGCATCCTTGGGCTCCAGATAGCGCCACCCCTGGAATGCGGCGCGCGGCCGCGGCTCGACAAGCACCACTTTCCCGTCGAGAACGATGCGACAGCGCCCGACGCCGTCTTTATCGGTGAACGGCCGAATATCGAGGATGCGTTCGCGGCAGGCAATCTGCCCTCGAACGACCCAATACAACGAGCCTCCGTCGATGAGCTCCTCGCCACGCTTCGGCACCATCCGCGTCGTGTGGATATGCTCGGGCTTCTGCCTTCGACGCTTTTTTTCTTTCAGCTTCTCCCTGATCCAGTCTTCGAGATCGGCGACTGAATCGCAGCCGACGCACAGCTTGATGAGATGAAGCGACATTTCCACAGCCTGACAAGCGCAAAACGACTGGATAACCCCTGCATAACTCGCAAATAGACCCTTGGAAAGCCGTTTCCCGGCGTTCTCCCCCTCGTCTGCCCGAAATCCAAGAGTTTCTTAACACCCAATGATCTAGAGACTTTGGCACAACCAGCGACGGGAACCGCGTATGGCCATGAGCGCGACCATGCAGCGCGAGGCAGCCGACGATCGGCGCGCGCGGCCGCCGTCTTAGCAATTCAACGATCTCACCGACCACGAGCGCTGCCATCGGACTGGCTGCATGCCTTGGCTTTTGCATCAAGCCCTACTTGCTACTGGTACCGGTCGTACTTGAAGTCTGGATATTGGTGCGAACACGGCGGCCAAGTCTGTCAATAAGTCCTGAAACAATCGCCATGGCGACCACCGGCATTGTCTACGGAGCACTTACGCTGACCTACGCGCGCTCCTACTTGGAAAGAGAGGTACCAACGGCACTGCTTGGCTACTGGTCATATAATAGCCCGGTGCAGGGGTTTTGCGCTCGGAGCTCATTCTTCTGGCTCGCACCGCAATGCTGCTTGGGATCGGCTACCTGACCCGCCAGCAAGGCGTGCAAATTCCGGGCCTTGTGCAAGCCTTGGCAGTCGCAGGTGCAGCAAGCTGTGTCGCTGCACTAATCCAGGAACCCAATCGGCTCGTTTCGTATCTTTGTCAGGAAGTAACCGGTGGAACGAGCACCATCAACTGGGCCCCTTCTGCGATCTGTGCATCCTCGGCGACCGCAATTTCGGTCACGATGCCGTCTATCGGTGCTACGATCGTGTGCTCCATCTTCATCGCCTCAATGATGGCAACGCGCTGGCCACGTGCAACCTGGGCGCCCTTCTCGACAAGCAAGGCCAGCACCTTGCCATGCATCGGCGCACGTACCAGCCCGCTTTTGTCATGGTCGCCAGCTTCGGCGAGACTCGAATCACGCAGGCTAACTTTGGTCTGCCGCCCATGACGTAGCACGAACACGGCATTTGATTCGGCGATCGCAACAGCGTCCGGCGCGGGGCCAACTCCCTCAATAGACAGTTCGGGCCCTTTGGCGGTGTATATAACGTCAGCGACGGCCGCCTCACCATCCGCAAGTATAGGCAATATCAATCGCCGCGTGCCGGATATTTGAAATGCGTCAGCGACATCCCAGGGCGATTGCGTTTCGTCGGTTAGGTCCTCCGGCGGTTCCGATGCTGGCGGCTGATCCTGTGCCAGCAACCACTGGGCCCCGAACGCGGCTGCGCTGCGATCAAGTCCCTGGGGTACCGCACCTAAATACGCAAGATTTCTGTCTATGAAGCCTGTATCGACATTGCCTTCGCGAACCGGAGCCGCGCGGCAGAGCGCCAGGAGGAATCCGATATTGCTGCGTGGACCCGCCACGATTGTCTGCTCGAGCGCGACCGCCAGCCGGTCGAAGGCTTCATCCCTTGTTCGCCCGCGGCCGATGAACTTCGCGACCATCGGGTCGTAGAACGGCGTCACTTCGCTGCCACGTTCCACCCCGGTATCGATGCGCAGCCCGTCCATTTCTGGAAATTGCAGTCCGACCAGTCGACCCGTCGACGGCAGGAAACCGCGCTCCGGGTCCTCGGCATAGAGCCGTGCCTCGACGGCGTGCCCCTTCGGGGCGATCTGTTCCTGCATCAAGGGCAATTTTTCGCCGGCCGCTATGCGAAACTGCCATTCGACCAAATCCAGCCCGGTCACTGCCTCTGTGACGGGATGCTCCACCTGAAGTCGCGTGTTCATCTCCATGAACCAGAAACTGTCTGCTTTGAGGCCGTTGGTAGCATTGGCGATGAATTCCACGGTTCCCGCGCCGACATAGCCCGTCGCCTTTGCTGCCGCGACTGCCGCTGCGCCCATTCGCACCCGCATTTCTGGGCTCATTCCGGGCGCCGGCGCCTCCTCCATGATCTTCTGATGACGGCGTTGCAGTGAGCAATCGCGCTCGCCGAGGTGAACGGCGTTGCCATGACGGTCGGCAAAGATCTGGACCTCGATGTGACGTGGACTTGCAACGTATTTTTCGACCAGCACGCGCGCATCGCCGAACGAGCTTTTGGCTTCCCGCTGCGCCCCTTCCAAGGCGGCGTCGAAATCGGCATGTCGCTCCACACGGCGCATGCCTTTGCCGCCACCGCCCGCAAGGGGCTTGATGATGACGGGATATCCAATTTCGTAGGCCTTCTGTTTAAGGAACTTCGGCTCCTGAAGTTCGCCGTGATAGCCGGGTACGACGGGCACACCCACTTTTTCCATCAGCGTTTTGGCATGATGTTTGAGGCCCATCGCACGTATGGCTGATGCAGGCGGGCCGACAAAAGCTATACCCGCGGCTAGGCAGGCCTCGGCGAAGTCGACGTTTTCGGACAGAAAGCCATAACCGGGATGAATACACTCAGCGTGCGCCTGCTTGGCTGCTGCGATCAGCTTATTGATCACGAGATAGCTCGCGGCTGCCGGCGCCGACCCGATCCCATATGCTTCGTCGCATTGGCGAACGTGGAGCGAAGTTGCGTCCACCTCGGAATAGACCGCGATCGTGCGTATCCCCATCCGTCGCGCGGTCCGGGCAATGCGACAAGCAATTTCGCCGCGATTAGCAATCAGGACTGATTTAAACATGAGGCCGCGCCGGTTGGCCCCGATACTAACGCGCGGGCGGGGACGCCGCCTGGCTTTGCGGCCGCTTCGGTGGCACAGGTGGGGCAGTGTCCGTTTTCTCCGTCGCCGCGTGAGCGCCCGGGGTGCTGGCCGTCTCCTTGGAGGGTGGCGGCTCGGTATTCATGATGCTGACGGGCGGGATCGATGCAGAAGATGGAAAATCGTATCGGCTGTCGAGGGGATGCGATGGAGACAGCGGCTCCGGAACAGAAGCGACCGGCGCTGTTCCGGGCGCGGAGGCCTGCGGTACCTTTTCAGGCGCAGCTTCGCCCTTCGTCCATGCGGCCGCGTACCTGGCAACATACGCATCGAAAGCGTGGACCTTAAAATTGGCTTTAAGCGTGGACGCGTCTTGAAGCATGGCAAATACGGCGCACTTCTCGGCCGTACAGCCGTCACGGATGGCCAGCACATGCGCGGCTAGCCCAAAGCGGTCGAGTTCGATTGCGCGACGCGTTGGAGCCAGCGCCGTTAGCACGTCGGAACCGCCGCGTCCGGCCGTTGCGGCAGCATCGGCGAGCAGCGACAGGCGCGCGCTGATATAGCCCACCGCTCGCGCAGCGCTCTGCGGATCTGCGAATACCGATCTTTCGCATGCATTTTCAGTTTCTTCGCCGGCCAGGCCGTCGAGGCACGAAAGTGCCGATCCCGGCGCGGTGGCGCTTAGGCTAAGCTGGCTGTTTCGTTCAAGCAGCGCACGTTCTTCGGCAGCACGTTCGCTTCGGGTCAGCCGGTCGAGGATGCCGAAGACAGCCACCCCCGCGACCGCTATCGCAAGCAACGGCGTCACAATGCGGGACGCATGTGCTTGGGTTACGCGCCGGATCGCCAGAATAACCATCACAAAAAACAACGCCGCCAATGCGCCTGCCACGGGGGCCGGCAGCACCAGCGGCGTCGAAAGCAACCCGTCCACAAACGTGCTGTTGATCGTTGACATTGTTGTCCGGTCAGCTGCCTGTTTGCAGAAGCGCTATTGGATTTTCGCTCCTGAGACTTTTATCACATTGGCCCATTTCTCGATGTCTTTCCGAAGGTAGGCATCGAATTCCTCAGGGGTTTTAACAAGGGGAACGGCCCCCTGCTTAAGCCAAGCTTCCCTTACCTCCGGCTTGTTGATCACTTTGTTGATGTGGCTATTGAGGAAAGTAATGACCTCCTTCGGCGTACCCTTCGGGGCCATAATGCCAATCCAGATTGTTGCTTCATATCCGGGGACGGTTTCGGCAACCGTCGGCAAATCCGGCGTCAGTTCGGAGCGCTTTAGGCCGGTCGTCGCGAGCGCGCGAACTTGCCCGCCCTTGGCAAGCGCCGTCATCGTCGTAACCGCGTCAAACATCATTTGCACCGTGCCGGATACCGCGCTGTTGCGCGCGTCGCCGGACGCTTTGTGTGGAACGTGAACAATGTCAGTTTGGCTCATCGCCTTAAACAGCTCGCCCGCCATATGGTACGGAGTGCCGGGACCGGACGATGCATAGTTCAGCTTGCCTGGCTCTTTTTTCGCAAGATCGATGAATTCCTTCACGCTCTTCGCCGGCACCGAAGGATGCACAACCATGAGCAGGTCCGAATAGTTGATCGTCGCGACCGGAACGAAGTCTCGCATCAGCTGAAACGGCTTATTCGGTAGCAGGGATTCATTGGTCGTGTGCGTGTTGGACATCACCAGCAGCGTATAACCGTCAGGTGCTGACTTTGCGACGGCGTCGGTACCGATAATCGAGCCGGCTCCCGGGCGGTCTTCAACCACGAACGACTGCTTGGTTTCCTCGGAGAGATGCTGCGCTAGCACTCTGGCATAGACGTCTGCGGGCCCGCCGGCTCCAAAGGGCACGATCAGTTTGACCGGATGGTTTGGATAGTTTTGTGCAAACGCTGGCCACGCCAGAAAAAGAACAGGCAATAAGAATGTGGCCAGACGAAAAAGCGCGCGCATGCATTCCTCCCCTTCATTGGCTCGTTCAGGCTGTTATGGTGTTCTAAATCTTACGTTTAATCCTCCGGTGCAAGCACTACATCCCACCGACCACCGGGTCTGGGTGCCAATTCAGCGGCACCACGGCAGCATCGACGGTTGCGGGTGTGATGTCCCCTCTATTGGCGCTTACGATTTTCCGAAGCGCGACTATTGCGCAACAAGAGAGCTCTAAGCTGGCGCCGAGGCAAAATCGCGATACCGCGGTCAAGCGCGGTCGAGCTGGCTTTCTTTGGCGACGCGTTCGAAAGCCTCGCCGGAACTCTTGATCCGGTATTGATAGTCGTCACCTTCCGATGGCAACAGTTTCACCACTGTATAGCTGCCGGTCGCCGCCGCTCGACCAAACGTCGGCGAGGTGTAATAGACGATCTCACCAACCTGATACTTGTGCGTGCGGATAGGGATCTCGTGCGCGGCCACCGGCTGCACCGGCGGGCTCTGCGTCCGGATCATCTTTGTTGCGGCGCCCTGCACCCGCATGGTCCGATTGATTTTGCCAACCGGCGACCGTGCTGATTTCGACGCCTTTTTTGCCGCAGAGCGTACGCTTTTCGTACTCTTCTTAGCGGTACGTCTGGCGGTCTTGGTAGACCGCCCGGCGGTTTTTGCTGAATGTCTGCTCATAGCTTCAATATAGCAGCAAATTTTGTTTGCGGGCAAAGTTTTTACCCCGATAACGTTTGCATTCTCAATAAGTTAGAGCACGCTTGGTGACTGTCTATGGTTAACAGCGCATGACCCAAAATTGTCCGGTTTGCGGTCAAAATCTACTGTGGAAGGCATGGAGCCGGCGATTGGCCACCGCGTTTGGCGGTGGGGCACGAGGAGAATTTTTATGCGGGTCCTCATCGGGATCATTCTTGGCGCCGTCCTGACCGTTGGCGGTGCCTATCTGTACGATTCCCACACGGTTCCAGGTGCGGCCACTTCGTCAGCCAACGCTCCGCGCCCAATGGTCAACTGGGATGTGGTCGGTACGAAGTGGAACCATCTTACCGAGCGGGCGCGGGCGGAATGGAATCGGATCGCAAGCTAGCACGACAGAGCTAGGCGCTCGCCGACCCATCAACGTTCTCACGCATTCCAACTCGCAAGGCGTCGACGATTGCGCGGCGATTCATTCGCGTCCCGTCTTCGCCTTCGATCAGCCGTGGCGTCCTGCCAGTATGCCCCAAGTGCCGCGCCCAAGAGAGCGCCTCATCGAGCGTATGCAGCTCCTTGAACAGCGATTGCGATTTTTCTAGCGGTGATACATCTGCGGACCCTTTTGGCCCGCCGTAAACGCGATAAGTCATGACGAACCCTCGTGGCCTCGCCGCTCGATGTGGCCCACTCCCCCCATTGAATTTGCCCAACAAAGATACCGTGCGAGGCCCCGCGACGTTCCGATGGTGATTTCTTATCCGCAACAGCATGGTATCGTGATCCCAAAGGAGAGTGGCTTGTGAAAGCGGCTTACTATGAACGCAATGGCACGGCTCGCGACGTCCTCAAGGTCGGCGATGTCGATGCGCCACACCCGGGCCCCGGCGAAGTTCGCGTCAAGCTCGCAGTGTCAGGGGTCAATCCATCGGACGTAAAGTCACGGCAGGGCTCAACGCGAAAAATAGCCTATCCACGCGTCATACCTCACAGCGATGGTGCCGGCGTGATCGATGAGGTGGGTGATGGAGTTTCGAAAACGCGGGTCGGGGAACGAGTTTGGCTATGGAACGGCCAGTGGAAGCGCCCCTTTGGCACAGCCGCCGAATTTATCGTGCTCCCTGCGACCCAAGCCGTCGTGTTGCCCAAAAAGACCAGCTTCGATGCGGGCGCATGCCTCGGCATCCCCGCGATGACTGCCGCCCATGCAATTGCCCTCGCAGGCATCGGTAAAGGCACAGCCGTGCTGGTTTGTGGTGGAGCCGGCTCCGTCAGCCAGTACGTCCTTCAGTTTGCAAAGGCCAGAGGTGCGGTCTGCCTCACAACGATATCCTCCCCCGAGAAAGCCGAAGCCGCACAAGAGGCCGGCGCAGACCACGCCATAAATTACAAGCGCGACAACGTCGGTGATCGTGTCATGGAACTCACCGGAAAGCGCGGTGTCGACGTCGTTATCGATATGGACTTAACCGCCAATGCCAAACTGCTTCCGGCAGTCCTGCGGCCAAAGGGCAACGTCATCGTCTATGGAACCGGGCCGGAGGCGACCATTCCGGCGGCTTTCTGCCTAGTCAACTCGATCCGATTGCAGTTTTTTCTAGTTTACGAGCTTGACGCAATTGAGCGTGAGCGGACCATTGCGATCATCGACAGCGCCCTAAAGCAAGGCGTGCTGCTCAACCGGGTCGCGCAGCCAACATACAAGCTCGAAGATATCGCTGCCGCTCATGAAGCCGTCGAACGGGGAACCCTCGGTAACGTCCTTATGATGCCGTGAGGCCGTCACACCGACGGCGCCACCACGGCGTCGGGAAATCCAGCCGCATCGAGCGCGCGGCGCACGCGACCCGACGTCTTCGCCACCTCTACCAATTCGCTCGCGATCTGCAGCGCGACCGGCCGCCCCTTCGGCACGGCCACCGAAATCCCGGTCTGCTGGAAGTTACCCGGAAGAACCCGCGCGCCTGGAAGTTTCGGCAGCAGCCCGGCGAACGAATCGTGTGACAGCGCAAAAGCATCGCCCTGCCCTCGCCGCGCCATTTCAGTCATCTTGTCGACACTCGGTACCTCTTCGACGCTGGCATTCGGGGCAGTACGGCGGGCA
>Ga0075342_1000171_pt1 | contig 11380 bp, 14 predicted proteins | sample RushOxbow_ThreeS_3_FD_120085 | JGI IMG/M metagenome (GOLD analysis project Ga0075342, IMG submission 120085) | Natural and restored wetland microbial communities from the San Francisco Bay, California, USA, that impact long-term carbon... | ecosystem: Environmental > Terrestrial > Soil >...
AGCTCGCCGACCGGCCCATCGATGCGGAACCAATGCACGCAAGTGCCGGAGTCGAGGTCGATCACCTGCACCCCGCACCACGGCTCTGAATCCGCCTCGGCCAGTTTCTTGTTGAGCGCCAGCCCCTCGAAGCGCTCGTAGCGGGGCTTGGACAGCCCGACCAGAGCGAATTTGCCGTGGAAGCCGAGGCCGCGCACGAAGCCCGGACAGAACGCCACCGCATGAAACTTGGCGTCGGACGCCTTCGCTGCCGGCCCGACCCAGCGATGGTGTCGGACTTGCTCACCGCCGTGACATAGCGCGGCACCCCCTGCTCCATTGCAAGCACGTTCAGATGGGGCAGCGGTCCTCGTTGACGATCTTGGAGATGAACGGCGGCTTCCAGATCGGTGTGAAGCTGTGCCGCGCCGACGGCGTGGCCAGGCAATTATAGAGCGTGTTGACGAACACGATCCGCCCGTCGGCCAGCTCGCCGATGTCGTGGGCGTCGAGCTCGCCGGTGACGAAGATCTCGCGCGGCACGTAGCAGGTGTCGAACAATTGGTTCACCTGCTGGTCGGGCTCCAGCACATTTCGCTCGTCGACCAACAACCCACCATTCAAGTTCTGGCCGAGCAGATAGAACTTGCCGGACTGATAGGACGAGATGGTGAGCCCGATCCGGTTGGCGCCGAGAAAAGCCGATAGCCCCGGCGACATGGAGTAGGTGACCTTCTCCGGCGAAGGTTTCCCGGCTATTTCCGCCAGGGTTGCGTCGTTCTCCGGCGCGGCAGCCGAGTCCGGGTTGCCGTCGCTCACACCGGATTCCGGGGCTTCGTCGCGCTGGGCCAATCCGGTGTTCCTCTGGACACCTTAGCAGCCACGCTCGCACCAGGCCCATGGCTGTTCTGAGACGGTTCCTATGCCATTATGCCCTGATGTGAGTGGCTTGGCCGGAGGAAATTGCCATGCGTCTGCTGTTTGCCTTGGGGATCGCGGCCACTTTTGTGCTGCTGACCTGTGCCATCGATGGCGGCAGCGCCTCGCTCCAAGCAAAGATCGTCTGCGGCAATTTCGGCGAGGGCTTCACCTGCAAGAACGACCACGGACCCGCGGAACAGTTCGGCAAGAATGCCGCGCCAGGCGCCCCGCAGCGCGCGCCTGAGGAGACGTCGCCCGCGCCCGTCCAGCCGGAAGGCAGCTGGCAAGGCCAGACAGTTCCTACCGAGTCCGGCCAAGGCGGCGCGGCGCCGCTGCCCGGCGCGACGGCCTGCCAAAATGGCATGGTCGGCACCCCGCCCAACTGCCGCTGCCCCAAGAATTCGGAATTGTTAGGTGGCAATTGCGTTCATTACACCGCGTCGGCGTGCAGCAGCGGGATGGCTCCCGACGCGCTGCCCCAAGCCTGCCGGGGCGTCGAGGAGAAGGTCTCCTGCTCCCTGCGCCAGGACGGTTTGAAGGACTGTTGCTGCGTGACCTACGACAAGTTCTAGGCCTCGCCAGACCAAGGCTCATCCGAACAGGAAGGCCGCCGCGAGACCCGCGGCAAGGGTCGCAACTGTGGCGGCAAGCAGCGGCCTGCCGAGCGCGGTGCCGGCGATCGCGAAGGCCATGCCGCATTTCGCAATGGTGTTGGCAATCGCAGCGATCACGATGGCGACGACCGCGACATAGGCATCGCCGCTCTTGGCGAGTTCCGCCATCGATAGCGTGATGGCATCGACATCCACGAGACCGGAAAGAGCGGCCACGGCATAGAGGCCGCTCGGCGGAAAATTCCCCTGCACGATCTTCACCGCGAGCAGCACCACGGCGAAGAGTGCGGCGAATTTCGCGGCGGCAACCAGGCTGAATGGGTTCTCCACGCTGACGCTGCTTTTCGCCGCTTTCCCGCTCTTCGAGCCGCTGCCAAAATAGAGGAACGCCGCGAAGCCGCCGACCACCACGGTCATCACCGTGAACGGCAATAACACGTGCGCGAGCAAGGCGCGGTTCACGGCCGCCACCAGCACGATGACGCGGGCAAACATGACCGCCCAGGACAGCAGGATGCCGCAGGCGAGCGCGGTCGTCGTTTTCGGCTTTTCACGCGCGTCCTTGGCGAACGACAGCGTCACCGCAGTCGAGGAAACGAGGCCCCCCGTGAGCCCGGTCAGCGCCGTGCCGCGAGTCGGGCCCAGAACGCGCGTCAGCACGTATCCGATCAGCGACAGGCTCGAGATCAGGATCACCAGCAGCCACAATTTGTTGGGGTTGAGTGCACCCCACGGATCGATCGGTTCGTTTGGCAGGAGCGGCAGCGCGATGAAGGTCGCGATCAACAGCGTCAGCCCGGCATAGACATCGTCCCAACCCAGCTTGTCGACGAAGCTGTGCAGCGGCCGCTTATAGGCGAGCACCGCGGTGGTCACCACGCCCAGGCCGACGGCGAGCGCCGAAAAACCGAGCATCACCATCGCGCCGAGGAGGAACACCACCACCGCGGCGATCTCGGTGGTCAGCCCGGTCGATTCCGGATCGGTTCGCGCGGCGACGAAATAACCCGACACCACGAACACGCCGACGATCAGAAGTCCGCCGGCCAGCACCCAGGGCGACGCCGTCTGGTGCGACAGCCACCCCGCCGCCGCGCCGAACAAGGCGATCAGGGTGAAGGTGCGTAGGCCAGCGATGCCGCCCGCGTGGTGCTCTTGCTCTTTGCGCTTCTCACGCTCGATGCCGATCAGCGCACCGAGCAGAATGGCGGTGGCGAAGCTGAGGGCAACCTTGAGCAGCTCCTGATACTCCATCGCCTCATTCCTCGGCAGCCCAGTTCAGCGCGGCGCGGTTGACCAACCGGGATAAACGTATTTGCCGCCAGGATTGGTGTGAAATTTGCTGCCAGAACCCCGATAGACGTACTTGCCGCCGGGATTGGTGTGAAACTTTCCGGCGCTCCCGCCGTAGGGGACATACTTGGCGCCGGGGTTCGTGCCGGGGCCCATAAAGGCGCTGTCCGCTTGCGCTGGCAGGGGCGAAAGCGTGTTGGCCAACATGGCGCCTATGAGACAGACCTTGCGAAGCATCTCGTCCTTTTCACTCTTGGGTTAGAACGCGATCGACCGGTCGAGGTCGCGCACATTAACGCGCAATGGATGAAAGCGGGTTTCATCGGGCCTCGCCTCGCGAATAGTCAGGCCGCTTGGTCCTTGCGGTGCTCGGGATAAAGCGTGGTCAAGGCATTCAGGGTCGCGGGCGCAACGCCCCGCTCGGTGATGAAGCCGGTGATGAGCCGGGCCGGCGTGACATCGAAGCCGTAATTAGCGGCTTTGGTCCCCTCCGGCGCAATCTCGACGATGGCCACGCTGCCGTCCGGGAGCCGCCCCGCCATGCGGGTGACTTCCTCCGCGTTCCGCTCCTCGATCGGGATGGCGCTGACGTCGGTCAAGTTCCAGTCGATGGTCGTCCCGGGCAACGCCACGAAGAATGGTACGGCATTGTCGCGCGCGGCCAACGCCTTCAGATAGGTGCCGATCTTGTTGGCGACATCGCCGTTGGCGGTGGTGCGGTCGGTGCCGACGATGCACATATCGACCAGCTTGTTCTGCATGAGATGGCCGCCGGTGTTGTCGGCGATCAGCGTATGCGGCACGCCATGCGCGCCGAGCTCGAAGGCGGTGAGCGAGGCGCCTTGATTGCGCGGCCGCGTCTCGTCCACCCAGACATGGACTTTGATGCCCTCGTCATGCGCCCGGTAGATCGGCGCCAGCGCCGTTCCCCAATCGACGCAAGCGAGCCAGCCGGCATTGCAATGAGTGAGAATATTGACGGTCTCGCCGCTTTTCTTCTCGGCATGCGCGCGGATGATGCCAAGTCCATGCTCGCCGATTTTGCGGTTGGTTTCGACATCCTCGTCGCAGATCGCGGCCGCGCGCGCGAACGCGGCCGCCACCCGCTTGTCGCGCGGCTGGTTGCGCACGGCCTTTTTCATCTCGTCGAGCGCCCAGAGGAGATTGATGGCGGTGGGTCGCGTGGCGGCCAGGACCTCGCAGGCGCGATCCAGCCCCTCGTCCGAGGCGTCGGCCATCAGCGCCAGCGCCACGCCGTAAGCCGCGGTCGCCCCGATCAGCGGCGCCCCCCTCGACTGCATAGTGGCAATGGCGCGCGCCGCGTCGTCGAGGGTGCGCAAAGTCACGGTCTCAAATACATGCGGCAGCTTGGTCTGATCGATAATCTCGACCGCCTTGCCGTCTTGGTTGAGCCAGATAGTGCGATAGGGTTTGCCGCCGATATTCATGCCTAGTCGCCCTCAAACGACATCAGCGCGTGACGCTCCACGCCGAGCTCGGCGAGCCGCGCCGATCCGCCAAGATCGGGCAAGTCGATGACGAAGCTGGCGCCTACCACCTCGGCCTTGAGCTTGCGCAGAAGCTTGACCGCGGCTTCGGCCGTGCCGCCGGTGGCGATGAGATCGTCGACCAGCAGCACCGGCTCATGGGCTTTGACGGCGTCCTCATGGATCTCGATAATGTCGATGCCGTATTCCAGCTCGTATTCCTGGCCGATGGCCTTCGCCGGCAACTTGCCCTTCTTGCGGATTGGCACGAAGCCGCAGCGCAGGCGGTCTGCCACCGCGCCGCCCAGGATGAAGCCGCGCGCCTCGATCCCCGCCACCGACTGGACCCGGCGATCCAAGAACGGCTGCGCCATCTGTTCAACGCACGCTCTGAATCCGTTGGCGTGGCCGAGCAGCGTGGTGATGTCGCGGAACATGATGCCGGGTTTGGGATAGTCCGGTATGGCGCGCACGAGGTCCTTGAGGTCGAAATCGGCAGTCAAGTTCATGGAAGGACCTCCAATTGGGGGGATCTCGCCCGCGCCAGGCTGGCTCGCGGGCCTGAGCCTATAGTCCAACCGCCAGCGGCTGGCTAGTCGAGAGCACCGCTCAATCCGAAGGGGGCAATCTATGGCCGACGGCTATGGCCGACGGCTCGAATATCGTCACCATCCGCGACATCGACATTCCGTTCTTCCGCATCGTCACTATCCTGATCAAATGGTCGATCGCGGCCATACCCGCGGCGATCATTATCGCAATCGTTTACGCAGTGATCTTCGCCCTGGTGGGCGGCCTCACCGTAGGCATCCTCGATTTCATCGGTGTCCCGACGCCCGAGCTGCCGGCCCCGCCATCCCAGTGAATGTAATGGCGATGACCAAGGCCAGACGCAGGCTCATTTTCGGCATTTTGGCTGCACTTATCGTCGCGGCCGCGGCCTTCTACGTGGTGTGGGCCTTTACGCTGTGCGGCGACTGCGGTGCGCCGGCCGCGCCTCCGCCGCCCAGATCGGCTCAACCCTTCAGCACGCGGCCGGCCACCGCATCGAGCTTCTTTAGAAGCTCGGGGTCGCGCGCATCCGGCGCGGTGATGATTGCCGTGTCGAGCGCGCGGTCCGAGCCGATCGGACAGGGCTCGTGCTCACGTGGAAAGTCGCGCGCCAGCCGCGCCACCAGCGCTGCCCCCTTCTCGGCATTGGCCATCAGCACCTTGATGATGTCCTGCACCGTCACCGCATCATGGTCGGGATGCCAGCAGTCGAAATCGGTGACCATGGCGACGGTCGCGTAACAAATCTCGGCTTCGCGGGCGAGCTTGGCCTCGGGCAGGTTGGTCATGCCGATCACCGAATAGCCGAGTCCCTTATAGGTGAGGCTCTCCGCCAGCGTCGAGAATTGCGGCCCCTCGATGCAGACATAGGTGCCCTCGTGGGCGAACGGGATGCCCTCGGCCTCGGCCGCCTGGGCGAGGTGAATCCGCAGGCGGGGGGAGACTGGATGCGCCATGGAAACATGCGCGACGCAGCCCGTGCCGAAGAACGAGGTTGCCCGGTTGTGGGTACGGTCGACGAACTGATCGACCAGTACGAACGTGCCGGGCGGCAGCTCCTCTTTGAACGAGCCGCAGGCCGACAGCGAGATCAGGTCAGTGACCCCTGCCCGCTTCAGAACATCGATATTGGCGCGATAGTTGATATCGGTCGGCGACAACCGGTGGCCCTTGTCGTGGCGCGACAGGAACACGATGGGCAACCCGTCGATATCGCCGATCCGGAGCGCGGCCGACGGCTCGCCCCAGGGGCTGGCGACACGCTCCTCCCGCACATTCTGGAGGCCAGGCAGATCGTAGAGTCCCGAGCCGCCGATGATCCCCAGTACTGCTTTGGTCATGTCCCTCTCACCCGCTCACTCGCCGACCTTGATGTAAAACACGGCGTAGACCCAATGGCCATGATGCTCGTCATTGGGCTTGAAGTCGGGCTCTCGCGTGTTGACCATCCAGATCGGCCCCTGCTGGCCGAGGCCCAGCGGCTTGCCGTCGGCTTCGAGGGCCAGGATCCAGTCTGACGACTTCATGTCGTCGGGATCGAGCCAGCCGGTATAGCCGTTGAGGGCGACGAAAGGTCGTTCTGACTTGCGCCGCATCCAGATAGCCGAGCACCTCTTTGAGCAGCGGACCGCAAACGTGACCGGCTTCTCGTACTCGTTGGTCGTGACCGTCACGGTCCCTTGCGGCAACGTCAGCAGCGTCTCTCGGTCGAACGCGAACGCGTTTTTGAACTCGGTTTTCTGCAAGGCCAGCAGGCTGTCACCCTTGGGATCGAACGGACCGCGATTGGTCTTGCCGATCAGCCCGCTGACCGTGAGCACCGTCATGCCGCGCGGGGGGGCCGCCTCGTCGCCGGCGAAGACCGCGGATGTGCCAAATACAAATGCGAGAGCAAGCAACGCGCGCTTCATGGCCGCTCCCTATACCCTACTCGGGCGCGGACGCCCTAGGTCGCGCGGCGCGCGTCGCGATGATGGAGCCCGGCCCATACCGCTCGCTTGGCGAGATACATAATCACCAGAAACACGATTAGGAAGATCATCACCCGCGCGCCGGTCTTGTGCCGCTCCTCGAGCTTGGGCTCGGCCGCCCACATCAAATAGGCCGACACGTCCCGTGCATAGTTGTCGAGCGTAGGCTTGGTGCCATCGGTATAGGTGACCACACCGTCGCTGAGCGGCGGCGGCATGGCGATCTGATGGCCGGGAAAGGCCGCGTTGTAATGCATGCCGGGCGCGAGGTCGAAGCCGGGTGGCGCCTTCTCATAGCCGGTGAGCAACGCATAGATATAGTCGGGCCCGCCCTCCCGCGCCTTGGCAATCACCGACAGGTCCGGCGGCAGCGCACCCCCATTGGCGTTGCGCGCCAATTGGTCATTGGCGAACGGCGCGCGAAAGTGGTCGGATGGGCGTGCCGGGCGCTGGAACATCTCGCCCTTATCGTTAGGTCCATCGGTAACCTGGACCTGCGAGGCCAGCACCTCGACGGCGTTTGGTGAGAATTGCGGACCGCCCGGCTCGCCGAGATTGCGGTAGGACAGGAGCTGCATCGAATGGCAGTTGGCGCACACATCCCGGTACACCTGGTAGCCGCGCTGGAGCTGGGCCCGGTCGAACGTGCCGAACGGCGGGGTGAAGCTCCAGCTTTGACCCCCGATCTCCGGCGCATGATTGCCGTTCGCTTGAGAGGCGTCCTCGGCGAGGCTTACCCCCGCATGCGCGAAGGTCAGCGCTAGGGCCGCGGCAAACGCCACGAGGGACGGCTTCATGACGCGACCTCCGCCGGTGTCCGCCGGTGGGGCGCCGCCGCCGGCACGGCCTTGGTCTCCTCCGGTCCGAGCACGGACTCGGTGATGCTGCCCGGCAACCGGCGCGGCCGCTCGATCAAGCCCACCACCGGCATCACCACCAGAAAGAACGCGAAATAGTACACAGTGAAAATGCGCCCGAGCACGAGATACCAGCCTTCGGGGGGCTGCGAGCCGAGATAGCCGAGCGCGATACAGGTGATCACGAACGCCAAGAAGAACCATTTGTAAATTGGCCGGTAGCTGGTCGATCGCACCTTGGAGGTGTCGAGCCACGGCACGAAGAACAGAATCGAAATCGACGACAACAGCGTGATCACGCCGAACAGCTTGTTCGGGAGCGCTCGCAGAATCGCGTAGAACGGCAGGAAGTACCATTCCGGCACGATATGCGGCGGCGTCTGCAGCGGATTGGCCGGAACATAGTTGTCGGGGTGGCCAAGAAAATTCGGCGCGTAGAACACCATGGCGGCGAACACCAAGATGAAGGCGACCAGCGCGAAGCCGTCCTTGATCGTGTAGTAGGGATGGAACGGCACGGTGTCGCGCGCGGTCTTCACCTCGATGCCGGCGGGATTGTTGTTGCCCGGAATATGCAGCGCCCAGATGTGCAGCACCACCACGCCGGCAATCACGAACGGGAACAGATAGTGCAGAGCATAGAGCCGGTTGAGCGTCGGGCCGCCGACCGCGAAGCCGCCCCAGATCCATTGCACCAGCTTGGTGCCGAGCCCGGGGATCACCGCGTCGAGCGATGAGAACAGGTTGGTGATCACGGTGACCGCCCAGAAGCTCATCTGCCCCCAGACCAGCGAATACCCCATGAAGGCGGTGGCGATCATCAGCAGCAGGATGAGCACGCCGAGAATCCACAGCACCTCGCGCGGCGCTTTGTAGGAGCCGTAATACAGACCGCGGAAGGTGTGGATGTAGACCGCCAGGAAAAACATCGAGGCGCCGACGGCATGGATATAGCGCAGCAGCCATCCCCAGTTCACGTCGCGCATGATGTGCTCGACCGAATTGAATGCCCCTTGCTCGGTCGGCACATAGTGCATCGCCAACACGATACCGGTGACGATCTGCACGCCGAGCATGAAGGTGAGGATGCCGCCGAAGGTCCACCAATAATTGAGGTTGCGCGGCGTGGGGAAGGCCAGGAACTGGTCGTGCATCAACCGCGGGACCGGGAGACGCGAATCGAGCCAGCGGGCGGCGCCGCTCTGCGGGTGGTAGGTGGAGGGATGCGCCATGTCCCGCCCCCTACCCGATCTTGATCTTGGTGTCGGACGAAAAGGCGTAAGGCGGGATCGCCAAGTTCTCCGGGGCCGGCCCCTTCCGGATGCGGCCCGCAGTGTCATATTGCGAACCGTGGCATGGGCAGAACCAACCGCCATACTCGCCCTTATAGTCGCCGACCGCCTGGCCCTTGGGAATGCAGCCGAGATGGGTGCAGATGCCGATCATCACCAGCCACGACTCTCGATCCTTGGCGGCGCGGTTATCGTCGGTCGCCGGCGCATCCTCGGTAAGATTGGCATTGCGCGCGAGCGGGTCGGGCAGATCGTCGACGGCAAAATCCTTGGCCTTGTCGATCTCCTGCTCGGTGCGGTGACGGATGAAGATCGGCTTGCCGCGCCACATCACGGTGATGGCCTGACCGGCCTCGACATGGGAGATGTCGATGTCGGTGGTGGCCATCGACAGCGCCGACTGATCGGGATTCATCTGGTCGAGCAGCGGCCATAGCGCCGCCGCGCCGCCGATGGCGGCAAACCCGCCTGCGGCAATCAGAATGACATCGCGCCGCGTCGGCTCGTCATCGCCGGCGAGGGAGGGATCTAAGGGGGTCTCGTGAGTGGCCACTGGCCCGAGGCTCCTGCGTCAAGACTTCAAAGGGGGCTCGCGAATGAAACCTTCATGCCAATCAAAGAGCGAGCGCCAAAGACGGAGCCCACGCTCCCTGTCTTCAGGCCCATCCCAAAACCAACGCGCCCTTGGAGGTTGCCTCTCCCTGGTGTGCCGTGAACCGGCCTTCTTCAACCTGGTTTCTTGCATCAGGGCTGGTGGTTGTCCAGAGGCCGCAACTTGGGCAAATTGGCGCAGAAAGCCCGGCAGTCAAGCGTTGAAGCTGAGGCCGCGACCATTGAGCGCGTTGATCCCGGTCAAAGCCGCCAAGCGTTGTTCGGGCAATGCCATTGACCCGGCAGCGTGCCGAGCCCTAAGGCCATGGGCGATGGACCAGACCGCAGTGAACGAGCCGAGCTCGTCAGAGCCCTTTAGCCCCGCGCGCAAAGAGCGTGCCCGGCTGTGGTTCGAGCATTTGCGCAATGAGCTCTGCGCCGCCCTCGAAGCGATCGAGAACGAGGCCGGAGGTCTCCCCGGCTGCGGTGGCAAGGCCCCCGGCCGCTTCAGCAAAACCTCATGGAGCCGCACTGAGCCGGACGGAACCGACGGCGGCGGGGGCGTCATGGCGTTGATGGCGGGGCGGGTATTCGAGAAAGTCGGCTGCCACGTCTCGACCGTGCACGGCACCTTCGCCCCGGAATTCGCGAGAGCGATCCCCGGCGCCGACCAGGACCCGCGCTTCTGGGCGAGTGGCATCTCGTTCATCGCTCATCCGGTCAATCCGAACGCGCCGACCGCGCATATGAACACGCGCATGGTGGTGACCTCGAAAGGCTGGTTCGGCGGCGGCGGCGATCTCACCCCGGTGCTGATGCGCCGCCGCACCCAAGAGGAACAAGATTCGCGCGCGTTCCACGCGGCGATGAAGGCGGCCTGCGCCGGCGAGACCTCCGCCGATTACGAGCGCTTCAAGACCTGGTGCGATGAGTATTTCTATCTGCCGCATCGCGGCGAGATGCGCGGCATCGGCGGCATCTTCTACGACTATCTCGATAGCGGCGATTGGAAGGCGGATTTCGACTTTACCCAGAAGGTCGGCCGCGCCTTCCTCGGCGTCTATCCCGAGATCGTCCGCCGCAACATCGCCCTGCCCTGGACCGAGGCCGACCGCGAGGAGCAGCTCATGCGCCGCGGGCGCTATGTCGAGTTCAACCTGCTCTACGACCGCGGCACGATTTTCGGGCTGAAGACCGGCGGCAATGTCGAGGCGATCCTGTCGTCCCTGCCGCCTTTGGTGCGCTGGCCTTAAGCTATCCACGCACGCCGGCATACATCAGCGGCGGCGCGAGCGGGGCCGAGATCCCGGTGCCGGTGAGCGAGCCGACGTGGGATTGAGTCATGGGGGCGTCATAAACCAGCCGTGCCGCCAAAATGGCGAGAGCCGTGAGCACCAGGACCAGCGCGATCTTCCACATGTTGCGAACCTCCTGAGCCCTTGGACGCGGCACCGCGCCGATAGGTTCAAGATTTAGGGGTTCGCGGCTGAACTCATCCTGAGGCGGCCGTTCATCTGGGGTTTAGAATCCGAAGCTTTTTGTGATGGTCCCGGGGCCACTTCGGGCTTGCCAAACAAGGCGCTATCGCTCATGTTTGCCCCCACCGGGCGCCCAAGGCTTTGGGCGCGGACTTGGACGACGGCAAGTGACTATCGCGCCTCAAAAGAGCACGACCCTTTCCTGACATCTCAAGACGCCGAAGGACCACCCTTTGGGGGGCCCATGGCCCGTTTGTGTGAAACTTCTACGGGAAAGGAATTCCCCCATGGCTCGTGTTAACGGCACAGTGAAATTCTTCAATCATGCGCGCGGCTTTGGCTTCAT
>Ga0075342_1000172_pt1 | contig 11378 bp, 11 predicted proteins | sample RushOxbow_ThreeS_3_FD_120085 | JGI IMG/M metagenome (GOLD analysis project Ga0075342, IMG submission 120085) | Natural and restored wetland microbial communities from the San Francisco Bay, California, USA, that impact long-term carbon... | ecosystem: Environmental > Terrestrial > Soil >...
GGTGGTGCGCTCGAACAGCTCGAGCGCCGCCGCGGCGCTGCGGCCGAGCGGGGTGTGATAGGCGGGATTGAGCGGATTGCGGAACAGAAGCCGGTACGCCTCCGCCGCGGCCCGCGCCGGGCGAAGCGCCGCCTGGTTCAGCTCGTAGAGATGGTACAACACGAATCGACCCTCCCGACCGACGACATTACACGGTAATGCTGCATCGCGGAATCACATGGTGATTCTATGTTGCAGTGCAATGACATCGTGTCGCGGGAGCCGATCGGCCGCGCGGCTAAAGGTAGCTGCGGAGCCCTTCGGCCATTTTGGCGGCCGGGGTGCCATAGGCGAAAGGAGCGAGGAATTCGCCGTTCTTGCCCATGAGATAGACCAAGGCGGAATGGTCGATGGTGTAGTCGTCGGGTTTTGCACCCTCTTCCTGGAATTTCGAATAGGTCACGCGGTAGGCCTTGGCGGCCTCCGCGATTTGCTCAGGCGAGCCGGTCAGGCCGACGAAGCGCGGGCCGAAATTCATCACGTAATCGGCCACGACCTTTGGCGTGTCGCGCTCGGGATCGAGAGTAATGAAGATCGGGATGACTTCATTGGCCTTGGGGCCGAGCTCGTCGAGCGCGGCCGCGATCACCTGAAGCTCGGCCGGGCAAATATCGGGGCAATGGGTGAAGCCGAAAAACACCAGCATATATTTGCCGCGAAACGCTTGGTCGGTGACCGGCTTGCCGTCCTTGCCAACCAAGGTGAAGGGGCCGCCGATCAGGGCCTTGCCCGTCGTCGTCACGCCCGGGCCCGCCGGCGCCCGCGTCAATACGAGTGCGGCGGCGCCCGCGAGCGCACCGATGAAGAAACCCGCGACAATGACGGTGAGAAGGCGTCCGCGCATCATTCCCCCAATCTGAGCAACGTGCCGTTGACCCGCGCGCTGGCAAGGAACCGGCTAAAGGTCAGATAGCCCGCGACAAGATAAACCGCGTTCAGGCCGAGCGCCCACCACAGCTCTTTGGCGTCGAAGGTGTGTCGCAGCAAGATCGAGCGCATGCCTTCAAACACGTGGGTGGGAGGAAGCGCTAGGGCAATCGGCTGCAACCAGCCCGGCAACACCGACACTGGATAATACACGCAGCAGAGCGGCAGAAGCAGAAAGGCCAGCGACCAGGCGAGCTCCTCGGCGGCAAGCCCATGGCGGAGAATGACGCCGGCCGCGATCAGGCCGAGCGACCAGCTGGTCAGCACCAGCACCACGAAGAACGCGACCAGCGGCAGGCCGAGATCGAGCAGGTTGAAGCCGAAGAAAAAATAGGCGGCGACGGCGACCGGCACGACGCTGACCGACAGGCGGATCACGCTCCACACACTCAACGCGGCGACCAACTCATAAGGCCGCAATGGGCTAATCAGAAGATTGCCGAGATTGCGCGACCACATCTCCTCGATGAAGGTGGTGGAGAAGCCGATATTGGAGCGAAACAGAATGTCCCACAACAACACCGAGCCGATCAGCACGCCGGCGGCTTGCGCCAGCGGACCCGTGTTGCCGGCCAGATATTTCTGAAGGAAGCCCCAGGTGAGCATCTGGAGGAACGGCCAGTAGATCAACTCGACCAGCCGCACGCCCGAGCTTCGCAGCAGATAGACATAGCGCCGCACCAGCGCGCCGATGCGGCGGAGGCTGGCGCCGAGGCCCACCGGCGCAAGCAGGACAGGCTCGGCGCCCCTCGCTTGTGTGCCGGCCGTGCTCATGATGCTTCCAGTGCCGGGGATGCAGGCTTGGCGCGCCCGCGGACCACATCGAGGAACACCTCTTCGAGCGTTCCCCGTCCATAGGTCGCGATCAACCGGGCCGGCGTCTCGTCCTCGATGATGCGGCCTTGATCAAGCAAAATGACGCGGTCGGCCAGCCGCTCGACCTCGGCCATGTTGTGGGAGGCTAACAGCAGCGTCGAGCCGCGGGTCTCGGCATAGTCCTTGAGTTTGCGCCTGACCCAGTCGGCCGTGTCCGGGTCGAGCGAGGCCGTGGGCTCGTCGAGCAGGAGCAGATCGGGCGCGTTGAGCAGCGCCTTGGCAAGCCCGACACGCGTCTTCTGGCCGGCCGACAGCTTGCCGGTGGGGCGGTCGAGTAGCGGCACGATCTGCAAGTCCTCGGCGATAAAGGCGATGCGGTCGGCGGCATTGGCGATGCCGTAAAGGCCGGCGTAGACGGTCAGGTTCTGTTTCACCGTCAGCCGCGCCGGCAAGTCGACATACGGGCTCTGGAAGTTCATGCGATGGGCGACGGTGCTCCGGTTGCGGCTGACATCGGCGCCGAACACGCGCACCTCGCCCGAGCTCGGCACCACGAGGCCGAGCAGCATGGCGATGGTGGTGGTCTTGCCGGCGCCGTTGCCGCCAAGCAAAGCGACGGTGGTACCTTGGACCAGGGTAAAGCTGATGCGGTCGACCGCCGTGATCGTGCCGTAGACCTTGGTGAGGTCCCGCACCGCAGCCGGCGCGCCGGCATTTGGTCGCACCACGCCCGAGCCGCCCTCCTCCCCCAAATTACCGACTCTGTCGTCCATGACGTTGCGCTGCGCGTCCAGTTTGACGGAATTATGCCTGGTCCACTGCCGTGGTAGACTCCACCTATGGCGACCATCGACCATAGTCAAATCACCGGCCGCGCCACGGTGCCGGAATGGCTCAGGCAGGGCGAAACCAGGCTCAGGCTTCAGACCATCGTCCGTCTGCGCTGGCTCGCCGTGCTCGGCCAGAGCATGACCGTGGTCGGAGCCTATTGGGTGCTGGGCATCGACCTGCCGATCGGCGGCTGCCTTGCCATCATCGCCCTGTCGGCCTGGCTCAATGTGGCGTTGCGCATTCGCTATCCGGCGAGCCAACGGCTCAAGTCCGGCTACGCCTTCGTCATGCTGGCCTACGACATTCTGCAGCTCGCGGCGTTGCTGTATCTGACCGGCGGACTGGAAAACCCATTCGCGTTTCTGCTGATCGCGCCGGTCACCGTGTCGGCTTCGACGCTGCCGCTCAGAGTCACCGCGGCGCTCGGCGCGCTCACCATCGCCGCGGCGACGGTGCTCACCAGCTTCCATCATCAGCTGCCGTGGTTCCATCATTCCAACCTGCTGCTGCCCTTCCCTTACGTGATGGGCGTCTGGGCGGCGGTGGTGTCCGGCATCCTGTTCATCGGTTTCTATTCGTGGCGCACGGCGGAAGAGGCGCGGCGCATGGCCAAGGCCTTGGCCGCCGCGGAGATGGTGCTGGCACGCGAGCAGAAATTGTCGGCGCTGGACGGACTGGCCGCCGCCGCGGCGCACGGGCTCGGCACGCCGCTGGCGACCATCGCGGTGGTGACCAAAGAGCTGATGCGCGGCGCCAAGTCCACTGACCCGCATTACGAGGACCTCACGCTGCTCAGGGCGCAGGCCGAGCGCTGCCGCGATATTCTCGCCCAGCTGGCCGGCGGCGGCGAGCAGCACGACATCATTGTGTCGCGCCTGCCGCTGACCCATCTGATCGAGGAGGTGGTGGCGCCGCACCGCCTGGTCGCCGTGCCGATCGAAGTGACGACCGGACCAAAGCAGGATGAGCCTCAGACTCAGGAGCCGGTGACCCAGCGCAATCCCGGCATGCTGTACGGACTCGGCAATCTGGTCGAGAACGCCATCGACTTCGCCAACAGCAAGGTCGAGGTCGAGGCGCGATGGTCGGGCGACGAGGTGCGGATCGTCATCGCTGACGACGGTGCGGGCTTTCCGCCGCATGTGCTCGAACAACTGGGCGAGCCGTTCGTCACGACCAGGCGTGCGCAACGCGAAAGACCGGACGACTCGGATGAACATGTCGGCATGGGACTCGGCTTCTTCATCGCCAAGACGCTGCTCGAGCGGTCGGGCGCCCGCCTCGAGCTTGCCAACCGGCCGCTGCCGGAAGGCGGCGCAGTGGTCACGGTGATGTGGCCGCGCGCGAAGTTCGCCCGCCCGGCGCCGGCCGCAGCAAAGGCCGAGCCGGTCGGCTAGGCGTTAAATCCTTTGGTTAACTTGCTGATTCTGGCGCCTCGTTGCCGCCATAGGCCCGGCCTAGGCTTGCCGACTGGGCCTAGACTCCCTAGCTCTACGGCATCTCGTCGCAGCCCTACCCGATAGAATCCTTCTATCCTGTGGGCAGCATACGCTTCGGGATTGGCCAAAACAGATTCACAAGGAGAGCCCGGAAATGGAAGCTCAACAGGCCATGCCCGTATCCGAGACCAGTTTCGGCGCGCTTGCCGACAACACGCTTCTGATCGTCGACGATGACCGCGCCTTCCTCGCCCGGCTGGCGCGCGCCATGGAGACGCGCGGTTTCGAGGTCGAGGCCGCCGCTTCGGTCGAGGACGGCCTGACGTCGCTCAAGCGGCGTCCCCCGGCGTTTGCCGTGGTGGACATGCGACTCGACGACGGCAACGGCATCGACGTGATTGCCGCGCTGAAGGATGTACGTCCCGACGCGCGCGCCGTGGTGCTGACCGGTTATGGCAATATCGCCACCGCCGTCACGGCGGTGAAGCTCGGCGCGGTCGATTATCTCGCCAAGCCGGCTGATGCCGACGATGTCTATAACGCTCTGGTTTCTTCAGGCACGACGGTCAAGGCGCCGCCGCCGGAGAATCCGATGTCGGCCGACCGCGTGCGCTGGGAGCACATCCAGCGGGTCTATGAGCTGTGCAACCGCAATGTGTCGGAGACCGCCCGGCGCCTCAACATGCATCGGCGCACGCTCCAGCGCATCCTCGCCAAGCGCGCCCCGAAATAGCCCGGACGCTAAGCTTCAAAACTGCAAGACGGATCGAGATGGAGCTGCAGCCTGAGCGCCGCAGCGCGGGCAAAGGTGAGCATCATGGCCTTCCGCCGCGCCGCCGACAGGCGCTCCTCGGCCGGCTCGCGCACCAGCTCCGCGCCATAGCGGTCAGCCAGGATCAGGCCGGCATCGACCGGGATCACGTCGCAGGGAAAATCGGCGTTGACCGCGAAATAGAGCCGGTCGCAGTAATCGAGATAATCCTGCCATTTGCCGTCGGTCTGATAATCGAGCAAGCAGGATTTGATCTCGACGATCAGCACGTCACCGCCGCCCGACAGCGCCACCACGTCGGCGCGCCGGCCATTGGCCAGCGACAGCTCGGTCACGACCGACAGCCCAAGCGCCCGCAACGCTCGGCACACGCCCCGTTGCAGCTCGGCGGCAACCGGCGATTGGCGCCGGTCGAAGGGGATGACGTTGTCGTCTCTGCCACGATGCTCCTGCACGCGAAACTCCGGCAAGAAGTTCAAATTTCCCTCACATAGTTGTGCATGCTTAACCATTTCGCGCAGCGGAACAAGCTGCTAAATCTCGCGTTTCGGTGGTTGCGGCGCGTCGGCTCGGCGGTTCCGGGCTTTTTTGTGCGAACCCGCGAGCCGAGGGAGCTGACATGAACCTGCACAACACCGTCCTCACCGCGCCCGAGCCAAAGACCGAATCATCTCTGCGCGACCGGCTGTTCGCGACGCGCCGTCTGTCGCGCCAACTCGCCGCGCCGCTGAGCGATGAGGATCAGGTCGCCCAGGCGATGGACGATGCCAGCCCGACCAAATGGCATCTCGCCCACACCACCTGGTTCTTCGAGGCCTTCCTACTGAAGCGGTTTCTGCCCGACTACCATGTGTTCGACGACCGCTTCGAATATTGCTTCAATTCCTATTACGAGAGCGTCGGCGCCAGGCAGCCGCGCGCCAAGCGCGGGCTGCTGACCCGGCCTTCGGCGCAAGAGGTGCGTGACTACCGCGACTTCGTCGATACGGCGCTGGCGCGGCTGTGCGACCAGACGCTCAGCCGGGAGGCGGCCAAGCTGATCGAGCTCGGCATCAATCACGAGCAGCAGCATCAGGAGTTGCTGCTCACCGATATTTTGAGCTTGTTCGACGCCGAGCCGCTCAAGCCGGCCTATCGCGAGGCCGGCGCGGGCGTCGGTGCGGGCGATGCCATCCCGCTTTCCTGGGTCGCGTTCGAAGGCGGCATCTTCGAAGTCGGTCACGACGGCAACGGCTTCGCCTACGACAATGAAGGCCCCCGCCACGAGGAACTAATCCGCCCGTTCAAGCTCGCCGACCGCTGCGTGACCAACGCCGAATGGATGGCGTTCATCAAGGACGGCGGCTATTCAATGCCGATGTTGTGGCTCGCCGACGGCTGGAACACCGTCAAGGGCCAGGACTGGACCGGCCCGCTTTATGCCGAGGAGGCCGAAGGCGGCACGATGCAGATGAGCCTGTTGGGCTTCCGGCCGGTCGATCCCGCCGCGCCGGTCACGCATGTGAGCTATTACGAGGCCGACGCCTTTGCCCGCTGGGCCGGCTACCGGCTGCCGAGCGAGTTCGAGTGGGAGGTGGCGTCCGCAAGCGCGTCGGTCGAAGGCCGCACGCTGGGCGCCGGCCATTTGCGGCCGATGCCGGCCAAGCCGGGCTCAGGCCTCAAGCAGATGTTCGGCGATGTGTGGGAATGGACCGCCAGCGCCTATCTGTCCTATCCCGGCTTCAAGACCGCGCCCGGCGCGGTCGGCGAATATAACGGCAAGTTCATGTGCAGCCAGTTCGTGCTCAGGGGTGGCTCCTGCGCGACGCCAGAGGGCCATGTGCGGCGGACCTATCGCAATTTCTTCTACCCCCATCAGCGCTGGCAGTTCACCGGCCTGCGCCTGGCCCAAGACGCGTGAGCAGACGCGCCATGCCGAGCACGATCTCGCTTTATCTGCCTTCGGGTGCGACGGCTTCGGCGGCGCGGCTCCGCGCCGAGACGGGCGGCTCCGACGAGTTCGCCGACGCGGTGCTGTCGGGCCTGGGGCGCCGCCCGCGCAGCATCCCGTGCCGCTTCTTCTACGATGCCAGAGGGTCGGAGCTGTTCGAGGAGATCACCAAGCTCGACGAGTATTATCCGACCCGGGTCGAGACCGCGCTGCTCGAGGCTTATGGCACGGAGATCGCCGCGCTGGCCGGGCCCGGGCGCATCCTGGTCGAGTTCGGCTCAGGATCGAGCCGCAAGACCAGCCTGCTGCTCGGTGCGCTCGGGAAGGTTCCGGCCTATATCCCGATCGACATCGCCGCCGAGAGCCTGAGAGAGGCGGCGGAGTGGCTGTCGGGCCAGCATGACGGGCTGACCATTCTGCCGGTGATCGCCGACTTCACCGCGACGCGCGTCTTGCCCCCGATCGTGCGCGGCCAGAAGCGGCTCGGCTTCTTCTCCGGCTCGACCATCGGCAATCTGACCCACGCCGAGGCGCGCGCCTTTCTCAACAACGCCGCGCGCCTGCTTGGGGCGGGCAGTGTCTTTCTGGTCGGCGTCGACCTCAAGAAGCTGAACTCCATCCTGCTGCCCGCCTATGACGACCGCAAAGGCGTCACCGCCCAGTTCAATCTCAATCTGCTGGCCCGCATCAATCGCGAGCTCGGCGGCAACTTCGACCTTGCCCGCTTCGCCCATGAGGCGATCTACAACGAGGCGGCGGGCCGGGTGGAGATTTACATCAAGAGCATCGCCAAGCAGATCGTGGGCGTCAGAGGCCACGCCTTCGCGTTCGCCGAGGGCGAGCGCATCCATACCGAGAACTCGCACAAATACACGGTGGATGAGTTTCAAGCCCTGGCCGCCGGCTCGGGCTGGCGCCCGGTCAAGGCCTGGACCGACGAGGCCAACCTATTCAGCCTGCATCTGTTGCGGCTTTAGGCCTCGATCGTGCGGGGCTGGCCGGGGACGCCTGGGGCGCACTCCAGAGTGGCGCGGTCCCACTTGCCGAGCGAAGCCGCGGCCTCGTAGGTGCTCGTCAGGAACTCCATCAACGTGCGCTCGGGGTCGGCGGCATTACGCACCACCTCGTAGGGCAGAACGTATTCGCTGAGATCCTTGCTATAGAATGCCTCCGCCGGACGGATGGCGGCGTCAGCGAAGCCGGGGGGCTCCGGATAGGCGTAAGAATAAAACGCCGGGTACGGGATCATTTCGTTGCCCGGCCAGAACCCCGCGCTTGAGACCTCGTGCGAATAGGCCTCCTGCGCCACGGCGTCGGGCAGATGCGGCACGCCGCCGGGGTGCAGCGGCGCGCGGCGCCCCGAGAAGCGCGTGACCGCCAGATCGAAGCTGCCCCAGAAGAAGTGGACCGGGCTGCTCTTGCCGATGAAGGCGGTGCGGAACTCAAACATCACCGGCTCGATCTTGGTGAGCAGGCGCCAATGGCGCGCGGCGAATTCCGGATCGTAAGCGGCGCGGCTGCGGTCCTCGCTGAAGCGGATCGGCTCGGGCAGCTCGTTGGGCGTGTCGTTGATGCGAATGTCGAGGCCGAGCTCGGCCAGCGTGCCCATGAGCTCGGCGTAGAAATCGGCGACCGTTCGGGGAAAGAGACCGATGCGCCTTACCGCGCCGTCGTCGGTCGAGACGTTCAGCACATGGTCAATAAAATCGAACTCGAGCTCGAAGCTGCGATTGCCGTAGGGAATGGCCGACGTAGTCAGGCCGCGCGGCGAGACGTAGAGCACCACGTGCCAGGAATGGTTGAGCCAGGGCGTCTGGACCAGCCTGATCTTGCCGACGATCTGGGTCCACATATGCAGCGTGGCATAGGTGTCCCTCCACGCTTCGTACGGCAATTCCGGCCACACTTGGTCTGTCATCGATGCCTTTCCATGCCTTGTCCATCCCGCCCTTGCTGGGGATTCTAAGTCCGCGCGCAACACCTTGCCAGCTACCAAGCCGTTGGGCATGGTGCCGCCTGCCACCAAGGGGACGCCATCCGTGCCTGATCTTCTCTCCGGCAATGCTGTCATCGGTCAATCCGGCGGGCCGACCGCGGTTATCAATCAGTCGCTGGCGGGCGCGGTCGAGGGCTTGCGCGCCGGGCTTGCGGCCAGCGGCCAGGTGAAGCGCATTTTAGGCATGCGCCACGGCGTGCGCGGGCTGATCAAGCCGGGCACCGAGGGCCTGACCGATCTCACCTCGCTCGACAAGGCGAAGCTCGAAGCCATCGCCCGCACGCCGTCGGCGGCGCTCGGCTCGACCCGTGACAAGCCGGACGAAGCTTATTGCGGGAAGATCCTGGACGGCTGCCGCCGCAACGACATCCGCTACCTGTTCTATATCGGCGGCAACGATTCGGCCGACACCTGCCGCATCGTCAGCGAGCAGGCGGCTCAAGCGGGCTACGAGCTGCGCTGCTTCCACGTGCCGAAGACCATCGACAACGATCTGCTGGAGAACGACCACACGCCGGGCTTCCCGTCGGCGGCGCGCTACGTGACGTTGGCGCTGATGGGTGACGCGCTCGACAATGCGAGTCTCGGCGGCATCAAGATCAACGTCATCATGGGCCGGAACGCGGGTTTCCTCGCGGCCGCCTCGTCACTGGCCCGCGGTCAAGCGGCAACGGGCGCCGACCCTGCGGACCGCCCGGCGCCACATCTCATCTACGTACCCGAGGTGCCGTTCTCGACCGATGGCTTCCTCGCCGATGTTGAGACGGTCTATGCCAAGCTCGGGCGCTGCCAGATCGCGGTGAGCGAAGGCATTCGCGACGCGGCGGCCGCGGAGATTGGGCCCAAGCTGATGCGGGGCGCCGGCGAACTGGACGCCCATGGCAACGTGCAGCTCTCAGGCTCGGGCGCGCTCGGCGACGGTCTGGCCGATCTGGTGAAGTCGGCCCTCACGCCCAAGGGCGGCAAGGCGCCGCGGGTGCGCGCCGACACGTTCGGCTACATCCAGCGCTGCTGGCCGCATGCCTCGCCGGTCGATATTGCCGAGGCGCGCGCGGTCGGCCGCTATGCCGCGGAGCTTGCCGCCAAAGGCGATGCGGCGGCCTCGGTGATCATCGTGCGCAGATCGAACGCGCCAGGCGCCTATGCCAGCGACTGCGCCCGCGCCGATTTGTCGGCCGTGGCGCGGCGCACACGCCATGTACCGGCCGAGTTCATCTCAGGGACGAATGACGTGAGCGCCGCGTTCCACGATTATTGCCGGCCGCTGGTCGGCGACTTGCCGAAGATGGAACGGCTTTAGACCTCGACCAGCTCGCGAATATAGGTCGGCAGTGCGAAGGCAGCGACGTGAACGTCGGGGCGCCAGTAGCGCGTCGGGAAGCCGCCCGCCTTTTCGTAACGCCGTTCGATCTTCTTGCGCCGGTGGTGCCGGAGTTTGGCGTTGTCGGTGGCCCAGCCGAACGACATCGGTCCGCCGAAATAGCTCGGCGTCGTGGCGAGATAGGCGTAAGCGTCGGCGAACAATTCGCGGAAAAAGCTCACGCTCTGCTGGAGCTCGGGCGCCTGCAAGAACGGCAGGCCGTTCTGGGTGACCAGCAGACCGCCCGGTTTCAGGCCCCGGCAGCAATCGGCATAGAACTCGCGCGTGAACAGCACGGCGCCCGGGCCGATCGGATCGGTCGAATCGACCATGATCACGTCGAAGCGATCGCCCGTCTCAGCCACGAATCGAGTGCCGTCGGCAATGACGATTCTGGTGCGCGGGTCGTCATAGGCGCCGGCCGAGATGTCGGGAAAGTGCTCGCGGCAAAGATCAATCACGCTGCGGTCGATTTCGCACAGCGTCGCCTGCTCCAGCTCGGGGTGCTTCAGCGCCTCGCGCAGCACGCCGCCATCGCCGCCGCCGACAATCAGCACCTTCTTCGCGCGTCCGTGGGCGAACAGCGGCACATGCGCCATCATCTCGTGGTAGACAAAGTCGTCTTTCGTGGCGAGCTGCACGACATTGTCGAGCATCATCACTCGCCCGAAATCGGCGTTATCGAAGATGATCAGCCGCTGATGCTCGGTCTCGCTGTCGAAAAGGACCGGGTCCGCCCTCAGACGGACACGGAAGCCACGGTGGAGCGTCTCTTCGACCCAGCGTTCCATCGTTGCATTTCCTTCCCGCGCATATGCTCCTTGACCACCACCCTGCCTGGCGAGAACGCCTCTTTCAGCACGTCGATGGACGCTCGCGGATTGGTCTGGCCGCACATGAATACATCGAGCGCGGCATAACCGTATTCCGGCCAGCTATGGATCGAGATATGCGACTCGGCGAGAACCGCGACCCCCGATACACCACCGTTGGGCGTGAAGTGGTGAAGATGAATGTGCAGGAGCGTTGCGCCAGCGACCTCAACACATCGTCTGAGCGTATGCTCGATGTGTTCTAGGTCGTCGAGGCGCTCAGCCCGAACGAGGTCGATGATGAGATGAGTGCCGGCAAATCGGATCCCATCCCGCTCACAGAAAAAGTCCTTGTGCCCGTCTCCTTCGGAGAGCGTGCACCGGGAAAGCTTTTCTTCCGTTTGGGCGGTGCTTGAACCATGATCCAAGTCCATCCCCAATTGGAAGAGGGCGTCA
>Ga0075342_1000173_pt1 | contig 11339 bp, 12 predicted proteins | sample RushOxbow_ThreeS_3_FD_120085 | JGI IMG/M metagenome (GOLD analysis project Ga0075342, IMG submission 120085) | Natural and restored wetland microbial communities from the San Francisco Bay, California, USA, that impact long-term carbon... | ecosystem: Environmental > Terrestrial > Soil >...
CGACCAGTAAGGTTGAGCCGGAGGCAAACACATCCGCGGCAATTCCGTTTCCCAGCACGATGGCAGTGACCCGGCCGCCCCAGGATTCCGCGAGTTCTTTCGCCTTTCCCACCATTTCAAACGACACTTCGGCAATATTCCCTTCCATCTGTTCTGTGATGACAAAAATATCATTGCTCATATTTTCTCCTCGACCGACCTGTCAGGCCGTCATGCCAATCCTTTATTCTTCAACAACTCCACAATCTTCGCCGCGACTTCCTTCGAGGAACCATCGATCATCTCTGCGTGACCTGTCACAACCGGCGGCGCCATCTTTCTCAGCGTGAGCCCCGAACCCTCACCGCCGGCGGAGGGATTGATCTTCTCGATCGTCGCCGTCTGCGCCACCTGACGGACTTTGCTGATCGGAGCATAGCGCGGCGGACTGGAGGCAGCCTGGACACCGACCACCGTTGGCAGGCTGACGGTATATTTCCCTGCCATGCCGCCGGCGAATTCCTTTGTGACCGTGACCGAGCCGTCTGAAGCCTCAACCGAGCTGACACCACCGATGTAGGGCATGTCAAGAAATGCGGCGATCATCGGTCCAATCTGACCATCGAGATCATTGGAGGCTTGCACGCCCGCGAAGACCAGCTCGGGGGACATGCCTTTGATAGCCTCTGCCAGCCATCTGGCTTGCATGTGCGAATCCGCACCCGGCTCAGCGGCTGTGACCTTGACTGCCTTGTCTGCACCCTTTGCCAGCGCGAGGTGGAGGACATTATCCAGTTCTCCAATCAGATCGACACCGACAACAGTGACCGTCCCCCCGACAGCCTCCTTGACCAGCACCGCCTGCTCGATGGACTGCTCGTCGAATTCGTTCAGCACGAAGTCCACCGAGTCGAAGTCCACGTTGTTGCCTCTGACGGGCAGGTCATCGGCAATGCTGGGGATATGTTTGATTGCAACGACGATGTTCATGAAACATTCTCTCCTTTGTTCACTTCGGCAGTCGAGTAGCGACTCTCTCGGCGCCACGTATCGAAACCACCACTATCCAAGGAATATTTCTTTATCGATTACCTGATGGTCTCGATACGGTCTGGAAAGGGCCTCCAGCCCTACACGACCATCGCTTGTTACTCACCTCTCATCGACCGATCCAACAACTCCAAAATATCGTTCACCGTTACATGCTCATTGCCTGTTGACTTGACGGCATCCTCAAAGCGCGAGACTTCAAAGGGGCAAGCCACAGCCAGCACGTTCGCGCCTGTGGAGGCAGCCTCCATTGCACGCTTTTCAGACAGGCGCATTTTGGTGTGCTTCTGCGTAAACGAGTCCATCCACATTCCGCCACCGCCACCGCCGCAGCAGTATCCATTTTCGCGGTTGCGAGCCATCTCCACCAATTCCACTCCCGGGATGGCTTCGAGCAGTCTGCGCGGCGCTTCATATTCTCCATTGTGCCGGCCCAGATAGCAGGGATCGTGATATGTGACCTTCAGGCTGACAGGATGTTTGAGCAACGGCTTGAGTTGGTCAAGATAACGTACAAGGAAGGTCGTGTAATGAAGTACGGGTCGCTCGAAGCCGTATTTGGGATAAACATTTTTGAACGCGTTGAGCTCATGCGGACCGGTGACTACCAGTTCGCTCCACTCATACTTGTTGAACGTTTCGATGTTGTATTCCGCCATCATTTCAAAGAGGCCTTTTTCGCCAGCCAGGCGCTGCGAATCAGCATCGTCTTTTTCTTCTTTGCCAAGGATGGCGAAATCAATCCCGAGCGCGGTGAAGATGCGCGCCGCCGCGGCGGCGGCATCGATCCCACGGGGATGATAAGAAGGATAAGAGCCAACGTACCAGAGCACGTCCACCGGGCGGCCCAGTTCTTTGAGGATGGGCACGGGCACGCCGGCGCTCTGGATCCACGCCTCGCGTTTACGCTGAGGTTGTCCAAGCGGGTTGCCCGACTTGGCGGTGTTTTCGAATGCCTGCTGCAGTTCTGTAGGGACGAACTTGCCATCCAGGATCGCCTGCTCGCGCACGGCAGGCATGATCTTCACCATGTTCACTTCTTTCGGGCAGACACGCAGGCAGTTGGCGCAGGTTGTGCAAAGCCAGAGTTCGGGTGCTTCGGTCAGGTCAATACCCGTCTGAGCGTAACGATACAGTTTGCGCGGACCATAATTGCCGACCACATCTACCGGGCAGACCGGTACACACTTGGCGCACTGATAACAATCGGCAAATGATTCCGCTCCGGGAATGGATGCAACCTTTTCGATCAGCTCGGGCGTATATTCGAAAATCGTCCGCTGCTCGAACATGCGGTTCCAGTGACCCGAAATATCCACGCCGTCTACAACAGCATGTTCCTTTTCTACGATTTTTGCTTTGATCGGACCCGCAGGCATAAGTTATGGTCTCCTATCGACTCGGCCTCGGCTTACTCAACCAACGGAATCTTCCTTCAACTTCGGTAACCCCAGCAGCCTTCTTGCCATATTCGGCAGGGAGGGCAGGAGCTCATTGAAATCGCGGCTCAAGCGCCAGCTGGTTGAGCCATACATGTAAACGGCATAGGCACATGCGAGAAAAGCACTGTTGGCAAACTGTGTTCGCTTCTCTCTTCTGATCAACTCATCCGTCCACAGTCCCGTACCCTCAGCAAACTTCATGCTCATTGCAGTAACCATGCCCACGCGGGCGTATCCATCTGCGAGATTTGCCGCCAGGAGATTATGCGTGCTCCCTGCCAGCAGGGGCAAGATGCCTGTGCCTGTGGTCGGGTCCCAGAGCCAGCGGGTCCACAGCCAGTGATCTTTGGGAGAGTTGTTGTGTAAAAGTCCGGTGGCAAGCTCAAGCGCCAGCCGTGTGTCGAGTGCTTTCAGTGTTTCGACGAAGACAGCCAGGCGGACGGGCACGGGCGCTTCACCATACAGCAATTCGATGAAGGTTTCATGGTCACTCTGAGCGAAGTAATTCGTAATCGTTCTTGCATTCGTTCGTGTGTGTGTGACAGCAAAAGCGATGTCAGGGAGGGATGCTTCCAATCTTGCCGGTTCCTCCTCCAGTCCCAGAAAGAGCCGGTCCTGTCGTTCCGCCAATTCATCTGCGATGGCAATCACATCCTCAGGCGAGACTTGTGAGAGCGCCTCATGCAGGGTCGCCTGCAGTTCCGGGTCATCCGGTCCGGTCTTATTCTTGATAATATGACTCTGTCGCTGAGGCTGCATCATCTGATCTTCTGGAGCTGGATGGCATCCTACCCTATGCGAAAACTTTGACGTTACGAACTGAGGCAACCGCGCGCGCCGCGGCTAATCCTGCTCTTGAAATAGAATCGTCCCGCTCCGCGGGTCAAGAGGCGGCTCCCGCCACAAAGATGCCAGGGCGGGAGGTTGCAACGGGATCGAGCCCGCCCGCGCCGCCGGCTTCGATGAAACCGTATTTATTCTGCTGGATGCCCGTCAGTTGTGCTACAGCGCGCGTCCCCGCGCTTGGCTCCATACCAACCGAAAGCACGATCAAATCCATCATTACTTCCATGGGGCGGGACATGGTTGTGTCTTCGCCGCGCACGAGCAGCTGGCTGCCCTTCGGCAGGACTTCACTGATGACACCTTTTACGTAATTGACTTTATACTTTTCCTGCGCGGGCCAATAAATCTCATTTTCCCAGTACCCATACATACGCATATCAATGTAGAAGATAAACACCTTTGAGTCGGGCAGTTGCTGGCGCACCTCGATAGCCTGCTTGCTGGCGATGCCGCAACAAACCTTCGAACAGTACTCATTGCCGATCTGTCGATCGCGCGAACCCACACATTGAATGAACGCGATCTTCTTCGGCGCTTCACCATTGGAAGGACGCACCACGTTGTGGTCTCTCAACATCTTTTCCAGATCTGTCAGCGTGATGACGTCAGGAAAAGAATAGTAGTTGTAATATTGGGTCGCTCGACCGGGGTCGAAATGCTGGAAGCCTGTCGCGATGATGACCGCGCCAACAGTGAGAGATTCGGCTGCACCACCCGCCTCCATCTGGACTGTGAAGTTCCCCTCCTCCCCTTCGATTGACTTCACTTCCGCGCTGTACTTCACATCTACCCTTGCGTTGCCGGTGACCGACTGAGCAAGTTCAGCCATCGCTTCAGACGCGTCGCGCCAGTGATGCGTAAGCTTGGCATAGCTCTCCCGGTCGGGCGTGCCGCCGAGGCGCTCGCGCTTTTCGATGAGAACGGCTTCCCCGCCCAATTCTGCAACACAACGCGCGGCTTCGAGTCCCGCAGGTCCCCCGCCAATGATGAGCACTTTGCCAGATGTCATGCTTCCTCCAGAAACTTTGCCACAGATCCCACAGAGGACACGGAGTTCTAAGAATTTTTCTCAGAGGTCCACGTGATCCCTCCCGAAGGACGTCGGGATGGTGTATGGCTGTTTTATGTTGTCAACGCAATTGGTTGGTCCGCGTCCTGCCAGGTGATGCCAGATTTCGTGCCGGCGCGGATGGCGTCCAGGTCGGCCTGGAATTCATCCCAGTATTTCTGCCAGTTGATCCCAAGTTTCTCCAGGAAGGGACGCCAGTCTGTGGAATGCCAGTGGAACTGCACCACGCGGAAGGGATGCGCACCCATCGCCAGGGCAGCAACCTGTGCATCCGACAAAACGGGGATGCCCACGTTGCGCTCATGCGCCTTCGCCGCGAACTGGCTCTTGTCCAGCGTCGTCACGCAGCCCGTGTCATGTGTCACGGTCAGGTCAGGATTGACTTCGTTCTTCATGACTTCGATTTTGCGCAGGACTGCAAACGAACGTGTGAAATCGCGTTGCACCAGCACATGACGAAAACCAAATCCACAACAATCGAACCAGGTGGAATAGTCGGCGACCTCGATACCGAGACTCTCAAGTACTGCAGTGACCACCGCAGTACGCTGACCGCCGTAGATTTCAGGATCGTAAATGGCGTCCTCGGCAACGATTTTGTAGTAGTGGCAGGCAGGGTGAACTGTTGCCTTGATCGAGCTCATGTCGACAAGTTGGCGTTCGGCGAATCGCTGCCGCATGGCGTACACCCACTCACTGTAATGGACAATTTCCTCCGGAATGACCAGCGGCTTGCCCATCTTATCCAGGATGCGGCGGACTTCATCTCGCAGTTCCTTGTGATGGACCAGCTGTTCACGAATTTCCTTGTAATGCCCAAAACTCGTGCCGCAATGGATCAGGGGAAAGTAACCTGTCTCATAGGCGGCGGCAAAGTTGCGCGCCATGACTGCAGCCTGCCCCACTGCATTGGAAGCCGCAGAGGCGTAGTAGTTCCAACCTGTGCAGGAGGTCTGATCGGTGGGGTCGTGGTAGTCCAAACCGAACTGGCGATGAAGCCAGAGGATGGACGAGGCATACCCGGGGATGTGCCCGCAGTGTCCACACGACTTGTGGTGCCAGGTGTGCTCAATGGGGATCTTTTTGTTGCGCCCGTATTTTGTCGTAAATTCGATGTAAGGCTCCGGGACCTTTTGAACGATAATCTCACCCTTCGCCTCAAGCTCAAACAAAATCTCATGCATATCAGGCGTGGGCGCGGCTTCTGCCTCACGCCTGACAGGATGCGATTTCTTCTCAAGGATTTGTTCGACGGAGGTAAACGTTGAGTCAGTCATTAATTATCTCCAAATTGACCCGACAGGTTTTATGCGGGGCGCTGTCGCATGGACCCCCGCCTGGACAAGGGCCATCACCGATAAATGCAGTGCGGAAACCTGTCAGGTCCGGTAGATCTATCCTTCTTCCAATTCCTCTTGCATGACATCCGAAAGCAGATCATACAATCCTTCATCGAGCTCTTTGATAATTTCCATGTTGCCCGACTCGAACCAGATCGTGTAGAGTTCAAGCAGGGTCTTGCGGTCCGTCCGCCAGGCAACATCCGTGAGACCACGGATGGAATCCATGGGGATGGCTTTTCGCCAGACCTGCATGTTTTCGCTGAAGTTCCTGACCCAGGGACCCCAATCGGGGAAGAAATCAGGCTGGAGCATGTCTGGCGAAACCTGGTTGCCTTTGAGCATCACTTTGTAAATCACACGGCTGTAACCCTGCAGAGCGTCCTTTGATTCCTGCAGTCCGTTCTTCAGGGATACCTCACGCAGAATTGTCACCAGGCCCCCGGGATTGTTTTGCCGGGGACAGCGCACACAGGAAAAGCACTGGGCACAGTTCCAAATATCTTCGGTGATGATGTCGTAGACGCGCTCGACATCTTCACGGGCGATGGCTTGTGCAATCACACGAGGGCTGAAATCATAAAACCGCGCCGAGGGACAAGCCGAAACGCAAATACCGCACTCGTAACATCCGTAGAGAAAGTCACTGTAACGAATGTCGTTCTTGACCTCGAGGAAGAGACGTTCCTTTTCCTCATATGTCACATCCGGATGACGGTTTTCGGCCTTGCCGGGATTCCAGTTTTCAAGAGTAGTTGGCACGCGTGCCTCCTGTAAAACACCTAACCATGAAGGTCACCAGGGAACACAAAGGAAAAGCCTCCAAGCCTTTGCGTACTCTGCGTTCAGAAAGAAATCACGGCATCGGCGCGGACAGCCAGATCGTTGAAGGCGGCGCCGCCGATCATCTCAACACCTTCGATCATGTCACTCATGGTGTAGCCATGCAGATCCAGTGACGGCTGGCATACGAACAAGCGTACTCCCATGTCCAGCGCCTGATCGATAAAATATTTGAGTTCCTTTCCGCCCCCACCTTTCTTTGGAACGATGATCTTCTCTCCGGCCCCTTTTTCCAGGCATTGAGGGCCATTCATCGTGAAATAGATGCACACTTCATTGTCCATCGCTGCCCCGGCTGTCGCCAGAAAGAAAGGCGTGGCGGTCCGCTCCGGATCCTTTTCCCCATGTGTTTGCACGTAGAGGATTTTCTTGACGTCTTCATCACTGGTCTTCCACATCGGTGCCCTCCCGGTCCATCCCTAGAAGCTTGCCATGGCTTCCTGATCCGTTGGATACATTTGGAGCATCTGCATCATGCCAACTGTCCGCAGGATAACTTCCACAGGGCTGGAAACAGACGCAAGGCGGACATCGCCGCCGGATTTTTTCGCGCTTTGATACGCCTTGACCATTGCCCGCAGACCGGCGGAGGACATATACTCGACAGCCTGCAGATTAAGAACGATTTTGTTATTGTTATCCTGCAGGAGTTTTGTGAGCGCCTCATCCAGTTCAGGCGCAGTGTCAGAATCGACCCGACCTTTAACCTTCATAACGGATACACTCTTCGTATTATCCGTCTCAATGGAAAGCATTGCCATAGTTTCACCTGATCAAATGAAGAGCTGCACATCTGCGTCCGCAGCATATTCAAGGAAGGTCGCCGCGCCCCCGATCTCGCATTCCTTGATGAAATCTTCCCGCTTGAAGCCGAAGACGTCCATCGTCATCTGGCAGCCGATCATACGAACGTCCATTTCCACGCACATCTGGCGCAATTCTTCAATCGAGGCGACCCCTTTGTTTTCAAAGGTCTGCTTCATCAGGGTTGTCGCCAGTGCGTTGAAACCGGGCACATTCGACATAATGAGCTGTGGAATGGGCCAATTAATACTTTGAAACCCTTCCGGTCCGAATGGCATTTTCATCGGCATAGCAGGGTTACCCACAGGGGTGACACCAGCCGTCAGTTTTGGCTTAAGGAGAGTCAAGCCATAAAAGGTAAAGAAAATGCCTACCTCCCAACCCATCGCACCAGCGGCGCTGGCGAGAATGAAGGGGGGATAGGCCCAATCGAGAGTCCCTTTGCTTGCGATCAGCGCCAGCCGCTTGGGAGCATTCGGATCAGACTTTGACATGGTGGCCTCCGCATTAACCTCAAATAAGCAGAACGAGTTATTTTGTGCGCCGAATAAAAAAGACGAATTTTCCGTCTTCTTGCATCGAGCGGAGCAGTTCATTCCCCGTTTGTCGGCTCCAGGCTTCCATGTCCGGCGGCGCCCCGGGATCGGTGGCGATCATTTTCAGGATCTGGCCGACCTCCATCGTCTTGATCGCCTTGGAGGTCTTGACCACCGGCATGGGACACAACATTCCTGAACAATCCAGCACCTGATCTTCCTTAATCACATCCATCCAAACCTCCTTAGTATGGACACGCCGTTGTTCGTCGTGGCGAATCGAAAACCAGCCTGTTTCGATCCGTGAATGGGTTCTAAATCGTGACCTTTAATGCTGATGATAATCACTAAGTGCCCCCGGCACTATCCCACACACAGGGGGATTTCGCCTCCCCCGCGCGGGGGAGACGCATCATAGAATTCGACTATAATCATCATACAACATTTATGTACGAAAAGCTACAGGCAATTTTTCCCGCGAATAGAATCTTTACCTCTCTTGTCATATTTCGTTGGGCATCATTAATCCCCGCCTTGCTAAGCCTGAATTATGATGGCGCACAAAGTATTGTTTCCTCGCTGGCGGTGTTTGGGATTGCCACGCTGGCAACTGTAATTATTTCCGTTTTCAATCGAACGCTAAATCAACTTGTCCTGGACCATCCTGCCACACTGGCAGTCGACCTACTCTTCTCGGCAGGGATACTTGCGATGAGCGGCGGCGCCAGTAGTCCGTATTACCTTTATGCTCTCAGCCCATTACTGGCGGGAGCATTTTTCTTTCAGGTGCCAGGGGCAATCGGGGCGTCGGCGGTCTTTACGCCCCTTTACCTCCTTGCTAATGCTTTGGGGACGCCGGTCAGCGCCACAGGTGATACCCTCACGCTGATGACCCGGCTTACAGCGATCTGGCTAATCCCCGTTTTGTTTGCGTATCCATCCACCCTCCTCAAGGCTATCAGCCGCGCCCGGGAGGAGCTGTCGAATGCACGGGATGAGCTGGCAAAAAAACATGAAAACCTGGCAGCAGCCCACCGTCAGCTTGAAATCATTCATGACCTAGCTATGATCCTTCAGGCTGCACCGGACCTGATGTCGGTGCAGGAACGCGTGCTTGGCGCGGTGACAACCGACCTGGGTTTTTCGAAGGCAGTCGTTGGGCTGGTTGATCCAGCTCTGCAGGAATTGGGTGGATGGCTTGTCTATCCGGCAGAAGAATCATTTCCCTCCGCTAAGCCGTTTCCCCTCAGGGCCGAAAACGGCAGGTTGTGCCAGGCTTTGCTGGACCGGAACGTGTTCACCACAAATGGTGGGACCCTGGTTCGGCATACGGATCTTAATGACTGGCTGGCTCAGAATACATGGCTGGTCATCCCACTTTATCTACGTGAACATCCCGTGGGAGTGCTGCTCGTGGATGAATCAAAGGGACTCACGAAAGAGAAAGAGTCTACGCTGATGACGGTTGCGAATCAAGCGGCGCTGGCGCTGGGCACCACCATATTATGTATTGACCGCGCCCGGCGCCTCGCCGTGGAAACGGAGCGCAACCGGATTGCGCGCGATATTCACGACACCGTCGCCCAGTCCCTGTTTGGAATTGTGTACAGTCTGGATGCGTGCATCAATATGCTCCCCACACAGGCGGATGAGGTGAGAGGTGAACTCATTGAGTTACGTTCACTTGCCAGCGGCGCGCACGATGAAGTTCGCCGTTCCATCTTTGATCTGTGGCCCTCTCCACTGACGATTGAGCTTTTCATGAGCGATCTCACAGGCTACGTAAGCAGTTGTTGTCGTCCGCGTCCCTTCAGCATCGTATTTAACAACAGCGGCGATTTCAACTCCCTGCCCGCAGGGCTGCGCCGAACCATTTATCGGATGGCACAGGAAGCCCTGGCAAATTCTGCCCGGCATTCCGGAGCGAGCTGCGCGCGTTTGTGTCTGAACGTCACAAAGGATCATATCTACCTGGACGTCTCTGATGAAGGCCGCGGCTTCGATCCATCCATTGCCTTATCTCGCAGGCTTAACCGCGAACACTTTGGGCTTCACGGCATCCAGGAACGTGCTCGCGCCATGGGTGGTGAATGTGAGATCATGAGCCAATCGGGAGCAGGCGCGCGCATTCTGATCCAGCTTCCGGTTGACCGCCACCAAACGCATGACTGATCCGATCCGGATCCTCATTGTCGATGATCACGCGGTCGTACGCAAAGGCCTGGCTATGGTCCTGCGCCTGGAATCGGATCTGGATGTGATCGGTGAAGCGGAGAATGGACGAGTGGGACTCGAAGCCGCGCAGCGCCTCCACCCGGATATTGCTCTGGTTGATCTCGTCATGCCCCAAATGGATGGTCAGGAGATGGCTCTTGGATTGCGAAGGTCTAACCCGGAAATAAAGGTTATGATGCTGACCGGTACAGAAGTGGATGAGCGCGTTTTCGATCTCGTGGCGGCGGGCATTGAAGGCTATGTATTGAAAAATATCGAGCCGAGTGAGCTGGTGCGCGCCATTCGCGCTGTGATGAACGGGGAGGCCTATCTACATCCGGAGGTCATGAGGAAAATCGTAAGCAGAATTCATCCGCAAAGAACCCCTTCAGTTGCTTTGACTTCACGCGAACTCGAAGTGCTTGAGTGGATGGCATCCCCAAATACATATAAGCAGATCGCGAATCACTTGAGCGTAAGTGAAGAGACTATTCGCAGCCACGCAAAAAACATACTGGAAAAGCTGAAACAGCCCAATCGCGCCCAGGCTGTGTTAGCCGCCATGCGCCTGGGCCTGATCAAATTGGAAGAACAGTAAGGATCAAGGGAAAGAAATCAAGCCTTGCTTGTTTGATCAAGCACCTGATTTGCCCGCTCGATCAGCCGGGCTGTCATTGCTGCCCACTCTTTCCTGTAGAGCGGAACACGGGGAGTGGCTAAAAGGATGGGCCAATTCTTTGCCACAGACCTCTCTGAGAAAAACTCAAGATCTCTGTGGGCTCTTTGGCTAGCCCAGGCAATTATCCACCCCCCCAAATGCTGCTGGATATGGCGAAGCATCCTCCCACCCTGAAAATTGACTTCCTTACTTTCCAGCCTCTTGACACTGCAAGTAATCGGTACCCGCTGGTGGGCAGGACAAGACACCACTGCTTTGACGAAACTGGCTTCAGCCCAGAAAATTCCATGAAAATTCGGCGGCTCCCAGCACTGTGACCTCGGTATTCTTGCAGGGGTTGGAGCGTTCTGGTAGTTTCTATATGATGCCCAACGTGTGTAGATGGCGCTCCAGCAAGGAGACAACCAACCGCGGATCGTTTGGGCGGGGCTTTGTCCAGCACTGAAGGCTATCGTTGAAGTAGAAGATTGCTTCCCACACCGCGACGCGCTGGCGTGACACCGGAGCGTGCGACTCGTATGCGGCGAGAAAACTCTC
>Ga0075342_1000174_pt1 | contig 11272 bp, 8 predicted proteins | sample RushOxbow_ThreeS_3_FD_120085 | JGI IMG/M metagenome (GOLD analysis project Ga0075342, IMG submission 120085) | Natural and restored wetland microbial communities from the San Francisco Bay, California, USA, that impact long-term carbon... | ecosystem: Environmental > Terrestrial > Soil > Wetlands...
GAGCGAACCGATGGAAAAAAATACCGCTCTAAGATCATGGGTCTTGGCGGTACCTAAGGCGTAGGCATGCAGTATGCGGGAGATAACATATCCGTACATCAAAGTTTGAGCGACCCAAAGCGCCGGCAGGGTCAGGGTGAATAGAAATCCTGCGACGAGAAAGATCGGAATGTTCTCCATATCATTGCGCTGCATGCCGCGTGAGCGCTCGACATAGGGATAGGGTTTCAACTGGTCGGGATTGGGATTGGGGTTAAGGGGGGTTTTCTTGATGTCTTCGGGATGCAAGAAACCGCCGTTCACCTTGATCATGCGGTAAACGGTTACCCAAGCTTGCAGCATCATCTTCAAGCACATCAACGACGCCGCGATAACGTAAGTCTGGAAGACCGGATCTTTGAGATTCATCGCGTTATTTCGACGATAGCTGGAGAAGAAGTAATCGGCTCCTAATCAGGATTTTTTAACCACGAAAGGCACGAAAAACACGACATTGATTTACGCAAGTGATTCAGCTTTTCGTGTCGTTCGTGTATTTCACGGTTGCGTGCCCGATCTCCCTACGCCGCTTCTTCTCTGAACAGGCCCAAGCTCTCCAACACCGGCCGGTCGGTCACCGAGAAGACGATCGCCGGTTCTTTCGCCGATTTGTTTTCGAAAGAATGCCAGTTCCATGACGGCACGAAGAAGCAGTCATGGGCGCCCCAGGCGAGCTGTTTGCCGTCACCTTTTTTCTGACCGACGGTGATGACGCCGCTGCCCTGGACGACGTGGTAGATGGTGCTGCTGGTGTGGCGGTGCGGCTTGGTCGATTCCCCCGGCGGGATCATCTGCACCCAGCAGCCGATGGTCGGCATGGTCGGGCCGCCGGTGATCGGGTGGGAGTATTCCAACAGCACGCCGTCATGGGCGTCGCGGTGGCCCGAAGCGCAGATTTCTTTTAACGCGCGCTCGGCGTCGCGCCATTTGTAATTGTAGGGCAGCGCCGCGTTGCTCGGGTTGGCCATGCGCGGCCGGATCGCGCCGTATTGTTGTTTGCCGTAGCCGTCGGGCCTGACGATCGGCTGGGCCGGTCCTTCGGCGAAGTTTTCATGGAATGTGGCGTCGAGGTGATTGGTCAGATGCGCGTCGAGGACATCGAGCCAGACCAAATTGTTCTTGCCCGCATTGAAATGATCATGCCAGGTCCAGTTGGGCGTGAGCACAAGATCACCGGGTTCCATGAGCATCTGTTCGCCTTCGACGTTGGTGTAGCCGGTGCCGTCGGCTTCGACGACAAAGCGCAGCGCCGCGGCAGTGTGGCGATGGCACTCGGCGCGTTCGCCGGGTTTGACCAGCTGGATCGACATTTGCAAAGTGCGCGTGGTCGCCTTCTTGTTGGTCAAAGAGGGATTGACCAGCTGCACGGTGCGCCTTTTGGCGGCGTCGTCGATGCCGCCCAGTTTGATCACTTCGCCCGACTCCATCAGGCAGGAGTAGATCACCGACCAGGGCCATAGATGAGGCACCAGGTCCGGATTCTTTTCCCGCGGCTGCCAATGGCCGCCCAGGGAATATTCCGCCAAACGATTGTGCAGGGCGATGACTTCGGGTGTTTCCGGGACGGCGTGAGTGTCGGCCATGATTTACTCCTCTTGCTGGTTTGATGGCTAATCTATCGTTAGAGCGAGCGAAGTGTCAACGCGCGCTTGCAGGGAGAATGGCATACGTCGGAATATATCCCGCAAAGGCGCAAAGCTCGCAAAGAAAAATCCTTAATGTTCGTTTCGTGGATGATTGAAATCCTTTGCCTTGGACCGAAGAGAAGATTTGTCAGTCCACCGAAACGCTCGCCCCGGATGCGATCCGGGGCAAGCTCCAGGTTCAATTTCGGTTCGTTGATCAAAGACTGGATTCCGGCTTCCGCCGGAATGACGAAAGGAAGAGTCGAGCTCCCGTCGACGAATTCGGAACCCCCTCGGCTAGAAGCCGAGGGTCACTTATTTTCCGAACTTTGCGTGCTTTGCGCCCCTTCGATTCGACTCAGGGCATGCTTTGCGGGAGGAATATCCGTGCGAGAGACTTGCGGTCCGGATTCGCTGGTTTGACTCCCGATGGGCCATCGGTTACGGTTTTTTGGATATCAATTTCGAGAGTGAAACTAGCGCATGTCCACCGAGCCATCAGCCCCGCAGTACCGGATCGAAGAATATGTCGTCAAGGAGCAGCCGTTTTATGTCGCGAGCTCCGATGAAGTGGAGATTTTCGAGGCGGCGTACCGCCAACGCGTGCCGGTGTTGCTGAAAGGCCCCACCGGCACCGGCAAGACCCGATTCGTCGAATACATGGCGTGGAAACTGGGCCAGCCGCTGACCATCGTCAAGGACGGCGCCAAAGGCGCCACCAACGGCAACTCGGCCAACGGCGCGGTGCCGCTGGTGACGGTGGCCTGCCATGAAGACTTGACCGCCAGCGATCTGGTCGGGCGCTATCTGCTCGATGCTGCCGGCACGCGCTGGATCGACGGCCCGCTAACCCGCGCGGTCCGGGTCGGCGGCATCTGCTATCTCGACGAAGTGGTCGAGGCGCGCAAGGACACCACGGTGATCATTCATCCGCTGACCGATCACCGCCGTCTGTTGACCATCGACAAGCTGGGCGAAGTGGTCGAGGCGGCCGACAGTTTTTTGCTGGTGGTGTCGTACAACCCCGGCTATCAGAATGTCCTCAAGGATCTAAAGCACAGCACGCGCCAGCGGTTTGTCGCTCTCGACTTTCAATTCCCGGATACCGAGCGCGAGGCGAAAATCATCGAGCACGAATCGGGCGTCGATGAGCAGAACGCCTTGCAGTTGGCCAAGCTCGGCCACAAGGTGCGCAACCTGCGCGAGCATGGCTTGAAAGAGGGCGCGAGCACGCGGGTGCTGATCTACGCCGGCCGCTTGATCAAGGAAGGCATCGCGCCGCGCCGCGCCTGCCAGGTGGCGGTCACCTGGGGCATCACCGACGACCCGCAAGTGCAGCGCAGCCTGGAAGAAGTCGTCACCGCGATCTTCCCGTGAGAACTTTTAACCACAAAGAGCACAAAGGTCACAAAAATAAGAACTGCGTTCCGCAGGTTATATTTTTTCAAAGATACGAAAGTAAGTACGGTCGATCACGATACACACGAAGATTGCGAAGAATGAGTATCGGGGCGGGTTGAGAACCCGCCCTGACTTTGTGAACTTTGTGCTCTTTGTGGTTAAGTTTCCCCATGTCTTCCCCGAATCCTTCTGCCGTTGAGCTGGCGCCGATCCGCGAGATGCTGGGGGTTTATTGCCATGCGCTGACCGAACGGCGGGTCGAGCTGCAGGATTTGCAGCAGCTCGTCGATAAGAACATCGGCTGGTCGAAGCATGATGTCGCCACCAGCGATGGGGCGGCGATATTTTTGCCGGCGGTGATCGAACGCTTCGAGGCGAGGGCCGACAACTACGAATTTCTCAAAGTCATGCTCACCCAGCAGGCCGGCCATCTCGAGTTCGGCAGCTTCGAGTTCGAGTTCGACCGTCCGTCGACGCAATTCCCCGATTTGCGGCCGAAGATTGCCGCGCCGCTGGACTATCACGACCATGATCACGGCCATGAGGGCCATCACGAGCAGGCCGCGGCCACCGAGCTCACGAAGTTTTTCAAACTCTTTCCCAACAAGCGGCTGGCTCTGGATATTTTCTCCATCGTCGAAAGCGCGCGGGTCGAGGCGCGCATCATGCAGCAATACCGCGGCATCGCCGTCGCCTATGAAGCGATGCGCCAACGCACGCTGACGTTGCGCCAGGAATCGATCTTTCTTCCCGCCCGCGAAGCGCTGCTGGAATTCATGTTGCGGCTGAGTCTCGGCCTGACCGGCGGGATCAAAGTTCCCAAGTCCCAGGCAAAAGTCGCCCGCGATATTCGCGCGCTGATGCAACTTGCCGGCGCAAAAGGCGCCACCGTGGAGGACGCCGCGGAGGCGACACTGCGCATCTATGCGCGCTTGGCGCGGGTCAAGAACGATTATCTCGACGAAGATGAGTTTATGGTTCTCGGACCGGAAGCAAGCGGCTCAGGCAAGCGAACCGGTTCCAGACGTTCCAATAGTTCCAGGGGTTCCAACAGTTCCAACGGTTCCAATCGTTGGGAAGATCAGGATGGGTTTCACGTCCTGCCGGAGCTGAACGGGCGCGAGCGCGAGTATCTGGCGCCCCAGGGGGTCGATTACCGCGGCGAGTTTCGCCCCGAACTGGCGCAATTGCTCACCAAGGCGCAGGCCAACTCGCGGGAGCAGCGCAAAACGCTGACGCCGGAAGAGTTGGCCGATCTCTTGCGCAGCCAACGCACGCCGAAGCCGCGCGACGGTGAAGACGATGGCGACGAGCAAGATCCGCAGACCAGCCAGATGGTGCAAAACCTGATGAAGGAGCTCGACCAGCGCGATCCGCGCATGCAGAGCGTGACGCGCCGGCCGTCGCCGGCCAATGACGATGACACCGGGCCGCTGTCGGCAAATCAGCCCAACACTTTTATTTACGACGAATGGGACGCCGCGGCGCACAAATATCGCGAACGCTGGTGCAAGGTCTACGAGAAAAATCTCGGCAGCGGCGACTTGACGTTCTACCGCGAGACGTTGTCGAGCCACGCCGGCTTGTTGCAACGGATCCGCCGCGAGTTCGAGCAGGTGGTGCCGGAGCTTTATCACAAGGAAAAACGCCTGCCGGAAGGGTCGGATCACGATCTCGACCTGGCCATCGAAGCGCTGACCGATTTCCGCATCGGCATCAGTCCTTCGGAAAAAATTTTCTGGCGCCAGCACAAGATCGAGCGCGATGTCGCGGTGGCGTTCTTGCTCGACATGAGCGGTTCCACCGGCGAGGCGATCAAGACGGTCGACGACAAGCCGCTCGCCGGCGACGGGACGGGGCTGGAGCGTTCGCAGCGACGCATCATCGATGTCGAGAAAGAGGCCATCGTGCTGATGATGGACTCTCTCGAAGCGATCGGCGACCGCTACGGTGTTTACGGTTTTTCCGGCCATGGCCGCGACAATGTCGAGTTTTACGTGATCAAGGATTTGGAAGAAGCGTTTTCGCTCGACATCGCCAAGCGCTTCGGCCGCATCGGGCCCCTTCACGCCACGCGCATGGGGCCGGCGATTCGCCACGCGACCGCAAAGCTGCGCAAGCAGCAGACCCATTCGAAGTTTCTGTTTTTGATCAGCGACGGCCGGCCGCAGGACCGCGGCTATTCCCAGGAGGGCGCGGAAAAAGCCCACGCCGTCCAGGACACGCGCATGGCGATGATCGAGGCACGGCGCGAGGGCATTCATCCGTTTTGTTTGACGGTGGATAAAGAGGGCAACGATTACCTGCGCACCATGATGGATGATTTCAGCTACGAAGTGCTGGCCGAGGTGAGCTTATTGCCGCGGCGCTTGCCGCAATTGTATAAAAAGCTGACGACCTAAAATTTAGCACGTTTAAAACGTTCAAAAGGTTCAAGCCGTTCAAATCGTTTCGGATTGGGAGAAGTGAAAGAAGTGGCAATACAGTACAAGATTATTTCCGGAGATTCACATTTAGACTTGCCGCCGGATCGCTGGACCCACCGGGTGCCGGCGAAGTGGAAAGAGCGCGCGCCGCGGCGGGTGAAGCTTCCCAGCGGCGAAGAAGCGATCGCCATGGAAGGGCGACCCATCGCGCCGATCGGTTTGACGCGCAGCGTCGGCGTGCCCCATGACCAGCTTCACCTGCAGGTGCCGACCTTCGACAATAGCGCCGGCACGGGACAACCGGAGCAGCGCGTGCGCGAGCAGGATCAGGACGGCATCGACGGCGAGATTCTGTTTTCGCGCATAGCGATCATTCGCGGCATCAAGGAAGACGAGGGCTATGTCGCGCTCAACCACGCTTACAACGAATATCTCGCGGAGGAATATGCCAAGGCGGCGCCGGAGCGGCTGTTTCCGATGGGGATTATTCCGACCGCCGGCATCGATGACGCGGTGAAAGAGCTGGAATACTGCGCCAAAGCGGGGTTGAAGGGCGTGCAGCTCGACATGTTTCCCAACGGCAAGCAATTTCCGACGGCGGCGGACGATCGTTTCTGGGCGGCGGCGCTCGATCACAATCTCGCCATCGCCTCGCACACGCGCGCGGGCACGACGCGCTTCGCCGATAAAGGTCCGTTCTTCCAGTATCCGAAGGGCGGCTACAAGGGCGATCCCATCGAACAGATTTTTCGTTTCTGCGGCGACGCGGCGTTTGCGGTGCTGCAGATGGCCTTTGCCGGTGTGTACGAACGCTTTCCGAAACTACAGATCTATTGGGCCGAGACCCAGATCGGCTGGCTGCCCTATGCGCTCTGGCAGGTCGACGATCATTACGAACGCTATCGCCACCTGGCGAAGGGGATGTTCGGCCTCGACTTTCTCAAACGCAAACCGAGTGAATACATGCGAGAGCACGCGCTGTGGGGATTTCTCTACGACAAGGTCGGCGTCAACACCCGCAAAGCGATCGGCAGCGACAGAGTGATCTGGGGCAGCGACTTCGCCCACGCGGCGAGCGACTGGCCCCATTCGAAAAGAACCATCGCCGCCAGTTTTGCCGGCGTGCCGGAAGATGAGAGTTACGCGATGCTGGCGGGTAATGCAATCAAGTTTTTTCATCTGGATGGTTAGGAAAACAGTCGGACTCGGAAGGTTTCCCGCAAAGGCGCCAAGGCGCGAAGTCTTTAGGAAAGATTTCTCCCTTCGGCCGAAATGACAATTGCCGCGAATCTGAGGCCTTAGCGCACCGGCGACGATGATATCAGTATTGATCCCATCCACTCAGCTGTTCAAAACATCCTACGCGTTCAGATGCAGATCGCTCCGCTCAAGACTTCCTGCAAGCTCGCCCTCGTATCGCCATGGCGGCGATGATGAAGTCTAAAATCGCTGTGCCCAAGAAGCCGATGATGGTCTGCGGTGCAAGATACTTCTCGGTGTAGATGTAGACCGCGATATTTGCGATGCCGAACAATGTCCATGTCAAAGGGCTTACGCCTTCAATGCGCTTGCTTCGCAAGATGGCGATGACTTGGATCAATGTCGCGGCGGGAAAGATGATCGCCGGGAGCCAGCCGGCAATGTTGACAACGTCAGGGTTCACGCTGAGCGAGAGCGTCCGATCAACTGGCATTCAACCGTCAACGAAATTTCAGAAATTACCATCAAGGCCATCTAATCATTCTCCTCGCGGTCCAACCCGGTCATCTCCAGCAGCGGCCGGTCGGTGAACGAGAAGAGAATCGCCGGCTCGGTTTGCGAAAAATTTTTATGCGCGTGCCAGCGCCAGGAGGGGACGGTGTAGCTGTCGTGCTCGTCCCATTGGAGATCAATGGGATTGGTCTTATCGACCAGGGTGACGCCGCGGCCCTGCACGCTGTGATACATCGCCGTGCCGGTGTGGCGGTGGAAGCGGGTTTCCTGGCCGGGTTGGAGCATTTGCAGATAGCAGGTCATGGTCAGGAAGGTGTGGCCGCCGTCGATGGGATTTTTGTATTCGATGTAAAGACCGTCATAGGGGTCTTGCAAGCCTTGCTCGCCAAGCTCATTTAATGCATCGAGGGCTTCCTGCCATTTGTAATGATAGGTGACGCCGGCGGCGCCTTGGTAGTCGACCCTGGGCTGGCGCGCCGGGCCATACAGGCGGCGCGCCGCGCCCTGGCTACGGGTCAACGGCTGTTGTTTGCCCTCCGCCCACTCTTCGCGAAAGATATGGGCGTCGAGATAATTGACCAAGCCGGCGTCCAAGGCGTCGATCCAGATGATCGGTTCCTCGGAAGTGTTGACATGATCGTGCCACACCCAGTTGGGCTGGATGAGCAAGTCGCCAGGCTGCATCACCATGGGCTCGCCGTTCGATGTCGTATAGGCGCCGCCGCCGGAGACGACAAAGCGCAGCGCCGTGTTGGTATGACGGTGCGCCGCGGCGGCTTCGCCGGGGAGCACGATCTGGAAGCCCATCGCCAGAGTTTTGCTGCCGGTCTGGAGGCCGATATTGCGCCGAAAGGCGTCGGGGCCGATGCGGACAACCGCGGCGGCTTCCAAAAGGGCTGGATAAACTTCCTTCCAGCGCCATAGCCGCGGCTCCATGGGTTGATGGCTTCGCGGGTTCTGCCAGTAACCGCGCAGGCCGAGCTCGGCGAATTTCCTATGCAGTTGTTCGCGGTCTTTCGGTGCTTCGACGGTGGGCTGGGACATTCCTATCCTCCGGGGTTCAAATCGTTCCAACCGTTCAAGTCGTTCAAAACGATTCCTACGGACGTTCTACCAAAATCATCAAACGAAGCGCAACTTGGACTTTACAATAGGAACGGTTTCCAGCTATGAGGGTAGAAAATAATCTCCAATCCCAAGGGGGCTCTTTATGGTTAGCGCAAAAGATGTCCAAGGCGTGATGGCGATGATGCCGTCGTTTTCGACCAAAGACGCCGGCGAGTTGACGGCGAAAAATACCGTCGATGTCGACAATCTCAAAGCCGGCGTCAACAAGATGATCAACGACGGCATCGACGTGATCACCACCACGGGAAGTTTCGGCGAATGCTACAACCTGAGCTGGGACGAGTACAAGACACTGGCCTCGGCCGCCGTCGACGCGGTGAAAAAGCGCGTGCCGCTGTTTGTCGGCGCCACCAGCCCCAATGTGCGCGAAGTGGTAGAGCGGTTGAAGTTCGTCCAGGACATCGGCGCCGATGGAACGCTGCTCGGCGTGCCTTACTACGACGCGCAATCACCGGAATATATGGCCGACTGGTACACTCAGATTGCCGAGATGTTTCCCAAGCTGGCGTTTCTGATCTATCACAATCCGGTCAATCACAAGGTCAAGATTCCCGTGTCGGTTTTTCCGCGCTTGGTGAAGTGCCCGAATATCGTCGGCATGAAGGACAGTCATCGCGACACCCGCGAGTGCCTCCGGCTGATGGACATCATCCGCGGCAAGATCAGCGTCATGACCAACCAGGCGCAGATGGTTCCTTACTTTCGCATGGGTTCGGCGGGCTGCTGGTCGATCGACGCCTGGATGGGGCCCTGGCCGGTACTGCATCTGAGAAACTTGGTTCGGGCCGGCAAAGATCAAGAGGCGGTGGCGGTCATCGGCGACATCATGAACGCCGCCGGCGGTGAGCGGCCCGGCGGCAACGAAGGCGCCACGGCGAAGCTGCCCATCGAGTTCGCCGGCTACGTCAATCCCGGTCCGGCGCGCACGCCGATCGTGAAATTCTCCGACGCCGCCATCGAGCGGGCGAAGAAGAAAGCCGAAGCCTGGAAAGCGCTGTGCGCGAAGTACAAGCCGCTGGTCGAGGCGGCAAGGACGCAGGCGAAAGTCGCTTAGGAACGCGCGTTCAAGGGTTCAAGAGTTCAAAGGTTCAATCGGTCCGAGTCCGATCCGACCTTGAACCCTTGAACCTTGAACTTTTGAACGAGTTTATTGGAGAGACGCATGAGTTCGGTGCCGTTGATTCCTAAACAAGCGGCGATCGCCATAGCCGACATGATCGACAACTGCGCCAAGGTGAAGCCGGGGATGAACGTGCTCCTAGTCGCCGGCAACGACGGCGTGTACGGCGGCGTCAATATCGTCGACTCGGAAGTGATTTCCTGGCTGCACTCGGCGATTGTCCAGCGCGGTGCCGACGCGACTGTGGTTTGGTGCGATATCCCGTATCGGCCGATGGTTTATTGGGGTGATGGCGCCGATCCGGGCACAGCTTGGCGTTTGCCGCCGATCGTTGCCGGCGCGATGAAGTCCGCCGACTGCATCATCAGCAACGCCGTCGACCTGACCTTCGAGGAAGAGTTGCGCGAGACCGCGGATCTCCTTGAGGAGAAAAATATTAAATATGCTCGTAACATGGCGACAACCGGGTCGTTGCTCACCAGCAATTGGGGGTTAACGCCGTATGAGCTGGTATCCGAGATCCGCGTGCAGGCCTGCGCACTTGCCGTTCCAGGGACGAAGTGGGTGATGACCCATCCCAACGGCTCGCATATCGAAGGGTATGTGGTAAAGCCGGAAGACATGGACGACTATGCGCACTATCGCGATATCGGCGTTTACTGTCCGTTTCCCGAAGGCGTCTGGTCGTCGATTCGTGCGCGCGACGCCGAGGGGGTCGGCATCATCAACGAGATCGGCGTGATCTGGGCGCGCCATATCGGCGTGCCTTGCCCATTCAAGCAGCCGGTCAAAGTGTTCATCGAGAAAGGCCGGATCACGAAATTCGAGGGCGGCGCCGAAGCGGAAATTTTGACGCGCTTTTATCGATTCATTTCGAAATATTTGGGCGACGCCGCTTATGAAGTGCGCGGCTTCCACGGCGGTGTCCATCCGTCGGCGATCCTGGAGCCGCACCAGTGCCCCAACGCGCCCTACCGCCACTTCATCGAGCACCACCACTGGAGCAGTTTCCACTTTCACATGGGCAACAGCCGGCGCAGCAAAACGTTTCCATACCTGATGCATATCTCCGCCGAACTGCGCGGCGGCGATCTCAAAATCGGCGAAAATTACGTCTACAAAGACGGAAGAATCACCACGGCGGATCATCCGAAGGTGCGCGCTATCGCCGAGAAGTACAAGGATCGGCCGGGGCTGGAGCCGGAGAAGTGGCTCCAGACGCCGAGGTAAATTTTTTTCAAAGTTCAAGGTTCATAGGTTCAAGGTTTGTTCGGATCAATCGGGAGATAGATAATGGCAAGGAAGTATCGTTTATTTTCGGCCGATTCGCATTTGGAGATTTCACCGGAGCGGTGGACTGGTCGGGTGCCGGAGAAGTATCGCGATCGGGCGCCGCGGTTGGTGAAGCTCGCCAACGGCGGCGATGGGGTCATTATAGAGGGACGGCCGCTTTATGTCGTCGGGCTGGCGATCGCCGGCAAGCCGTACGAGCGGCACGAGTTGCGGGGGGTTTGCTACGAAGGTTCGGAAGGAGCGGGGTCGCCGGAGCAACGGTTGAAGGAGCAGGATAAGGACGGCGTCGCCGGCGAGATTCTTTACACCTCGGCCAGCAACTTGAGCTTCTGGCGCGGCATCAGGAACGACGAGGCTTATTTGGCCACCGTGCATGCCTACAACACATTTCTCGCCGAAGAGTATTGCACGGTGGACCGTGATCGTTTGGTCGCTCTCGGCGCAATTCCGACTCACTCTGTCGATGCGGCGGTAATGGAGATGGAGTACTGCGCCAAGGCGGGTTTGAAGGGCATGATGCTCAACAC
>Ga0075342_1000175_pt1 | contig 11266 bp, 12 predicted proteins | sample RushOxbow_ThreeS_3_FD_120085 | JGI IMG/M metagenome (GOLD analysis project Ga0075342, IMG submission 120085) | Natural and restored wetland microbial communities from the San Francisco Bay, California, USA, that impact long-term carbon... | ecosystem: Environmental > Terrestrial > Soil >...
AATGGGCCGACTGCGCGCAATATTTGCAGTCCTCGGGGCAGGCCCCGGTCTTGATCGAGAGCAGGCTGGCGAGTTGCACTTCGCCGTCGGCGTGGTAGCGCCGGTGCACGGCGCGGGCCCGATCGACCAGGTCGAGGAGCGGCGCGGTGAGCAGGGCAAGAACCTCCGCGGCGCTCCAGTCGTGGCGGGTCTCCGCCGCTTGCAGGGGCTCGTGCGAGGTCTCCGCTGGGTGGGCTTTGCCGTTGATAGGATTCGCGGTTTTGCTGGCTTCTGCCACGGGCGATGCGTTGCGATTGCTGGAGGGTGGGCCCTTCGCTAATACAGCATCATGACGGCGAGCGAAAGAAGCTACCAGGCCTTTCTGGACCAGCGGGACCGCGAGGGCCTGCGGCGGACTTTGACCGAGGTTTCGGCCCCGGCATCGGGCGAACTCCGGGTCGATGGGCGCTCCTATGTCAACTTCTCCAGCAATGATTATCTCGCCCTTGGCTTCCATGCGGCCCTGATCGCCCGTGCTAAGCAATGGGCCGAGGCCTATGGCGTGGGGTCCGGCGCCTCGCGCCTCGTCACCGGCAATCTCGACCTGTTCGCGCCGGTCGAGGCCAAGCTGGCGCGCCTCAAACATAAGCCTGAAGCGCTGGTCATGGCCTCCGGCTTCCAGACCAACGCCGCGGTGCTCCAGGCGCTGCTCGACCGGACCGTGCTCGGTGCCGAGCCTCTGGTGTTCACCGACCGGCTCAATCACGCCAGCATGCATTTCGGCTGTCAGGCCGCCGGCGCGCGGCAGCTCCGCTACCGGCATTGCGACGCCAGTCACCTCGGCGAGCTTCTGACTCAGTTTCAAGGAGATAGCCGGCCCCGCTTCATCCTGACGGAGAGCGTATTCTCCATGGACGGCGACGTGGCGCCGCTCACCGACATCGCCGTGCTCGCGCGCGAGCATGACGCCTGCCTGATCGCCGACGACGCCCACGCGACCGGCATTCTCGGGGAGGGGGGTGCGGGCCTCGCCGCCGAGGCCGACATCGTCATCGGCACCATGTCGAAGGCGCTCGGCAGCTTCGGCGGCTTTGTCGCCGCGAGCGCGACGGTGCGGAACTATCTCGTCAATCGCTGCGGCGGAATTATCTACTCAACCGCGCTGCCGCCGCCGGCGCTGGGCGCCATCGACGCCGTGCTCGATCTGGTGCCCGATATGGAGGCCGAGCGCGCCCAGGTTGCCAGCCTGGCAGAACGCTTCCGAATCGGCGCGAACGCCGCCGGACTAGCCACCGGGGCTTCGACCACGCAGATCGTGCCGGTGATTTTGGGCTCGGCCGAGGGCGCGCTGGTTATGAGCGCGCGGCTACGCGAGGCAGGACTGTGGGTCACGTCGATCAGGCCGCCCACCGTGCCGGCGGGCACGGCGCGCCTTAGACTGGCCTTCACCGCGGCGCATCATGAGTCTGATATTGATCGCCTCTTGGACGTTCTTTCGACTGAGGCGGCACCGCGCCGGGCGCGGGCGATCTGAAGCGCACCATGCATTTCGTGCTCGTTCATGGTTGGGGCTTCCATGCCGGCATGTGGGCCGACATGGTCGGCCATCTCGACGGCGCCGAGATCACCCTGGTCGATCTTGGTTTCGTCGCCGGCGGCCCTAAGGGCGAATCCGACTGGCCGTCCGACGCCGTCGCCGTGGGCCATTCGCTCGGCCTATTGTGGCTGCTCCGGCAAGGAAAGGGCCGCTTCCGGGCGCTGGTGAGCGTGCAGGGCTTTGACTGTTTCTGCTGCCACATTCCGCCCTCCCGGGTCGCGGCGCTCAAACGGGGGCTCGAGCGCGATCCGCACGGCACGCTCCAGGCCTTTTGGCGGTCATGCGGAGCAGCCGGCTTTGCCTTGCCTGAGACGCTCAACGCCGCGCGGCTCGACGAAGGGCTCGATTGGCTGATGTATTGGGACGCGCGAACCGCTAAAGACGAACTCGGATGCCCCATTCTTGCCCTTGCCGCCCGCGACGACGCCATCGTGCCGCCTTCGATGAGCGAGGCGGTCTGGCGCGACACCGGCCTCATCTGGTCGCCGGATGGCGGCCACGTTCTTCCGCTAATGCATCCGCGTTGGGTCGCGCGCCATGTCCTTGACTTCGCCCATGCTCTCCCGTCGTAGCGCCGAGATCGCGGCGCGCTTCGACGCCCGGGCCGGCAGCTATGAGCTTCATGCCGGCCTGCAGCGCGTGGTTGCCGATAGACTCGCGGGCTTTTTGCCCCAGCTAAGGCGCCCCCGCGTGCTTGAGCTCGGCTGCGGTACCGGGCTGCTCAGCCGGCACCTAATCGAGCGCTACCCGGACGGCAGCTTTGTCCTCACCGATGTCGCCCCGGCCATGATTGCCGAATGCCGGAGGAACCTTGCCTCCTCGGGCACGCCTCATATCAGCTTCGAGGTGATGGACGCGGGTGAGGCCGGCGGCCATGCCGAGCTCGACCTCATCGTCTCCAGCATGACATTGCATTGGCTCGCCGACCCGGCGGGGAGCGTCGAGCGCTTGCTGCAATTCCTCGCCCCTCACGGCTTCATGCTCTACGCCACGCTCGGCACCGATAGCTTCGCCGAATGGCGCGCAGTGCTGGCGAGCGAGGGCTTGCCCAGCGGGCTTGCCGAAATCTCGGCGTTGCCCGGGGTCGTCGAACAGGAGCGTCTGGTGCCGGATACGGATACGCTGTCTTTCCTGCGCCGCATGAAGTCAGTCGGCGGACTCACGCCCAGGGAGGGCTATGCGCCGCTATCGGCGGGTGCTCTGCGCCGGGCCATCAGCGCCACCGATGCGAAATTCGGCGGGCGCATTACCTGGCACATAGTCTATGGCGCGCTCAAAGCGCCCGAGGCCAGCCGGTCCAGCCCTTCGATCATGCCCTGATAGGCGCGGGTCAGCTCTTCATCCGTGATGCAATAAGGCGGCATGAGGTAAAGCGTCGGGCCGAGCGGCCGGATGTTGAGGCCGTGTGCGAGGTACCAGCTGCGCAAGGCTCTGCTCTCTTCCGACTGGTATCCGCCGCCGGACCTTAGGTCTAAGGCGAGGATGGAGCCGGCCAGGCGAAGCCGCACCAATTCGGGCCGGAGCGCCAGTTCGGTCATCATGTCCCGGTGACGTTGGTTGATCCGCGCGATCCGCTCGAGCGTGTGCTCCTCTTCGAACAGCGCCAGCGAAGCGAGCGCCACGGCGCAAGCGAGCGGATTGGCCGTGAAGGAATGGCCGTGGGGCAGGGCGCGGTCGAAGTCCTTGCTGAGGAACGCCTCGAAAATCGGCTCCCGCGCCACGGTCACCGCCATCGGCATGTATCCTGCGGTCAGTCCCTTCGACAGGCAGACCAGGTCCGGCACGACCTCCGCCTGCTCCATGGCGAACAGCGTTCCGGTTCGGCCAAAGCCGGTAGCCACCTCATCGAAGATGACCAGGACGCTGGCGTCGCGGGCCGTTTTGACCAGGCGCTTGAGGAAGCTCGGCCGGCACAGCCGCATGCCGCCGGCCCCTTGCAGCAGGGGCTCGATGATGAACGCCGCGATGGTGTCGCCGCGATCGGTGAGCAGCGCCTCGAACGCCGACAGCGCGCCCGCTTCCCGCTCTTCCACCGCCTCGTCGCCCTCGAACGTCGCGGGGTAGGGCAGCACCATCACCTTGCACATCAGGTCGCGGAACGCGCTGAACATCTGCGAGCCGCGCCCGACGGACATGGCCCCGAGCGTGTCGCCGTGATAGCCGCCGTCGAAGCCGATCAGCAGTTGCCGCCGGGGCTCGCCGCGATTGATCCAATATTGATAGGCGATCTTGAGCGCGACCTCGACGGCGGTCGATCCGTCATCGGAGAAGAACACGCGATTGAGGTCGCCGGGCAGCACGCCCGCCAGAGCCGTGGCGACATCGACCGCCGGCCGATGGGTGAAGCCGGCAAACATCACATGCTCGAACCGGTTTGCTTGTTCGGCCAGCGCCGCATTCAGCTTCGGATGAGAGTGGCCATGGGTGCAGGTCCACCATGAGGAAACCAGGTCGAGCAGCTCATGGCCGTCGGCGTCGAACAGCGAGGCCCCCTTGGCGCCGGCAAGAACGATGGGCTCGCTCTCGGTACCGTGCTGGGTAAACGGGTGCCAGACGTAGCGCCGGTCGCGCGCCAAGATTTCCGCGGTCCGCGAGGAACGGGATTTTGGGTCGTCGTTCATGCGGCGGCTTTTGCCAGTTTGCCGAGGTCGAGTTCGGGCTCGATGGCGCTGAGTGCCGCCGGCGTAATCTGGTCGAGCCATGGAATCTCGGCGATGATTTCCGCTTGGCCGTAGCGCTCGATCGCGGCGCGATTATGGGGCGTCTCGGGTCCGTTCACGATCACTCCGGCAAGATGGAGCCCGCGCCGCCTGATGGCCTCGAGCGACAGCAGCGTGTGGTTGATGGTGCCGAGCGTGGAGCGCGTCACCAGGACCACCGGCAATCCGATCTCGTGCGCCAGATCGATCATAAAGGTTCGGTCGGTGAGCGGCACCAGCACCCCGCCGGCGCCTTCGACCACCAGCGGCCGGTCGCAAGGCGGGGGGACGAGCTTTTGTATATCGATGCTGACGCCGGCCCGCCGCGCCGCCTCGTGCGGGGCAATCGGCTCGGGCAGCACATAGGCCTCGGGCAGGATGCGCTCCGGCGAGATCTCGGTCAGCCGGCGCACGATTTCACTGTCCGTCTCCGGATGGTTACCGGCCTGAACCGGCTTCCAGTAGCAGGCGCCAAGCCGAGCAACCAGCCAGGCCGAAACGACCGTCTTGCCGACATCGGTGTCGGTCCCGGTGACGAAAAAGCCCTGCACGACGACGAAACTCCGGGGTCTTTAGAAGGACGGCGGGACTGTATAGAGCCGATGCCGATGAGGCAAAGGGAGTGGACGGCGGCGCTCCTTTCAGGCGACAAAGCGGCCGCCCATGCGTCTCGTCCTCATCGCCGCCCTTCTCGCCGCCCTTGCTTCATCGGCCCCTCAAGCCGCGCAGGCCAAGACCCTGCGCATGGCCTATGACTCCGATCCCACCTCGCTCGATCCCCATGAGCAGCTCTCGGGCGCGACGCTCCAGCTGTCGCATCTTCTGTTCGATCCGCTGATAAGGTTTCGCCAGGACCTCTCGATCGAGCCGCGCCTGGCCAAGAGCTACGAGACGATCGACGAGCGCACCACCCGCTTTCACTTGCGCGAGGGCGTGAAGTTCCAGTCGGGCCGCACGCTATCGGCCGAGGATGTGGTGTGGACCTTCAATCGGCTCAAGCAAAGCCCCGACTTCAAGGCGCTGTTCGAGCCATTCAGCGAAGCGCGCGCGGTCGATGACCTCACCGTCGATCTGGTGACCAAAGGCCCTTATCCGCTGGTGCTCAACCTCGCCACCTACATCTTCCCGATGGATCGGGCGTTCTACACCGGCACCGACGAACGCGGCCGGCCCAAGGACCTGATTGTCAAACATGGCGCGTCCTTTGCCTCGACTCATGCCAGCGGCACCGGGCCATTCATCGTCACCGAACGCGAGCAGGGCGTGGAGCTCAAGCTCAAACGTTTCGCCGACTATTGGGACAAGGACTCGCCTGGCAATGTCGATGAGATCGTGTTCACGCCAATCAAGGAGCCGGCCACGCGGGTGGCGGCGCTGCTGGCCGGCGACGTCGATTTCATCGCACCGGTGCCGCCGACCGACCTCGCCCGCATCAAAGAGGCGTCGTGTTGCCCGCTGATCACCATGCCCAGCACGCGCGTGCTCACGCTGGAGCTGAACCAGGACCGTGTCCCGGCCTTCAAGGACCAGCGCGTGCGCCTGGCCATGGTCTACGCGGTGAACGACGCCGGCATCGCCGACAAGATCATGCGCGGGCTCGCCAGCGCAGCAGGCGAGATTAGCCCGCCGGGTTATGCCGGCCACGATCCGGCGCTCCTTCCGCGCTACGACCTCGCCAAGGCCAAGGCGCTGATGAAGGAAGCCGGCTACGAGGACGGCTTCTCGGTGACCATGATGGCGCCCAACAACCGCTATGTCGAAGATGCCAGGGTTGCCGAAGCCGTTGCCGCCATGCTCGCCAAGATCAATATCAACGTCGATTTGCAGACCATGCCCAAGGCACAATACTGGCAGCGCTTCGACGAGCGCGCCGGCGATATCATGATGATCGGCTGGCAGTCCGATACCCAGGACTCGGCGAATTTCTACGAGTTCCTGGCGATGACGCCCGATAAGGCCAAGGGCTACGGCCAGTACAATGCCGGCAATTATTCAAATCCGGAGGTCGACCGCCTCACCCTCGAGACCCAGACCATGACCGACCCGAAGGCGCGCGCCGCGACGCTGAAAAAGATCGAGCGGATCCTTTATGACGACGCGGCGCTGATCCCGCTGCATTGGCAGCATCTGTCCTGGGCCGCGCGCAACAACGTCAAGATTGGCGCGGTGGTGAATGTCATCGACATGCCTTATCTCGGTGATTTGGTCATCGAATAATCGAAAGCTGTTGCTAACGGCCCAGGTCTTGGGAGGAAATCGCAATGCTCAAGAAAATCCTCATTGCTCTCGCGCTGCTCATCCTCGGTTTTGCCGTGGTGGTCGCACTTCAGCCGTCCGACTTCAGCGTCGAGCGCAGCGCGACCATGGCAGCTCCGCAGGCCGATGTGTTTGCGCAGGTCAACGACCCGCACAAATGGGACGCCTGGTCACCCTGGGCCAAACTCGATCCCGAAGCCAAGATCAGCTTGGAGGGGCCGGAGTCTGGGCAGGGCGCGGCAATGACTTGGTCCGGCAACGACAAGGTCGGCGAAGGCAAGATGACCGTGGTCGAGAGCCGGCCCAACGATGCCGTCAAGCTCAAGGTCGATTTCGTGAAGCCGTTCGAGGGCACCAGCAACTCCGAGTTCGGCTTCAAGCCGGATGGCGACCAGACCGCCGTCACCTGGACCATGTCCGGCCATCATAACTTTCTCGAGAAGGCTTTCTGCCTGGTGATGAACGGCAAGAAGATGATCGGCAACGACATGGATAAGGGCTTGGCTCAGTTGAAAACGGTGGCCGAGACCGGCAATTCCGCGAGCAACTGAGCCTTACTTGTCGCACTCGCCTACATGGTCGAGCTGGGCCTTGGATGCCCGGCGCCCGCAATCGTTGGCGTAGGTCTCGCCGTCGCAACCGCAGACCGGATTGAAGTCCTTGGTGCAGACCTCCGGCACCTTGGCGCACATACCGGCCCCGTCGGCGACGGTGCACTGGCCGCCTTGATGCTCGCACCATAGGCCCTCTTCGCAGGCGATACCGGCGATGCCGTCGCAGGTCTCCCCGGGCCCGGCAGCCCAGGCCGGGGCCGCGAATGAGGCAGACAGGAACGCGAAGCTGATCAACAGCAGCAAGCCACGCATGAGAGGTTCTCCGTGATGCTGGGGCGTAATACTGCTACTATAGGAGGACTTATCTGCTTGCCTGCAATCCGGGGGCAGGGATGAGCTCGTCAATTGCTGACGCAGCGACGCTTTCAAGGCCGCCGGCGCGATCCCGCGCCATTGCTGTCATGGCCGGTGTAGGTCTGCTCACCGGCCTGCTTTCGAGCCTGCCGTCTCCGTTGCCCGATCTCCGCCTCGAAGATCCCGAGATCCTCATCAACGCCGACGGCATTCCGCTTCACGCCGGCCTGGCCTTCGGTGCCGGCCTCGCCTTCATGCTGTGGCTTTGGGCGAGCCGCGACCTCGGCAAATGTCTGCTGGCCATGGCGCTGACGCTGATGGGCTGGCTCGCAGCGGTCAATACGGCGAACGACGTGATGTCGGCGGTGGTCGGCTCCGAGTTGTTCGGTACGGTCGAAGGCGCCAAAGCGAGTCGCGAAATGCTGGGCTGGATCTTGGCAGGGCTGGTCGGCGGCGGGATCGGAGCCGGTCTCACCGCCTTCGGCACCGGCATCGCTGCGAAAGCCATCAGGCGCCCCGAGGCCTGGGGCCCGATCGTAATCACCGGCGTGTTGTTCGGCTTGCTGCTTTATCCGGCCGCACGTTTCGACGTCATCGCGCTTCTGGTGGTGCCATGGCAGGCCGCGGTCGCCGCCTCGATCGCCTACGGGCTGACCCGCGCTTGAGTGCCACGAGGCTGGAGCAGAATGGTCAGGCGCTGCGCGCCACCTCGACCGGCTCCCTGACCTCGGCACTGATGACCTTGAAGCCCGCCAGCGTGTGGAAACCGAACGATGTGACGATCGCCACGTCGGTGGCGTCTCGCCCGCGCGCGATTAGGATGCGGCCGATGCGCGGCGTATTATGGCGCGCATCGAAGGTGTACCAGCGGTCGCCGATATAGGCCTCGAACCAGGCGCTGAAATCCATCGGCGCAGGGTCGGGCGGGATGCCGATATCGCCGAGATAGCCGGTGCAATAGCGCGCCGGGATGTTCATGCAGCGGCACAGCGTCACTGCCAGATGGGCGAAGTCCCGGCACACCCCGCGCTTGGCCGTGAAGGCGTCGAACGCCGTCATGGTCGCATCGGCGTGCGCGTAGCCAAACTCTATGTGATTGTGCACGAAATCGCAGATGGTTTGCACCAGCTTCCAGCCTTGCGGGATCCTGCCGAAGGTCGACCAGGCGAACTCCGACAAGCGATCGGTCTCGCAATAGCGGCTGCCGAGCAGATAGACGAGCGTATCGACCGGCAGCGTCTCGAGTGGGCGCTGAGTGGCACCCGGCGCGACCTCGTCGGGTTTGCCGCTATCAAGCGCCAGGAAATCGGCGGCCATCGTCAGCCGCCCGGCCGGCGCGCGGATCACGTGACAGATATTGCCGTAGCGGTCCAAGTACTCCGTCGCCGGGACGAACGGCGTGATCCGCATGCGGTCGGGCGTGAGCAGGTTCGATCGCAGGCTCGGATGGACGCTCATTGTCAGGATCATGGGAGTCGGCTGCGGGCAGTCGTAGGAAATTTCATAGCCCGCGTGAATCTTGATCGTCATGCGTCCCAAGCCTTTCCCAAGGAAGATCGGTATGCCCCTGGTTGCCACTTATTTCTTACCGCAACGCTCATGCCACATGAATTTGCCGAGGTTGCGGCCTGGAGGCGGGATGTGGATCGGTTGAGATTTTGCCGCTTTAATGGGCAGAACGCCCCAGTTCGCGCCATTCTTGTCCGGCCGAGGCCGAACGGCGCAATTCACCGCCGATCAAGTTAAACTCCTGAGGACAGCGGGGGTTCAGATAGAAGGCGATGCGAGCGCTTGCGGCACCTCTGAGCTTTGTTGCCGGGCGCGCACTCCAGGCGTTGCTCGTCATGCTGGCGATTCTAGTTATCGCCTTCGCCGTGCGGGCGGCTCTCGGCGATCCGTTGCGCGAGATCACGGGCGAGGCGGTGCCCGAAGCCGAGCGCGAGGAACTTCGCCACCAGCTTGGCCTCGATGCGCCTTGGCCGGTGCAGCTCGCGCGTTATCTCGGCGGCGCGGCACAAGGCGATCTCGGCACCTCAATCATCTACAAGCGGCCGACGCTTGAGGTCGTGCTCGCCAAATTTCCGGCGAGCTTCGAGCTGGTGCTGGGCGCGAGTCTCTTCGTTCTGCTGTTTGCCGTCCCGGCCGGAATCTATTGCGCGGTGCGTCCGCGCACGCTCGGCGCGCGCCTCGTCTTGGGCTTGAGCGTGCTCGGCATCTCGATTCCGGTTTTTCTCACCGGGATCTTCCTAATCACCATCTTTGCCGTGTGGCTCGGCTGGCTCCCTGCCTTCGGCCGCGGGGAGACCGTGCGCATCGGGTTCTGGGAGACGGGCCTGTTGACGCTCGATGGTCTCGAGCACCTGATCCTTCCCGCGCTGACGCTCTCCTCCATCATGCTGCCGCTGTTCATCAGGCTGGTGCGCGGCGCCATGCTCGATGAACTCGGTCATGACTATGTCCGCACCGCCCGGGCCAAAGGCGCCTCGCCGCTCAGGGTCTGGCTCAACCATGCGCTCCGCAATGCGCTGGTTCCACTGGTTGCCGTGGGCGGTCTCCAGATCGGCACGCTGATCGCTTACACGCTGCTCACCGAGACCGTGTTCCAATGGCCCGGCATGGGCTTCGTGTTCCTCGAGGCCGTCACCCGCGCCGACATTCCGCTGATCACCACCTATCTCGTCTTTGTCGGCCTGTTGTTCGTGATCACCAACACCATCGTGGACATCGTCAGTCTGATGCTCGATCCCCGCATCAGCCTTGAGGGGACGCGATGAGCGCAGCCATATCCTTGCGCAACCGCCCACGCGAGCTTCTTGCGCTTGCCGCCGAGCATCCGGGCGGCGCGCTTGCCACGCTCACGCTTGGCGTGATCGCCGTCGCGGTGGCGCTGGCGCCGCTGCTCGCGCCGCAGAACCCGTTCGATCTCACCAGCTTCGATGTGCTCGACGCCGGCTTGCCGCCGTCCTGGCTCGCGGGTAGCGATTCCCGCTTCCTGCTCGGCACCGACGCGCAGGGGCGTGATTTGTTCAGCGCCATCCTCTACGGCACGCGCATCTCGCTCGTTGTCGGTTTGCTCGCGGTCGCGATCCAAGCGGCGATCGGCATCCCGCTCGGCATGTTGGCCGGCTATGCCGGCGGCAGGGCGGATACCCTGGTCACCCGTGCCGCCGACATCCAGCTCTCGCTCTCGACCCTGATGCTGGCCATCATTGCCCTTGCCCTGTTTCGCGCCGGCCTTGGCGGGGAGAGCTTGAGCCGCTTCGCCGTACCGCTGCTGGTGGTTGTCATCGGCATTGCCGAGTGGCCGTATTTCGCCCGAACGGCGCGGGCCGCGACCCAGGTGGAGGCCGCCAAGGACTATGTCCGCGCCGGACGGGCGCTGGGTTCGAGCAACTTCGCCATAATGGCGCGCCACATCCTGCCCAATATCCTGTCGCCGCTGATCGTAGTGGCGACCACCCAAGTCGCCGGCGCCATTATGGCCGAGGCGGCGCTCTCCTTTCTCGGCCTGGGCATGCCGGTGACCAAGCCGTCGCTGGGCACGCTGATCCGGTCGGGCTACGACCTGATCTTTGCCGGCGCCTGGTGGATTACGGTCATCCCCGGATTGGTGCTGATTGCCGTTCTGATCTCGGTCAATGTCCTGGGCGACGCTTTGCGCGATGGGCTGGATCCGAGGCGGCCGGCCGGTTGAATCAAAATGGACGTTGGCTGTGGCTAAGCCCTTGAAATCTAGGTCGGTGCCGAACCATAAGTTATAGTGCGCGGGACCCCCGCGGTTGCTGCCCGGCTCAACCTGGCCGGGTTTGCCTTTTTTGAGGAGTTTC
>Ga0075342_1000176_pt1 | contig 11242 bp, 10 predicted proteins | sample RushOxbow_ThreeS_3_FD_120085 | JGI IMG/M metagenome (GOLD analysis project Ga0075342, IMG submission 120085) | Natural and restored wetland microbial communities from the San Francisco Bay, California, USA, that impact long-term carbon... | ecosystem: Environmental > Terrestrial > Soil >...
CGGCTTGCCGAGGATACCGGCGGCGAGATGATCGACCCGGAAAAATTCCATGATGGAGTCGGGCGCCTCTACACTCCGACACCAGGAAAAAGCTCCAAGGGGCGTGAGCTCTGGTGGCCGTTGGCGGGCGCTGGGCTGCTGCTGTTTCTCGCCGACCTGGTGCTGCGCAGTTGGCCGTGGCGGCGCGCGGCTGTCACCGCCGCCTAGCGGCGGATTGCTTGCCCGAGCTTTGCCCGGTAGAATTGTGTAACAATCAATGAGTCCCCAATGGAGGAGTTCCCTTGAGACAAATTGTCACGACTCTTGCAGTTCTGATTGCGGCCGCTGGTCTTAGCGAAATCGCCCAAGCTCAGAAGCTCCAGCAGGTGCGCGTCGCACTGTCGACGCCGACGCCGCATATGGCGCCGCTGTATATCGCCAAGGACAAGAAAATCTACGAGAAGTACGGCCTCGACGTGCAACTGATTCTAGTCAACAGCGGTTCGCTGGTGGCGCAAATGTTTCAAGCCGGGGAGATTCAGATTACCGCCAACGCGCCGGCGTCGCTGGTCAGCCTCGCCGCCACCGGCGAGAAGTTGAGTTTCTTTTTCGGACTGAGCAATACCTCGCCGTTTTCCGTGGTCACCCAGCCGAGTCTCCGACGCGCCGAAGATTTGAAGGGCAAAAAGATCGGCACAGCGCGTTTCGGCGGCTCGTCGCATATCTCCGCGTTGATCGCGTTGGAGCACTTGGGCCTCGATCTCAAACGCGACAGGGTCACTTTGATTCAAACCGGCGTCGACCCGGACCGCATGGTGGCGCTGGAGAACAAGGCGATCGACGCCGGCATGCTGCAACGGGTGGCGACCAAAATCATGACCGGCAAAGGTTTCTACAATTTGCTCAACATGCATAGCTCGAAGCTGCCGTATCAGAACACCGGTCTCACGGTAAAGAAGGATTACGCCGCCGCCAATGGCAAAATTGTCGACGGTTTCACGCGCGCGACCATCGAGGCCTATGGCGATATTTTCAAGAAGGAAAACAAGCAGTCGTTCAAGGAAATCATCGCCAGGAATCTCCGCCTGCGCAATGTCGAAGCCGCCGAAGATTTCTACATCGAAGCCCAGGAAGAGCTTGACCGCAAACCCTATCCGACACTGGAAGGTTTTAAGGTCGTCATCAAGTATGTCGCGGAGCAAAACCCCAAAGCCGCCGCCATCAAAGCCGAAGAGATCGTCGACAACAGTTGGTTAAAGAGATTGGATGACGAGAAGTTTTTTGACCGGGTGTACGGGGGGAAGTAGTCGGCTACATTTTAAACCGGCAAACACTACCCGGAACTTGACAGTCGGCGCGACAATTTTCGACCGCCTTGGATTAGGAAATGCGCAAGGCTGCCTATTTCATCGGCAACAAAATATCGCTCGCGTGGATCGCCAGTAATCGATGCTGCCGCAAAAGCAGGCATGTTCTAAAGAAGAATTTTCTTTATATTCAAGGCACTTTGTGGTTATATACCGCCTTAGTGAGCGCGCTGATTCTCTGCCATGCCGGCATTCTCGGTGAACGCATCGCCTCTGGTCTTTGCCTTGCATTAATTTTCCGAAGTGAAGCGTCTAATAGTTGAACCAAGCAACGGGTTAAGGAGAACTCGATAGGTAACCGATAAATAAACCGAGGAATCAAACAACTGAGCTCATCCACACCGGGAGGGAGTAGTAATGAACCCTGGAGATCCGCTCAAAACTACCAAACCTATCCGCTCGCAAAAGACCGGCACGATGTTGCCGCGTGAAGGGACTTTCGTGCGGGCCGTCGAGAATATGGGGCGGCAGTTGATTCTCGTGAATTTCGGTCCGGCCGGTGAAGAGTACCTGTTCCCGGACGAAATTCTGCCGGAACCCGCGAAAGCGTAAAACCCAGCAATTACCCGCATCGCTTTGCTGCTCCTGCAGGCTTGGATCCTGCGGCCTTTTTGTCCGTTGAAGCTCGCCTAATCCGCACCACCGCTTTGGAATCTGTTAAGCGGATTTGATACAAACACATAATATTAGGCGGAGGTGATCCATGAGCGAGCGAACGGTCAAGGGCTATCATGCTCATATCTATTACGATCCCAAGCGGACTCGGGCCGCTGCCGAGAGAGTGCGTGCCGGGCTGGCGCAGTTCAATGTCCAGTTGGGCAGCTGGCATGACCAACCGGTGGGGCCGCATCTCGACGCCATGTATCAAGCGCTGTTCTCCAGCGATGAGTTCGGCAAGGTGGTGCCGTGGTTGATGCTCAACCGTGAAGGTTTGTCCGTGCTGGTGCACCCTTCCACCGGCGACGGCTACGGCGATCACATGGTGCGGTCGCTTTGGCTGGGCGAGCGTCTAAAACTCAACGAAGAAGTTTTGCGGCGGCCGCACTAACTACATCGCCAACTCGATGAAACGCATCCACACCTCCAAGGATCCGCTGATGGTCAGCCACTTGATGAATGTCCTGGCGACGTTCGGCATCAAGTGCGTGATGAAAAAGATGGATCTGATCAGTGCCGCCGGCCAACTGCCGCCCACCGAGTGCTGGCCGGAACTTTGGGTGGTGGAAGACGAAAAGGCGGTGAGCGCCAAAGCGATTCTCAAGAAAACCCTGGCGCCGCTGTCATCGGTCAAGAAAGCGTGGTTCTGCAAAAAATGCGATGAAAAAATCGAAGGCCAGTTCTCCGAGTGTTGGAAGTGCGGCTGCGACCGATCCGGCGCCCAGGCGCGCGGCGTGGTCAAATGGGCCTCCCGTTCCCGCGGCCGGCGCTAGTTTTCACTCTTACTTACTTGTTCAGCGTCAGCAAGATTGTCCCGGCGACGACAGCGCAGCTGCCGAGGGCGGTGCGCCGGGTCACTCTCTCCAAGTCGCGCAAAACTAGAATCGAGCCAAGCAGCACCCACATGGGCGTGGTCGCCATGATCGGCGCGATGAGCACGACTTGGCCGAGGCTGACGGCGGCACTGAACAGGAGAAAGCCGACGGTCTCGAACAAACTGGCTGAGACGAACGATCGCAGAGCCCGGCGTTCGGGCCATTCCATGCGCCTACCGCGGCCGGAAATCAGCAGGTAACCTCCCAGGCAAAGCAAAGACGATAAACCAACCACAGCGGCGTAGAGCAAGGGCTCGTTGGTTAGGGTCAGGGCATAGCGCGTGAATGGATGAATGATGCCGGAAAAAAACGCCGCCGCCAATGGAAACGTGACGTCCAAAGGCTTGGCATCGCCCCGGTATCCCTGCGATTCCCAACAGGTGATAAAAATCCCGGTAACGATCAGCAAAGTGCCGAGCATGATGTTGTGCCGCGCCGGTTCGCCCAGGAAGGCGATGGCCAAGGCGGCGCTGAAGAACGGATGGGTCGAACGCAGGGACGACGAGCGCGCCGAACCGATGCGCGCGATGCCGGTGTAGCTCAGCCAGCGCACGACCGGCAAAGCGACGCCAACGGCGATGAAGACCGCGAGCGCCCGGGGATCGGCGCTGGGAATGCTGCCGCGAGCCAACAGGATCGTCCAAACGATTACGGTTTGCACGATCAAGGAGATCAGCGTGACCACCAGCGGCGTCGAATGGATCAGGCCGACGCGGGCGTAGAGATTGCCGGCAGCGTAGACGGCAGTGGAAGCGAGGGCGACGAGTTGGGCGGAAACGTCCATGGGAGCGAGCAAAGCGGTTCGATGCTGCAAATACCATTAGCCGATTCGAACCTTCAGTTCCACGCGCCGGTGAGTTTGACCGGGTTTGGTGCGGATGTTAGAAATCGCCGTGGTTTTGCAAACCGCTCGGCAAAATTCCTGCTTCTCTTGGGGACGTTTAGAGGTTCAGAGAAAATTGGTCATGCCGCCGAAAGCCGGTATTTGGATTGGTTTGCTTTTAGTCGCAGCATAGATGATGGATTCCGGCTTGCGCCGGAATGAGGGAATTGATATTCGGCTTCGAGCCGAGAGTTTAGTTATCAGCACCAGGGAGATTTCATGGAATATCGGCAGATGGGCAACACCGGCGTGCGCGTATCGGTCGTCGGTTTGGGCACCAATCGTTTCGGTTCGGCGGACATGCCGCAGAGCGAAGTCAACAAAGTCATCGACGCGGCGCTCGATGCCGGCGTGAATTTTTTGGATTCCGCTAACGTTTACAACGACGGCCGCTCGGAGGAAACGTTAGGCGCGGCGCTCAAAGGGCGCATGGACAAAGTCGTCATGGCGACCAAGTTCAATTTTCCACGCAAGACCAGCGCCAACAGCTGGGGCGCGTCGCGCTACCAAATGATGCAGTCCGTCGAGCAGAGTCTGCGCCGCTTGCAGACCGATCATATCGATCTCTTTTACTGCCACCGCTGGGACGACACCACGCCGGTCGAAGAGACGCTGCGCGGTTTGGACGATTTGATTCGTATGGGCAAAGTGAATTACCTCGGCGCGTCGCTCTACGCCTCGTGGCAGTTGGCCCACGCCAATGTGCTGGCGGAATTAAAGGGCTGGACGCGCTTTGCCGTCTTGCAGTCCGAATACAACCTGCTCAAGCGCGACGTCGAGCGCGAAGTTTTGCCCTACTGCCAGGCCCATAAAGTCGGCTTCGTGCCGTATTATCCGCTCGCCGGCGGCTTTCTCACCGGCAAGTACGAGTTCGGCAAACCGCCGCCGCCGGGATCTCGCGGCGAGTCGGTGAAGTTGGTGCAGAATTTAATGACCGAACCGAACTTTCGGGTGGTGCGCAAACTCAGCGCTTGGTCGAAGGATCATGGCCGCGGCGTCAATGAGCTGGCACAGGCCTGGCTGTTGGCGCAGCCGAGCGTCTGCTCGGTGATCACCGGTGCTAGGCGCGTCGATCAGGTGACCAGCAACGTCACAGCCGCGGACTGGCGTCTGACCGCGGCGGAGCTGAAAGAGATCGACGGGATTTTGCAGGCGCGAGAAAGTTAACCGCAGGCATCGCCTGGTCGTCGCGTTATGAGAATAGCGAGAGGCGATGCACAGCAACGCAGCCAACTCGATTTGCGTTGCATCGCCGCGCGCGAAGGCGAGGCTGAACGCGTAGAGATGGGCATGGTTACGCGCCGGCGGTGCTACGCTTCTGGCATCGAATCAAATCACGAACGGTAGACACAACTGCGCCGAGTTGATTGATTTCTCGCGCCTCGGCGCCTTCGCCAATTGACGAATTTCCTGCTCGAGCCAGCGGATGTATAGGCGCTCGGTGTGGCGTTTGGCGATGGCGGCGATGCACAGCGCGCGCACCGGCTCGGCGTAGTCCGGCCAGTGTTCGCGCATCAGGCGCGGCATTTTTATGTAGGTCGGCGGGTCGTCGAGGAATATCGGGTCGCGGGCCAAGGTCCAGATATCGCACTGGGTCTCGCCCACCGGGATATGCGACGGATCGGCGCTGCGGGCGCCGCGATGGCCGTAGGCCAGGCCTTGCACCAAGTGGGTCAGTTCATGACCGATGGTGTGGTAGGTGACCTTGCGCACCCGCAATCTAATAATTAGCCGATAGAGTTCCGCTTTGCGATAGATGACCGTGGCGCTGCCCAGATGTTTGCGCGTGTAGCCGATGGTGATCGACGCATCTTGCAATTCGGGGAAATAGCCGAGCGCGCGCTGCACCATTTCCAGGGTGCGGCGGGTCATGCGCTGTTGCATCTGCGCTGTCAGTCTGAGCGGCATGATCGAGGCGCTTTCCCGGGCAACCTTGCACGGCGGGTCGTTAGTGTCATAATGCCCGAGCGAGTCCACTTGCAGTTATGGCAGAGGAAAATAACCAGAACAAGGAAAATCAGCTGTTTCACTGCGGTTATATCGCGATCATCGGCCGGCCCAATGTCGGCAAGTCGACGTTGCTCAACCAAATCCTCGGTGAGAAGGTCGCCATCGTGTCGCCCAAGCCGCAGACCACGCGCAACCGCATCACCGGCATCCGCACGACTGCGTCGTCGCAGATCGTGTTTCTCGACACGCCGGGGATTCACTCCGGCCATTCGTTGATGAACCGGCGCATGGTCGACACGGCGCTGCAGACTCTCGACGAGGTCGACGGCGTGATCTGGCTGCTCGACGCCCATGACAAGATCAAGCAGGAAGAAGAACGCATAGCCGAGACCCTGCGCGGCGTCGAGACGCCGGTGCTGATTCTCATCAATAAAATTGACGCGGTTTCCAAGGGCAAACTCCTGCCGCTGATGGAGCGTTGCGCGCAATTGCTGCCTGACAAAGAGATCGTGCCGGTGAGCGCGCTCAAGGGCGACGGCGTCGAGTTGGCGTTGGCGATAGTCGAGAAATGGCTGCCGCAAGGGCCGCCGTTTTTCACCGAGGGCGAGTACACCGATCAGTCGGAGCGCTTCCTTGCCTCCGAGATCGTGCGGGAAAAGGTGTTCTTGTTGACCCACGAAGAGATTCCCTACGGTGTGGCGGTGACCATCGACGAGTTCACCGAGAAGACCGAAAAAAATCTCATCGTCATCGCCGCGACGATTCATACCGAGCGCGATTCGCACAAGGGCATCTTGATCGGCAAGCGCGGCGCCATGCTCAAGGAGATCGGCCAGCAAGCGCGCGAGGAGCTGGAGAAGATTTTAGGCTGCCGGATTTTTCTCGAATTGTTTATTCGCGTCGATCCGAACTGGACGCAAAATCCGAATTCTCTGGCCGACATGGGATTGTGACATGATCCGGTCATTGCCAAAGTTCCAACCCGCAGTCCGCGAGCTGCCGCGGGAGCTGCCGATCGTCGCGATTGTCGGCCGGCCCAATGTCGGCAAGTCGACGTTTTTCAACCGCTTGGTCGGCGAACGGCGCGCCATCGTCGACGACCTGCCCGGCGTGACCCGCGACCGCAACTACGCCGAAGCGATCTGGGCCGGCAGAAGGTTTTTGCTCGTCGACACCGGCGGCCTGGAGTCCTCAACCGCCGGCAAGTTGGAGGCAGACGTCCAGGCTCAGAGCCATTTGGCAGTGGCCGAGGCCGATGTCATCATGTTTCTGCTCGACGGCAAGGTAGGACTCAATCCCTTGGATGAGGAGGCGGTGCGGTGGCTGCGCCAAACCGAGAAGCCGGTTTTTTTCGCGGTCAACAAGCTCGACTCGCGCCAGCGCGAAAATAATCTTTACGAGTTCTATGCTCTCGGCTTGGACAAGCTTTATTCGATCTCGGCGGAACATGGCCTCGGTATTCCCGACTTGATGGACGATGTGGTGCAGCATCTCGCACCGAACCTTGACGGTGAAGAAGACGATGCCGCGAAAGCACAGCCGCCGCTGCGGGTTGCCATCGTCGGCCGTCCCAATGTCGGCAAGTCGACATTGACGAATCGTTTGTTAGGCTTCGAGCGATCGGTGGTCGACTCCACGCCGGGAACCACCAGGGACGCGGTGGATACGCCGTTCAACCTGCGCGGCGAAGCTTGCGTTCTGATTGACACCGCCGGCATTCGGCGCAAAGCGCGCATCGACGACCGCATCGAGCGTTTCAGCGTCAGCCGCTCGCTCAATGCCGTCGATCGCGGCGATTTGATCGTGCATATCATCGATGGTCCGGAGAATGTCACCGACCAGGACGCGCAGATCCTGAGCTATGCGGTGCAGCGCGGCAAGGCGATCTTATTGGTGGTCAATAAGTGGGATTTGGTTCGCGAAGCGGGCGGCGAGCCCGACAAATATCGAGAGGAAATCCATTACCGCTTGTCGTTTCTCGAATATGTGCCGATCTCGTTTATTTCGGCGGCGACCGGTTTCGGCGTGCGCAAGATGCTCGCAACCGCGGCTCGAGTGGTACAAGCGTATCGGCGCAAGGTCTCGACTTCTTCGTTAAACCAGGCGTTGCAAACGATTGTCCAGGCCCATACCGTGCCGCTTTTTCGCAACCATCCGGTAAAGTTTTACTACGGTACGCAGACCGGCGTAGCGCCGCCGACGTTTACTTTCTTCGTCAACAAGCCCGACGGCATAATGGAAAGTTATCAAAGATATTTAGTCAATCAGCTGCGCCAGCAGCTGGATTTGATGAACGCGCCGATTCGGCTGCATTTTCGCGCCCGGCGTGAGCCGTCAACGGTTACGCGAAGAGGTAACTCGCCCAAGCGATCACGCTCGGCAAAATAGTCATGTGTGGACGATTGTGCCATTCTAGCATGCCAACATAGCATCCCTCGCAGTAAAAAAGTTTTGTAAAAACAAAACCTTTCGTCCGATCGGCGGATCATTTTAGTCAATCGCCTAGCCTTCGCTGCACATTTCATTTATCATTCGTCCTTTGTTGGCGCCGATGCGCCGGTTGACAAAGCGCAGACGACTATGATTCAGCCATCGTTATCATTCGCTGAAGGAATCCCGTCGACAATGACGATGAAGGATGATCATGCACCATGGCTGGCGCTGGCGCGCGTCAAAGGATTGGGTTGCGTGGGCTGCAAAAAGCTCGCGACGCGCTTTGGCGATCCGACCAAAGCATTCGCGGCGGCTCCAAGCGAGCTTGCGGCCATCGACGGTCTGCAACGCGAAGCCATTGACGGTCTCGTCGGGTTTTCCCAGTGGGCCGAAGTCGAGCACGAGCTCAAACGCATTCGCAGTGCCGGCATTACACTGGTACGCTACACCGACACGGACTATCCGGAGCGGCTGCGTACCATCGCTGATCCTCCCCCGCTGCTCTACGTCAAGGGCGCCTTCTCAGCGCGCGACGAGCGGGGGATGGCGATTGTCGGTTCGCGCAGCGCCAGCGACTATGGCCGACGCGTGGCACGCGATCTGGCGCGCGGCTTGGCGTCGTACGGCTTTACGGTGATTAGCGGCCTGGCGCGGGGCATCGACGGTATGGCCCACGAGACCGCGCTGAATTCCGGCGGCCGCACCATCGCGGTCTTGGGATCCGGCGTCGAGCGCGCGTATCCGCCGGAGCATGACAAGCTATATCAGCGGATCGCCGAGCAGGGCGCGGTGATTTCTGAATTGCCCATCGGAACCAAGCCGATGGCGTTTAATTTTCCCGCGCGCAACCGGCTGATCAGCGGCTTGTCGCTGGGCGTGGTGGTGGTCGAAGCGACGGAAAAGAGCGGTTCGCTGATCACGGCGTCGCTGGCCGTCGATCAGGGGCGCGAGGTTTTCGCCGTGCCGGGTGAGGTAGGTTCCAGCCGCAGCCGCGGCGCGCACCGGCTGATCCGCCAGGGGGCGAAATTGGTCGAGACCGTCGACGATATTATCGAAGAGATTGCGCCGCAGCTGGCGCGCCAGACGGGCGTGGCCGTTGGCCATGAAGCGCGGCGATTGCCGCAAAACAGCAGCGGCGCGGTGCAAAAAATATTCGCCATGCTGCAAGAGCGCTCCTTGCAGGTCGACGAAATCATCGAACACAGCGGGCTTGTGCCCGCAGAAGTGCTGGGAATTCTATTGGACCTGGAGTTGCAGGGATATTTGCGGCAATTGCCGGGAAAAGTCTACACCGTTGAAAGATGACGCAAGGCAACAAGCGCCATCACGTCCTAATGTGAGCTAACAATTATGGCAGCAAAGAATCTGGTTATTGTCGAATCGCCGGCCAAGGCCAAAACCTTGGAAAAATATTTGGGGCGGGACTTTCAAGTCAAAGCCTCGGTGGGCCATCTGATCGACCTACCGAAGAGCAAGCTCGGTGTCGATATCAAGAAAGATTTCGCGCCGGACTTCACGGTGATTCAAGGCAAGAAAAAAGTCATCGACGATTTGAAGAAAGCCGCCAAGGGCAAACAAAACATCTATCTGGCTTCCGATCCGGATCGCGAAGGCGAGGCGATCGCTTGGCATATCGCCAGCCAGGTGGTGAAAAATCACCGGCATGTCCATCGCGTGCTGATCAACGAGATCACCAAGAAAGCGGTGCAGGCCGCGATCGCCAATCCGTTGGCCTTGGACCGCAACAAATTCGACGCCCAAGTGGCGCGCCGCGTGCTCGACCGATTGGTCGGTTACAAGATCAGCCCGTTGTTGTGGACCAAGGTGCGGCGCGGTTTGAGCGCCGGGCGGGTGCAGTCGGTGGCCGTGCGGCTGGTATGCGAGCGGGAGAAAGATATCCGCGCCTTCGAGCCGGTGGAGTATTGGTCGCTGACGGCGACCTTGGAAGGGCGCTTGCCGCCGCCGTTCAAGGCCAAGCTCGTCCAATGGAAAAATCAGAAGGTCGATAACAAGAAGTTTCGTCTGGAAAACGACGCGACCGTGCAGTCCATCGTCAAGTCGCTGCAAGGCGCGTCGTGGCTCATCGGCGATGTCGAAAAGAAAGAGCGGCGCCGATATCCCGCGCCGCCGTTCGTCACCAGCAAGCTGCAACAGGAAGCGTCGCGCAAGCTGGGTTTCCAACCCAAGCGCACCATGCAACTGGCGCAGCACCTTTACGAGGGCGTCGAACTCGGCAGCGAGGGATCGGTGGGGCTGATCACTTACATGCGCACCGATTCGACGCGCATTTCCGACGATGCCATCGCCGCGCTGCGCGGCTTTATCCAAGGCGAATACGGCAAGAACTATGTGCCGGGCAAGCCCAACAGCTTTCGCTCGAAAAAAGGCGCCCAGGACGCCCATGAGGCGATCCGCCCGACTTCGCTCGAATACACCCCTGAGAAAGTGCGGCGTTATCTGCGCCGGGATATGTTCCAACTTTATTCCTTGATCTGGGACCGTTTCGTCGCCAGTCAGATGGTGCCGGCGGTGTACGATCAGACCGCCTTCGAGATTCCGGTGAATGAAGCGGTGTTCCGCGCCACCGGCCAGCAGATCAAGTTCGACGGTTTCATGAAAGTCTATATCGAAGGCAGGGACGAACGCGCCAGCCAGAACAACGACGACGAGGACGAGGAGACGCAGGATCTCGACGGCGTGCTGCCGGATCTGCGCAAGGGAGACGCGCTCACGCTGCAAGCGATGGAGCCGCGCCAGCATTTCACCCAGCCGCCGCCGCGTTTTACCCAGGCCTCGTTGATCAAGGAGCTCGACGAAAAGGGCATCGGCCGGCCGTCGACCTATGCGGCGATCATATCCAATATTCTCGACCGCGAGTATGTTTCGCAGAACGAGGGCCGCCAGCTGGTGCCGACCGATTTAGGCTTTTTGGTGAACGATCTCTTGGTTGAAAGTTTTCCCGATATTCTCAACGTCGAGTTCACCGCCAGCATGGAGGAGGATCTCGACCGCATCGAGAGCGGCGAGCGCGACTGGCGCTCGGTGGTGAAGGGCTTCAACGACGTCTTCAGCGGCGACCTCGAACGGGCCGAGGTCGA
>Ga0075342_1000177_pt1 | contig 11205 bp, 11 predicted proteins | sample RushOxbow_ThreeS_3_FD_120085 | JGI IMG/M metagenome (GOLD analysis project Ga0075342, IMG submission 120085) | Natural and restored wetland microbial communities from the San Francisco Bay, California, USA, that impact long-term carbon... | ecosystem: Environmental > Terrestrial > Soil >...
ACGCGGATCTCGGGATTGCCGTGCTCGCGCAGCAGGCGCGTCATCGGCGCATCCGAGTCCATCGACGCGCTGCGAAACTGGCGGCCGTAGCTCGCAGCAGGATCCTCGTCCTCGAAGAAGCGGTGCAGCCAGGAGGCGTGCCCGGGATCGATGCCCACCTCGAGCGCCTGCAGCCAGTTGCAGTCCCACAACCCCTTGAACGCGAACACATGGCTCTTGGGGGCTACGAAGCAGTCGAAGTGCGCAAACGCGGGCGGCGCGCCCTCGCCGAGGTAGGCCCACAGCACGCCCGATTTCTCGATCACCGGGTAGGCGCGCTGGCGGATGCTGTCGCACAGACGACTGCCCGCCGGCTCGGCGGGCGTCTCGAGGCAGCGTCCCTCTGCGTCGAACAGCCAGCCGTGGAACACGCAGCGCAGCCCGCCATCCTCCAGCCGGCCGAAAGCGAGATCGGCGCCGCGGTGCGGGCAGGCGCGATCGACCATGCCGTAGCGCCCGCGCGCATCCCGGAACAGCACGAGATCCTGCCCGAGCAGGCGCAGCGCGCGCAGTGGCCGCTCCCGATCCGCGTCCAGCTCGTCCACGAGCGCCGCCGGCTGCCAGTAGCGACGCAGCAGCGCGCCGGCCGGCGTGCCCGGCCCGATGCGCGTCATCAGTTCGTTCTGCTCTGCGCTGATCATGCGAAACGCTCCTTGTGCAGGCAATGGTGCCGCGGAGCCCGGGCAACGGCAACAGACGGTTTACGGTTTACACTCGCGCGACCCGCAGTAGCGATCACCAGGAGAGGAGTCCGGACATGAGCACCCCAGGCAAAGTCGCCATCGTCACCGGCGCCGGCACCGGCGTAGGGCGTGCCGCCGCGCTCGCGCTGCTGCGCGCCGGCTATCGCGTCGTTCTGGCCGGCCGGCGTGCCGAGCCGCTCGAAAACGTGAAGAAGGAAGCTGCCGCGGCGGGCGCCAACGCGCTCTGCGTTCCGGCCGACGTATCCGATCCCGCCTCCGTGAAGGCGCTGTTCGCGAAGACGAAGAGCGCGTTCGGGCGGGTCGACGTGCTGTTCAACAACGCGGGTGTAAACGCGCCCGGAATTCCGCTCGAGGATCTGACTGTGGAGCAGTGGAAGAACGTCGTAGACATCAACCTCACCGGCATGTTCCTGTGCACCCAGGAAGCTTTTCGCACCATGAAGGAGCAGTCGCCGCGCGGCGGGCGCATCATCAACAACGGCTCGATCTCGGCGCACGCACCGCGCCCTAATTCGGCGCCTTACACCGCGACCAAGCACGCGGTCACCGGGCTCACCAAGTGCACCTCGCTCGACGGCCGCAAGTACGACATCGCCTGCGGCCAGATCGACATCGGCAATGCGCGCACCGAGATGGCCGAGCGCATGGCCAAGGGCGTGCCGCAGGCCGACGGCGCGATCCGCGTCGAGCCGCTGATGGACGTGAATCATGTAGGCGAGGCGGTCGTGCACATGGCAAACCTGCCGCTCGAGACCAACGTCCAGTTCATGACCATCATGGCGAGCAAGATGCCGTTCGTGGGCAGGGGATGAATCCGGCGAGCTTCGAAAAAGGCGCGCTGACCGTCTATTTCGGCGAGAAATCGGGGAAGTACCCGGACGGCAACCAGGTCGTGGTGAGAGGGCGCGACACGCTGGCCGCGTTCGACACGCCGCTCGTGGCCAACCGGCTGCGCGAGGTGCTCGCGCCCACCGACGTCGTGATCCTCGGCCACATGCACGAGGACCACGGCGCAGGCCTGCACTTCCTCTCCGGCGCTCGCGTCTACGCGCACGAGGCGGACCTCGAGGCGACGCGCAGCTGGGCGGGACTCGCACGCCACTACGGCTACCCGGCCGAAGTGCTCGAGGCGATGCGCGGCAAGATCGAGCGGCAGTTCCATTACGTAGAGCGCCCCGACGCGATGGGCTACTCCGACGGCGCGCTGTGGGATCTCGGCGGCACGCGGGTGCGCGCGATCCACATGCCCGGACATACCTCGGGCCACTGCGTGCTGCTGGTCGAGCCCGAGGGCGTCGCCTTCATCGGCGACATCGACCTGTCGTCATTCGGGCCGTACTACGGCGACGCCACCTCGAGCCTCGAGCAGTTCCGCCGCACGCTGCGCGCGGTGCGCGACATTCCGGCAGTGGCCTGGGTCACTTCGCATCACAAGGGCGTCGTCACCGAGCGGGAGACCTTCCTCGCCCTGCTGGACGCCTTCGCCGCCAGGCTCGAGGCGCGCGAAGACGCGATCGCCGCGCATCTTGCCGCGCAGCCGGCCACCCTGGACGAGCTGGTGGCGCACCGCTTCGTCTATCCGCGCGGCTACGAGGATGTCTTCATCGAGGCCGCAGAGCGCCGCACGATCGCACAGCACCTCGCCTCGCTGCTGCGCGCGGGCCGCGTGCGCCTGGACTCGGGCCGCTACTTCGCCGGATCCTGAAAGGCAGCGCGCGCGATGCCCCTGCCCGCGCTGCTGCGCGAACGCCTGAAGCTGCTCGCGCGCATCTGCGTCATCGGCGCAATGATCGGCGCCGTCTACGGCGTTGTACTGACCGTAACGCTCGCGAAACCAGGCAGTGACGTGCATCGCCTGACGATTGCGCTCTCCGGGGCTCTCACCGGGATGGTCATCTCCGCGAGCATCAGCGCGATCGAGATCCTGCTGCTGCGCGCCGGCCCGCTGCGGCGTCTGAATGCGCTGCCGTTCCTCGCGATCGTGCTGTCGAAGAGCGTCGTCTACGGCGCGATCGTAATCGTCGCAGTGACGCTCGTCCCCGATCTGTTCCCATCCAGCTCACCCGGCGCCCCGAGCACGCGAACGCCACGGACGCTCGCGATTACCGTAGGCTTTTCCCTGGCGGTGACGTTCGTGTTCGTGACCGTGCTGCAGGCCGCCACGCTGCTCGGCCGGCGCACCTTCCGCGACCTGCTGCTCGGGCGCTACCGGCAGCCTCGCGCGGAACTGCGCTTTTTCCTCTTCGTGGACGTCGTCGGCTCCTCGGCGATCGCCGAGCGGCTCGGGCCGCTAGACGCACACCGTTTCCTGTCCGCGGTTTTCACCGCGGTCGCCGAGCCGATTGCCGAGGCGCACGGCGAGATCCACCAGTACGTAGGCGACGAGATCGTCGTCACCTGGACCGAGGCTGAAGGCGTCGTCGGAGCGCGGCCGCTGCGCTGCCTGTTCGCCATGCGCGCCGCGCTCGCCGCGCGCGCGGAACGATTTCAAGCGCGCTTCGGCGCAGTGCCCGCATTGCGCGCCGCGCTGCACTTCGGCGAGGTGATCGCGGGCGAGGTCGGCGACCAGCGCCGTGCGATCGTGTTTCACGGCGACGTCATGAACACGGCGGCGCGGCTCGAGCAGGCGACGCGCGATGTCGGCCTGCGCTTCATCGTTTCGCAGGCCGCGCTCGACGCGCTCGGTCCCCTGCCCGCACTCGAGCTGACCGATATCGGCGCGCTCGCGCTGCGCGGGCGCACCGAGCCCGTGCAGGCCTATGGCATCCGGCGCTTCGAAGGCGCGGCCGCGGATTGAAACCCGCGGCGGCCTGCGCGGCGTTCGCAGCTGGCGGTTGATTCCGTTTTTGGCAGCCTTTAGAGTGACACCTCCATGCCGCGGCGTCGACGCGCTCCGGGCGACATTCTCTTTCACTGGAGCATGACATGAAGCGACCGATCACGAACGCACTCGCCATCCTTCTCTTCAGCGCACTGCTGGCCTCGCCCGCTGCGTTCGCGCAGAACCAGAATTCGGGCTTTCTGAGGAATTACGCCGACCTGCAGGAGATGCGGGACGCCGGCGGCGAGACGGTTCGCGGCTGGGCGAGCCCGAAGTTCACGCCCGTCAACTACAACGCGATCCTGCTCGATCCGGTCACGTTCTACCCCGAGCCGAGGCCCAGCGAAAAGGTGAGCGCCGACACGCTGCAGCAGATTCTCGCTTACGCCAACGAGGCGCTCAGGCAGTCGCTCGACAAGCGCTTCAAGATGGTCGATCGCGCCGCGCCGGGGGTCGCGCGGCTGCGCATCGCCATCACCAGCGTGGCGGCAAAGGACGAAGGGCTCAAGCCCTACCAGCTGGTGCCTCTCGCCTTCGTGTTCACCATGGCGCGCCGCGCTTCCGAAGGCGCGCCGCAGCAGGCGTTCATCGTCGTCGAAACCGAAGCCAGCGACAGCGTGACGGGCGCGCTGCTGGGAGAACGCGTCAGGACCGGAACCGGCAAGCGCTTGGCACAGGTCGAGGACAAGCCGACGATCGAGCTGGAGACCCTCAAACCACTTCTCGACGAGCTCACGGCCGGGGCGTATCCGAACTTGTCGCAGTACGTAAAGCCGGAATAACGCCGCTCGCGGCAGAGCGCGGCGTCACTGCAATCGCGACTCGCCGCAGATCGCCGGCAGCACCTTGCCGATCGGCGCGTTGAACACGGCGTCGGCGATGCGGTCGAAGGGCGTAGGCTCGGCGTTTACGATGACCAGCCGCGCGCCGGCCTGCTTGGCAAGCGGCACGGCGTTCGCCACCGGATAGACCTGCAGACTGGTGCCGACCGCGAGCAGCAAGTCCGCCTCCTCCGCAACCCGCATGGCGCGCTCGATCACCTCGGGCACCAGCGCCTGGCCGAAGGAGATCGTGTCGCTCTTCAGGATGCCGCCGCAGCTGCGGCAGGGCGGATCCGCCTCGCCCGCGCGAACCCGCTCGAGCGCGCGCGCCATCGGCGCGCGCATGCCGCAGGACATGCACACCACGCGGCGCACGGTGCCGTGCACCTCGATCACGCGCTCGGGGGAATTGCCCGCGATCTGGTGCAGCTCGTCGATGTTCTGCGTGACCAGCGCGTGCAGCTTGCCGCGCCGCTCGAGCGCGACCAGTGCGGCATGGCCGCGATTCGGCCGTGCCCCCCAGGCCGGGTGCGTGAGGCGGCCCTGCCAGGACGCCTTGCGGATCTCCGGATCCTGCATGTAGTAGCGTATGTCCGAGAGCTTTTCGGCCTGCGGATTCTTCGTCCACACCCCCTGCGGCCCGCGGAAATCCGGGATGCCCGACTCGGTGGAGATTCCCGCACCGGTCAGCGCGACCACGCGTTCTGCTGCCGCAAGCCAGCTGCGCACTTCCTCGATCATCGTCGGGTCGCTCATCCCTCACCTCTGCGCTGCAGGTCGATCCGGGCCATGAATTTGGGCGCCAGCTCGCGCAGGCGCGGGTCGTCCATGCGCCCGCTGCGCGTCATGTAGTCGTAGGCAAGCCTCCAGGGCGCTTGCCGCATGGCCTGCGCCATGCGCTCGTACCAGAACGAGCTCGCGTTCGCCGCCTCTACGATCTTCTCGACCACCGGCCGGCGCTCGCGCTCGAATTCGGCGAGCGCAGCCGGCACGTCGGCGCCGGTTGCGCCGAACGCGCGATCGAGCGCGATCGCGTCCTCGAAGGCGAGGCGCGTGCCCGAACCGATCGAGAAGTGCACCGTGCGAAGCGCATCGCCGATCAGCACCGTGTTGCCGACCGACCAGTGACGGTTCGACAGCAGCGGAAAGTTGCGCCAGATCGACTTGTTCGTGACCAGCGCATGCCCCTCGAGGTCCGGCGCGAACACCCGCTCGCAGTAGGCGCGCGACTCGGCATCCGAGAGCTGCTCGAATCGCGCGCGATCCCAGGTCGCGCGGTCGCATTCGACGATGAAGGTGCTCATGCCGGGGCTGTAGCGATAGTGGTGCGCGACGAACACTCCGTGCGGGCTCTCGCGAAAGGTCAGCGTCAGGCAGTCGAACGCCCGCGTCGTGCCATACCAGGCGAACTTGTTGCTCAGCCACTCGATGCGGGGCTGAAACCGCTCCGCCAGGCTGCGGCGCACGAGCGAGTTGACGCCGTCCGCGCCTACGATCAGGTCGGCGCCGGCGAGCGCCGCGAGTTCCCGCACTTCCCGCTCGAAGGCCATCGACACGCCGCATTCGCCGCACAGCGACTGCAGAAAGCGGTTTAGCGCGAGACGCTCGATCGCGGAAAAGCCGTTGCCGTCGATGTCGATCGCCTCGTCGCGATGCACGATGCGCTGCATCGGCCAGTGCTCCATGCGCGCCGCGAGCGCAGCGTGCAGCTGCGGCGCGTCGCGCTCGAGAAAACCGAGCGCGCCCTGCGAGAACACGACGCCGAAGCCGAAGGTCGCAGCGGCCGGATTCTGCTCTGCGACCTCGACGTTCCAGGCCGGGAAGCGCCGTTTGATCAGGTAGGCAAACAGCAGTCCCGCGGGACCCGCACCGATCACCGCGATGCGCATGCGAACTCCGCGAACGGCCCGACTTCAGCTGCTGCGCGCGAGCTGCACGCGCACGCAGTTGCGCCCGAAGACATAGGCATAGTCTGCCCGCAGGGAAAGCTCGCGCGCGAGATGCACGCCCAGCCCGCCGATGCGGCGTTCCTCGATCGGCACGTCGAGCTCCACCTCGCGGGCGAAGGGATTGAAGGGCGGCGCGGTGTCCTCGATCTCGAGCTGCAGCTGCAGTGCCGATGCCGTCAGGCTGATCCAGACCGGCGCATCGCAGTCCTGGCCATGGCCGTGGCGCACGGTATTCGTGAAAAATTCCTCAAGTACCAGGTTCAGGCGCAGGCAGTCGTCCCGGCCCACGTCGCCGGCCGTGCAGAACCGCTCGAGCAGTCCGCAGGCCGAGGCGAGCGCCTCCAGGCGGGCGGGGAATATTGCGGACATCTTCATGTTCTTTACGTTTGCCCTCTTCCCACTTATCCTTGCGTCCTACGGGGATTATAGAATCCCTCCCGGATCGATCTAGAATTGGCGCACGACTGGAAACGGAGAACGACCATGCACATCAGACTGAGTGTACTGGCGACGCGGTGGTTGGCAGCGGTGCTGCTCGCGACGTTTGCGGGTGTTTCGCTCGCCGCCGACGCCGGCCACCTCAAGACCGTCAAGGGCAGCGCGCATATCGAGCGCGACGGCAAGCAGGTCCCGGCCGCCGCGGGCATGGCGATTCTCGAGTCCGACACGCTGGTCACGGGCGCCGACGGCAGCATGGGCGTGACCATGGCCGACAACTGCCTGCTTTCGGTCGGCCCGAACAGCACGCTGGCGATCGAAAAGTACGCCTTCGATTCGACCACCCACGCCGGCAGCTTCGACGCCTCGCTCGAGCAGGGCACGCTGGCGGTCGTTTCCGGCAAGATGGTCAAGCAGTCCCCGGACGCGATGCGGGTGCGCACCCCGGCGACGGTGATGGCGGTGCGCGGCACCGAATTCGTAGTCAAGGTCGGCCAGTAACAGCCGCGCTGCGGCCGCATGGGCGCCGTCCTCATCGGCCTGTATGCGGCCGCGGCAATGTTTTTTTCGCCGCCGCCGCCGCAGACGGTGGTCATCCTGCCCGGCCCCGACGGACACGTCGGAACCCTCGTCGTCCAGCGCGGCGGCGACGAGACCGTGTTGAATGCCCCCTATTCGGCCAGCCGCATCGCCGCGGACGGCACCGAAAACCGGGCGCAGCTGAGTGCAACCGCGGTCAAGCAGGAGTTCGGCTCCGCGCTCGGCGCCCTGCCCGCGCGGCCGGTTTCGTTCAACCTGTACTTCATCTCCGGCAAGGACGAGCTCACCGAGCCATCGAAGCTCGAGCTGGACAAGGCGATGGCGGAGCTCAAGCGCCGCCCGGTGCCGGATATCGTGGTCATTGGCCACACCGATACGGTCGGCAGCCTGGAGTCCAACGATCAGCTCTCGCTTGCGCGCGCCGAGCGCGTTCGTAACGCGCTGGTGCAGCAGGGCCTGGCCGCCGAGCGCATCTTTGCGGCCGGCCGCGGCGAGCGCGAGCCGCTAGTGCGGACCGCGGACGGCGTCGCCGAGCCGCGCAACCGGCGCGTCGAGGTCAACGTCCGCTAGGTCGGCTTCCTCGTCCTCGATCGGAACCGCGCTGGCCGGTCCGATCCAGCGCAGCACCAGCAGCGTCAGGTCGTCCGCCGCGGGCGCGTCACCGACGAACGCCGAGACGCGCGCGCGGATCTGGGCCAGCACATCGGGCGCACGCGAGGCGTCCAGCGCCGTACTCAGCGCCTCCTCGACCCGCCGTGCACCGAACAGCGCGCCCGCGTCATTGGTCGCCTCGGTCACGCCGTCGGTCAGCACGCAGATCCACTGTCCCGGCTTGAGGTCGTGGTAATGCGTCTCGTAGGCGAAGTCCTCGACCACGCACAGCGGCGGGCCCTCGGCGATCGGGAAGCGCTCCAGGCCCTGCCCCGCCCCGCCGACGAACGGCGGCTCGTGACCGGCATTGCAGTACTCGATCGTCCCGGTCACCAGATCGAGGATGCCGACGAACAGCGTCACGAACATGGTTTCCGGATTCTCGAGGGCGATCTCCGAGGCGGCGCGACCGACGATTCCGGACACGTCGCCATCGGCGCGCAAGGCCGTCGCCTTGAGGATGGCCTTGGCCAGCGCCATGAACAGCGCCGCCGGCATGCCCTTGCCGGAGACGTCGCCCACCGCGAACAGCAGCTTGCGCTGGTCGAGCTTGATCACCTCGTAGAAATCTCCGCCCACGGTCTGCGCCGGCTCGAGAAACGCGTCGACGTCGAAGGCGCGCTCGCTGCGAAACTGGATCGCCGGCTCCGCGAGCAGGCCACCTTGGATGCGCCGCGCCGCCTCCAGCTCGCCGGCGACGCGTGTTGCGGCGTCGTGCAGCCTGCGCCGCTGCAGCTCCGCCTGCTCGAGCGAGGCGGCGAGCATGACTATGAAGGCCGTAAGCGTGGCGAGCATCGGCGTTGCGATGTCGAGCAGCAAGCCCGAGGCTTCGAAGGCCACCGCCCCGATCAGCGCCTCGGCCGAGAGCAGCAGGAGCGCGACCGAGACCGCCTCGCGCGAGCGCAGGCGCGGCACCCACAGGATCAGCAAGGCGCAGCCCGCGATGAGCAGAAGCCGCTCGAGCCACGGCGCCAGCGACGAGCGCACGAGATAGCTGCCGTCGAAGATCTGCTCGATCAGCTGCGCGTGCAGCTCGACGCCCGGAACTTCCTCGCGCAGCGGGGTAATGCGCCGATCGACGAGCGCGAGCCCGGTCACGCCGACGAGGACGAGCTTGTTCTTCAACCGCTCCGGGTCGACCCGTCCCGCGAGCACCTCGCTCGCCGAGACGAACCGCTCCGGCGTGCTGCGGCTGGCGTACAGCCAGAAGCTGCCGTCGGCCTGCACCGGAATCTCCCGCTTGGCGAACGAGATCTCGAGCAGCCCGCCGTCGCCCTGCGCTACGCGCAGCACGGAGGCGCGGCTCGCGACGCGCCACAGCTCGAGCGCAAGGGTGGACGCGATCACGCCATTCACCTGCGCGACGAACGGGATGCGGCGCACGATGCGGTCGCTCGAGTCGCTGTTGACCAGACCGCGCCCCGCGGCGGCGCGATCGATCACCGGCCGGCTCTGCCGCACGCCGGCGTAGCTGCGCAATTGCGGCGCGACGCCCGGCGCGAACAGCACCGGCGCCACACGGGGCGGGTTCGGGAAGCGCGGATCGACGTACTCGAGGCCGGTGATGCCCAGCACGACGCGGTGCCGGGCAACCGCCCCCGCGAGCCGCTGGTCGTTGTCCTGCAGCCGACTGAGTGCGCGCGCGAGAGGCTCGGGAAGCCCGATCGAGCGGGCGTACTCGGCGGGCGAATAGCGGTCCGGCTCGGGAAGCATCAGGTCGAGCGCGATGCCGGCCGGCTTCGCTGCGGCGATCCTGTCGACCAGCGTGGCGAGCAGCGAGCGCGGCCAGGGCCACTGGCCATGGTCGGCGAGCGCCACTTCGTCGATCTCGACGATGATCGCGGGCGCGCTCTTGCGCTCGCGCGGCCAGAGCGCCTGGTAGCCGTCGAACACGAGCAGCCGCAGCTGCTCGCCGAGGGGCAGAAAGGTGAGCGCGAGAAACACGAGCAGCACGGCGACTCCGCCCACCCGCCCGTCGAGGCGCAGCCGGCGCATCGTTCCCTGCTCCTGCGCCGCAGGGCTCACAGCGCGATCTCCAGCCCGTCGTAGGCCGAGGACACCTTGAGCGCGCCGCCTTCCCGGGTCAGCTCCTCGAAGCGGCGCGTCTCCGTCAGCACGCGCTCGATCGCGGCGTCGTCATACGCCGGTTCGTGGTGGAACAGCACCAGGTGCTTGACCCCCGCCATCTGGCAAAGCTCGACGCCGACCATGTTGCTCGAGTGGCCCCAGTCTTCCTTCACCGAAACGGCCTCGGCGAGCGAATACATGGAATCGAAGATGACCAGATCGGCATCGCGAAAGAAGGCGATGAAGCCGTGCGTTTCGGTGACGTCCTCCAGCTTGTGCTCCGAATCGGTGCTGTAGATCACGCTGTGCCCGCCCGCCTCGAAGCGGTAACCGTAGGAATCCCCGCCGTGCAGCTGCAGCTTGGGGGTCACCCGCACGCCGTCCACCTCTACGGTCTGGCCGGGCGCAAGCTGGACGAACTCGAAGCTGGCACCGAGCTGCGCGAAGGGCACCGGAAATCCCGGTGGCTCCTGCTGGCGCACGAACGCCGCTTCCAGGTTCGGATGGCAGCCGTGGATGCGCAGCTGGGTTCCCGGCACGTAGGCCGGCACGAAGAACGGGAACCCCATTACGTGGTCCCAGTGCAGGTGCGACATGAACACATTGACCCGCGCCGGGGCGCCGGCCTGGCGCGCCATGACGTGCGCACCGAAGGGGCGCGCGCCGCTGCCCATGTCGCAGATGAAGTACGACGGGCCGTCCGCATCGAGCTCTACGCAGGGCGAATGCCCGCCGTAGGTGCCCGCGACGGCAAAGGGCAGCTCGGACTCGGCGAAGGCGTGCGCCTTCTCCAGCGAGTCGAGCGCACGCCCGTTCGCCGCAACGATCGCCTGCGCGATGCGGTCGCGCAGGTCGCGCCAGGTGAGCGAGACCGGTATCGAGCCGCGCGTGCCCCAGAAGCGTACGCGCATCCCGCTCGCCTAGCCCCGATCGAAGGCGGCCGTTGCGTCCGCCGACAGCGCAGCGAGCGCGTCGCGCACCGATGCAAAGATATCGAACACCAGGTTGAAGCGGCTGATCTGGAAGATTTCCGCGACCACGGGCTGCATGCCGGCAATCACGATTCGGCCGCCCTGCGCCTTGGCCTGCTTTGCGGCGAGCACGAAGCAGCGCAGCCCCGCGGACGAGACGTACGCCAGGCGCGACAGGTCCAGCACCACGCCGCGCTGCGGACG
>Ga0075342_1000178_pt1 | contig 11195 bp, 11 predicted proteins | sample RushOxbow_ThreeS_3_FD_120085 | JGI IMG/M metagenome (GOLD analysis project Ga0075342, IMG submission 120085) | Natural and restored wetland microbial communities from the San Francisco Bay, California, USA, that impact long-term carbon... | ecosystem: Environmental > Terrestrial > Soil >...
AATACGACTTTCTACTGCGCGACGACCCGGCCTACGCCGAAAAGGCCAAGCGGTTCTGCACCTTGGTCAAAGACGCCGGGGAGTTTCTCGCTGAGCTTGGCCTGGTAGGCGACTTGCACCCGGTCCATTTGACGGTCACCTACCAGGATCCCTGCCACCTGGCCCATGGCCAAAATATTCGCCGCCAACCGCGCAAGCTGTTGCAAGCGATCCCGGGGCTAAAGTTAGTCGAGATGGACGGCTCCGACCGCTGCTGCGGCAGCGCCGGCATTTACAACCTGACCCACGCCGGCATGTCGCAACAGCTGCTCAAGGAAAAAATGTCGGCCGTCGGAGCGGCAAATGCCGACGCCATCGTCGCCCCCAATCCGGGCTGCATGCTGCAACTAAGCTTCGGCGCGCGCCACTACGGGCCGAATCTACCGGTTTATCATTTGATGGACCTGCTCGCTCGCGCCTACGGCGAGATGCCGGGAAAATCATGAAGTTTGCGATGGAGGAGCTTACCCGGCGCCTATCATCGAGTCTCGGCGCCGATGCAATCACGACCGAGGCAGCTCAACTCGTCGAGCATAGCATCGACGGCGTCACGCCAGCATTGATCTGCACGCCGGCAACCGCCGAACAGTTGGCCGCCGCGGTGCGAATTTGCTCTGCAGCTCAGGCGAACGTCGCTCCCTGGGGTGGCGGCACGGCGATGATGTTGGGCAATCCGCCGCGCGCCCTCGATGTCGTCGTGAAAACAACTCGGCTCAATCGTGTGATCGAACACGATCACGCCAACCTAACAGCGACCGTGCAAAGCGGCGCCACTCTAAATACTCTACAGGCGGCCCTCGCGACGCAAAGACAGTTCCTCCCCTGCGATCCGCCATTGCGTGAGCGATCAACCGTCGGCGGTATAATTGCGGCCAATCTGAACGGGTGGCAGCGTAGTGGCTATGGCAGCGTGCGCGACCTCGTCATCGGCATGAAAATCATCCTCGCCTCAGGCGAGATCGTCAAAGTCGGAGGCAAGGTCGTCAAGAACGTTGCAGGCTATGACATGTGCAAACTGTTCACGGGATCGCTCGGCACTCTGGGAATCATCACCGAAGTCACCTTGAGAGTGGCGCCGATACCAGCTCATTCGGCGACGGTCATCGCCGGCGGCCCGTTGGCCAAAGCGGCGGAATGCGCTGGTCTGTTGATGCGCACCAACCTGCTCCCGACCGCAGTTTACCTCCACAACCCTAACGGCGCAGCGTCATGGCAAGTGTTGGCGAGCTTCGACGGCTTCGCCGAGACCGTTGCCCGCCAGACCAACCAGCTGATCGATATGGCGCGGAATTTGGGACTGACGCCAGAAGTCATCGATCGAGAAAGAGCGCAACATTGGCAAGCGATCGCCGACCTGCCGGTCAGCCAAGACCGCTTAACCTATCGCCTCACCGTGCCGCGCGGCGCGCTCATGGGGATAATTGGGACCATCGCTGACTGGGTGAAAGTCGAACCAGCCCCGGCGATCTGCGCCGATGTTGCTATGGGAACCCTTTGGGTAGTTTTGCCGGCCGCGCAGACATCGGTTGAATTGTTTCCCCGCCTCATCGCCTTGGCGCAAGAGCAGCGCGGTCACGCGATCATCTTCGCCGCGCCGGCTGCGCTAAAAAAAGCCATCGATGTCTGGGGCCCGGCCCCGCCAGCTCACACGCTGATGCGCAAGATCAAGCAAGAATTCGATCCCATGGAGCTGTTCAACCCTGGGCGCTTTATCGGAGGTCTGTAATGCAAGGGGGCAACCACAGGGGGGTTGCCCCTACAAGTCTAATTTTTTTGCGTTCTTTGCGCCCTTTACGGTTAAAATTCCGAATCCTAACTAACACCCATCAGAAAAAACGCACCACCCAATCGCCCAACCAATTGTCGATGCCATAGGCCGCGCTGCCTTTGATGGCGAAATAGATCGCCGCAACGAGAAACACCAAATTGTCGCGCAGGCCGACCTCATGGGCATGATAAGACTGCCGGTCGAAGGAACGGAAATAGCCCTGGGCCTTGTCATCTTTGATTGCCGCTTTGACGACGGGAACCATCGTCGGCAACACTTTCAGCCAATGCCAGTGCAGCCCGAAGGTCGGTAGCAAAAATATGACGATCATCACGGCGCAGACCGGGGTTTGAATTCCCGCCGCCAGGCCAAAGCCGCCGACGACCATCAAAAAGGTTGCCATGAATCCGAAAAACGTCGCGCCCTTGGGAAATAAAATGCTGGCGGTGTTCACCGGGTTGGGCCAGCGGGCGACATTGCTGATGCCGCTGATCAACATGCGCCAGCCCAAAATCACCCGCAGCAGCGCCTCCACAAGCAGAACTAATGTTGGAGTATCCAAAGCGACCGGCCTCCCAATACCCGGAAAGAAATTTCGCCGCACTATAGTCAGCCCGGGCATTACCGTCAAATAGCGGTCAGAAAAGGATCACAAACGGACATCCGGGCTCCGTGCGGACCGATTCCATGATCTTACAGGCTCGTTATAGAGTATAGAACTGTCGTCGAATTTGCTCAGAATTGATTGTTTCTACCAAAAAACTTCTCTACAATGCGGCAACCTCAGCGGTTCGAGCGGTGGCATGTTGGTTGCTCACTGACAGGCTAGCGCAAAAAGGAGGTGGCGATGAAACAGTTGTCACGTTGGCTACTGACCCTTTTGATCTCTCATTTGGCGTTCCTGCCAACTCAGGCGATGGCTCAGCAGAGTTTATCCGCGGCCAACCCGTTTCCGGTACCGGCCGGTCTGGAACCGGCCATCGAGTTCTGGAAAAAAATCTTCACTGAATTTAGCTACAGCCAGCTGGTGTTCTTCGACCCGCTCGACATGAGCAAGATCTATGAAGTCCTTGATGTGGGTGAAGACAGCCGCCCTAAAGGGTATATCGAAGGCGAACGAGCACGCATCGCCGCGGCCAATGGCGTCGATATCGAGCGCGTCAGGGCCCAACGCGGTGTGCGCGAACGCACTGCGGATGGCCTGAGGCGCGCCGGCCGTTATCTGCCGCAAATGCGGCAAGTGTTCATCGATCGCGGCTTGCCGCCCGACTTGAGTTTTTTACCGGTGGTCGAATCTTCCTACGACACGAGCGCCCGTTCCTTCGTCGGCGCCGTCGGCATATGGCAGTTCATGCCGGCCACAGGCAAAAGCTACATGCGCGTCAGCCGACAAATTGACGAGCGTAAAGACCCACTCGAATCGACTCGCGCCGCCGCCGCCTACTTAGACCAGGCTTACGGAGCCCTCGGCAACTGGCCGTTGGCGATCACTTCATACAATTACGGCCAAGCCGGAATGGCACGGGCCGTGGTTGAAATCGGTTCAAGCAATTTGCTCGATTTGATTCAGCGCTACAACCATCCCAACTGGGGCTTCGCGCCGCAGCAGTTTTATGCGGAGTTTCTCGCCGCTGTGGAAATTGGCGGGAACTTCGATCGCTACTTCCCGGGCATTGAGCAAGACGCACCGCGAGAGATTCAAGAAATAACACTGGCGCGCAACACCGCGCTGGGCACGGCCATCCAATCGACCGGCCTTAGCCGAGATGAATTCTTGGCATGGAACCCGGCCCTGTCGGGTAATATTCGCGTGCTACCGGCTGGTTATCGAGTAAAACTGCCCGCTGATCGCGCCGCTGGTCCGATCCTCGAAACCGCACAAAAAAACAATCAAGCGCCAACCTCTGCACCGCGCCAGGTATCATCGACCCAGTCACAGCGACAGTCACCGAAGACCCAAGTCATCCGTCACCGTGTCCAGCGCGGCGAGACACTCATCCAGATCGCCCAACGCTACGGTGCTTCGGTGCAGCATATTCTGGAGGCCAACGGCCTTCGGCACCCACGTCTATTACGAGCCGGAATCACATTGCGCATTCCAACGCTCTAAATCTTGTCGCCGTCAGCGGATTGTAAGGTCAACCCAAGGCCGAGCCGACACCAGCGGCTCGGCCTTGTCACATGCCGGTCATCACCTTCCACGACGACTGGTTCGCCGCGCTTTTCATAGCAGCACGTTGACAAGCTTTCCTGCGGACCATTATAGTCTCGTCCGTGAAACGACTCCTGACGAAAAGCCTGGGTAATTGGTCGAAGCCGGCGCGTGATTCTGTTGCCTACTCTTTATTAATACTATCCCTGACCTTGGCATCTTACGTCCATGCCCAAGAGCAGCGCAAAGTCCGCTTGGCCTACTCGGCTTTCAGCGTATCCTTTCTTAATCTCTTCGTCGCCCGGGACGCCGGGTTGTTTAAAAAGTATAATCTCGAACCGGAACTGATTCAGATGGCCGGACCGTTGCCGGTGGCTGCGCTCGCTTCCGGCGATATCGATTATTTGACCGGATACACCACTGGCATCATTGCCACCGGCCAGGGCGCGCCGCTCAAAGGCATCATGATCGCTCTGCGCAAACCGCCTTTTTACGTGGTTGCCGCCCCTGCCATCCAACAGATCAACGATCTCGCCGGCAAACGCATCGGCGTCGACCGGATCGGCAGCCTGCAGCACCTGGTCGTTCGGCTGCTCATGCGCAGTAAAGGCGCCGACCCGGAAAAAGTGATCTTCACGCAGACCGGCTCGGTGTCCAATACCGTAACCAGCTTGGGCCAGGGTGCGGTGTCGGCCGCGGTCTTGTCAGGGCCGCACAACGTCATCATGGGACAAAAAGGCTTTCGCCAGGTGGGCGCCGCGGACGAACTCCAAATGCAATTTCCCACCAGCGGCCTGGTGGTCAACGAGAGCAAATTGAAAAGCGAAAGCGCGCGCATCAAGAATGTCATCCGGGTGATGCTCGAAGCCTTGGCGTTCTGCCGCAAGGAGCGAACCTGGATGATCAATTACATCCGCGACAAGTGGAAGGTCGAGCAAAAAACCGCCGAGACGGTTTATGACCAGTGGCTCGGCATCCTCACGCCGGACGGCAAGATCGCCATCAAGGACATGCAGGAGTATTTCGACCTGGCGTATAATCAGAAACAGATCCCCGCGCCGGTCAACGTCGCCGCGGTCACGGACTACACGTTGATCGATCAGGTGTTGGCGGGGAAATAATCGCGTTCAGCGGCCGGCAGTCAGCTCGCAGTTGAATTCGAGCCTTAGTCGCGAAACACAAGTCAAGGAGTTTTTTATGGTAGACGGCAACGCACTCGTCGCCTCGGTCCGCAAAGAAATCATCGAACCCGGCATTCAGAGTTTGATGAACACGCGCTACTTCACCGAGTTGCGCCAGGGCAAGTTGTCGGTCAGGCGCATGCAAGGCTGGGCGATTCAACATTATCTGCACAACAAGGCGATCCTGAAATCGTTCGCCCTCGGCATGGTCAAGAATGCCCACGAGCCGATCATGTTCGACTACTTCACCGAGCAGTTCACCGAAGAGCAGAGCCACCCCGACTTGGCCAAGCGTTTTGGCCTCGCCCTCGGATTGAAGGAAGAAGACTTCACCGAAGCGACGCAGATGTTCGAGTGTCAGATTCACTCGGCGCGCACGGTCTACAACACGCTGATGGGCTACGCGCCGCAAAACCGCGCCTCGGCGCTAACCAGCGAGAGCATGGTCTGCCGATACTCGGAAGAGTTCTTGAACGCCGGGCGCCAGCACTACGGCCTTTCGGATCGCGATTTAACCTTCTTCAGTGTCCACATGGTCGCCGACCAGGAGCACACCGCGCGCTCGGCCGAATTGATCGCGCGCATGGTCAAGACGCCGCGCGAGGAGCGGCTGGTGCGCGAGAGCGCGCAGTACATGGTGCGCATCAAGCTCGGCAAGTTCGACGGGCTCTATCGCGAGTACGCCTGAGAAAATTCAATCAAGTTATTCGTCATTCCGGACAAGCTGGAAATAAGCGGCAGGGCCCGGAATCCCGCCGGAGTTGGGGGCTTAAGTACCGCCCCCGCAGCAATGAAGCCGAAAGGAGCGCCGGCGGGTTTGCCGACTTGCCGTTCAGGACTGTAGCGCCGTCGCTTCGATCTCCACTAAATACTTTTCACCGGCGAAGCCATCGACGAAGGTAAACTCGATCTCCGGCACGCTCGGCCGGTTGGCGGCGGCGAGGACCTGCCTGGCCTCCTCGACACTCGAGCCGCGCTGCAGCAGCAGCGATAGTTTTTTCACCTTCGACCAATCGGTTTGCGCCCGCGCGAAGGCGTTATCCAACGTGCCCAGCACATCTTTGATCTGCTGTGCCAAGGTCGCCGCCTCGGAAGTGAAGCCGGAGAAAAACAGCAGCCCGTCGTATTCGAGATAGCAGAGATAATTGCGCGCCGGCTCGAAGTCGACGGGCTTGCGCTGCGCCGCCGCATTCGATGGCCGCAGCGCCAGGAGTTCCAATCCGCCCGAACCGTCGGAAGCGAACCATTCCTGCGAGATGAAACTCGAGCTGGCGGCGCGGCGTTGCCCGCTCAGTATTTTTGACCGGGCCAGCGTCGCATCGGTCCGCGCTTGCCGGTCGCGCCCATAGACGCGGATGCGTGCGGTGTTATCGAGGGAAAGTCCAAGTGATGACAACGCATCGGCGAATTTTTCAAACAGGGCCGCCGTTGCGCTTTCCACCGAAGCGCCGGCCAGCGCCTCGCCGGAGATTTCAACAAACTCTCGCCCCAGCCAATTAAAGATCTTTGTTTCCATAGTGGCGGTAACATACTGCAACTCCGCATCCGAGACAAAGCCATTCTTTGCGCCCCGCGAAGCAGTTTATTGGCAACGCCGTCCGACATCGGTCATCTCGAACAAAGTGAGAGATTTCTGTCTAACTGAACCACTACCCAACGGCAACTTGCGTTTGGGCATCGGTTTGGCATATCTGGCTTAGACTCATTGAATAGGAGAATCGATGTTGGCTTCACGCCTCGCCATCCCGACATTCGCGCTGCTTGCTTCGCTGTTGTTTGCAGTTACTGCATTCGCCCAACCGACCCAGATCCGCCTGGCTTCCACAGCCGCGACCAGCACGGAGAAGGTCGCCTTCGCCCTAGCCAAAAACGCTGGCATTCTGAAAAAACACAATATCGATCTGGAAGTTATTTTGATCACCGGCGGCCCGGTGGCGATGCAGGCGCTGCTCGCGAGGAGCCTCGACCTCGTCACCACCAGCGCCACGGTGTTTCTCCATGGTTTCGTCGAAGGCGCCGATGTGAAGATCGTCGGCGGCGTCAACAACCGCTTTCCTTATACATTCTTCACGCGACCGAACATCACCAGCCCTGTGCAATTGAAAGGCAAGACCCTGGGCATCACCCGCTACGGCAGCACCGACGAGCTGGCGACCAGGATGGCGCTGGAACAGTTTGGCCTGAGTGCAAAGACCGATGTCAAATTCATCCAAGGCGGCGGCTCCGCGGGCCGGATCACCGCCCTCCAAGCCGGCAGCATCGACGGAACATCGTTGATCTCCGGCGTCAGTCATGTGGCCAGGAAAGCCGGCATGAATCCCATGCTCGACTTCGCCGAAAAAGAGATCGACTATCAAATGACCGGCGTGGTCGGCCGCGGCGATTACTTGAAGAGCAATGCTGAAGCGCTCCGGCGCTTCCTGCGCGCCTACGTCGAATCGATCCGATACTACAAAACCAACCGGGCCGACGCTATCAAAGAAACCATGAAAGCGATCCGCACCGAGGATCGTCAGCTCGCCGAAGCAGACTACAACTACCGCGCTCGCGCCTTCCCCGACGACGGCAAACCGACGTTGAAAGGCATCCAGCTGGCCATCGACGAGTTGGTGAAAGAGAACCCGAAAGCAAAAATCGTTACCCCACAGCAAGTGATCGATCTCAGCTTTCTACCGTAGAAAAATGTTTCGCCGCCTCTTCACTGCCGAAGGCCAGAGTCGCTCCGCCAGAACCGTGGAAATTTTCGGATGGCTGATTCTCGTGGAAGGCGCTTCGGTCGTGCTCTTGCCGCAACTCGCCGTGGGCCTGTTGCATCTTCCGCTACTGGTCGGGCAAGCGGAGAATTATTTCCGCCTCGTCGGAATACTGGTGAGCGGCGTCGGCATGCTCTATGTTTCCAGTGGCCGGCTAAACGCCGACGGCTTTGTCTTTGCCTCCATGCTCGATCGACCGCTGGTCCCCGTTGCGATGGCGATCCTTTGGCATTTGGAAATCATACCGGGATCCCTGGCCCTGATTTTTTCGATCCAGGATTTCGGCAGTTTTCTCTGGACGTTTGTCACGTGGCGGTCGGAACATAGATGATGATCGTAGCGAGGGAGGACATGTTTTGAGCAATCCAACCATCGGTTTCATCGGTCTCGGCATCATGGGCAAACCCATGGCGCGCCACCTTCTCAAAGCGGGCTACCCGCTGGTGATTCACAACCGCAGCCGTGCCGCGGTGGACGAATTAGCCATCGCAGGCGCCCAACCCGCAACGAATTCCCAGGAAGTTGCCCAACGCAGCGAAGTCATCATCACCATGCTGCCAGACTCGCCGGATGTCGAACTCGTCTACGCCGGCGAGAATGGCATCTTCGCTGGCGTGAAATCCGGCACGCTGTTGATCGACATGTCGAGCATCTCGCCGGTGGTCGCGCGCAAACTCGCGGTTGACGCGGAAAAGCGCGGCTGCGCCATGCTCGACGCGCCGGTGAGCGGCGGCGAAGCCGGCGCCGTCGCCGCGGCGCTGTCGATCATGATCGGCGGCAAGGTTTCCGCGGTCGAGCGCGCCATGCCGATCTTTGAAAAGCTCGGCAAAAACATCGTCCATGTCGGCGACGCCGGCGCGGGACAAGTCACTAAAGCAGCCAATCAAATGGTCGTGGGCACGACCATCGCAATCGTCGGCGAAGCGCTGGTGCTCGCGGCGAAAGCCGGCGTCGATCCGGCAAAAGTAAGACAAGCGCTTCTCGGCGGCTTCGCCCAATCGAAAATCCTCGAAGCCCATGGGCAAAAGATGCTCGACCGCAACTTCAAACCGGGCTTTCGCATCCGCCTGCACGAAAAGGACATAAAGATCGCCCTCACGACGGGCTCCGAATACGGCGTCCCGCTCATGGTCACCGGCGTCGTCGGCCAGATGATGACCGCCATGAAAGGCATGGGCAACGGCGACCTCGATCACTCGGGGCTGGTGAAGTTCGTCGAGGAATTGGCGAAGAAGCAGGTTAGGGGTTAGTGAGTTGAGTCCCCCGCGCTACTAGCTTCGCGCTACTCGGGGAAACGGAGCTATGAAACAACTGCCGCGAGAAGCCACCGCTTCAGCTGCGCAGCAAGGAGTATGTGACCTAACAAGACCACTGCTCGAGGTAGTCGGTGGAATAATCCGATTCCCCGAGTAGCCACCGCCGCGGTGGCGTAGCGAGGGGCAGAATCTATTTAGCCCGACGCCGATACGACGCCCAGTCCTTGCGCGCCGCCTGTTTCAATTCTTCGATATTTCCGCCGATCAGCGCTTCCTTCTTTTTGCGGCTCCAATTCTTGATCTGCAACTCGGCAGCCTTTGCTTCCTCGCGCGTGGGAAACTCTTCGAACCAAACCAGCTGTATTGGCAATCGCGTCGCGGTGTATCCCGGCACGGCGCCGGCTTCGTGCTGCGCGATTCGCCGCTCGACATCGTCCGTATGACCGACGTAATACGACCCATCGGCGCAGCGCAGCATATCGGTGAAGAAGGGGCGAGCCATGATTTTATTCGATCATAACTGGGCCAGGCCTGAGCAGGTCTGAAAGGCCGTGCCTCTCGCCACGCCACCGAGGCAGTGGCTACTCGCGGCAGTCGGTTTAAATGACCGTTTTCCCGAATAGGTTTCGAAGGAACCAGTATCGAGGGATACTAGCCTCAGGCCACTACACGGGGCGTTCGGCTCATCTCATATCACTTACGGCCCGCGTTGTCGCCCGGAAGATTTTGCTGTGTAAATAAACAAGAAACGGAACCCCTCGCTACGTGCCCCGCACTACTCGGGGACCCGGTAAAAAACCTCGCAAACACCCCGCTTATCCCGAGTAGCGACTTTCTGAAGCCGCGTAGCGAGGGATCCCCGCGCTATCTAACTCACTCATCACTAACCCCTAAATCACTACCCTAAGGTTTCCACCCCATCTTATTAAGCTGTGCATCGGCCTCCGCGGCGAAACTGAAATCGTAAGCCCGAGCATTGGCTAGAGTCTCATTGCCGTTGATCACCTGGCGGATGATGTTGAGGTCGTTGCGCTGGGTCTCGTCGTCGACGATGCCATTGCGCGTAAAAGTGCCGATGAGATCATCGTAGAGGCGCGTCGCTTGCTGGCGGGTGACACCGGAGAATTTCAGCAACGCCGCCACCGTTCCCTCTTTGTCCTGGCGCACGTAGCGCAACGCCTTGAGCGTCGCACGCACAAAGCCCACCACCATTTTGGGATTTTCTTTGATGAGTTTGTCAGTCGTCGCCAGGGTTCCCCAGGAATTTTTCACTTCGTTGCCCATGAAAAACATTTCATGCATGCCTTTGTCCAACGCCGTGTAGCGCTGCTCGACGCTGAGCACGGCCGCGTCGAAGGCGCCGCCGAGGAGCGCCGTGAGCTGGTTGCCCTGGCCGACGTCGAGATAATTCACGTCCTTGTTGCCGTCGAGACCATGCTTGGTAAGAATCTGTTTCAGCATAAAGGTCGCGATGGCGGCGACCCCTGTCGTGGCAACTCTCTTGCCTTTAAGCTCTTTGGGGCTTTTTATCTCAGGCCGCGTGACCAGCCATTGCAGCACGCGGTCGTTGGTCGCGACCACGACCTTGAGCGGCGTGTTGCCGCGCGCGATGCTGACAAGCGCGCTGCTGCCCGCGCCGGTGAACTGAACATCGCCGCCGAGCATGGCCTGGATGCTCGTCGTCGGCGCCACGAAGATGACCCTTTCATCCAGGCCTTCTTCCTTCATGTATCCCTTCTGTTGCGCGACCGGGTAGATCACCATCTGAAAGCTTTTCGCCGGGATAGCCATATTGACGGCGTGAAGCGGCTGCGCGCTCGCGCCTGCGGCGGCGAACAGAACGGCGCTGAGGTTGATAAGCCATAGTGTTAGAGTAGTTCGCATCATCGGTTAGCTCCTGGCTTTGCATGTTTCAACGCGAATGTGTTCGCAACTGGGGAGAGAAATCGATCTTGCTGAATCAATCACTAACGGGAACTGAGGATTCCATTAACACTAGCCGTCGATCCGCCCCGGCGCCCGCGCGTAAGCGCTGGTGCCGGGGCG
>Ga0075342_1000179_pt1 | contig 11158 bp, 7 predicted proteins | sample RushOxbow_ThreeS_3_FD_120085 | JGI IMG/M metagenome (GOLD analysis project Ga0075342, IMG submission 120085) | Natural and restored wetland microbial communities from the San Francisco Bay, California, USA, that impact long-term carbon... | ecosystem: Environmental > Terrestrial > Soil > Wetlands...
AAGAGCAAGTGGCCGAACGCCTGAAACAACTCGCGCAAAGTCTGGAACTCGACGAACTGGTAATCGTCACCTGGACCTACGATCGCGCGCCGCGCCAGCGCTCCTACGAACTGCTGGCGCAGGCCTTCGGAATGGAAAAAGACCGGGACCCATCGACGTAACCTAATTTCTATTGGAGGAATGGGAGCGAACGAAACTTATTGCTAGGAGCGCCACCAATGTCCACCGCTCTTTAAACGATGCATTGCGCGGCAAAACGCCTTGCGCCGGTCACTTATAAAGATCGCCGATAAACCCCGACAGGTGCCGTAGGCTTCGACTTTCAGCTCGGCATCGTCGGCGCCGGCATCGGGCACTGCGAACTCGCGCATCTCCAGGCGGCGTTTGCCGGCATTGACGACCGCAAGAGATTTTTTTCATGAGATCTCCGGTTCGCCTGCGCCGCAGCAAGCTTGGGCGGTTTGTTCAGCTTGTTGGGCGACAGCATATTCTTCGATTCCGTATTGTCTCCGACCTTTGCGGGCTTTGCGCCTCTTATGAAAATGCCGATTAGAGGCAAAAATCCCCCGGTCCTTCGGCCCGCCGCCTTTGGCAAAGGGGCCATTGGGGGATTTTCCGTCGTTGCTTTGAACGTGGCGCGGCTCATTTTCATTTGCTGTGTTGTGCCGACCGGTACATGAATTACTTTGCGAGAGACATTCCGGGTTCCCCTCGCTTGCCGAGGCCGGAGTATCGCCCGGTCAGTCGCGCCACGGGTTGATCGCAACGTGAATCGCTTCTTCGCCCGGGACTTCCTGGCCGATCAGCCGCAGCGCCAGGTCGGCATCTTTAAGCGACACTTCGTGGGTGAGCAGCTGCGCAAGCTGCTGCCGGCGGGCGCAGATGACAGACACCGCCTTGCGCACATCTTCCGACTCATGAGCGCGCGCGCCGATCATTTTGATGCCGCGGCTGGCCAGTTTGTCCATGACGAAGGGAATCGTCCTTTTCGGAGTGCGTCCGGCGAGCACCACCGTGCCGCCGCGCCGGACCAGATCGACGGCGACCTGCTGAGCCGCGGTGCTGCCGGTGACGTCGACCACCACATCGGCCAGTTCGGGGCCGGTAATTTGCCGCACCTGCCCGTCCAGCGGCGCTTTGTCGGAAAAAATCGTGTGGGTCGCACCCAATTCTTTGGCAACTGCCAAGCGCCTGGCATCCCGCTCAAGGCCGGCGACGATAATCGGATTGGCGCCGGCCATGGAACTGGCCAACACACATCCCAAACCCTGCTGCCCCGGACCGAGAATGACTATCGAATCGCCGAGACTCAACGCCGGAATCCGCTGCGCCCACTTGACGCCGTTGGCCAAGCCACTGAATAGGACTGCCTCATGCGCGGTGACTCCCGGCGGGACAACGTGGAGAATCGCGTCGGGATGAAGATACATGTACTGCGAGTAGCCGCCCCACAAATACGGCGGCTCGTTCATGCTCGCGCTCATGCCGTAGCTGCGCTTGGTCGAGCACAGTGAAGAATTGCCGGTGGTACAGTAGCGGCAGCGATGGCAGGTCACCGCAGACTCGACGATGACCAGATCGCCTTCCCTCACCTGCCAATGCTTGGCGGCGTCGCTGGAAATATCGCTGATGCGTCCGACCACCTCGTGACCGAGAATCTGCGGCGGCGGCTGGTACGGCCAATGGTGGCCCTCGACGTAGTAATGGTAATCGCTGCCGCAAATGCCGCACAGCTCGACCTGCAAGATCCCGTCGCCCGCCGACGGCTTGGGCACCGGAAAGTAGCGCATCTCGACCCTGCGTTTGTCGGTAACGACCGCGGTTAGGGTTTGTTCTGCCATCAAAGTCCCCGTTCATTGGCGTGACAAAACCGCAGAGGCCAATGCATGCAAATTCACTCTGAGTTTTACCCCACCTGGCGAGGCTTTGGAAAGGTGCCTTCTGGTTGGAAATGGCCTCAGGTCGGTTAACAGACAGTCAACCCGCAAGTCAGCTAACCGCATCCTCGCCTGATTGAAAACAGCGCGTGGATAAACCGGCGCTGCGCTTAAAGCACGCCCGCGCCCCGCGCCCATTTATACTTCGCGCCGAGTACGGCGACCGGCAGTTCCGTCGTGTACGGATAAGCGACGATGCCGCGCTCGTAGAGATATTCGCAGGCTTGCTCGACCTCTACATCGCCGACCAGTGAAGCCACCACCGGCTTGTCGATGCCCATGGCGCGGGCCTCCTCAACCACTTCGCCGCAAAGCTTGGCGAATACCATAGGCGGCGTGATGATGGTGTGCCAGTAGCCGAGAATCAGCGAGTGAATGCGCGGCTCCGCGAGGGCGTAACGAATCGTGTTGGCGTAAGTTGTCGGCGGTTCGCCGCCGGTGATGTCCACCGGGTTGCCGGCGGCGCCGAAGGGCGGGATAAACTTACGGAACCCGGCGTCGAGGTCCGGCGGCATCTTCATCAATGACAGGTCGTTGTCGACGCAAGCGTCCGAAAGCAAAACTCCTGATCCGCCGGCGCCGGTGATGATGATGATATTTTCGCCCTTTGGCGCCGGCAGCACTTGCAAGCCGCGGGCGAACTGCAACAGGTCGTTTAAACTCTTGGCGCGAATCACACCGCACTGGCGCAGCACGTCGTCGTAGATTTTATCGTTGCCCGCCAGCGCGCCGGTGTGCGAGGCGGCGGCACGGGCGCCCAGAGCGGTGCGGCCCGCCTTGAGCATGACCACAGGCTTCCTCTTCGACACCCGGCTTGCCACTTGGGCGAACGACCGGCCGTCTTTCAGGTCCTCGCAGTGCATGGCGATCACCTGGGTGTTGTCGTCTTGCTCGAAGTAGGTCAGCAGATCGTCTTCGTCCAAATCCGATTTGTTGCCCAGTCCGACAATTGCCGAGACGCCCATGCGCGTGGTGCGCGAGAAGCCGACGATCGACATGCCGACGCCGCCGGACTGCGAGCTCAAGGCAACTTTGCCTTTGACATCGTAGGGCGTGCAGAATGTCGCGCAAAGATTTTGCGGTGTGTAGTAAAAGCCATAGATATTCGGCCCCATAATCCGAACGCGGTGCCGCTGCGCGACGCCGAGCAACTCATCCTGCAGGCCCTGTTCGCCGACCTCGGCAAAGCCGGAAGGAATCATTACCGCGCCGGGAATTTTTTTTCGTCCGACCTCATCCATCGCGCCGGCACAAAATTTCGCCGGGATCGCGAACACCGCAACGTCGATCTCTCCCGGCACGTTGAGTACGCTCGCATACGCCTTGCGCCCGAGGATTTCATCGGCCTTAGGATGAATGGGATATATCATGCCGGCATAGCCGCCGTTGATCAGATTTTTCATCACTGAGTTGCCGATCTTGCCGTCCTCGGCGGACGCGCCGATCACCGCCACCGCGCGCGGATTCATGATCCGCTGCATGGCGCTCAAGATTTCGCTCTGACTAAAACGTTGGCGTTGCGCCAAGGGCTCGCCGACGATGATACGAACGTCAACCGCGTGCGCCCCTTTGCCGGTGGCAAAGATCGGGTTGAGATCGACTTCGAGGATATCGGGAAAGTCGTTGACCAACTGCGAAACTTTTTGCAGGATGTCGACCAGCGCTGCGCGATCAATGCCGTTAGCGCCGCGCACGCCGTGGAGAATTTCCGCCCCGCGCACGCCGTCAAGCATCGACAGCGCGTCTTTTTTGCTCAGCGGTGCGAGTCGAAACGTGATGTCCTTCATCACTTCGACGAGGACGCCGCCTAAACCGAAGGCAACCAGTTTGCCGAACGACGGATCGGTCACCGCACCAACCATCACCTCGCGCCCGGCACCAAGCATCTGCTGCACCTGAACCCCTTGGATCGCGGCGTTTTTCTTATAAGCCTTGGCGTTTTTGACTAGGCGATCGAAAGCGCGGCGCACTTCGCCGGCGCTCTTGAGGCCAACGATCACGCCGCCGGCTTCGGTTTTATGGAGGATGTCGTCCGAGACGATTTTGAGGACAACCGGAAAACGTAAGCGAACGGCGATTTTGGCAGCCTCAGCCGCGCTCTTGGCCAGCCCCTGCTTCGGTGTAGGAATGCCGTAGGCTTTGCACAACTGCTGAGCTTCAGGCGCGTTCAGAGCGAACCGGCCCGACTTACGGACTGAATCAATGAGGGTGCGCACAACTCTCTTGTCCATCATTCCCTCCGCTGCTTTGCCAAAGTTGAAAACCGTAAGGACGGGGTTACTACTCGCCCCCCACAATTCCCAATTTCTTTGCGTTCTTTGCCGATAAGTGGCCGACCGTGAATCGCGCTCTACGTAACCTCTGCGTCCTCGGTGATTATTGTCTTGCCGTCAAACCGCGCCATCTTTGCGTGCCGCGGCGATCTCGACGTCGCTCCAACCGACGATGGATTTGAGAATCTCATCAGTATGCTCGCCTAACAGCGGCGAGGGCACCACTTCAGTCGGTGAATCGGAAAGCTTGATGGGATTGCCGACCGTGAGAAATTTGCCGCGCTTGGGGTGGTCGACTTCGACCACCGTGCCGGTTTCGCGCAGCGACTGTTCTTCGGCAATCTCCCGCATATCGAGGATCGGTCCGCAGGGAATATCGAATTTATTAAGCTCGCGCATAACTGCCAATTTGTCCAATTTCATCGCCCACTGTTCGATGATCTCGAAGCACTTGTCGAGCTTGGGCAAACGCTTCTCCGGCGTCGCCCATTCCGGATCGGTGATCAGTTCGGCACGGCCGCACAACTTCATCAACGGCTCCCAGCCCGGCGGCTGAATGATCACGTAAATGTAATCGTTGGGGCCGCCGCCTTTGGTGCGCACGGCCCAGCCCGGCTGGCCTCCTCCCGAGGCGTTGCCCGCCCGCGGCACGGCATCGCCGAAGACGCCGTTAGGATATTGCGGATATTCCATCAAGGGCCCTGCTGCCAAGCGCTGCTGATCGCGTAACTTGACGCGGCACAGATTGAGGACGGTGTCCTGCATGGCGCAGGTGACGCGCTGGCCCTGGCCGCTTCTCTCGCGCTGAAACAGGGCGGCCAAAATTCCTGCGACCAGATGGATGCCGGTGCCAGAATCGCCGATCTGCGCGCCGGTCACCAGCGGCGGGCCGTCGTCGAATCCCGTCGTGCTCGCCGCGCCGCCGGTGCACTGGGCAATGTTTTCGTAGACCTTGCATTCTTCGTAGGGGCCGGGGCCGAAACCCTTGACCGACGCGTAGATCAAGCGCGGGTTAAGCTCGTGAATCACTTCCCAAGTAAAACCCTGGCGATCCAGTGCGCCGGGAGCGAAATTTTCGACCATGACATCGCAAGACCGGATCAACTTACGAAAGACTTCTTTGCCTTTTTCATGCTTGGTATTGATCGTGATGCTGCGCTTGTTGCAGTTGAGCATGGTGAAATACAAGCTGTCGACGTTGGGCTTGTCGCGCAGCTGACCGCGCGTGATGTCGCCGCGCCCCGGCAGCTCGACCTTGATGACGTCGGCGCCGAACCAAGCCAGGATCTGCGTGCAAGTCGGGCCCGACTGCACATGGGTCATGTCTAATATGCGAATGCCGTCTAACGCCTTACCCATGGAAACAATTTCTCCTTCGAAGAACCTCGGATATTTTCACCGCAAAGGCGCAAAGACGCTAAGTTCGGAAATGAATTATTTTCTCAAAACCTTTGCGCCTTAGCGCCCTTGCGGGAGACGTTCCGAAATTGCTCTTATTATTTATTTATACATCGTCTGCGCCTTGGTACCCGGCGCGTATTCGTTGATATCGACCCAGATGTTGACGATGGCGCATTGGCCGCCGGCCACGCGCTCGCGCGCCTTTTCCAGCGCCGGACGAATCTGGCTGGGCTCGCGCACCGCGATCCCCCAGCCGCCGAAGCACTCGGCGAATTTTTCGAAATCGACATCGCCCAGCTTGTTGCCGACGCCGCCACGCTCCGGGCCGTATTTGCCGATCTGGCCGCAGCGGATCTGGTTCATCGCCGAGTTGTTGCCGATCACCGCCATGTAGGGCAGTTTGAAGCGCTGCGCGGTTTCCATGTCCCAAGCGGTCATACCGAAGGAACCGTCGCCATAGTAGCACAGCACCTCTTTGTCGGGATGGACGAACTTGGTCGCCATCGAGAAGGAAGTCCCTACACCGAGCGTGCCCAGCGGCCCGGGATCCATCCAGTTGCCGGCTTTGCGTGGCTCCACCGCCGTCGCCGTGATCGTCACGACGTCGCCACCGTCGCCGATGTAGACCGTGTTGTCGGTGAGAAATTCGTTGATCTCGTAAGCGACGCGATAGGGATTGATCGGCGTCGACTCGGATTTGAACGCAGGCAAAAGTTTTTCGTAGGCTTTGGCTTCGCCGGCGCGCAGCTCTTTCATCCATTCGGCACGCCTTGCGTTGTCCGTGGAAGCGCGCCCGGATGCAGCTTGCTCGACCGCTTTGAGTATCGCGCCGCAGTCGCCCACCAGGCCGAGCGCGATGTCGCGGTTCTTGCCGACGTTGCGGTAGTCGAGATCGATCTGCACTACGGTCGCATCGGCGCGCAGTCTCCGGCCATAGCCCAGGCGAAAATCGAAGGGGCAACCGACGATCAGAATCACATCCGCCTTGTCGAAGGCGGCGCGGCGCGTGCGGTTAAAACCATGAGGATCGCCCGGCGCGAAAATGCCGCGGCTGGAACCGTTCATGTAACCGGGAATATTGAGCGCGCGGCACAACTGGACCGCGGCGTCGTGACCGCGCGAGGTCCACACCTGCGTGCCGAACAAGGCGCAAGGCCGTTGCGATTTGACGAGAATGTCGGCGAGCTTTTCAATGTCGGCGGGATCGCCGATCGATTTGGTCGACGCCCGATAGGCGCCGGCCTGGGGAATACGCGCCCGCTCCAACGGCACCTTGGCGTCGAGGATGTCCCGGGGAATTTCCAGGTAGCTCGGCCCCGGCGCGCCGTTGACCGCTTCGCGAAACGCCATCGACACCATATCGGCGACCCGCTCGGTATGCGGCACGCTGGCGGCGAATTTGGTGATCGGCGACATGATGTCGACGTGAGGCAGGTCTTGAAGCGAGCCCATCTTATGCTGCGATAACGCCCCCTGGCCGCCGATCATCACCAGCGGGCTCTCGGCGCGAAAAGCGTTAGCGATGCCGGTCATGGCGTTGGTGGTCCCCGGCCCAGCCGTGGTCACGACACAACCGATCTTGCCGCTCTGACGCGAGTAACCGTCGGCGGCGTGGGCTGCCACTTGCTCGTGGCGCACGTCGATAATTTTTATACCCTCGTCGAGGCAGCCATCGTAAATGTCGATGATGTGGCCGCCGCACAGCGTCCATATCACTTCGACGCCTTCGTTCTTGAGCGCCTTAGCGACTAGATGGCCCCCCGAGATCACCGGTCCGGTGGCCTCTTTTTTGTCGGAATTGGTTAGCGTGGCCATATTTCCTTCTTTCTCGAATTAGTTCGCCCGCATGAATCGGACTGTTCGGTTCTCCGTCGTCGCGGTGAAATAATTTCCGCGGTCTTTTGTCCTTCTCAAGCGGCTCTGCCGGCTGGATGAATCCTCCGCTTGTGCAGCCCTGATTCGCGCTTCATACCCGCGACACTTTGTTCCACTTCCTCGATGTGACGCAGCATTTCAACCCGCGCGCGATTTTTGTCGTGCATTTCGATGGCGCCGATGATCCGCCGATGGGCATCGACGGAAGCCTTCCTCCGCACAGCGGTTTGCAGCGATTCTTCACGGCTACGGCTTAGAAGCCCCATCAATCCAGAGATCAATCTTTGCAGTGCCTGATTCCGCGTCGCCCGTCCGATGGTAAAATGAAACTCGGCGTCCGCCTCGACGCCCGTGGCGCCGCGACTCACCGCGTCGGTCTGCTTCGCCAGGATCCTTTTCAGTTGCGTGATATCTTTGCGCGTGGCTCGTTCCGCGGCCAAAGCCGCAATCTGCGGTTCGATCAGCTTGCGCATTTCAAACACGTCCGCCAGCGCTTTCCTTTCGTCGATCAGCAAACTCGCCAGCGGCCCGACCAGTGATTCCACCGGCAGGTCCGCGACAAAATTCCCCATGCCGGTCCGGCTGACGATCAAGCCTTGGCTCTCCAACACCCGCAGCGCTTCCCGCACCGAGGTCCGGCTGACTTTGAAAGTTTCAGCCAACTCGCGCTCTGAGGGGAGCTGATCACGGGCCCTCAATCTGCCCTCCTTAATCAGTTGATGGATCTGCTGGAAGACGTCCTCGTGGATTTTGGTTTTCTTGATAGCCTGAAGCATAAAAGACCAGCTGTCTGCTGGTCTGACCAGTTATCGAATAGATACCTTCTTGTCAAGCCAACTCGGGCCGGGCCAGCGCACCCGTTGAAGGCGAATTCCTCCGTCGCGGACCGGAGCCATTTCGATTGGGCTATCGGCGCATGTGAATATAGCCGCGAACCGGCTGACCAGTAACATTTTAGACCGCTGGCCTAGATCCCCGAGGACAAAGCTGCGCCGCACGCGTCGTAAGCGCCAGGAAGCAACAAGTCGTGAGGCCCGAGGGGATGTGGAAGGCGGAGATATTAACAGGAAGCGTCAGTCTTTACGATCACGTATTCTGCGCAGTCTGTGTTTCTGCGGCCAAAACCGAACAGCGGAAATTCTTTAGATCGCACGTGTCCATATTTCAAAGCCTTGAAGCTCGACGCGAAGAGTGGAACGGGTTGAACGACCCGCACCAGGCGATAATTTAATCAACGCCAGTCCTCCGCTCACGACCTAAATTCGCGAACCGACAATTTCGACATCGATTTGGGAAGGGCAAGACTTCGCATCGAAAATCATCACCTTCTGCTGTCTTATGATCGCAACTTACGCCACCAGGGTGTCAGCAAGGGCAAGGCGAAAAAGAAAAGGGCAAACGCGGTGATTACTCCCGAGATGGGCCGGTTGAAGAAAATCGCAAGCGATCCTTGTGACATAATCAGGCTCTGCCGCAGGGCGTTTTCGGCCATGTCGCCCAGGACGAGGGCCAGTACGAAGGGAGCCAGCGGATAGTCGAGCTTCCTAAACGTATAGCCGATTACGCCGAAGATCAGCATATACCAGATATCGATCATGCTGTTGTGCACCGCGTAAGAGCCGATGGCGCAGACGAAGACGATCAATGGAGTGAGGATAGCGAAAGGAACTCTAAGGATCGCCGCGAAGAATGGGACGAAAGCCAGCACCATGATTACTCCGATCACGTTGCCGGTATACATGCTGGCTATCAGACCCCAAACGAAGTCAGGATTGTCGATGAAGAGCATCGGCCCCGGCTGCAGACCCCAGATAATGAGCCCACCGAGCATTACGGCCGCCGTCGGCGAGCCTGGGATGCCCAGCGTAATCATCGGCAGCATGGCCGCTACGCCGGCGGCATGGGCGGCGGTCTCGGGCGCCACGATGCCTTCAAGCTCGCCCTTGCCGAATTTGTCCGCGTTTTTAGAGAAGCGCTTGGCGAAGGCGTAGCTCATAAACGACGCCGGGGTCGCACCGCCCGGCTTAAAGCCCATCCAAAAGCCGATCATGGAGCCGCGCACGAAGGTCCGCCAGTAGCGCGGCAGGATCTTCCATGTATCCAGCACGACTCTCATTTTCATGCCGGCTTTGGCTCCCTCGAATTTGAGGCCTTCCTCTACGCTGAGGAGGATTTCGCCGATCCCGAAGAGACCGATCACGGCAACGACGAAATCGAAGCCCTTCATCAGATCCGTAAAACCGAAGGTAAGGCGGAGCTGACCCGTGACAATATCGAGCCCTACGGTAGCTAGGATAAAGCCGAGGAGAATAGTGACCAGGGACTTGAGCGGGTTGCCCCCACCCAGCCCGACAAAACTTGAGAAAGTCAAAAGTTGGATCGCGAAGAATTCGGGAGGCCCGAACTTGAGCGCGACCTCGGCAAGTATAGGCGCAAAAAACGTAATTAATACGATGGAAAAGAATGCGCCCACGAACGATGACGTGAAAGCGGCCGTGAGCGCCTCGCCGCTTTGGCCTTGCTTGGCGAGAGGATAGCCGTCGAAGGTAGTCGCCACCGACCACGGCTCGCCGGGGATATTGAACAGGATCGATGTGATAGCGCCGCCGAAGAGGGCGCCCCAATAGATGGAAGTAAGCAGGATGATCGCCGAGGTCGGCGGCATAGTAAAGGTGAGCGGCAAGAGGATGGCCACGCCATTGGCGCCACCGAGGCCCGGAAGGACGCCGATGATGGTTCCGAGGAGGATGCCGACCACGGCGATGAAAATGTTGAAAGGTGTGAGCGCAACCTGAAAGCCGAGGAGGAGATTTTCGGGTCCCACTTGTCAGTACCCGAACCAGGCTTCCACCGGCCCTTTGGGCATCGGCACGAGAAACCAGGTCTCGAAAATAAAAAATGTAATGAGCGGAACCGCTAACGAAAGCGCGACGACCGAACGCCAATCGTGGCGCCCCACCCAGCGCATATAAAACCCAAGATATAGGCCGCCCGCCGCATATAACCCCAAACCGGACCAAGGACCCGGCGGGTCAGCGAGGACGATAAAGCAGGCAATGGGCACCAGGACTTTGAGCACCCGGACGAATTGCTGTCGAGTAGCGAAGGCTTTCTGCGCGGACCCCATCGAGACTTGTATGAGTATCACGAGGCTGATTACAACCATGAGGACAGCCAGCCAGAAGGGGAAAAAGCCGCTTAGGGGCCCTTCGCCTCCCCAGCCGAAACCGAGCCGGGCGGCATCGTAGATCACGATGCCGCCCAGTGCCATCAACAGCGCCGCGGTGACGAGGTCGGCGGTGCGCATCTCACTTCTTGATCAGACCGCCCTTTGCCATCAAGTCTTTGTGCAGCGCTTCGTTTTCCCCTATCCACTTCACGTATTCGTTGCCGGAGGTGAATGCTGGCTTTAGCGCGCCTTTATGGAGATAACCCTGGAAGTCCGCTGAGTCGAAAACTTTCTTCAAAAAGCCAACGTACCAATCTACGGCGTCCTTGGACATGCCGGGAGATCCGAAGATGCCTCGCAGCATGTTGTATGAGATAGCGGTCCCCAGAGCCTCTTTGACCGTCGGGATGTCTTTCCAATCGGCGTCTGGAATGCGCTCGGGGTCGAACACGGCCAGCGGTCGCACCCGCTTGGCTTTCCAGTGGCTCACGCACTCGATAGGG
>Ga0075342_1000180_pt1 | contig 11119 bp, 10 predicted proteins | sample RushOxbow_ThreeS_3_FD_120085 | JGI IMG/M metagenome (GOLD analysis project Ga0075342, IMG submission 120085) | Natural and restored wetland microbial communities from the San Francisco Bay, California, USA, that impact long-term carbon... | ecosystem: Environmental > Terrestrial > Soil >...
GACTGACAAACAATAGCCTTCAGTTTGGTACAGGCTTTAGCCAAAAACGGTTTGAACTCCATAGAATTAGAACATTGAAGCTTGTCAATTCTTGGGCCGTCTACTACAGTCACAAACTGATTGGATTTTTGGATGTTCGCGTATCTAAGGAGGCATTATGCGTAAGTGGTTTTCCAGCCTGCTCGTTGCATTGGCGCTTGCGGGCGTGACGGCGGCGGCACAGGCTCAGCCCAGTTTGAAGATGATGATACCTGCCAACCCCGGCGGCGGCTGGGATCAGACCGGGCGTAATTTGGCCAATGCCATGCAAAGCGCCAAGTTGGTATCTTCCGTCCAGTTCGACAACAAGGGCGGCGCCGGCGGCACTATCGGCCTAGCGCAATTCATTAACTCGGCTAAGGGCGATCCTAACGCCGTAATCATCGGCGGCATGGTCATGATCGGCGCCATCCACCTTGAAGGGTCGCCGGTGAATCTGAGCATGGTCACCCCGTTGGCGCGCTTGACCGGAGAGTACGAAATCATCGTCGTGCCGTCGAGCTCGCCATACAAAACCATGGCGGATCTTGTGAAAGCCTTCAAAGCCAATCCCGGCAGCATCTCATGGGGCGGCGGTTCCGCCGGCGGCACCGATCACATCCTCGCCGGTCTGATCGCCAAAGCCACCGGCGTTGACGCGGCGAAAGTTAATTATGTGCCATTCAAAGGCGGCGGCGAGGCGATCGCCGCCATCGTCGGCGGCCATGTGACCGCTGGTGTTTCGGGCATCGGCGAATTCGCCGAGCAAATCAAAGGCGGCCGCATGCGCGCTCTCGCAGTCTCCAGTCCGAAGCGCGCTGAGGGCTTTCAGACACTAAAAGAACAAGGAATCGACGTCGAGCTCGCCAACTGGCGTGGCATCTTCGGCGCTCCCGGCATCACCGCGGCGCAGACCGACGCCCTGATCAAAATCGTCCGCGGCGCCACCGAGTCGGCATCTTGGAAAGAGACCTTGAAGAAGCTCAGCTGGTCGCCGATCTTCTTGAGCGGCGACGCCTACAAGAAGTTTATCGCCGAAGACACCAAGCGGATCGGCGCGATTATCGATTCGTTGGGTATCAAGACGTCCAAATAGGCGATTAAAGATTCTTTCACCACGAAGGGCACGAAGCTCGGAGATTATCTCATCCGAAACCTTCGTGTCTTTCGTGAGCTTCACGGTCAGACAGAATCTACCATCGGCCGCCTAGGAGACCCTCTACGAAGCAACTTCGCACGCCACGCAGCAGGTGCTGACCCGTATGAAAGCCAAACCCGCGGAGCTGATTCTCTCCCTTGCCGTATCGGCCCTGGGAGTCGCCACGGCCATCGGCACGACACAGTTACCCAGCGCCGGCGGCTACGCGCGCATCGGCCCCAACGTCGCTCCAGCGGTCATCGCCGGCGGCTTGATTCTCCTCGGTCTCTGGCTGCTCTATGAAACGCTCTCCGGCGGCTGGCGCAACGCCGTCGCGGATGAGCCTTCGGCACGCGGCGAGCATGCGTTTCATCCGCGCGCCTTTCTCTGGGTCAGCGCCGGTGTCATCGCCGAGATCCTATTGATCCACACCGGCGGTTTCGTGATCGCGCAAGCCGTCCTGTTTGCCTGCGTCGCCCGCGGCTTCGGCAGCGCCAAGCTGCCGCGCGACTTCGCCATCGGAGTGACGCTCGGCCTGGCGGTATTTCTTTTCTTCGTGAAGTTTCTAAACGTCAATCTGCCGGCGGGTTGGTTGAAACCCATTCTTGGCGGCGCCGGCATCTAGAAACTCGGGGGCATAGGGAGAAACTCGAAACCCAAAATCTGACACAAATTCAAATGATCCAAACGCTGCAAATTCAAAACCAGGCCGAAACGGAATCGGTGTTGTGCATTTTCCGGGCATCGACTTATTTGGCCCCGCTTTGTTGCGGAATTAGAAAATCGCATTTCGGATTTGCATTCGCCGGGATCGGGCAACCTAATGGCTGAAACTTTCGACTCGTTGATGCATGGCTTCAGCATCGCGTTGACCCCGCTCAATTTGCTCTGGGGTTTCATCGGCACCATGTTGGGCACTTTCATCGGCGTCCTTCCCGGCGTCGGCCCGGCGCTCACCGTCGCCATGCTGATGCCGCTGACGGTGAAACTCGATCCCACCGGCGCGTTGATCATGTTTGCCGGCATTTACTACGGCGCCATGTACGGCGGCTCGACCACGACGATCTTGTTGAATACGCCGGGCGAATCGGCCTCCATCGCCACCGCCCTGGAAGGCAACTTGATGGCGAAAAACGGCCGCGCCGGCCCGGCCCTCGCCACCTGCGCCATCGGCTCCTTCGTCGCCGGCACCATTGCGACGATTCTGGTTACTTTGCTCGCGCCATTGGTCGTCGAGGTCGCCCTCAAGTTCGGGCCGGCGGAATATTTCGCGTTGATGGTTTTCGCCTTCACGACGGTCTCGGCCGTAATCGGCAGCTCCACCGTGCGCGGCTTGACCAGCTTGTTCCTCGGCTTGCTGCTTGGCGTCATCGGCATCGACAGCCAGACCGGCAAATCGCGCTTCGCCTTCGGCGTTCCGGAACTTTTGGACGGCATCGACGTCGTCGTCCTCGCGGTCGGCCTGTTCGCCGTCGGCGAAGCGCTCTACGTCGCCGCCTATTCGAGCCGGCTCGAAGAAAGAATCGAGCAGCTCAAAGGGTCGCTGTGGATGTCGAAGCAAGACTGGCAACGCTCCTGGCCCGCCTGGCTGCGCGCCACTGCCATCGGCTTCCCGTTCGGCTCGATCCCGGCGGGCGGCGCTGAGATCCCAACCTTTCTTTCCTACGCGACCGAGAAGCGCTTGACGAAACATCCTGAAGAGTTCGGTCATGGCGCCATCGAAGGGGTTGCCGGCCCCGAGGCCGCCAACAACGCCTCGGTTACCGGTGCATTGGTGCCGCTTCTAACGCTAGGCATACCGACATCCGCCACCGCCGCGGTGTTGCTCAGCGCCTTTCAAAACTACGGCATCTCGCCGGGGCCGCTGCTGTTTCAGATGCAGCCAGACTTGGTCTGGGGCCTGCTGGCGAGTTTGTACATCGGCAATGTCTTGCTGCTGGTTCTCAACTTGCCCCTGGTGGGCATGTGGGTCAAAGTGCTGACCATCCCCCAGCCGCTGCTCTACGCCGGCATTTTGGTATTCGCCACCCTCGGCGCCTACAGCCTGCATCAGTCGGTGGTCGATCTGATCACGCTCTATGTCTTCGGCCTGCTCGGTTTCGTCATGCGCCGCTGGGACATCCCCGTCGCCCCGGCAGTCATCGGCCTAATCCTCGGTCCCCTCGCTGAAAGCCAAGCCCGCCGTGCCCTGGCGATCAGCCAGGGCGACCCGACAGTTTTCATCAGCCATCCGATCTCCGCAAGCATCTTAGCCTTGTCCTTGGTCCTGCTGATCTTACCGGTGATCGTCAAAATTGCGCGCCGGAGCTGAACCGACTCAAATCTCCCATCCGACGAAAGTCGCAAATTGAGGTGAATCCCGCTTCGCCAATGGGAAAACACTTAAATGGCATCCGGATTTGTTCTACAGATGCCGCTTAGCCCTTCCATATCGAAGGCGCAATTTACTCGCGAAAGGAGGTGACAAACATATGACGTTACGAAAACAAGTGATGGGCGTTTTCCTGGCACTCGCGCTGCTTCCAGCGGCTGCCTTTGCCCAGGAGAAAAACGGCACCGTCTCGGCTTACGACAAGGAATCCAGAATGCTCAGCGTCAAGGGCAAGGATTGGGAGCAAAAAGCCAAAGTCAGCAGCGCGGATGCCAAAGGTAAGGCCGATCTGCTGAAAGACGGCACCAAGGTCAAAGTAATGTTTGACGATCGCGGCGGCGGCGATGTGAGGATTAAATCGATCGACGCCCGCTAAGACCGAACTTCAATTGTTCACGTGACCGGGGGCAGAGTGTCAGAGCTCAACTCTGCCCCCGGTTTTTTTGCGAGCACCCGGTAAACGCCAGAATGCGGCTCAGGCCCGCTCCAGCCCGATCGAGAACATTCGCTCCAGATCGTGACGCGAGTAGACGCGAAACGCGATCAGCGTTTCGGAGGTCGTAATGCCGGGTACGGCGCGAATCCTCTCGGTAACTGTTTTCGCCAACTGATCGTTGTCGCTGGCCCGCACGATCGCCGCCAAGTCATAGCGGCCGGCGACGGAATAGACTTCGGTGACCCCCTCCAAGTCGGCGAGGGTTTCGGCAACTTTGTTGGTTTTATCCCGCTCGGTGTTCAACAGCACGATGGCAGACAGCATGGTAAGTCTCCTTCAGCGCAAACACTAACCGACGCACCGCACCGAGGTCAACGCCGCCTTGACCCAAACATCATCCTTCACTACTATCGCCGCGAAACGGAGGCCCCATGAAGATGCGAAAAGCTAGCCGAGGCATTCTTAGCTTTGTGTTCTTTGTGCCCTTTGTGGTTAATTCTCCTGCCCTTGCTCAGGAGAAACTCACCGTCTCCTACAGCTCCATCGACGCCCCCAGCGCTAACTGGTACATCGCCCAGGAAAAGGGCTTGTACAAAAAACATGGCCTGGATGTCGAATCGATCTTCATCCCGGCCTCGTCGACCAATGTCGCCGTGCTGGTCGCCGGGCAATTGAAATTCGGCAACGGCACCGGCGGCACCATCGCCAGCGCCGCGGTCAGCGGCGCCAACTTGGTCGCCGTCGCCTGCTTCATGAACACCTTGCCTTACGAGCTGATCGTTCAAGACTCGATCAAAACCAAAGAGCAATTGAAAGGCAAGAGCGTCGGCATCAGCCGCATCGGCAGTTCGTCGGACGTTATCGCCAGGGTGTTTCTCAAAAATCTTGGCTTGGAACCGGACAAAGACGTGGCGATGATCCAGGTCGGCGGCGGTGCCGAACGTGCGGCTGCATTCCGCACCGGCCGCATCGCCGCCTTCCCCGCCCCTCCTGGAGTCTCTCTCCTCACCAAAGGCATGCCGCAGCGGGTGTTGATCAGCACCGCCGACTTTCCGAAGCCCTATCCTTTCCCTTACATCTGCGGCACGACGACGAGAAGTTATCTCAGCGCCAACCGCTCTACGGTCAAACGTTTGGTCATGGCGCTGAGCGAAGGCTCCCATTTTTTCAAAACCCGCAAGGAAGAAAGCAAACAAATCCTCGCCAAGTACTCGCGCCAGAATGACCCGGCCTACCTAGAAGCCGCGTGGGAAGTGAATGCGAAACTTTTGGATCGTGTGCCCTACGTCGGCCGGGAAGGCATGGACATCCAACTGAAAGATGCGCTGTCCAAAAAGGCGGGCTCGACGGTGAAGGTCGACGACATCGTCGACGACACCATCGTCGCCGAACTGGAGAAGGAAGGATTTTTCGACAAGCTTTATAAGTAGTGAATGTGCCTCAGGACTGAAAAACTATTGCGAGTTTTTCACGCGGTATAGCAATGATACGGCAACCGGTTTTCCTGGTCTTCAAACGTTTTGAACGGCTTGAACCTTTTGAACGATTTTAACGGTAGCCGATCACGCCCCCTTGAGATGCCTGTTGAAGAACTCAAAGGTCCGCGGCCACGAAGCCGTCGCCGCATGCTCTCTATAACCGGGCGAGCCGAAGTTGGCGAATGCATGCGCCGCGTTGGCGTAGGAATGAAATTCATGGACTTTGCCAAGGCGCGTCATCTCGGAATCGAGCTTCCGCATATCCGCCGGTGATGGATTTTTGTCGTCTTCGCCGAAGTGGCCCATGATCGGGCAGTGGATGTCTCCGGTGCGCTCGAACGGCGAGGGACCGTCGCCCCAGGCATTGAAGGGATCGCTGCCGTAATACATGACGCCGGCTTTGAGGGCCGGATTCACCGCCGACATGAGATAGACGGCGCGCCCGCCCATGCAGAAGCCGACGATGCCGATCCGCGCCGGGTCGACCGCGGCATGCAACTTGAGAAACTCCACCGTCGCATTGATATCCGCGATCAGAGTTCGATCGGTCAAGCGCATGCGCCGGGTCGGCGGGTCATCCTTGCAGTCTGCCGGATCGCGATGATAGAGATCCGGCGCCGCGCCGACGAATCCCTCGCTCGCGACCATATCCGTAAATTTGAGAAAATCGTCGACGCCGGTCTGGCCTTGGACGACGACGATCGCGGGAGCTTTTTTCGATTCGTCGCGCGCGGCCACGTAGCTGCGCATGTTCGACCCGGCGACATTGATATTTTCCCAAGAAGCGGCCATGACACACCTCCAATGATTAGAGACAAAAAAGAATTCGCAACCATTTACTCGGTTTTCGGCTTTGTGCGGCTTTTGCGCTCTTTGCGGCCAATTCTCCGATTCCGAATCTTCTTGTATGCGGCCTTTGCGGTTAAATACTCCGATTCCGGACATTCCTCCGAAAACGATTTGAACGGCTTGAACCTTTTGAACGACTGGAACGGGTTCTTCCTTTCACCCCCGCCCTTGAAACAATTCGCCGGCGCGAACGGTCCACTTGGCCGCGATGCGTTGCTTGTGCAATTTTTCCCCGCCGACGGAATCATGCAGCGTCACCGGATCGTCGACAATTTGCAGCACGGCGATGTCCGCTTCGCGGCCGACTTCGAGGCTGCCGATGCGGTCCTGCCAGCCGACCGCTTTCGCCGCGTCGACGGTGCAGGCGGCGATGATCTTTTCCAAGCTCAGCCCCATCGGGATGAATTTGGTCAAGGTCGTCGGCAGATCGCCGACGATGCCGAAGCCCGGCTGCCTCATTTTACCGTGCAAGTCGGAGCTAATAATGTCGGGAATGATGCCTTCGCCCATGGCGCGCTCGACCAGATCGAAGTCGAAGTGACCGCTCGCATGGCCGACATCGAAGATCACGCCGCGTTCTTTGGCCTTGCGCACCAGCGGCAACAGCTTGCCCTGGTCGTCGAGAATCGACGGCTTCTGCGGCGTGTAGCAGTGCGTGATGATGTCACCGGAGCGCAGCGTGTCGGCGATCGCGTCCATGCCGATCGCCGTGCTGCCGACATGCACCATGATCGGCGTCCCCGAAGCTTCTCCGGCTTTGATCGCCAGGCGCAAGGCGTCGCGGCTGTTCTCGCCGATGGATTTCTTGTGCAAGCGAACCTTGATGCCGACGCCGATGTCGCGGTTGTCGATGACCGCCTGCGCCGAACCGTCGCAATCGGCAAAGCCGAGATTGAGCAGCTCTCCCGGTTCGTTCCAGACGCCATGCTGCGCCAGCGCGACGAAACCGATCATGCGCGTCTTCGAGCGCTCGTAAACCAGTTTGCGAAAGCCGAGCAGGTTGACCGGTCCAGCCGACCCCGCATCGAGGGTCGTCGTTACCCCGGTGGCCAAGCAGACGGCGTCGAGATCGCAGCCGTAAGGATTCACGCCCCAGTAGCTATGCACATGGAAGTCGATCAACCCCGGCGTGACATAGCAGCCGGTGACGTCGATGACGCGCTTCACACTCGTGCGCGGGATATTCGCCTGGATCGCCGCGACCCGGTCGCCTTTGACGCCGACGTCGAGTTTCTCGTTGGTCTTGGTTGCCGGATTGATCACCGTGCCGCCGGTCAAGAGTAAATCGTAAGTGTCAGCCATGGCTTTCTCGCAGTTGAAGCTTGTTCATTTCAGAAAGTTTGTATCCTACTCCGCCTTCCGATTTCCTCCCCCTCGACGGGGGAGGACAAAGGTGGGGGTGCCCATTCAAAATTGATAAGCGTGCCCAGCACCCCCATCGAGGGGGAAGGAATAAGTCTGAAATCCGCGGACGAACACGAGCCACGAACACGATCACGTTCTTCTCAATCCACATCCAATCCGTAAAACTTCGCTGGATTGTAAGTCAAAATTTTATCGATCACCTTGGGATCGATGTCGCTGGTTTCCTTCAACTTCGCCAGGGCCAACAGCTCACTGGCGTTGTCCGCATGGCCATAGTCCGAGCCGATCATCAAACAATTGTCGCCGGCGTACTTGAGCACATAGGGCAGATCGTCGTCGGTCTGACAGGCGACAAATAGCTGGTCGCTGCCGGAGAGCACGTCGGGCCGCGCCTGCTTGCCTTCGAGTTTCGGGAAACGCAGGTTCAAGTCATGAACTAAATACGGCACCCACTGCGCCGCTACCTCAATTGCGCCGACACGTAATTTAGGAAACCGTTCCATGACGCCGTTGAGAATCATCGAGTGGAAACCGCCGATGACCATCAGCTTGGCGACGCGAAACGGCTCGCCGCCGAGCATTTCGTTGACGGTAAAATTGCCGATGCCGGAATGAATGCCGATCGGCAAGTTGAGCCGGCCCGCTTCTTCGTAAAGCGGAAAGAAATACGGATCGTGCAGGGTGTGATGGGTCTCGATGCCGCGCATGAACACCGCGCAGGCGCCGTTGCCCTTGGACCAGCGCAATTCATCGAGCGCCGCGTCCATGGTCAACAGCGGCAACTGCACCGCCCAGCGCAAGCGCTTCTTATCCTTCGACCAGATATCCGCCATCCAGCGGTTGTAGGACTTGCACAGCGCCAGCTCGATGGCCGGGTGGTCGGTCACCGGCCGCAAAAACAAAGTTGGGTACAGCACCTGCACGCCGGTGCCGATCTCGTCCATATGCTTCAAGCGCGAATCGATGTTGGCCATCTCGCGCGAATCCTTCGAAGTATCCTGGCCGATGTTGTCGCGCCCGCCGATCAAGCGCCCGCCGATGATCCAGAAGTTGCTCTTCTTGCCGCTCGGCATGTCGACAGCGATCGGCACCGGCCGGTAGCGTTTGTCGCTGCCTTCAAGATAATCCCAAGTCTTCTCGCACTCGATCACATGCGCGTCCGCATCGATACTCAACATCTGCAACCTCCGTAATTAAATCCGAAATCCGAATATCGAAATCCGAAACAAACTTACGGTCAAATAAAAAGCCACTTATAAGAAAATCCAAAACGTCGAATCCGATTTGGGCTCGTTTTGAATTTGTAGCGTTTGGATCATTTGAATTTGTTTCGAATTTCGGATTTTGTGCTTCATTTTTTTTACTTGGCGTCTTTGCGCCTTTGCGGGAGTATTCTTCTCTTAACTCACAAGCCGTAAAACGCCGACGGATTGTCCTGCAAGATCTTGTCGATCACACGTCCGCTGATTTTTCCGTCGGTGCGCAGCTTGCGCAGCGCTTCGATCTCGGCGGCGTTGTCGGCATGGCCGTAGTCCGTGCCGATGACCAGATTGTCGTCGCCGGCATACTTCAAAACCTGGTCGAGATCGTCATCGGTCTGGCAGGTCACGTAGATGCGATTCTCCTTCAGCACATTCTGCGGAAACGGCCGGCCGCGCCGGGCAAAGCGGCGCGACAGGTCATGCACCGCGTAGGGAATCCATTGGGCGCTCACCTCGATGATGCCGATCTTGAGCTTGGGGAAGCGCTGCGGGATGCCGTGAAAGACATAGGAATGAAACGCGCCGATGACCGCCAGTTTGAATTTTGCGAAGCCCGGGTCGTCGGCAAAAAAGTCGTAGGTGGTAAACGCCCCATTGGCCGAGTGCACGCAGATCGGGAGATCGAGGGCGCTGGCTTGCTCGTAGAGAGGATAGAAGTACGGCTCGCTCAAACTCCGCTCGACTTCCAAGCCGCGCATATACACGCCGCAGGCGCCGTTCTCCTTGCCGAATTTCAGTTCTTCCGAAAGGTGCTCCGTGCTTTGCAGCGGCGGCACCAGCACCCAGCGAAAGCGATCCGGCTGCTTTTTCACGATGTCGGCCATCCAGCGGTTGTAGCTGCGCGACACCGCCAGATCGATGTCCGGTCGCCGGCTCACAGGGGTAATAAAAAACGTCGGATAGATCACCTGAAAATCGATGCCCAACTCGTCCATGTGTTTTAACCGCGCTGACAGGTCGCTCATCTCCCGCGACGCCACCGGCAAATCGCGGCCGACGTTGTTGCGCGGTATCACCCGGCCGTCCACCAGCCAGTAATCGAACGGATCCTTGCCGCTTGCGCCGCCGACGACCTTGGGCCTGAACGCTTTCTCCGACTCCAGCATGTAATCCCAAGTCGATTCGTTCTCGATCACATGGGCATCCGCATCGATCGTAAACATTCGTGAAATCTCCTATTCCGACAGATCGCTATGCGTCTTTGTTTTGCGCAAAGAGTATTTGACGAGCCGCTTTAAAGTCAACCGACCGGTGGAGAAATTTGCCAGCGAGTGACAATGCCGGCACACATCTCGTCTTCAAACATATTAGGACTCGGATATTACTCCCGCAAAGGCGCAAAGGCGCGAAGGGAAGAGAAATGTGTAATTTCGACCAAAGGGAGAAATCTAGTTCGGACCTTTCAACTCCGCTCCGGATGACGGGCTTCGCCCGTCACTTAGCGCCTTTGCGCCTTTGCGGGAGATATTCCGGTTTCCGATTGCCGCACCCCAGGTGTCGCAAAACGACTACACCGAGTAGCAACTTGGCTACTCGCGTCCTTTACTCGGCGCCGTCGGACCTTGCGATTTCCGCCGTAATCGTCAACGAATTCAAGCCAACTATACTTTTCGCCAGTAAACGACAACTGGCCCTGGGATTGCGTTATAGAGACCACATGGCGTAAGCATGGAGTCGGCAGCCAATACGCGTCGGAGGTAAACTATCAGCGCCCCAGGAACAACCTGACCGGAATCAATCGGGTAACCTGGCCGCGAACCGCACCAACCCACTAAAGCAAGCCGGCAGACTCCGCTCTGGCGTCAATCTCGACGCTCTACCTAAGCCCGAACGGTCTCACACCGTATGGGCTTTTTTATTTGCAGGAAAAATTTTGGTTCTAGTTTACGGGAGAGAAAAAGCATGAATGAATACTCTTGGCACCAAATTCTGGACGCTTTATCCGACAATCGAAATGCGGCCCCGCGGACTAAAATCGTAAATCCAAAATGGGTGGGGCTAGTCGCCATCGCCTTCACATTCGCCTTCAGTGGAGCCGTAGTCGAGGCGCAGCAGCCGAACAAAGTCCCGCGGATAGGGTATCTAGTGTCGAGCGATCCAGCTACTGAGTCCGCCCGCGCCGAAGGAATTCGGCTGGCTCTGCGCGAGCTTGGCTACATCGAAGGCCAGAACATCGCTATTGAGTACCGATATGCGGAGGGA
>Ga0075342_1000181_pt1 | contig 11110 bp, 10 predicted proteins | sample RushOxbow_ThreeS_3_FD_120085 | JGI IMG/M metagenome (GOLD analysis project Ga0075342, IMG submission 120085) | Natural and restored wetland microbial communities from the San Francisco Bay, California, USA, that impact long-term carbon... | ecosystem: Environmental > Terrestrial > Soil >...
CTGCTGATTGACGCAGGTCAAGGCAGAGCACCATCTGCGCAGCAGGCTACGCTCTCCCGAGACATTTCTGCTCCATGTCTGGCGCCGAATGGCAAGATTGGTGGTGATTAGCAGACTATGCTCTTTTCCACCGCTCACCCGACCAACAGAGAGAGATGACATGAGACCGTTGGGCTTCATCACTCAGCTGCTGTTCGCTGCTTGGATTGTCGCACCGGCAGCAGCGGAAACGTACAAGATGACGACCACCATCGCACCGGGCGTGGCGACCCCGGACGAGGTTGAGACCTCGATCGGAACGCTCAAGCTGCATGATGGCGTTCCTTCGGACGAGACCACCGGCGCGCTCTACGACAATCTTGATCGGTCGCGGGCGCTCCAGGCCTACCTGCTGGGTATTCCCATCGTGAACCAGGTCGCGATGCGTAACGCCTTGCGCGAACACGGTCCTGTCAACACGACCGACCTGATCTGGGAGAACCTCGTCGACTCGAAGACAGTCGAACTGACCGCCAACGACAATACGGTCTACAGCTTCATCTGGCTCGATACGACCAAGGGTCCGCTGGTTGTCGAGATTCCACCCAAGGTGCTCGGGCTGATTGACGACATGTGGTACCGCTGGGTGGCTGATGTCGGCATTACCGGCGCTGACAAAGGCAAGGGCGGCAAGTATCTCATCTTGCCGCCTGGCTACGAGGGTGAGGTCCCTGACGGCTATTTCGTAGTACGGCCCAGTACCTACGGCAACTGGATGCCGTTTCGCTCCTTCCTAGTGGATGGCTCGCCCAAGCCCGGTGTGGATCTCGTCAAGAAGCACCTCAAAATCTATCCCCTCAGCGATGAGGGGAACGCGCAACCAATCAAGTACGTCAATCTGTCCGGGGTCTCGTCAAACTTCGTGGCTCCGGCCGACTATTCGTTTTGGACGCTGCTGAATGAAGCGATCCAGGAAGAACCGCCTGAGGGGTCCGACCCGACGACGCTCGGCCTATTCGCTTCCATTGGTATTGAGAAGGGCCGGCCCTTTGCCCCCGATGCGCGGATGAAGAAGATCCTCACCGATGCTGCCAATATTGGAGCGGTTACCGCGCGGACCATCGGCTACAAGATGCGCGACAAAAATGGGTTCATCTACCCCGACAGCTACTGGCGCAAGCCCTTCTTCGGCGGTTACAAGTTTGAGTTGTCGCCGGGGGTCAGCAATCTCGACGGTGCAGCGTTCTTTTATTTCCTCGCTACCGGCGTCACGCCGGCAATGGCTGAGAAGATGGTCGGCGAGGGATCGCAGTATCCCTGGACGGCCCTCGACGCCGAGGGAAATCCCTTTGGCGGCGGCAAGACCTATAAACTGCACCTGCCGCCGAACATCCCGGTGAAGGACTTCTGGTCTGTGATCGTCTACGACACCCAGACGCGGTCCATGCTGCAAACCGATCAGCAGTTTCCCAGCGTATCCAGCCAGAACAAGGACGTGAAGGTCAATGCCGACGGGTCCATCGACATCTGGTTCGGCCCCGAGGCGCCTGAGGGTATGGAGCACAACTGGGTGCAGACCATTCCCGGCAAGGGCTGGTTCATGATCCTGCGGCTCTACGGCCCCCTCGAACCGTGGTTCAACGGCTCCTGGCGACCGGGTGAGATAGAACCCCAGCCGTGAGGGCGGCTCACGCGCCTAAAGTCCGCTTCTGGCACGTAGCGGACGCGCGCACAGAGAAAGAAGGCTTTAAGCGTCAGCAAAAAGGAGACAGGATAGGGAGGGTAGATCGTCCGGAGGCTCGCCATGAGCGAGCCGTTGCCAGCATGGGCGCTGAGCGATGGAGGGTCACATGACCGAGGTTAGACCACGGCTGGTTACCTTTGGAATCTCTCACTTTTGCGAAAAGGCGCGATGAGCGCTTGACTGGCACGGGATCAATTACGAGGAGATCAGCTGGCCACCGGGCGTGCATCAAATTCTGGCAAAGCGCTGTGGTGCAAAAGGTACCACACTGCCGATCCTGCTGGAGGGCAATACGGTCATCCAGTGCAGTGGTTCAATCATCGATTGGGCAGATGAAAAGGCGCGAGACGACACGCGAAAGTTAACACAGGCAGATGCCCTGGAGATTGAGCGGCGCGCGGATGAGATCATCGATCTACACGTACGCCGGTTAGCCTATGCTGAGATTCTCCCACAGTTTTCCGATTTGGCTAAGCCTGCGCTGTTTAGTAATGCCTCAACGGTCAACCGTGTTATCGGTAACATGATGTGGCCGGTGACACGACGAGTAATGATGCAAATGTATGACATCCCGCCAGCAGCCGCCTCAGAGAGCCGCGCGAAGTTGGAAGGCGAGCTTGATTGGCTGGACCGCAAGCTGAGCGATGGTCGTCCCTATCTTGCCGGTAACCGATTCAGTCGAGCCGACGTGACCGTGACGAGCCTGTTAGCACCTTTCGCGCGCCCCGCGGAAATGCCCATCTTCCATGAAATGTCGATTCCAGCTGCGCTCGCAGCTGATTACGAACGCTGGCGTGATCGACCGGTGATGAGTCGGGTTAGGACCCAATATCAGAGCCACCGACCGCCGAGGGGCGAGACTGCCAACGAAGCCGCGCGACCTTGTGAGGGGCTACCTGAGGAGTGATCGGACTGCTAACTCTAAAGCGGGCACGAGGCTCGATTAATTGCGCTAAATCAAGGGCACAAGCACATTTTATCGCGGTTTTGGCAGTAAGTTTCACTCTAACTCGGGCGGCATTACGTTATCCTGGTTTTCCGGTCTGCTGTTGGCTCTAAGCAGCCGTTTCCACTCAGGCGCAGGACGACCCCAATGAGGAAGCGCGATGTGAACCCTCTATTGGACACATGCGAATTTGATTCGTGTCAAAGACCAGGATTTTAGATTGTTTACTAAGGTAGGAACAAGCCAGCCGCACGAGGGAGGTGGCGATGGCTGAGAAAATCGCGGCGATTGAGGAACTTCTGGGAGACACAATCACAGAAGTGTCTTTTTATAGGACCCCCTCTGGCAGTCTTTTCCTAACCAAGGAAGAGGCGGTCAGTTCAATCATTGCTACGGCTTGTCCTCACGGCAACAGCGACGCCTGTCGGGAGCATCGCAAGCAAGGTCTGCGCTGCCAGGACTGCGGAATCGGTGATTTTTTACGCGGCAAAGCTTAGCTGCTCGGGTTAAGCGTCTAGGACATGAACTTGAACATGCCAAGAGCGAAAAAAGACCCAACAGTCAGCGGAAGCGATCCGATCGTTACGGTTCGCCTGCCAGCATCTTTGTTCCTGTTAGTCAAAGCCTGGGGAAAGCGTAAAGGTATAAGCCGTTCAGCCGCTGTCCGCTCACTTCTAACGCTTGGCCTAAAGTCAGGTCCGGGCACGCAAACACAGCTTCGGCCTAGTCTCAGCCAGTCGCCAGGTTCAAGTCAGAATCGCGCCGCTAGTAGGTCCGTTGACAGCATTATCGGCAAATAGCGCTCCGGTCCCACACATGGGTGCTGACAGCAGTTGATCCGTAGTCAATGCCCTATTCCTCTCGAAGGGGTTGGTGAAAAGCCATTCTGAACCTTCAGCTGACATGACTAATCTGGGCCACTCGTTTCCGTGGTTAGGTTTTGCGCAATGGGCGAAGTCGTCATCAGGAGAGTTGCGCCTCACCAGAGTCTGGCCCGTGTGGAACTCAATAATGGAGATCAGTTAACAATCTCGGTCACGGATGGCGAAGTCGAGGTGACCAAGATGAGATGGGCGGGCATGCTTCCGGGCCCAACACTTTGGAAATCGCGAAGCTCTGCCGAGATTGTCGAAAAGTTTTTCGATGAGCCAAAGCTGCCGCAAAGACTCATCGAAGCGGTGATTGATAAAGTTATCGACTGCCGCAGCGCTGCCGAGGTCGCAGCGAGGCTCTCAGCCAAACCAGATGACGTGCTGAAGCAATATCTAGCCACTCTCGAGAAGACAGGTGACAAAGTAGTGATAAGGGATCTCTCGGAACTACCCTATCCGAAGGACCTGATCAAATCTGCTCTGTGGCATTACCTAAATAGGATAAGCAGGGCCGACCAAAATGCAGTGCAGGCGTTGGAAGTCGCCTATGTCTCTCTGTCGCACTTTCAGCCTTTGACGCCAGAGCAGCGGGATGCAGTCTTGCTGATGCAGAATGTGGATGCTTCGCATGTAGAAATTGAGGGCGCAGACCTCTATAGCGCCCTGATCTCCAGGTGGCACGCGGAGGGCGCCGAGCTCCTTGATGAGCTACGCTCGATGTCTTATGGCGGGGAAGTTGCCGACTAATTGTGGTCGAGCTCTCATGTCCGCAATTGGCACTTAGCGGTCATCACGCCGATGCCAGCGAATGTCTGCTTTTGACCCCTTGCAGACATGCGTTTTGGGCGCTCCTGGGGAACTTCCCCATAGAGCTTGATGCGGGTCAAGGTCCATACGGCTAAAATGTTGTAGCCGTATTGGCTTTCTTGGTAGCGCCCCCCCACAGCCCTGCGAAAGGAGGCGTCATGATCAACCGGAAACTCGCGGATATCGTCAAGGATCAGAAGCTGCTGGCTCTCGCGGAGCACGCGACCGTGCAGGAAGCTTGCCGCTGCATGTGGGAATGCAGGGCGGGGTCGGTGTTGGTCGTTGACCACCAACTGCACTTAGCCGGAATCTTCACCGGCCGCGACGCGGTGCGTGCGCTTGCCCAAGGCAAGAACGCCGAGTTGACCCCGCTGGCGCAAGTGATGACGCCAAATCCAATCACCATCACTCCTGATAGTCGCGCAATCGACGCACTGCGCGAGATGAACAATCGCGGCTTTCGCCATCTTCCGGTAATCGAGGGCGGAAGGATTTGTGGCGTTGTCTCGCGGAGTGATTTTATGGGGATGGAGATCGACCGGCTGGACGATGAAACTCACTTAGAGGAATGCATCCGCTGACAGACCAATTCAGGGGTTCTTAGCCTGAATCAGCTTCTGGCACGAAGCAGACATTCCAGCCGACTAGCTGATGGCTTTTGACCCCAAAACGGAAGTTGGCGGAAGGGCGCGCAAACAGTTTGGGAAGTTGCAATTACGCTAGGCTTTCCACATGACTAAAAGAGAGCCGTCGGGAGAGGGACGGGCTTAAGGTTGGGGGAACGACAAGACGGAGTAGGCTAAGAAGTCAAGTCGGCCCTTGGGCGCGTGCGGCGAGAATGAGCAGTTCCAACGCCGAGCTAACCAGCTCTTCATCGCCTTCGCCCCTGGCCACGAAATTTGGGCGCAGAGAGGCGAGGGGTTCGCTGTTAGCACCCGATTTTCCCTGCTCTACTTGGTAGGGAATTCCTGCGTCAAGCGTAAACCATCGGCCCGATTTCGAGGAAGTTCCCTGTATTTTACCTAACGCCAGCAGCGCAAAGGCCAGCGCGGACTTGAGCTCGGCTCGGCGCGGTGCCGCCGTCGGGCCATGTGAATCGCCAGAAGCCGGCAAGCTTCAACCTAGATCATGTGGTGCAGACTAGAAGTTGCCACGGGCTCAGTGATACACGGCACCGAAAAATCCCTCCTAGCCCCGCCATCGGCGGCCTACGCGGTGTGTGCGGTGCACAATGCCCCCTTGACCTTTGCTGCAGTGCAGCATATATGACCTTTCGGTACGCAACAGGCCGCCCCGGGCCGCATCTAGAATGAGGTGACTAATGGACGAGTTCACGAAGGCTGGCGCAGAGTTTCAGAAGGTGAGCAAGGACGGATTTGATGCGACCGTCCGCTCATTCGGTGAGATGAATAAGGGCTTCCAAGCTATTACCGTTAATCTCACGAACTACTACAAGAAGACATTCGAGGACGGTACCCGTGCCTTCGAGCAGCTGATCGGCGCGAAGTCGGTCGAGCAGGCATTCGAGATTCAGACCCAGTACGCCAAGAAGGCATACGACGCCTGGATGGCCGAGATGTCGAAGATTAGTGAGATGTATGTCGGCCTGGCGCGTAGCGCGTATAAGCCCGTAGAGGAAGCCGCGACCAAGGCTCTCAGGAAGGCCGCTTAAATAGCCTCAAAGTTCTGACTTTAAGACCTCCACAACCGGTAGATCAACTCTAGGCTGTGCCAAGGGTTGAGCCCAGATCCTGATTGTGTTAACTTCGGTTTGGTGGTGGTTCCCTGCCATCACCTATGTCCACAAATTCGAGTACGGAAGAAGCCTCGTTCTGGCCCCCCCGTCATTTTCATCGGGGCTTCTTCCTCATTGGCTCCCAGCCCCGTCTAGCAAGAACTCACGCGGGTGGCGGTGACAGGCTCCAAAAAAGAAGAAGCCCGGCCCCCCGACCAGGCTTCTCCACTTCCCTCATTCCCCCGAATCCAATGTGACGATCTACAGGTTCGATAATGGCAAATCTCGGGCCTCATCGAGTTATGCGTATTTAAAAAGGCAAATGTTGCCGAATGGTCACTGACCCCTGCGAGCGTCGTTAACCTTGCGACAAAAAGCCTGGAAAATTGCCTATTTTTAATTATCTCGACAGCGGCAAGGATGCTAAATCTAGCTATCTGATGGGGTTTTCCCTCCCCCATCACGGTTCCCCCCATAGGAACCCGAAGAGGCCCCGTCCCCCCGTCGGGGCCTCTTCCTTTTTCGCTGTAGTCGAAATCGCAGGGCACCAGTGGGTTTGCAAGCTCTGCTCTAGGAGCCGTGGTGTGGTCGCTGAAAAAGAAGGAGCGGCCCTGCTCAGACGCGCCTACCTCAGACTGCCCGATCTAATCCTTGTTCACTTGCACCTTGCCAAGACGGTCCAATGCCGGCCCAAGCCGATCGCCCGCGGCGCTAAGCAGCTGCTTTGCAGACTCAAGATCGCAGCCGTGGAGGAGCATAACAGCAATCTTTACCCTTCCATTCGCGCGAGACAGGGCATTCCGCGCATCGTCGCGGCTGCGACCCGTCAGCTGTATCAACATGTCCTCACTACGCTTCACGAGCTTTTCATTCATGGCCCGGACGTCGACCATCAAGCCTCGATGCACCTTCCCTAAGAGAGTCATGAGGAGCGTGGAAAGGGTGTTTAAGGCGACCTTCTGGGCCGTGCCAGCTTTCAGCCGTGTGGACCCGGCGATCGGCTCGGAACCAGTATCCAGGAAGATTGGGTGATCAGCCTCGTTGAGGATGGGAGATCCGCCGTTGTTTGCAATGCCCAATGTCAGAGCACCACAACGCTTAGCCTCTCTAAGGCATGCCAAGGTAAAGCGCGTTGTACCGCTAGCGGTAACCGCAATCATCACGTCGTGGGCGTTAACTGCGTGCTGAGCGATAAGTCTAGTCCCACCCTCTGCGTCGTCCTCTGCGCCTTCGACCGATCGCAACAAGGCTTCTTCGCCCCCGGCTATGAGCAGCAAAAGCCTGTTTTCAGGCCAGCCAAACGTTGGCGCCAGCTCGGCGCCGTCCTGTACGGCCAGCCGTCCAGACGTGCCAGCGCCAGCATAGATTAGTCGGCCACGATCTTGGAGACGCGCCTGCATTGCGACTGCGGCTGAGGCGATGTGTTTGCGAATAGCATGAACTGCCGCGACGGCAGCAAGCTGGCTTTCAACGATGCTTTCAGCGATATCCTCAACACCCCAGGCATCGATACTCGAATAGCGGGGACTAGAGCGCTCCGTGCTCATGGCATCCAAGACCAAATAGGGACACTTGTTTCTTACTACAGAGTCAGGCGAAATCGCTTTGGCAGGAATGACACGGAGATTGAGGCTGGGCAAGACAAGTCAATGCGCGGGAGCGTGACATTATGAGAGCAAAAGTTAGGAGCTTCAGTGACCAACAGCGAAATATTGATGGCAGCTGAGTTGCGAGAGTCACCCCACGTGGTGTCCCGCCAATCGGAACTTCTCAGTCGCCCCCTGCACCAGCTCTGTACCTTACTTAAGGCAAGGCCGCCTCGCGTTGTGGTGACGTGCGCGCGCGGCAGCTCGGCATATGCAGCAAGTTTTGCGAAACACCTTATCGAACGACATTTGGGGATCCCGGTCGCTGCCGCCGCGCCGAGCATCACGAGCATCTACGGCCGAGACCTGCAGCTTGAAGGTCAGCTCTTTCTAGTAATTTCTCAGTCGGGCCGCAGCGACGATCTGATTGAGACGGCTGCATCCGCAAAGAGAGCGGGAGGACTGACGGCGGCGATTACAAACGACGCGGACAGTCCGCTCGCGGCCAGGTGTGACATCGTGCTCCCAATGGGCGCCGGATTGGAGTCGAGCGTGGCGGCCACGAAGACTTTTATCGCCTCCCTCGCCGCTTTGCTGAACTTGGTTGCGACTTGGGCCGACGAGACTTCGCTGGAGGTTGCTCTTAGTCGTCTACCAGGACGATTGGCCGAAGCCACGCACCTCGATTGGTCTCACGCCGTTGACGCGATTTCACGGGCAAATAGTCTCGTCACTCTGGGCCGCGGACCTACCCTCGCCATAGCACAGGAAGCTGCGCTGAAGCTGAAAGAGGTCTGCAACATTCACGCAGAGGCTTATAGCGGGGCCGAATTTCAGCACGGTCCTATTGCACTCGTGTCGAGCGGTTACCCAGTTTTGATTTTCATGCCGAATGATAAGAGCACGGAGCCACTCTCAAGACTTACAGCGGATCTTTGCCGAAAGAGAGCGGTCGTTTTTGCAACGGGTCAAAGCGATCTCCCGGGCGCGTCGTGCCTACCGATTCTTCAACCAGATCGCCCAGAAACCGATGCCGTTTGTTTGATTCAGAGCTTCTACGGACTTGCCGTTCACTTGGCGACTCATCGAGGCATAAACGTCGATCAACCCAGGAATTTGCAGAAGGTCACCCGGACCAGATGAATCGAAAGGGCCTGCATGCGGTCGCCGCGGACCATGTTTTTGACGGTTCCACAAGACATGAAAACGCGTCGGTCATAATCGAAAGATCCGAAATTAAGTGCGTGCTGTCGCAATCGGACCTTCCTGCCGATTTAAGCACTCATCATCTCCCCGCCGGAGCCTGGCTGGCTCCCGGTTTTATTGACCTTCAGGTCAATGGCGGGGGAGACGTCCTTTTCAATGATTCGCCGACGTCGGAAACCATCAGGACGATCGCGGTGGCCCATCGAAAGTTCGGGACTACCACGCTTCTACCGACATTAATTACCGACACGCGCGAGAAGACGCGTGCTGCAATGACCGCGGTCCGAGAGGCGCTCGATAGCGACCCGAGCATTCTCGGGATTCATCTGGAGGGACCATTCCTGTCGCCGGATAAAGCGGGTGTGCACGATCCCTGCTTGATGCGGGCACCGGACGAAGCCGACCTTGAGATGTTGTGCGGTGAATGGAGAGGGCGGTTGCTCGTCACCCTAGCACCCGAACGCGTCCCTCAGGGATTTATCAAACGGCTTAAAGAGGCTGGCCATCTCGTGTCATTGGGGCACTCGATGGCCAGTTATGAGGAAACCTGTTCGGCCATGCTCGAAGGCCTTACCGGCTTTACACATTTGTTCAATGCCATGCGACCACTCCAGAGCAGAGACCCCGGACCCATCGCTGCGGCTCTGGAATCGTCTAATGCTTGGTATGGGCTGATTGTCGATGGCTGGCACGTCAACCCTGCGATGCTGCGCTTGGCCTTGCGAGGTTGCGGGCATCCGATGCTGGTCACCGACGCCATGCCACCGGTAGGGGGGCGCCGTTCAACCTTTCAGCTATACGGAAGCGAAGTCAGAGTCGTGCAGGGACGTTGTTTCAGGGCCGACGGCACGCTAGCCGGAGCCGCGCTCGATATGGCAACTGCGGTCCGCAATTGCCGGAACCTTCTCCACGTCTCCTTGCCGGATGCCCTTCGGTTTGCCTCCCGGAATCCGGCGGAATTCATTGGAGTTGGGCATAGGCTAGGCCGGCTAGCCTCAGGATACCGCGCCGATATGGTTGCCATAGCTCCGGAACCTGTTGCTGTCCTGGGAACGTGGGTGGCAGGCGAATCAAAGTTGGTCGCTTGACTTCCGGCGGCGACCCCACGATTTACGTAGACACCGAATCATGTTGACTTACTCTGGCCATCTTTGGCCTGTTTTTGGCACTGCGTTAACGCTTGCCCGGTAATCTTTCCCTTAACTTATGCCGAAGCAATTCTTTATAGGGGTCGACGGGGGTGCAACCTCCTGCCGAGCCCGTATTCGCGACTTGGACGGCAATTTGCTGGGCGAAGGTGAAGGCGGCCCAGCTAATATTCATTCCGATCTGCCGCTAGCCAAGGACTCTATTCGGACAGCCACGAAGTCGGCTTTGGCGGCTGCCGGCTTGGAAGAGGGAAGCCTAAACTACGCGCATGCCGGACTTGGTCTGGCGGGCGCCGGCCTGAAAACCGCTTCCGACCGCCTGCTTTCGGAACTTAAGTGCTTCGCTTCGGTCGAGTTGGAAACCGACGCCTATGCCGCCTGGCTTGGAGCACATCAAGGTGGGGACGGCGGGATCGCCATATTGGGCACCGGTTCTTGCGGTCTTGCTATTGTCAAGGACCAGTACATTACTGTTGCCGGTTGGGGGCCCGAAGTGTCCGACGAGGCCGGTGGCCAAAGGATGGGTCGAGAAGCGTTGCGGCGTGCGCTTTGGACTTATGACGGGCGAGCCGAAAAAACGGGACTTGCAGCCGCCATTCTGACCCGGTTCAATTGGGAACCGGCCAAAATTGTTTCTTTTGCTGCGAGAGCCAGCGCAGCAGATTACGCAAGATTTGCACCCCTGATTTTCGAATATGCCTCGACGGAAGATGCCCTGGCTGTTGCCCTGGTGAAAGAGGCGGCCGAGGCCGCCGTGAACATTGTCGACAGACTGTTGGCCGCGGGTGCGCCCGCAGTCAGCTTGATTGGCGGGCTCGCAGAACCCCTTATGCCCTGGTTGCCACCCAGGCTGTCTGACTTCATAACGCCACCGCAAAGCGACCCTGTTGACGGAGCGATCCTGATGGCCCGCCGGGTCTTCTTCAAGCTTGAAGCAGTGACGCGGCGCGCGGGCTAACCAGCGAGCCGCTCGATCTGCGCGCCGCATTGGCCGAGCTTGTCCTCGATCCGCTCGAACCCGCGGTCGAGGTGGTAGACACGGCCAATCATCGTTTCGCCCTGTGCGGCAAGGCCGGCGATGATCAAC
>Ga0075342_1000182_pt1 | contig 11076 bp, 10 predicted proteins | sample RushOxbow_ThreeS_3_FD_120085 | JGI IMG/M metagenome (GOLD analysis project Ga0075342, IMG submission 120085) | Natural and restored wetland microbial communities from the San Francisco Bay, California, USA, that impact long-term carbon... | ecosystem: Environmental > Terrestrial > Soil >...
CACGGTGGTGCGGCTCAAGAATGGCGATCCGATGTTGTTCGGCCGCGGCGCCGAGGAGGCCACGGCACTGCACGACGCCGGGATCCCGTTCGAGATCGTCCCTGGCGTGACCTCGGCGCTCGCCGCACCGGCCTACGCCGGCATTCCGCTGACGCACCGCAAATTGGCCTCGTCTTTCGCCGTTGTCACCGGCCATGAAGCGATCAAATCCCAGTCTTCGGTGGACTGGGCCAAGCTCGCTACTGCAGTCGATACCTTGGTGATCCTCATGGGGCTGCACAACCTGCGCACCATCGTCGACAAGTTGATCGTCAACGGCCGGGCGCCGGATACCGCGGTGGCGGTGATTCGACATGGGACCACGGTGCAACAAACAGCTGTAGTCGGCACATTGACCGATATCGTCGAGAAGAGCGCCGGAGTCAAAGCGCCGGCGCTGATCGTCGTCGGAGCGGTTGTGACGTTGAACGATAAGCTCGACTGGTTTCTGCCGAGAACCGTCTATGATGCAGTGCCAGCGGTTTTACGGAATTTGAATGTTTCAGGTAGTTCGCTAACAACTAAACAGGACACATGATTATGGCTAACGGCTTCGATTCGTCAGAGACGTTAAAGGATAATCTCGAACGCTTGGCGACTGAGGAAATCATGGATTGGGCGCAAGAAATGGATTATTTCGGCGACCGACCGTTTGTCTGGGAAGGTCATCACGGGTTAGATTCGCAGTCAGCGATAAACCTAAACTCGGGTCGAAATAGCGATGAGCTACTATCCCATCTATCTCAACATGCAGGGCCGGCCTTGCCTGGTGATCGGCGGCGGCGTCGTGGCCGAGCGCAAGATTGCCGGCTTGCTTGAAGTCGGTGCCAAACCCACTGTGGTCAGCCCGGCGATTACCGATACCATCGCCCGCTGGTCCAGGGAGCACAGCGTACAACTGATAGCCCGGCGCTACCAGACCGGCGACCTGAGCGACTATGAGATAGCCTTTGTCGCCACCGACGATGGCGCGGTAAACGCGCAGGTATTCAGCGACGGCCGGCGCCTCGGCGTGTGGGTCAATGCGGCGGACGATCCGGCGCACTGTGACTTTATCTTGCCGTCGGTGTTGCGCCGCGGCGATCTCACCGTGGCGGTGTCGAGCGGCGGCACCAGCCCGGCGCTGTCGCGCACCATCCGCGAGGAACTCGAACTCTATTTCACTGAAGAATACGAATTGCTGGTCAAACTGGCCGCCGGCGCGCGCGCCGAGTTGCAGGCGCGCGGTCTGAGCGTGCCCTTCGAAACCTGGCGGCGCGCCTTGAGCGGCGAGGTGCGCCAGCTCTTGATGCGCGGCGATGTCGCGCGCGCCAGGGCGCGCTTGCTGCGCGATCTGGGCGTGGAGCCATAATCCGAATCGACTTTTTTTTATGGAACCGCATTCGCGTGGGAGCCTGCGCGGCTTACGAGTCGTTTGCTTCGAGAGCCGGCGCGCCAGGGAGATGGCGGAACTCGTGCGGCGCTACGGCGGTGAGCCGATCGTGGCGCCGTCCATGCGCGAAGTGCCGCTCAGCGAGAACTGCGCCGCCCTCGATCTCCTGCCGCAGATCGAAGCGGGAAGGTTCGACATCCTGATTCTCATGACCGGGATCGGCACCAAGGCGCTTAACGAAATATTACTCGCACAATTTACCCGGAAGAGGGTTCTCGCTGCACTCAAACAACTCCAACTGGTCGCGCGCGGTCCCAAGCCGACCGGCGTGTTAAAAGAATTGGGGTTGCAAGCGGCGCTGACAGTGCCGGAGCCCAATACCTGGCGGGAAATTTTCTCGACGCTGGACGCAACGGTCGACTTGCGCGGCAAGCGGATCGCGATTCAGGAATACGGCATCGCCAATCCCGAGCTGATCGCTGCCCTGGACCAGCGCGGCGCGCTGGTCACTCGCATCCCGATCTACCGTTGGGCTTTGCCCGAAGATCTGGCGCCGTTGCGCGGTGCCATTGACAAAATTATCGCCGGCGCCGCCGACGTTGCGCTCTTTACCAACGGCGCGCAGGTGGATCATCTGTTGCAGGTTGCCGGGCTCGACAATAGGGCAGACGCCATACGTCAAGGATTCAAAAAGATCGTGATCGGATCGGTCGGCCCGGTATGCACCCAGGTGCTGCGCCAATTCGGGTTTGAGCCCGACATCGAGCCGGTCCATCCCAAGATGGGCGCGTTGATCGCCGAGGTCGCGGCGCGGGCGCCAGATATGCTGGCGGAAAGACACTAGACCTAGCGCTTGGTCATTCCGGCCAAATACGTCAGCAAATGGCAAGCCGCCCCATCTCGCTTGCCCGCGGCGCTGATGCTAAGACATTTGCAGAAATGAAAAAGGTCATACTCGTTACCGGCGGAAGCCGGGGCATCGGCGCGGCGACGGCACGGCTGGCCGCCCAGCGCGGCTACGCTGTGTGCGTCAATTATCTGCGCGACCGGGAGGCGGCGAACCGCGTCGTCGATGAAATCTTGCGTGGCGGCGGCTCGGCCATCGCAGTCGCTGCTGACGTGAGCGCGGAGGCCGACGTCATTCGTTTGTTCAAAACCGTCGACGCGTCGCTCGGTCCGGTCACGGCATTGGCGAACAATGCAGCCATCAATGCCCGGCAGATGCGCGTCGAAACAATGGACGCGGAAAGGCTGGCGCGCGTCTTTGCCGTCAATGTCACCGGCAGTTTTCTCTGCGCCCGTGAAGCGGTGCGGCGAATGTCGACCCGGTATGGCGGCAGCGGCGGCGCCATCGTCAATATTTCTTCGGTCGCTTCCCGTCTCGGTTCCCCGGAAGAGTATGTCGACTACGCGGCTTCGAAGGCGGCCATCGACACTCTCACCATCGGCTTGGCGAAAGAAGTGGCAACGGAGGGCATTCGCGTCAACGCGGTGCGCCCCGGGGTGGTGTACACCGAGATTCATGCCGCAGGCGGCGAGCCCAATCGTGTCGACCGGGTAAAGTCCTTGGTGCCGATGCAGCGCGGCGGCCAACCCGAGGAAATCGCGCGGGCGGTTATGTGGCTTCTGTCGGACGAGGCGTCTTATTGCACCGGTTCGATATTGGATGTGTCTGGCGGTCGGTAGAAAGATTCTTTTTCACCACGAAGTGCACGAAGGACACGAAGGTTTCGGATTTTTCTTATTTCGGCCTTCGTGCTTTTCGTGTCCTTCGTGGTGAATAGCGTCTTCGCTTCTTGAGCGGGTGTGATCACTTGAATCTCCGCCCGTGGTTTGCTCCGTCGAGAGTTCGGCGCTATTAGTCAGAGACTTGCTCGAAAGACTCAACTCAACGTGGAATCGCGCATCAATTATCTGCTTCTCGCCACGGCACTGCTCGGCACATTTTTTTCCGGCACGGCGACGCGGATTGTTTCCATCTCTATGCCGACGGTGGCGCAGAGCTTGGGGACCGACCTGCTCGGGGTGTCGTGGGCGTTGCTGTCCTACCAGCTGTCCAACATCGGTCTGTCGGTGGTGTTCGGCCGCATTTCGGATATCTGGGGACGGGAGAGGATGTTTGCCCTGGGTTTTCTGGTTTTTGCCGTCAGTTCCTTGCTCTGCGGCTTTTCCCAAACTGTGTTGCAGTTGATCGCCGCGCGCTTTATTCAAGGCATCGGCGGGGCGATGTTGCAGTCGTCGAGCCGGGCGCTGGCGGCCGAGTCGGTGAGCGAAGACCTCGCCGGCAGGGCGCAGGGCTTCATGACCACGGCGCACCATGTCGGATTTATCCTCGGTCCCGGCATCGGCGGCGTGATGATCGATTATTTCAGCTGGCGTTGGAGTTTTTTTTTGTTGGCCCCCGTCGGTTTTGGCGGCACGCTGTTGGCGCTGGCGAATATGAAACGCGGTCGCACTGCGATCGGCGAGCATCATGGCGGCAGCATCGATTATCTGGGCGCGGCGCTGCTGTTCGCGATCACCAGCACGCTGGTGTTCCTCTTCGACCGGCGCACCCAGGAGGCGGTCGGCGATTCGTTGCGCATCCTGTTGCTGGTCACATTCGCGCTGTCCCTGATCGGCTTTTTGGTGCACGAGTCGCGCGCCAAGAATCCCTTCGTCAATTTACAACTGTTCAAGATCCGGCGCTTTAGTTTCAGTGTGATCAGTTTGCTGATCGTCGCCATGTGCTACTCGTTGACCGGGTTTCTCTTGCCGTTTTACTTGCAGGACATTCTCCATCTGTCGCCAACCCGGATCGGTATCTTGTTCATGGCCCCGTCGGTGCTGACGGTGGCGCTGGCGCCGTTGAGCGGTTACTTGGCCGACCGTCTTGGACCGCGCATTCCCGCCACCGCCGGAGTTTTGTTCATGGTTGTTTCCCTGGGCATCGGCGGGCTGCTGCGGGTCGACTCGCACTGGCTGATGCCGACGCTATTGGTGGTCGTCGGCGCCGTCACCAACGGCATATTCAATCCCGCCAACTCGACGGCGATGATCGCCATGATGCCGAGGGAGCATCGCGGCTTCGCGTCGGCGATCAACCATGTGACCTTCGGGTTCGGCAATGTCTTCGGCGTGGCGCTGGGCGGTTTGTCGATGTCCCTCGCCTTCGAGCATTACACCGGTGTCCAGGCCATGGCTTTGACAACCGAGAATGCGGCGGGTTTCGTCGCCGCGCTCAACTTGACTTTCGTGGCGGCGATTGTCTTGACGCTGATGGCGATCGTCACCTCAGCGCTGCGCGGCGACGAGAAGCCGGGCTAACGCGGGCTATTCCAAATTCCATATTTCAGACTCCAAATAGTCGATTGAGCGGACCGACGGGTTTGGGTTGTAATCGATCTACGATCTGGAAATAATCCGGCTAGTTTGCGCGGACCAAAGGAGGCGGCTCATGAATGAGAAGATCGTTTATCTCAACGGCGCTTTTGTCCCCGAGAGCGAAGCTCAAGTTTCGGTGCTCGATTCCGGTTTCAATGCCGGCGACGGGGTTTACGACGTCACCCGCACTTTCGCCCACCAGCCCTTTCGCCTGCGCGCCCACACGGCGCGGCTGTTCCGATCGCTGCGCTACACGCGCATCGACTGTGGTTTGTCGTTGGAACAAATGGAGCGGGCGACGATCGAGGTGCTCGAACGCAACAAGCCGAGTTTAGCCAAGGACGAAGAAGTGGCGATCTGGCAGGTGGTGAGCCGTGGCGTGCGCTCGTCGCGCGGCAATCATGCGCTGGGGAAAGCGACGGTGGCGATCTACTGCATTTCCATCGGCTTCGAAGAATTCGCGCGGGATTATCTCGACGGGGTGAAGCTGGTCATTCCGTCGACCCGGCGGATTCCGCCGCAGTGTTTGGAGCCCAAGGCCAAGATCAACAACAAAATGAATCACAACATGGCGATCTTCGAGGCGCGCCAGGTCGATCCCCATGCGATCCCGCTGATGCTCGATCTCGACGGCAACATCAGCGAATCCAACGCGCACAACTTTTTTCTCGTTCTCGACGGGAAGCTGTGCACGCCGTCAGATAAGAACGTGCTCGACGGCATCACCAAGCAAGTCTTGCACGAGCTGGCGGCGAATCTGGAGATCGAAGTCGTCGAAGGCAATTTCACGCCCTACGATGCTTACAATGCCGAGGAGGCATTTCTCGCTAGCACCAGCCCGACCATCCTGCCGGTGCAGAGCATCAACGGGGTCAGACCGATCAAGGAGATCCCGGGGCCTGTCACCAAGCGGCTGATTCAAGGCTGGAACAAGCTGGTGGGGTTGGACATCGTCGAGCAGGCGCTGGGGCACTTGGAATCGGCTGAGCGTGATCGTTTGCTGCAAGAGTGGCGCAGCAAAATCGCGTGCTGACATCGAGACAGTCAAGGCCAGGTCGCGCTGTTGATCATCGTGTTGCTACTCTGCGGTTACTCGGGAGCGCGGATTTCGATCATCACCGCTTCGGCGTCGGCGCCCCAGCGTATTGGCAGAAAGACACTCCCCAAGCCGCGCGATACAACGAGCTGAGACTTGCCGAAGCAATAGACTCCTTCGTCCAAACAGTAGCGGCTTTGACGGATGATCGCTGGTCCGTTGGGCAAGCGGATTTGTCCGCCGTGGGTATGGCCGGAGAGCGTCAGCGGTATGCCAAGTTTCTCGGCCTCGTAGAACTGGTCGGGGTTATGCGCCATCAGAAGATGCGGCGGCCCATGTTTCGCCGTTAGGCGATCCCAATCGGGCCGGCCCATGATCCGGTCGTCGATGCCGCCCAAAATGAAACTGCCAGCACCATGGGAGACAACCGTGCTGTCGTTTTTCAATGTGCGGACGCCGATGGACGCCAGATCATTGCACAGCTCCTCGGGGTCGCCGCCGAAGTAGTCGTGGTTGCCCATGCAATACCACGCGCCTAAGGGCGCCCGTGTCAGCGTCACTAGGCGGTCGAGAATGCGCCCGGCCTCGCTGACATGACCGGTGACGAGATCGCCGCCAATGACAACGAGATCCGGCTCGAGTTCCATCAACTGGCAGAGTATCTCCCACAGCGTTTCAGGCTGCAAAAAAATTCCCGCGTGAATATCTGTGATTAGCAGCACGCGCAACGGCGCCATACCGGCAGGCCAACTGACGGGAGAAAGCTTCGTTTCGGCGAGTTCGAAGCGCCGCGCTAGCTGCCAGCTATACGGATTCCACACCTTGCCGAGAAGCGGATAGATGAAGCGTGAAATGGTTATATCGGCATAACGCTCGCACAGTTTGATCAAACCCCGATTGGGATTCATCAGACGGCGTTCCTTACCGGTCATCGCGCGCGGCGGCGCCAGTTGTCGTCGTTTGAGAATGGCAGTCGGTCTCCGGTTGTCAAAGTCGCGGCGCTGGCAAGGCGGGTCGCGGCACAATTCAATGTGCCGGATTTCCGCGGCGGAGACAATGCCGGCAGGAAGTCGCGCTCCGCTGGCTCATGATTCACGGATGATCTTGCGGGCCCGCTCGGTAAGGGGAATTTGCCGCCCGGCGAAAAAAACTAGCAGCGAACGCAGCGAAGCCGCGTCGCCGAGGTTGACGCTAAAGGCGAAGAGCCCATCGCGCCAGCAGAAAATGATATTCTGGGCGGCGAATATCTGCCGCGCATCGATGTGTTCGATGTAGCGATAGGCGTGACGGCGAGTGGACTTTGCAGAACGGGCGCCTTGGATGGCACTGTTTCCAGGCATGGCGATCAGTTTGGCGGTGTTTGCCGTCAATATTTTCGGCGATTCGCTGCGCGACGCGCTCGATCCGAAGTTGCGATTGCCCTAAGGATTAGCGCAGGTTGGAGTTTCCCGCCCTTCCAAAGTTCGATCGGGGTCAATCTGCCGCCGTTGCCGCAGTAACGCCGTTGCCGATTGTCGACCTCGAAGTCGGTGCATTCTTCGCTCTGTTTTAACTTGAGCGGTTTAGCGAGCTTCCTCCGAATAGCTGTCGGCGTTGATAGGGTGATCTTTAGAGCGGTCAGTACCATTCAAGAGGCCGATTTCCGTGGGTGCGTTCTCTTGACCCTCGCCGCCTGGGGTCATACAACTGCCGATTATCGGCAAGATTCTTTCACTGGGAGGCGATCCGATCATGGAGAGTACTGCGGCGACAAAGCTCCAACGCGCCGGCAACGAGTTGGGCGCGAAGACGACCTATCAACTATTTCTCGAGCGCGAAGGCGTCCCGGCGTTGGGCGGTTTCCACATCGAGGACATCAATCATATCGAGCTGGCTCCCTGGCCGCGGGTCGGCGGGCGGGGCGTTTATCTCAATCTCGAAGGCTCGGAAGGGGTCAATAACTGCTATGTCTGTGAGATCGCCCCGGGCAAAGCGCTCGAACCGCAAAAGCATATGTTCGAAGCGCTGATCTACGTCGTCAGCGGCCATGGCGCGACGACGATTTGGCAATCGGACGGCAAAAAGCAAACCTTCGAATGGGGCGAGGGATCGCTATTCTCGCCGCCGCTCAATGCCTGGTATCAGCACTTCAACGGCCAGGGCGACAAGCCGGTGCGGCTGTTGGCGATGACCAACGCGCCGACGGTGCTCAACCTCTATCACAATATCGATTTCGTCTTTAACTGCGATTATCGCTTCGCCGACCGCTATGCCGGTGAAGACGCTTTCTTCAACGGCATAGCGAAAATCCCCGGCGAAGGGTTTCATGACACCAACTTCATTCGCGACGTGCGCAGTTACGAGCTGCCCGAGCGCCGCGACCGCGGCGCCGGCGGCAAGATGCTGATGATCGAGATGTCGAACAACGTCATGTCGGCGCATATCTCGCAATTTCCCGTGGGCACTTATAAAAAAGCGCATCGCCATGGCGCCGGGGCCCATGTGATTATTCTCAAGGGCGAGGGCTTCTCGGTGATGTGGAAGGAAGGCGACGACATCAAACGCTACAACTGGCGCGCCGGCAGTTTGATGGTGCCGCCGGAGCGCTGGTTTCACCAGCACTTCAACGCCGGCGGCGAGCCGGCGCGCTACCTGGCGCTCAAGCCGTTCAGCAGCCGCAAGTTTCCCGGGCTGCGCAAGCAGTGGGGCACTTCGGAGAGCGTCAAACTCGGCGGCGACCAGATCGAGTACGAGGATGAAGATCCACGCATTCGCGCCATGTTCGAGGAAGAGCTCGGCAAACGCGGCGTTACCAGCCAGATGGGACCGATTTATAGGGCGGCAAGCTGAGTCGAGGATTAGCGCTGCCGACCAGGAACTCAGAGCGGCGGAGCCGCATCCCAATCTCGGAATAACTCCCGCAAAGGCGCCAGGGCCGCAAAGTTTGGAGGATTGGGGTGAAATATGTGGAAATAATTTTAGTCTTTTTCTGCCGAACTTTGCGCCTTTAGGGAGTCGCTTCCGGATCAGAGCGCCTTCAACTTGCAGAAGTAGAAGAGTGCCAGCGCAGCCGGAGGCGAGCCGAATAGATTTCTCGCTTCGCTCGAAATGACAGAACCACTCCGGCCGTCATCTCGAACGAAGCGACATATCCGTTGTAAGGACAACCGCCAAACTCTGCCCACTAAACTTAAGCTCGTCTGCTCGGCAGTTCCGCACCTCGCCGCTAGCGGCTCTGCAAGACCTGGCCGCCCATATTGGTGATCTTGTCGAGGTGGATCTGGACGATGATCCCCTTGCGTTCAGGGTCTTTGTCGAGCTCTTCTTTGACCGTGCGCGCCATGCCCTGCTCCCAGACTGGCCCCGATTCATGCAGCTCCGCCTTACCGTGAAAACGCCAGGCCACTTTGGTTTTGGCATCGCGGAACAGCACGATGACTTTAGGGTTCTCCCTGAGATTTTTCAGATGCACCCGCTTGGTGCGCTCCAAATAGGCGAGGGACTGTTTGTCGAAGACCATCATGCTGCCCTTGAAGCCGATGTCCGGTTCGCCGTCGCCGGACACCGTGGCGAGGATGCAAGGACAGCCGTTGGCCAAGGCCGGGTCGATCAACTCTTTCATTTGGTCGAGAATCTCAATCATAGGCACCTCCTGGAGGGCACTACTTATAAAACTATTGGCCAATCGTCAAACTGGTCTTAACGCGAGCCGGGAATTTCACCACGAAGGACACGAAGATCACGAAGTTCGGAATCTGTTACCGAACTTCTTCGAGTCCTTGGTGATTCCTTAGAAAATACCTGTGCAGGTATGATCAGGGGGACAATTTGGCACGAGGTTCTCGTCATACCGGCGAAAGCCGGCTATCCATCCCCTTCCGCTCCTGGATGCCGGCCCCGGATCAGGTCCGGGGCCGGCTCTGCGCCGGTATGACGAATCAAAGAAAAAACCATGGGGCGATGGGATGTTTGCGATTTCATACTCTGTAGACGAACGTAAGCCCGTGAACGCTTCGTGGTTAATAGTGATCGGTGGGCGCTGGTGCATCAATTCGCATTCTGACGTGACACCAGCTCAGTCCGCCACGACCAGCTTGCCGTCTTTGTGCTCGACGGTTTTGCCGGTCATCTCCATGCCGGCTTGAGCGGCGAGGACGAAGCCATTGCCGAGGCTTTCGGGCGCAGGGAGGCGCTGGCGCGCTTCTTCCGGCGCGTCTTCGGTGGCGATCGCTTGCTTGGGGCTGAAGGCGACGACGCAGACATTCCATTCGCGCTCTTCTTCGGCGATGAATTTGGTAAAGGTGCGGATGGCGTCCTTGCTGACGACGTACGGGGATGCGCCGTGATTTTCCGGCCGACCGCCGCCCCAGAGATTCACGATATTACCCGAGCGCCGCTCTTCCATGAACGGCAGGACGTATTTACTGCAGAGAAATGTGCCGCCCAGATTGGTTTGAATCACTGCATTCCAGAAATCGTAACTTAGGTTGCGCACCCGCGGCCAGCGCGGGATGCCCCAATTGAAATGCGGCACGATGCCGGCGTCGTTGATCAACGCGTCGATCTGCCCGAAACGGTCGGCGACTTTGTAAACCAGCTGGCGCACGTCTTTCTCGTCGCGTACGTCGGTGGGCACGGCGAGCGCCTCGGCGCCCAACAGCTCAATCTCAGCAAACGTTTTGTGTAGCCGCTCGGCGTCGGCGTCGGCGAGCACGATCTTAGCGCCGGCCTTGGCCAGTGTGTGGGCGGCGTGCCTGCCGATGCCTTTGGCGCCGCCGGTGACGATGACAACTCTTCCTTGCATGGTGAATTCTCCTTCTGAATGATCATGATTTCCCGGGTCGGACGTGAACCCAACGCCGGAAATATATCCCGCAAAGGCGCCAAGGCGCAAAGGGTAACAAGCACAAATCCGGGCGCACTGGCGGGTAGCGCGCGGTTGTGGTACTAGGCCGCCATGAAGATAAGAATTTTCGCCATCTGTTTGCTATTGTTTAGCTCCGTGTTTGACGCATCGGCGCAGGATCGAATCCGCGTCGGTCTAGGCTCGATCAGCCTGCAGTCGGGATTAGTGCATATCGGCAGGGACCGCGGCTTGTTCGCCAAGTATGGACTCTCGACTGAGGCGATCTATATCCCGGGCGGCTCGACCAACGTTCAGGTGCTGGTCTCCGGGAATCTCGATCTGTCGCAATTGAGCGGCGCGCCCGGCGTGGCGGCCAATCTCGAAGGCGCGGATATCGTTTACTTCGCCGGCCTGCTTGACAAGTTGAATTATCAGTTGATC
>Ga0075342_1000183_pt1 | contig 11062 bp, 12 predicted proteins | sample RushOxbow_ThreeS_3_FD_120085 | JGI IMG/M metagenome (GOLD analysis project Ga0075342, IMG submission 120085) | Natural and restored wetland microbial communities from the San Francisco Bay, California, USA, that impact long-term carbon... | ecosystem: Environmental > Terrestrial > Soil >...
CAAGCCATGCTTGCGAAAATGGCCATCTTCATGAGTGAGCCAAAGCGTGCCGATGCCGGCGGATAGCGCGCTGTACGCCGTGCGCACCGCCATGGGGCGAGTCTGTGCCAAGGCTCTTGCCGCGTCGCCGATGAAGCATAGCGTGAAGAACAGTAAGGCTATTGCGCTGTTTCTCCCATTTCTCTCCCGCCCATGTGGCGAACCTTTCATTTTCACGTATTTCATTGTGGCTGTTTGTCGATTGGAAAAGAACCGCGCGCGGAATCGCGCTGACTGTAGCAAAATTCCGCTGCTTCGCAAACTTAGCGACTCGTGCAACGCGTCAAGCTGGTTGAATCTGCTAAACATTTGTGGTTATAAAGGGACCGTTATTTGTCTGTCAACGTAACTACGGAAACTTACGATGTTATTTGATTTCGCTAACGTCCTAGTGTTTACCGCGCTGGGTCTTGGATTCGTCGGCGTCAATCTGTTGATCGGCAAGTTATTGCGGCCGGCCAATCCCCAGACACGCAAGCTGTCGACCTATGAGTGCGGCGAGCCGTCCACCGGCAGCGCTTGGGTCAACTTCAATATCCGTTTTTATCTGGTAGCATTGATATTCATCATCTTTGAAGTTGAGATCGCCTTTGTTTTTCCTGTGGCGGCGGTGTTTCGCCGTTGGGTCGAAGGCGGCGTCGGGCTGTTTGCGCTGGTCGAAGTGCTCTTGTTCGTCGGCATTCTGTTTCTTGGATTGATTTACGCGTGGGTCAAGGGCGACCTGGACTGGGTGAAGAAGGTCAAGGCTTAATCGGCTTGGCTAACGGAGTCTTTCAATGAAACCGCTGATCAATTCGTTGCCGGAAACGGTTTTTACCACCAATGTTGACCATCTGCTCAATTGGGGCCGGGCGTCATCGCAGTGGTATATGCTGTTCGGTTTGGCCTGCTGCGCCATCGAGCTCATGCAGACGGGTGGACCTCGCGCCGACCTCGACCGATTTGGCGCCGTGCCGCGGGCGACGCCAAGGCAATCGGATCTCATGATCGTCGCCGGCACGCTGACCTACAAGATGGCCAAGCGCACCAAGCTGCTCTATGACCAGATGCCCGATCCCAAGTACGTCATTTCCATGGGCAGCTGCTCGAACTGCGGCGGGCTGTTCCAGCTGGCCTATTCGGTATGCAAGGGTGTCGACAAGATCGTTCCGGTGGATGTCTACGTGCCCGGCTGTCCGCCGCGGCCGGAAGCTCTGACCGAGGGGCTGTTGCGGATTCAGGACAAGATGATGCGCGAGCGCTGGTTGGTGAAGGCGCCTGAGGCCGAGGGCGATGGAGCGGGAGCGTAAGACGCGCCAATGGACGCCAAAGAAACCTACGCTTCGCTCGAAAAGCTCTTTCCCGGCAAAGTCCGCGACTTCAAGGGCGATGCGATCGAGCCTTACCTGAACGTCGAAAAAGAGCATATCGTTGAAATCTGCCGTTTCCTGAGAACCGCGCAGAGTTTCAGATACGAAGTGCTGTCGGATTTAACGGCGCTCGACTGGCCCAAGGAAGAGAAAATTCAAGTCGTCTACCATCTGTTTTCCTACGCCCATAACCATCAAATCGTGCTCAAGGTCGATTTGCCGCGCGACAATCCCAAAATCGCGACGGTCGAAGAGCAGTGGAAGGTGGCCAATTGGTTCGAGCGCGAGGTATATGATCTTTTCGGCGTGATCTTCGAAGGCCACAGCGACCTGCGCCGGATCATGTTGCCGGAAGATTGGGTTGGCTACCCGCTGCGCAAAGACTATGTCGAGCAGGAAGAATATGACGGCATCAGCACCCAGCGCGCGCCCTTGGTCGAAAAATTGTTGCGCTAGAGTCTATTAATGAGCGATAACGCCGCAGATACCGGCTTTTACGCCGAAGAGATGACCATCAATGTTGGGCCGCAGCATCCCAGCACCCATGGGGTTTTGCGCTTCGTGGTCAAGACCGACGGCGAGATGATCAATGAAGCGATCCCCGATGTCGGCTATTTGCACCGTTCCATCGAGAAGATCGGCGAAAAGGTTACGTATCACGGTTACGTGCCCTATACCGACCGCGCCGATTATCTGGCGGCGATGTTTGCCAATCAGGCCTTCTGCATGGCGGCTGAGAAGCTCGGCAATACCGAGGTGGCGCGCCGCGGCGAGTTCTGCCGGGCCATCGCTTGCGAGCTCAATCGTATCGCCAGCCATCTGATTTCCGTCGGCACTTTCGGCCAGGACATCGGCGCCATGACGCCCTTCGTCCATGCCCTGCGTGAGCGCGAATCCATCAACAATTTGATGGAAGAGATTTGCGGCGCCCGGTTGACCTACAATTATATTCGCATCGGCGGTGTCGGCTACGATATCGTGCCGTCGACTATGACCAAGATCGCCGAGTTCCTCGATCACTTTGAGCCGATCGTCGAGGAGTTCAACCGCTTGCTCTCCGGCAACAAGATTTTCATCGAGCGCTTGGCCGGCGTTGCGGTGGTGAGTAAAGAGGATGCACTGTCCTATAATTTGGTCGGGCCGAACCTGCGCGGCTCGGGCATCAAGTGGGATATTCGCCGCGATATTCCTTATTCCGTCTATCCGGAATTGGATTTCGAGGTTCCTGTCGGCACTGCCGAGGTCGGCAGTCTGGGCGATAGTTTCGATCGCTTCTGGGTGCGCATCCGCGAGATGCAGGAGAGCGTCAAGATCCTGCGCCAGTGCATGAAAATGATCCCCAGGGGGCCGGCGATTTCGAAAGTCCCGAAAAAGTTTCGCCCGCCGGCGGGCGAATATTACGCCCGGGTCGAAGCGCCGCGCGGCGACATGGGTTTTTATGTGGTCAGCGACGGCAGCGAATATCCCTATCGCGTGCGTATTCGCACCGGCTCTTACACGGCGATGAGCATCATCGACAAACTCAGCAAGGGGATTATGGTGGCGGATCTTATAGCCCTGATCGGCAGCCTCGATGTCGACGCGCCGGAGATCGACCGTTAATTTTTTGAGTTGAACATGCAAGCATTGCTCGATCAAATGATGCAAGAGGGCGCTTTCGCCGGTGTCCCGAAAGAAGTCGTATACGCCATCGCCATGGTGCTGGCGGCATTGGTGGTGTTGTCGGTGTTTGTTGCGCCGCTGGCCGGCGTGACCAGTTGGCTCGAACGGCGCGTCTGGGCGCGCATGCAGTCGCGCGTCGGCCCCAACCGGGTCGGCCCCCAGGGCATTCTCCAATGGCTCGCCGACGGCATCAAGAACATCATGAAGGAAGACATCATTCCGGCCGCCGCGGATCAAAAGCTTTTTCCGCTGGCGCCCTATGTGGTCTTCATGGGGTTTCTCTGCGCCTTCGTGGTGATTCCGTTCGGCGAAAATTTGATCGTCGCCGATCTCAACATCGGTATCCTTTATCTTCTCGCGGTGACCTCGCTGGTGGTGGTCGGCATTCTCATGGCCGGCTGGGCGTCGAACAACAAATGGTCGCTGCTCGGCGGCATGCGCTCGGCGGCGCAGATCGTCAGCTATGAAATACCCGCAGGCCTCTCGGTTCTGACGATCGTGTTTCTCGCCGGCACGTTGAGCATGCAAGGCATTATTAAAGCCCAAGGCTGGGGGCCCTGGGATTGGTTCATTTTCCACAATCCATTTACCTTCTGCGCGTTTTTTCTATTTTTCACCGCCGCGCTGGCGGAAGGAAACCGCACGCCCTTCGATATTCCCGAGGCGGAGTCCGAGTTGGTCGCCGGTTACGTGACCGAATATAGCGGCATGCGCTTTCTGTTTTTCTTCTTCGCCGAGTGGGGCAACCTCTACGTTATCGGCGCGGTGGCGACCACGCTGTTCATGGGCGGCTGGCAAGTGCCGCCGATCTTCGACAATTATCCGGCGCTGAAGGGTATCGCGCAGTTCGTGACGTTCTTCTTAAAGGCCTACTTCTGGGTGTTTGTCGCCATGTGGATACGCGCGACCTTGCCGCGTGTGCGTGTCGACCAGCTGATGGCGCTGTGCTGGAAATACATGGTACCGCTGTCGTTTATCTGTTTGCTGGGCACCATCGGATTCATGTTTATGGATGACCAGGCGCGGCGGATTTTCAGCGCGATAACTCTGGGTTTCGCCATCGCGACGATCATCAATTTTTTCCGCCGGGTGGGCTTCCAGTTTCGCGCTGCCAAGCCTGAGGCTTATTGGAAACCGCAAATTTAGCCGTTGAGGAAATATGGGCGTTGTCTCCAACTTCGTAAAGGATATTCACGCGGCGATCGCATCGACCTTCGAGGGGATGTCGATTACTTTCTCCCATTTGATGCGCCGGCCGATGACCATCCAGTATCCGGATAAGATCCCGGTGCCGATTCAGGAGACTTTGCCGCTGCGCTACCGCGGCATCCTCGAAGTCGATCTCGATATTTGCACCGGTTGCCTGGCTTGCGAGCGTGTCTGTCCGATCACCTGCATTACCATCGGCATCGACATGAACAAGGAGACCAAGCAGCGCCAATTCGCTCACTTCGACATCGATGTTTGCAAGTGCATGTATTGCGGCCTGTGCTCGGAGGTCTGTCCGACCGGCGCGATCCGCCACTCCCAGGAGTTCGAAGGGGCGAGCTATAACCCGGCGGGCTTGGTCCGCCACTTCGCGCCCCAGCCGTCGAATCTTTACAAACCGAAAAAGGGCGGCGAAACCGAGCCAAAATTGGTTGCCAAGGTCGACATCGGTCAAAAATATTTGGACGAGTTTGCCACGCCGGATGGAGGAGGGGCCGCCGAGGAGGAAGCATAGGCGTCTGGAGTGGGGCGGATGTTCATTTCCTTGCATGCCCCTTGATCCGTTACGGATCTTCCGATAAGTCAGCGAAAACGTCGGTAACTTTCCGCGCTCCCAAAAACCGAGAAGGGTATGAGTGTATCAACGGCGGTATTTTATTTAATTGCGCTGCTGACGATCGTGTCAGCCGGCATGGTGGCGTTCTCGCGCAATATTATCTACTCGGCGTTCTCCCTGCTGGGGACTTTCATGGGAGTTGCCGGGCTATATATCTTTCTCGGCGCGGACTTCGTCGCCGCGGTGCAGTTGCTGATCTATGTCGGCGGCATTCTAGTTCTGATCTTGTTTGCGGTCATGCTCACTCACCGAATCACCGACGTGGCGATCACCAATCGCGCCGCCGGGCGCATCCCGGCGCTGATCGTCATCGGCGGGCTGGTCTATATGCTGATCCAAACGGTCAAGTCCACGCCTTGGGTGAAGGCCAAGGACGTGACCTATGTCGCGACGACGGCAAAGATCGGCGACGCTTTTCTCTATGACTACTTGCTGCCTTTTGAGCTTGCCTCTCTGGTCCTGTTGGCGGCGATGATCGGCGCCGTGGTGATATCCCGCAAGGAGATCAAAGAGTAGCCATGTCGCCCAATGATCTCTCCTCGTATCTGACCATCGGCGCGATCCTTTTCGCTCTCGGTTTGTTTACGGTGTTAACGCGGCGCAACGCCATCAGCGTGCTGATGGGCGTGGAGCTGATTCTCAACAGCGCGAACATCAATTATGTCGCCTTTTCTCATTTCGGCAGCGGCAATAGCGCCGGGCAGATTTATGCGATCTTTGTCATCATGTTGGCGGCCGCCGAGGCGGCGGTGGGGTTGGCGATCGTCTTGGCGATCTTCAAACTGTTCCACACCATCGACGTCGAAGCCGCGGAAACCATGAAGGATTAGTTCAAGGGTTCAAGGTTCAAATGTTCAAGGTCAGAACGTTCTGATGGAAAATCCTATACAAACCGATTTCATACGCTGGATCGTGTTCCTGCCTTTGCTCGGCGCCGTCGTCAACGGCTTGCTCGGCGCCAAGATTCAAAAAACTCTGGGCAAGGGCGCCATCGGCGTGATCGCTTGCACCCCGGTCATCGTCGCGTTCATTCTGTCCGTCAACGCGTTTCTCACTCTCAAGGGTTTGGAACCGGAGAAGCGCTTTATCATCGATAACCTTTATCGCTGGATCGATCTGGGCTCGCTCAAGGTCGACATGGCGTTTCTCGTTGACCCGTTATCCGCGGTGATGATCCTGGTCGTCACCGGCATCGGCGGCCTGATCCACATCTACGCCACCGGTTACATGCACGACGATAAAGCGTTCTGGCGCTTCTTCGCGTATCTCAATTTGTTTACCGCAGCGATGTTGACTTTGGTGTTGGGCGACAGCCTGCTCCTGCTCTTCGTCGGTTGGGAAGGCGTCGGTTTGTGCTCCTACGCGCTGATCGGTTTCTGGTATCAGGACCACGCGAACGCGCGTGCCGGGAATAAAGCCTTTATCGTTAACCGGGTCGGCGATTTCGGTTTCGTCCTCGGCATGTTTTTACTCTTCTGGTCCCTCGACGCCCAAGGCCATGGCTCGCTGACGTTTCGCGAAATGGTCAAGTGGGCGCCGTCGATCGCCGATATGAATCTGTGGGGTTATTCGGTGGTCACCCTGGCGACGCTTTTTCTGTTCGTCGGCGCCACCGGCAAATCGGCGCAAATTCCGCTGTTCGTCTGGCTCCCCGACGCCATGGCCGGACCGACGCCGGTAAGCGCGCTGATCCACGCCGCGACCATGGTCACCGCCGGCGTCTACATGACCGCGCGCATGAATGTGTTTTTCTCCATGGCGCCGGCCGTCATGCATCTGATCGCCTTCGTCGGCGTGGCAACGGCATTGGTTGCGGCGACCATCGCTTTGACTCAATACGACATCAAGAAAGTTCTCGCCTATTCGACGGTCAGCCAATTGGGCTATATGTTCATCGGTGTCGGTGTCGGCGGCTATGCGGCGGCGGTGTTTCATTTAATGACCCATGCCTTTTTCAAAGCCTGTTTGTTCCTGGGCTCCGGCAGTGTGATTCACGCCATGCATCATGAGCAGGACATGCGCAAAATGGGCGGCTTGAAGCAGTGGATGCCGATTACCTTCGCGACTTTCTTCATCTCTGTGCTCGCCATTGCCGGCTTCCCGCCGTTTGCCGGTTTTTTCTCCAAGGACGAAATTCTTTGGCTGGCGTTCACCAGCGAGCATGGCAACAAGTTCGTCTGGTTCCTGGCCCTCTGCGGCGCGGGCATGACCGCGTTCTATATGTTCCGCCAGTTATTCATGACCTTTTACGGCAAGTGCCGCGCCGATCACCACACGCAGGAACACTTGCATGAATCGCCATCGGTGATGACGATGCCGTTGGTGGTTTTGGCGGTCGGCGCGGTGTTCGCCGGTCTGATCGGCTTGCCCGGCGTGTTGGGCGGCAGCCAGTTCGCCCACTGGCTGGAGCCGGTGATTCACGCCCATGAAGCAAGCCATGCCTCGCATGCCCTCGAGTGGGGCTTGATGGCGGTTTCGGTTTCGGTGGCTGCCTTCGGTGTCTTTGTCGCTTTTCTCATGTATCGCCGCGAGTCCTTGTCGCCTGACACCTTCGCCAATCTCGCCGGCGGTCTGCCCTATCGCTTATTCGATCGCAAATGGTATTTCGACGAGATCTATCAGGCGGTCTTCGTCAATGGCACGCTATTGCTGGCGCGCTTCTGGTCGGCCTTCGATGCTTACATCGTCGACGGCATCGTCAATGGAGTCGCTGCGGTGACCCGCTTCTTCTCTTGGCTGAACGGGTTATTCGATAACTATATCATCGACGGCCTGGTCAATGCGGCAGCCAACGTGACCTATTGGGCGGGCAACCGCTTGCGCCGCCTGCAGACCGGCAATATCAACGGCTATCTCTACGGCATCATCATCGCAATGGCGGTCGCGGTGTATGTAAAGATCCGATACTGGACCTGATTTTCACTGGAGCATAGGGAAGATGCAAAATATTCTCACCTACATGACGTTTATTCCGCTGGCAGGAGCGGCGGTGGTTTTGGCGTTGCCCAACAACGCCAAGCTGGTCCGCTGGTTTTCCGCCATCGTCACCGTGCCGCCCCTGTTGATGGCGATTTGGCTGTTCAATAATTTCGATCGCACCACGGCCAATTTTCAGTTCGTTGAAGATTATCATTGGATCCCCGCCTACAACATCAGCTACACCATGGGCATCGATGGTTTGAGCGTCTCTATGGTGCTGCTCACCGCGCTGCTCAGTTTCCTCTGTATCTTCGCATCGTTCGGCATCGAAAAAGCGGTCAAAGGTTACTTCTCGCTCTTCCTCATGCTCGACGCCGGCATGATGGGCGTTTTTTGCGCTTTGGATTTTTTCCTGTTCTACGTTTTTTGGGAAGTCATGCTCTTGCCGATGTATTTTCTCATCGGCATTTGGGGCGGCCCGCGGCGCGAGTATGCCGCCATCAAGTTTTTTCTCTATACCCTGTTCGGCAGCATCTTGATGCTCCTGGCGATCCTCGCGCTCTATTTCACCGTCGAGCCGCACACCTTCGACATGCGGATCATCATGTCGCAAGCGAGCAAGTACAGCACGGCGGTGTTGCCGATCTGGCCGTTCAGTGTTTGGGGCTGGGGCTTCCAGCATGTGATCTGGATGGCGCTGTTCATTGGCTTCGCGATCAAGATCCCGGCGTTTCCGTTTCACACTTGGTTGCCCGATGCCCACGTCGAGGCGCCGACGGCGATTTCGGTGATTCTTGCCGGGGTGCTTTTGAAAATGGGCACCTACGGCATACTGCGCACCAACTTTCCGATGCTGCCGGTGGCGACCGCCGACTTGGCCTACTGGTTTCTCGGCGCGCTCGGCGCGTGGAATATTATCTACGGCGCGCTTTGCGCCATGGCGCAGAAAGATCTCAAAAAATTGGTTGCCTATTCCAGCGTCAGCCACATGGGTTACGTCATGCTCGGCATGGCGAGCATGACCACCCAAGGCTTGAACGGCGCGGTGCTGCAGATGTTCAATCATGGCACCATCACCGGCATGTTGTTCCTCCTGGTCGGCGTGGTCTACGACCGGGCGCATCATCGCGAGATCGAAGGCTTCGGCGGTTTGGCGGCGATCATGCCGGTCTACACCGGTTTCACCGCGCTGGCATTCTTCGCCTCCATGGGGCTGCCGGGGCTTTCCGGCTTCATTTCCGAAATCTTGGTCCTCCTCGGCACCTGGCAAAAATATCCGGTATTGACGATTCTCGGCGCCAGCGGAGTCATTCTCACCGCAGGTTATTTGCTCTGGACGATCCAGCGGGTCTACCTCGGACCGCCCAATGAAAAGTATCTCAAGATGGAAGAAATCAACGGCCGGGAAATTTTCACGTTGGTGCCTTTGGGGGTGATCGTCGTTATTGTCGGGATCTACCCCAGCATCGTGCTCGACATGCTGCGCACCACCCTGGACTCGATCAATGCCCTCGTTATCCCGCACTTGCACGGCTAGACCATGGATCTGAAGAACGTCGCGAGCCTCACCTTTTTTTGTCCGGAGATCGTTCTCTCCGCGACGATCTTGCTCATCATTGCCCTCGATTTGATCGCCCAGAGCCGGCGCTGGCCGGCGGCTTTGGCGTTGATCGGCTGCCTGTGCTCGCTGATCGTTTCCTTCGATCTCTATAGCGCTCAACCGGGTTTGCTCTTTCACCGCATGATCGTGCTCGACAACTTCAGCATCTTTTTCAAAGTTTTTTCCCTGGCGGCGACGATTCTGTGCATTTTCATGTCCATGGGCAGCAAGGAGATCGACAGGGTCCACGAAGGCGAGTACTACGCGCTGCTTTTGACCTGCACGCTCGGGATGTTTTTTATGGCGTCGTCGAGCAATCTCTTGATGGCCTATCTGTCCTTGGAAATGGTCAGTCTCGGCTCCTATGTCCTGACCGGCTTTTTGCCCCATAGCCGGCGCTCCAGCGAAGCGGCGCTGAAATATTTGATCTATGGCGGCGTCGCATCCGGTACGATGATCTACGGCATGAGCTGGATCTTCGGCATGACCGGCAGTTTGGACTATTCAGCGATTCAACTCGCCCTGAGCCAAGAGGGAATCAACACAGCAGCGCTGTTCATCGCGTTTATGTTTATCCTGGCGGGCTTCGGTTACAAGATCGTTTTCTTCCCTTTCCACATGTGGTCGCCGGATGTCTATCAGGGCGCGCCCACCCCGTTTACGGCGTTTCTCTCGGTTGCCTCAAACGGCGCCGGTTTGGCGATCATGATCCGGTTCTTTTTTCCGGGCATGTCCAAGCTTATGGCCTCCGGTGACTGGGCATTTACGGCCGGCGCGGAATGGCCCCAGGTGTTGCTCGCCTTAAGCATGCTGACCATGACCATCGGCAATCTCTGCGCCCTCAATCAACGCAACGTCAAACGCATGCTCGCCTACTCCGGCATTGCCCACGCGGGCTATATGATGATGGGTCTGGCGATCCTCAATAATGAAGGCCTCGCGGCGATCCTGTTCTACGCCGTGGTTTACATGATCATGAACGTCGGCGCTTTCCTCGTGGTGGGCATGATTTCCAATGTCACCGGCGATGAAGACATCGAAGACTACCGAGGCCTTGCCTGGCGCGGCGCCACGGTGCCGGCGATTTGTCTGGCAATTTTTCTTTTCTCCCTGACCGGGTTGCCGCCGTTCGCCGGTTTCATCGGCAAGTTTTTCTTGTTTTCAGCGGTGGTGAAACAAGGCGGCGCCTTCGCCGTGCTGGCCGTCGTCGCTGCGCTCAACAGCGCCGTTTCGCTTTACTATTACGCCAAAGTCGTCAAGACCATGTTCCTCGACTCGCCCGCGCCAGAAGATAAGCAAGTCACTTTGGCGGCAAACAACTTTACGCTGCTGTTGCCGCTGACCTTTCTGACCGTCCTGTTCGGCCTGTATTTCGCACCCCTGGTGCAGTACACCAATCACTCGCTGCGCTTCTTCATCAAGTAGTTGTTAAGCCCAAATATTGTTGGTTGATAGGGCGTAGCATGCTGCGCCTTATTTTTCGCCTCCAGCGTTGCTGCGACGACAACGTCTATTTCGCCGCGAACAAATCATTTCATTCAACGACGAACCGCAAGCTCATGTCCGCGACGGTCGTGGTTTCGTTTGAGTCGGGCGGACGTTTTCAGCCTGAGAAAGATTTCTCGCTTCGCTCGAAATACCAGCAGAATTGTCGCCTTGTCATCTCGA
>Ga0075342_1000184_pt1 | contig 11034 bp, 8 predicted proteins | sample RushOxbow_ThreeS_3_FD_120085 | JGI IMG/M metagenome (GOLD analysis project Ga0075342, IMG submission 120085) | Natural and restored wetland microbial communities from the San Francisco Bay, California, USA, that impact long-term carbon... | ecosystem: Environmental > Terrestrial > Soil > Wetlands...
CAACGCGCTTGAGGTCCTGCAAGCGAAAAAAGGCGACTGCAACGAGCACACCGTGCTGTTCAACGCGCTGGCCCGCGCTGCCGGGATTCCGGCCAAGACGGTGGTCGGCGTCGTCTATCTGCGCGGCGCCTTTTACTATCACGCTTGGTCAGAAGTCTGGCTCGGCCGCTGGGTCGCCCTCGACTCGGTGCTGAACCAATTTCCCGCCGACGTCACCCATGTGAAGTTTCTCGAAGGCGATATCGACCGGCAGATCGATATTTTGCAACTCATCGGCAATCTGAAAATAGAAGTCCTATGACAAGGAGCGACATTTTGGATTTTCGATTTTGGATGACTGGCCCTCGCCTCGACCCGGCAATCCAAAAATCGGCCCCGCAGACGAAAATCTAAAATCCAAAATTCAATGATTCAAATCCATAATTTGACCAAGTGCTACGGCAAGCTCGCCGCGGTAGATAATTTAAACCTGCAAGTCGCGCGCGGCGAGATCTTCGGTTTCCTCGGCCCCAATGGCGCCGGCAAAACCACGACGATCCGCTGCATGATGGGCATCTTGAAAGCAACTGCGGGAAAAGTTCTGCTGGACGGCCACGACGTGGTCGGCGCCGCCCAGCAGGCCAAGGCGATCTCCGGCTTTATTCCCGACCGGCCGTTTATCTATGAAAAACTCAGCGGCAGCGAGTTTCTGAATTTCGTCGGCAAACTCCATCGGGTCGATGCGGCGCGCTTAAGCAAGCGCATCGCCGAGCTTCTGGAACACCTGGAGCTGACACCCTGGCAGGACGAATTGGTTGAAAGCTACTCCCACGGCATGAAGCAGCGTCTGGTGGTGTGCGGCGCGTTGATTCACGAGCCCAGGATCCTGGTGGTCGACGAGCCGATGGTCGGCATGGACCCCAAGGGGGCGCGGACTCTCAAAGATCTGTTCTGCGCTTTGGCCGCCGGCGGCACGACGGTTTTTCTCTCGACCCACAGCATCAGCGTCGCCGAGGAGATCTGCCACCGCATCGGCATCATCCGCAAAGGCCGCTTGATCTCCTGCGGCACCATGAGCGAGATCCACGCCCAAACCGACGGCCGCAACGGCAATCTCGAAAGCGCTTTTTTAGAACTCACCCGCGAGCAGGACCTGGCCGTGCCGGCGGCGCAGGCGCTCTGACATGAGCTCCGTCGCCCTGCTGCTCTCACCGCTTTGGCTGACCTGGAAGAACAGTTTTCTCCGCGGCGCGCGCCCGTGGACTCGACGACTCTCGTTGGCGCTCCTTGCCGGCATGTTCTGGTTCGGCACCTATCTGGTCCTACGCCGGGTTTTGCGTTATTTCGAAACCGTCCACGAACTCGGCCCGGCTCTCGCCTACCAATTGCTTTTAATCATACTGCTGACGTTTCTGTCGATGCTGCTGTTCAGCAACCTTGTGGCGGCGTTGTCGACCTATTTCCTCGCCCGCGATCTCGAGCTGATCCATGCCGCGCCGGTGGCGCCCAACGGATTTTTTTTCGCCCGCTTGATCGCCACGACGATCAATTCGTCCTGGATGGTGCTGTTCTTTTCGCTGCCGATCTTCGCCGCCTACGGCTCGGTGTTCGGCGGCGGTATCAGGCTATATCTGTGGGTTGCAATCCTATTGCCGCTATTTTTGCTGATCCCCGCCGCCGTCGGCGCGCTGGTCACCCACCTCTTGGTTTACGCCATGCCGGCCAAGCGCATCCGCGATCTGCTTTTCTTCATCGGCTTGTTCGCCTTCCTGATCATGTACTTTCTGTTTCGCTTCTCCCAGCCCGAGCGCCTGGTGCAGCCGGAGTCGTTCGGCAACTTCATGCAATTCCTAAGCGCCATGGAGACGCCGTCGTCGCCCTATCTGCCGAGCAGTTGGTTGGCCGAGATCCTCGCCGGGACGTTGTTCAAGCGTGACACCGAACCGGGCTTCTTTTTTGCGCTGCTCGCGAGCTACGCGATGTTTTTGCCGTTGGCGGCCAGTTGGTGTTCCAGCGCGGTCTATCTCGACGGCTGGTCCAAGGCCCAGGAATCGCGCCAGGAGCGGCGCAAGCTCGTCTGGCTCGATCGCCTGCTCGATTTCTTGACCCGGCCGTTCCCGGCGATCACCCGCGCCGTCATGCTCAAGGACATCAAAACCTTCCTGCGCGATACAACGCAATGGTCGCAGCTGTTTTTACTCGCCGCCTTGATCGTCGTCTATCTCTATAATTTCAAAGTTCTGCCCCTCGACCGCTCGCCGATGCCGGCGGGCACCCTGCGCACCGTCGTCGCCTTCGCCAACCTCGGCCTCGCCGGCTTCGTGTTAAGCGCCATCGCCATCCGCTTCGCCTTTCCGGCGGTGAGCCTGGAAGGCAAAGCCTTTTGGCTGCTGCAAACCGCGCCGATCTCTTTGCGCGCGCTTTTGTGGAGCAAATTTTGGCTGAATTTCGTGCCGCTGTTTTTCCTCGGCGAACTGCTGATCTTTTGCAGCAATCTCCTGCTCAAAGTTCCGGGTTGGATGATGACCCTGTCGCTGATCACGATGTTTTTGATGACCTTCGGCATCGTCGCCATCGGCATCGGCTTGGGGGCGCTTTATCCCAACTTCAATTATGAAAACGCCGCCGAGATCCCCACCAGCTTCGGCGGCGCCGTGTGCATGATCTTCAGCATCGGCTTTATCGGCATCGCCGTTATGATCGTCGCCTGGCCGATCTACACGCTCGCCCTGCGGGCCTTCCAGCGCGGGCGCATTTTCCTGCCGGAGTATTCCGTCATTGCGCCGCCGCTGCTGATCGTGCTAGCTCTCACCGTCGTAACCGTCGCTGTCGCGCTGCGCGTCGGCATCAAACACTTAGAACGATTGAAAGACTAAACCGCCGTAAGGCCCGCCCCTCATCATCCGATCCTCTCCCCCTCGACGGGGGAGAGTGGGAGCGGGGGCGATTTAGCGCAAGCAAAGTTAGGTCATTAATTGCCGCAGTAATTGCCATAAAAAGAGAATTCTCAGGAGCCAGCCATGAACCTCATTCACACCATCTACCGCCCGCCCGGCACGGGAGCGCATCCGACGATTCTCACGCTGCATGGCCGCGGCGCCAACGCCTTCGATCTCCTCGGTCTGGCGCCCTATCTTTGCGGCGGCAAGTTCTTGATTATCTGCCCGCAGGCGCCTCTGGAAACTCCCATCGGCCCTGAAGCGATCGGGTATGCTTGGTACGGCGCCAGCCAAGGCGGCGTGCCCGACACCGACGGCATGTTGGAATCGCGCAAAGCCTTGCAAACGTTTATCGGGGATTGCCTCAAACAATATCCCATCGATCCCAAACGACTTGCCGTCCTTGGATTCAGCCAAGGCGGCGTGATGGCTTACAGCCTGGCACTGACCGATCCGGAGCGCTTCGCCGCCCTCGCCGCGCTCAGTACCTGGCTGCCGAAAGAACTGACACCACGGCTGAATATCAGCGCGGCGGTGCGATCGCTGCCAACCTTGGTCCAACATGGCACCCAGGACGCGCAAATCGAAGTCGACCGCGCGCGCGACTCGGTAGCGCGGCTGCGCGATTTAAAAGTGCCGCTGACATTCAAAGAATATGAGATGGGTCATGAGATCAGGCCGCGCGGGCTTTACGATCTCTCCGCCTGGTTGGAAGAAAAAATAAGGGCGACCAGCAGGTCGCCCCTACAAGCGTAAATGCAGTGATTAGAAGGGTTAGGCTTTCAAGTGACTCATATCTTTAGCCATCGCTTCGAGCCGCGCGATGCGCTCTTCCATTGCCGGGTGGGTGCTGAATAACGAAGCGAAGCTGCCGCCGCTGAGCGGACTGACGATGAACATATGCGCCGTCGCATTCTGCGTCGCCGGGCTGACATCCAACGGAATCTTCTGCGCGCCCATATGGAGTTTGCGGAGCGCACTGGCTAGCGCCAAAGGGTCACCGCTGATCTTCGCTCCGCCGGCATCCGCCATATACTCTCGCGAGCGCGACACCGCCATTTGAATTAACATTGCCGCCATCGGCGCGACGATCATCATAAACAAGAGGCCGAAGATACCGCCACCACCGCCGCCCTCGCGGTCGCGGCTGCCGCCGCCGAAAATCGCCGCCCATTGCGCCATATAGGCGAGATAGCTAATCGCGCCGGCGAGCGTGGCCGCGATGCTGCTGATGAGTATATCCCGATGCTTGACATGGGAGAGCTCATGGCCCAAAACACCGGCGAGTTCGCGTTTGTTCAGAATTCGGCGGATTCCCTGGGTCACGGCGACCGCCGCGTGGTCCGGATTGCGCCCGGTAGCGAAAGCGTTGGGAGCGTCTTCCGGAATCACATACACCTTCGGCATGGGCAAGCCGCCCTTCGCGGCCAATTCCTGCACTAGGCCGTAGAGTTCGGGGTCATCGTTGGCGGTTATTTGTTGACCGCCGTACATTTTAAGGACGATCTTGTCGCTAAACCAGTAACTGAAGAAATTCATAGCGCCAGCCATGATCAATGCCATAATCGCGCCATTGGGCCCGCCAACCATTTGGCCGATCCAGACGACTAACGCGGTCAACATCGCCAAGAGAATGGTGGTTCGAAAACCGTTCATAACGTTTACTCCTGTATTGTCTGGTATCCTACGAAACGTCTGGGTTAAGTCAAGTTACAATCCAACTTACGGGTAATTTGCGCATGGGCAGGGTGAAATTCAAGGCCGCCATTTCAAAACCAAGCGAATTTGCCCTAATATCCGGTAGTTGCCAACGGAGGATTTTCCATGCGAGTCGGAGTGGTTTTTCCGCAAACCGAAATCGGCGCCGATCCATACTACATAAAAGACTACGGCCAGACCGCCGAAGAATTGGGCTTTTCCCATATCCTGGCCTACGACCACGTCATCGGCGCCAACCCGGCGAGCCGGCCCAACTGGCGGGCGCCCTATAGCCATTTGGACATGTTTCACGAGCCGATGGTTCTGTTCGCTTTCCTCGCCGGCGTGACTAAGACAATCGAATTCTGCACCGGCATCATCATCCTGCCGCAGCGCCAAACCGTCTTGGTCGCCAAGCAAGCTGCGGCGCTGGATGTTTTGAGCGGCGGCCGCCTGCGTTTGGGCATCGGCATCGGCTGGAATCCTGTGGAGTACGAAGCCCTCGGCGAAGATTTCAAAAACCGCGGCCGTCGCTGCGAAGAACAGGTCGAAGTCTTGCGCCGGCTGTGGACTAATCCGACGCTCACCTTCGACGGCCGCTGGCATAAGATCACCGACGCCGGCATCCACCCGCTGCCCGCGCAAAGGCCGATCCCGATCTGGTTCGGCGGCAGCGATGAGCGCGCGTTGGGCCGGTTGGCGCGACTGGGCGACGGTTGGTTTCCGCTGGTCGGACCGGACGAAAAATGCCGTGCGATGATCGATAAGATTCGCGACGACGCAAAGCGGGCCGGCCGCGAGCCTCAAGCCATCGGCATCGAAGGCCGCGTCGCCTACGGCCAAGGCGCGGCGGAAGATTGGCGCAAAGATTTAGATGCGTGGAAAAATCTTGGCGCCACCCATGTAAGCTTCAACACCATGAAGTCCGGACTGAAGTCGCCGTCGGCCCATATCGAAGCGATCCGGCAGTTTGCCAGATTGATGTGAAAAGTCTGGATTCGTATTTTCCTCAAGCAAAGCCGCAAAGATTGGGGGAAAAGGGTGAAGATCGTTGGATAGCATTTATATTTTTCCTTCCGAACTTTGCGCCTTCGCGCCTTTGCGGGAGATATCCTGAGACCGAAACTCCTTGCGCGACACGGTCAATTCCCGTGAGCTAATTGGTGCACGGCCTCGAACGGATCGCCGCCTTGCGCCGCGGCTTGCTGCAACAGCTCGACGGTCTTGGGCAGGGCACGTCCGGCCGTTTCATACAGCGAATCGAACAAGTCTAAATCTTTCAAGTAAACCACATAGTGCATCAGCACGGCGTTGTTGAGCGCTTGCTGGCTGAAGCCGCGGAAGCGGTGCGCCGGCCGGTCGGCGACGCGACGCGCCCATTCTGCCTTGCCGCGGGAAAATACTTCCTCGCGCAAGCGCAGCTTGTCGTCGCGCGGGATCTCGCTCTGGTAAAGCCCGGTCAAATCGCGCGCCAGACCGGCGACAAACTCGCCGAACTCGCGCTCCTCGTCCCACCGTTGGCGCGCCCGCTTGTGTTCGGCGCTGTCAGCGCCGTATTGAACGCGAAAAAACTCAATGGCGGCCCGGTGACCGATGAAGTTGGCGACGCTCTCATTGAAAGCGCCTTGACCGCTGACGTAGAGCGTATTGTGAAACAACTCGTGAAAAACCAATTCCGCCAGACCGACTTTGTCGTACTTCAACAAATGCGACAACAACGGATCGTCGAACCAGCCCAGAGTACTGAAGGCGGCCGAGGTACGCAGGTTGGTGTCGTACCCCTCGGCCTTCAATCGCTCGATTTCCCCCTCCGCGTCCTGCTTGGAAAAATAGCCTTTGTACGGCACGCTGCCGACGATCAAAAACCACCAGGTGTAAGGCCGCAGCTCGGTCTTGGGCGCGGCGATGACAATGTAGGTCAGATCGGGCCGGTCGACGTAGGAATAGCTCGCGTAGCTGCCGCCGACGTTGAGCCTGAGGACATCGCGCGCGTATTCGCGCACCGCCAGTACGGTATTGAGCTTCTCTGCGGTCTCGAAGCTGATGTCCGGCTGCTGGATATAGTCCGTGATCGGTTGGCGGCGCCAGAGGATTTTCCCCTCTTCATAGGCTGCGCGTAGGACATAGATCGGCGAACAGGCGGACAGCAATGACGCTAGGATCATTGCCGAAACTCCGATTCGAATCGACTGGGAAGGCGCCCCCGGGGTGAGACGAAGCAAGCGCAACGATCGCGCAAGGAGAGCGCGCCCGACAGCGCTAAGCGACAACCTTGGAGTCGGCATGGCTGATGAGCTTCAACTCTTCGCGCTCGTACTGCAGCTGGTATAGCCGGTGGTAGATGCCGCGCTTTTCCATCAGCTCCGCGTGGGAACCCATCTCGCGCACCTCGCCATGGTGCAGCACGATGATGCGGTCGGCATTGCGGATGGTCGACAACCGGTGCGCGATCAGCAGACAAGTGCGGTCGCGCATGACCTTCTCGAGCGCGTCTTGGATCAACGCTTCGGTCTCGGTGTCGACGCTGGAGGTCGCCTCGTCCATCACCAGTATTTCCGGCCGGAACACCAGCACCCGCGCCAGGGACAGGAGTTGCCGTTGTCCCGCCGAGAAGTTGCTGCCCCGTTCGCGCACTTGGGCGAGATAGCCTTCGGGCAACTGGCGAATGAATTGATCGGCATTGGCATGCTTCGCGGCTTGTTCGACGCGCTCTTGTGAAACCGATGGATCGCCCAGGACCAAATTGCCGCGCACGTCGCCGGAAAATAGAAACACATCCTGCAACACCACGCCGATATGGCGGCGCAGCGCTTTGAGATCCCAATTGCGCACGTCGACGCCGCTGACTTTGATCGAGCCCTGTTGAATGTCGTAGGAGCGGTTGAGCAGTTTGATGGTCGTCGTCTTGCCCGAGCCGGTGGCGCCGACGACGGCGACTTTTTCGCCCGGTGCGATGCGCAACGAGATGCCTTTCAGGACCGGATCGCCGGCCTTGTAATGGAACCAGACGTTGTCGAAAACCACTTCGCCGCGGAACGGCTTGGGCACCACGGCCTTCGGCGAACTTTGAATATCCACCGGGGTGTCGAGCAGTTGAAAAATCCGCTCCGCCGAAGCCATCGCCGACTGCATGACCGCGTACTTCTGGCTGAAATCGCGCATCGGCACGAAGAACCGGTGCACATATTCCTTGAAAGCGACCACCGTGCCGATGCCGATGATGCCGTGTAAAACCTCGCCGCCGCCGTACCAGAGCAAAAGCCCCAGGCTCACCGAGCCGGCGGCCTCGACCATGGAATAGAGCGCTGCCTCGTAAGAGTTCGACAAATGGTAAGCATCGCGATGGTCGGCGTTGAGCTCCTCGAACTCGCGGTAGGTTTTCGCCTCGCGGGAAAACAGCTGGATCACCATCATGCCGGAAATCGCCTCGCCGAGATAAGCGTTCACCCGGGCGATGCGCTCGCGGATCTGACGGTAATTCTGGCGCGCCTTGACGCGGAAAAAGTTGATGGCGAACATCATCGGCGGGATCAACGCGAGGGACACCAGCGCCAGGCCGACATGCAGATAGAACATGATGCTGACGATCCACAGCACCATGATCAGATCGGACACCAGAGTCAGCACGCCGGAGGAGAACATTTCCTGGAGCACGTCGACGTCGGTGGTCATGCGCGTCACCAAGCGGCCCACCGGTTTGCGGTCGAAGTAACTCATCGGCAATTTCTGCACATGGGCGAACACCGCCGTCCGCAGGTCGGCCAGACAGCGCTGCGCCACCAGCATGGAGTAATAGTGGTGCGCGAAGGCCGCCGCGGTCTCGCCGATCAGCGCGAGGAGAAACAGCAGCATGACATTCTGCAGGCCCCACAGATCCCTGCCGGCAATATACTGGTCGATGCCGATTTTCATCAGGTAGGGCTGCGCCACGCCAAAAGCCTGCTGCAGCGGCAAAAGCAGCATGGTGAAGAAAAACAGCCGTTTGTACGGAATGATGAACTTCCACAAGCGCCGGATCAGGCGCAGGTCGTAGGCTTTGCCGAGGACTTCTTCTTGCTGCGCTGCCTGGGCCATTAGATTTGTTCGAGCTCCTCGCTCAAGCGTTGCTGCTGGTAGAGATCGGCGTAAACGCCGCCCCGGCGCACCAACGCTTCGTGATCGCCGCGCTCGATAATCTTGCCGTCGTCAAGGACGAGGATCTCATCGGCTGCTTTCACCGCCGAAATGCGGTGGGAAATGATCAGGCAGGTTTTTTCCTTGAGAAAGGGCCGCAGCCCGGCAAGGATCTCAGCCTCGGTTTGCGCGTCGACGCTGGACAAACAGTCGTCCAGCACCAACACCGGCGAATCCATGATCAGAGCCCGCGCCAGCGTCGCCCGCTGTTTTTGCCCGCCGGAAAGCGTCACGCCGCGCTCGCCGACCAGGGTTTCCAAGCCCTTGGGAAAGATTTCCAAATCGCGGTCGAGCTTGGCGATCTTGATCGCCCGCGCGAGTTCCTCTTCACTATACTCTTCACGGCCCAGGGCGATATTCCGGCGCAGCGATTTCGAAAACAGGAAAGGGTCCTGGGGCACATAGCCGATCATCCGGCGCAGATCCGATAGCGCTAGCTGGGTGAGGTTGCGGCCGTCCAGCAGTATCTCACCGCCGCCGGCATCGAACAGGCGCGGCACCAATTGCGCCACCGTGCTCTTGCCCGAACCGATGCGACCGACCAATCCGACCGATTTACCGACCGCAAGCTTGAAATTGATCCCTTTGACGGCCGAGTGGCCGTTGCGGTGGCCATTGTAAGCGAACGAGACATTGCGAAACTCGATGCCGTCTTTGAACCCATGGGCGGGCAGCGGCGCCGCTGGGCTGGCAATGGCCGGCTCGGTTTCGAGAATTTCCTCGAGCCGCCGCATCGCCGCCCGGCCGCGCTCGACCAGCGAGAGCATCCAGCCGAAGGCCGCCGTCGGCCAGGCCAAAACGTTCAGGTAGGCGATGAACGCGACAATATCGGCCACCAGCAGATCGCCGCGCAAGACCCGCACGCCGCCGTACCAGATGACGATCAGCACCGTGAGGCCGTTAATGCCCTGCATCAAAGGATTGACAATGCCGCGCATCTTCGCCATCTGCATGCTTTTGACTTCGTAGTCCTTGTTGAGTCCGATGAATTGCTGGGTTTGAAAATCTTCTTGGGAATAAGCCTTGACCACATGCATGCCGCTCAGGTTTTCCTGCACATGGCTGCTCAGCACCGACATCTGCTGCTGCACTTCGAGGGAACTTTTCATGATTCTGCCGCGAAACACCCGGGCGACGAACATCAACAACGGAAAGGGCGCCAAAGCCGCCAGCGTCATGCGCACATCCATCGATAGCATCAGGCCGACGGCATAAACGTAATAGAGCGGCGCGTTGACGAAATTGAGCACGCCGGGCCCGAGCATGACGCGCACCGCGGAGATGTCATTGATCACCCGCGACATCAGGTCGCCGGTGCGTTGGGATTGATAAAAGGACAGCGGCAGCTTTTCCAGATGGGCGAACAGGTCGTTGCGCAAGTCGTACTCGACGTTGCGCCCGGCGTTGAAGATCATCGCCCGCGAATAGGTGCGCACGACACCCTGCAGGACCGCCGCGGCGATGATCAACAAGGCATAAAACCGCACATCGCTAAGCGAGCCGCCCTGCTCGATGATACGCACCACGGCGCGGGTCCACCAGGGGATCAGCATGACCAGCGTCGCGGTGCCGACCAGGCAAAACCCGCCGATCATATAGTGGCGCCGGTAACGCCCGAGATATTGCCATAATCGCCCCATGTATCCGGCAAAAATACGCTACGGCTCCGGCAATCGCAAGGTAACGAAACCCAACGGTTGAGAATTGCGGGACTTTTCGCCTTCAGCTTGACTTCACGCGATCGAACTTTAATCATAGAAAGTCATGACTCAAACACAACTCACCCGCCGCGACGACCTGCGCAACATCGCGATCATCGCCCATGTCGACCATGGCAAAACCACTTTGGTCGACGCATTGCTGCACCAAAGCGGCATCTTCCGCGCCAATGAGCAGGTCGCCGAGCGGGTCATGGACTCCATGGACCTCGAACGCGAGCGCGGCATCACGATCATGGCGAAAAACACCACGATCCATTACTCCAAGGTCAAGATCAATATCGTCGACACCCCGGGCCATGCCGACTTCGGCGGCGAAGTGGAACGCACCTTGGCGATGGTCGACGGCGTCATGCTGCTGGTCGACGCCTCGGAAGGACCGCTGCCGCAGACCCGCTTCGTCTTGAAAAAGGCGCTGGAAGCCAAACTCACACCGATCGTCTGCATCAACAAAATCGACCGGCCCGACGCGCGCATCGCCGAAGTGCTCGACGAAATCTACGATCTGTTCATCGATCTCGACGCCA
>Ga0075342_1000185_pt1 | contig 11018 bp, 11 predicted proteins | sample RushOxbow_ThreeS_3_FD_120085 | JGI IMG/M metagenome (GOLD analysis project Ga0075342, IMG submission 120085) | Natural and restored wetland microbial communities from the San Francisco Bay, California, USA, that impact long-term carbon... | ecosystem: Environmental > Terrestrial > Soil >...
CATTGGTGCCGTCGATCGGATCGATCGTCCACACCCGGCTGCATTTGAGCCGCTCGTGGTCGTCCTCGCTCTCCTCCGACAGCCAGCCATAGTCCGGCCGGGGAGCATGGAGATCGAGCTCGAGCGCGGTGTCGACCGCAAGATCGGCTTCACTCACTTCCGAGCCGTCAGCCTTCCGGCGGACCCGGATCTGCTGACGGAAATAAGTGAGCGCAAGTTCACCCGCATCGCGGACCGCCGTTTTAAGGAGTGCGTAATCTTCTTCGAGAGACGGCGCGGGAACGGGGCGTTTGGCTGGCTCGATAGCGGTCATCTGCGGTTGCGGAAGAATCTCGAAACTTTTCGGAAGAGTTCTCTAAACCATGTAAGCAGACAAAAGGCGCATACCAGACATTAACAACGTCCATTAAGCGCTTCGGAAAGCTTCTATGGCAGCATCGTGGCAATAAAGGTCGCCTCAAGGCAGCCTGCAAACGGGGAAGCTAACAGCAAGGCGTCATCCGGGCTCTAGGGCGACAAGCTCTGGGGCCCGGTTGCTTTTTTGCGCGTTCGCAGCGGCAGCGCAACTCAGAATATTGCCGCAAGGGCCATGTCGATCAGGATGGCGGCAAGCACGATCGCGCCAAAGTCGCGATTGGAGCGGAAGCGCTCGAGGCAATTCTCCGCATCGTCGATGTCGAGTGTGGTGATCTGCCAGACGAGCTGCGCCGCCGCTGCGGTCATGCCGAGCAAGAAGGCGGTGCCGGCATGGGCCATGATCCCGGCCCCGACAATGGCAAGCCAGGCGATTGCGTAGAGCAGCGCGAGCCAGACTTTGGTGGCGCGGCCGAATTTGAGCGCGGTGGATTTCAGTCCGATCAAATCGTCGTCCTCGCGGTCCTGATGGGCGTAGATCGTGTCGTAGCCAACGGTCCAGGCGGCCGCGCCGGCGTAGAGCACGACCGCCGGCCAATCGAGCCGGTCCAATACCGCCGCCCAACCCAACAGCGCTCCCCAGTTGAACGCGAGCCCGAGCACGGCCTGCGGCCAATGACTGAATCTCTTGACGAACGGATAGAGCGCAACGACGGGGATTACGCCGAGCCCGAGCCAGACCGTGGTGCCGTTGAAGCTGAGCAGCACGGTAAGCCCGGCGAGGCATAGCACCAGCATGAAGATGAAGGCGGCGCGGGGACTCACCTGGCCGCTCGGCAGTGGGCGCCCATGCGTGCGCGCGACTTGCGCGTCGAGATCGCGATCAACGAGATCGTTATAGGTGCATCCCGCCGCGCGCATGACGAGCGCGCCGAGCGCGAACAGGACGAGCAGCCAGGGATCGGGATAGGCGTCGCCGATGCTGCGTCCCGCCAGCGACACCGACCAGAAGCAGGGCAGTGCGAGCAGGAAGAAGCCGATCGGCCGGTCGGCACGGGCAAGCCTGAGAAAGGGAACGAGCGCCGCCCGGGCGAAGCGGTCCACCCAGTTCCGGGTGCCCGCGTCGGCCACCGTGCTCGCTTTACCTTGGGCCGGGGGTCGTGTCATGTGGTCGGCGCTCATCCTCTATCGCCAGTCTGGCCGGTTATGTCCTCCAAGCTTCAGCGCCTGTTCGTCAAGTCCAAGCTTGAACCCGGCGCCCAGATCGCGCTTCCCAAGGATCAGGCGCATTACCTTGGAACCGTGCTCAGACTCAAGCCGGGAGAGCACATCTTGTTGTTCAACGGCCAAGACGGGGAGTGGTACGCCGAGCTCACCGCCATCGGCCGCAAGGGGGCCGAGGCTCGCCTCGAGCACCAGACCCGCCCGCAAGAGTACGGGCCCGATCTCCATTATCTGTTCGCGCCGTTGAAGCGCGGCCGCCTGGACTATATGGCGCAGAAGGCCACCGAGCTCGGCGCGAGCACGCTGCGCCCGGTGATCACGCGCCATACCATGGCCGAGCGCGTCAAGACTGAGCGCCTCCGCGTCAACGCCATCGAGGCGGCAGAGCAGTGCGGCATTTTGCGCGTGCCGGTGGTGATGGAGCCGGAGAAATTGCCTGAGCTGCTGGCCGCTTGGGACGAGACCCGGCTCCTGATCTTTGCTGACGAATCGGCGCCGCATGCCTCGCCCATCGAGGCGCTCAAAACGCGCCCGCACGGGCCGCTTGCCGTGCTGGTCGGGCCAGAGGGCGGCTTTGAGCGCGCGGAGCGCGCGGCGCTACTTGCAAAGTCCTTCGTCCTCCCCATTTCCTTGGGCCCGCGGGTGATGCGGGCCGATACCGCTGCGGTCGCTTCTCTCGCCCTTGTGAACGCCGCCTTAGGCGACTGGCGGTAAGGATCGCTTGTCAGGCGCGCGCGGACAGCGCCATAAAGGCCGCCCCTTCCCACTTGCGGCCCGCTTAAAGCGGCTTAACCCTATACGGAGCTCTCCTTATGTCGACACGGGTGAGTGGGCCGGAAAGCCCCGTCATCTCGTCACGGGACGAGCTGGTGGCTTATCTCGAAGCCGGGTCGAAGCCCAACAGCGATTGGCGCATCGGCACCGAGCACGAGAAGTTCGGCTTCTACCGGCAAGGGCATGGCCCGGTGCCGTATGACGGCCAGCGCGGCATACGCGCGCTGCTCGAAGGGCTGCACGACCGCTTCGGCTGGGACCCGGTCATCGAGGACGGCAAGGTCATCGCGCTCAGCCGCCGGGATTGCCCGAAAGGCGGCACTGTCAGCCTTGAGCCCGGCGGGCAGCTCGAATTATCCGGCGCGCCGCTCGAGACCCTGCACGAGACCTATGAGGAGCTCCGCCAGCACCTCGTCGAGGTGAGCGAAGTCGGCGGCGAGCTGGGTATCGGCTTTCTCGGCATCGGCTTCTCGCCGAAATGGACGCTCGCCGAGACGCCGGTGATGCCGAAAGAGCGTTACCGCATCATGGCGCGCTACATGCCGACCCGCGGCCGCCTGGGGCTCGACATGATGTTCCGCACCGCGACCGTCCAGGTGAACCTTGATTTTGGCGACGAGGCCGACATGGTCGCCAAGATGCGCGCTGGCCTCGCGCTCCAACCGGTGGCGACCGCCTTGTTCGCCAACTCGCCCTTCACCGACGGCGAGCCCAACGGCTTTCATTCCTACCGCGCCGAGATGTGGCGCGATACCGATCCCGATCGTTCCGGGCTGCTGCCGTTCGCCTTCGCGCCGGGCATGGGCTTCGAGCGCTACGCCGACTACGCGCTCGATGTGCCGATGTATTTCGTCTATCGCGACGGGCGCTATGTCGACGTGGCCGGCGCCTCGTTCCGCGACTTTCTCAAGGGCCAGCTGGCGGCGTTGCCGGGGATGCGGCCGACGCTCGACGATTGGGCCGACCATCTCACTACGCTGTTCCCCGATGTCAGGCTCAAGCGCTTCCTCGAGATGCGCGGCGCCGATGCCGGCTCGTTCGCGCAGATCGTAGCGCTGCCGGCGCTGTGGACCGGACTGCTCTACGACCGGAAGGCGCTCGACGAGGTGTCGGTCCTGATCCGTGATTGGAACGTGGACGAGATGCAGGCGCTGCGCGACGCCGTGCCGCGCCTCGGCCTCGACGCGCCGTTCCGCGGCGGCAAGGTCCTCGATGTCGCCCGCACTATGGTGCACCTCGCCGAAGGGGGCCTGGAGCGCCGCGCGCGGCTCAACCGCCGGGGCGACGACGAGCGCAAGGCGCTCGCGCCGCTTATCGAGACCGTCGAACAGAACCGCTCGCCATCGGACCGCCTGCTCGCGGCCTTTTCCGGGCCGTGGGGCGGCGATATCGACAAGGTGTTCGAGACCGCCGCGTTCTAGCAGCGGGACGTTGGTGGTGCTCTGAGGATGCGCCCATGGATGCTCTGTCCGACGTGCTATCGGCCATTCGCCTCGATGGCGCGGTCTATGTCGATGCCGAGTTCACCGCACCTTGGTGTGTCGCCACGCGATACGGGCTTCACACTGCCGCGCCCCAATTGCCGAACTCAGACCATGTCGTGTTCTTCCATCTGCTAACCGATGGATCCTGTCTCGCCCGCCTTGCCGGCGGGGGCGAAGTCTTCGAAGTCAAGGCCGGCGACCTTCTCCTTCTTCCTCATGACGATCTGCACGTTCTCGGCAGTGATCTCGGGCTCTCATTCTCCGAAGTCAGAAATACCCCGCCTGAAGCCGGCCTGCTCGAATTACGCGCCGGTGGGGGCGGGGAAGCGACGCGCTTCATTTGCGGCTATCTCGCCTGCGACCGGCGTGCGTCGCGCGCGTTACTAAACTCCTTGCCGCCCATGCTGCTCATTCCACTCGGCGATATCTCGCTCAGCGGTTGGCTCGGCGATCTGCTCCGCCTTGGGGTTCAGGAATCGCTCGCGCGACGCCCCGGCTCGCAGTCGCTGCTGGCGAAGCTGTCGGAGCTCGCCTTCACCGAGGCGTTGCGACGCTATGCGCAATCCAACCCTCCGGACCTGAAGGGCTGGCTGGCCGGCTTGCAACACCCCTATGTCGGTCGTGCGCTCACGCTGCTGCACGGCGATCCGAGCCGCAGTTGGACGGTCGAGGAGCTGGCACGTGAAGTGGCATTGTCGCGCTCGGCGCTTGCCGAGCGGTTCGCCGCCACGATCGGTATGCCGCCGATGCAGTATCTGACGCAGTGGCGGTTGACTCTGGCGGCTCAGGCTTTGCGGACCGGCAACGAGGGCATTGCTCGCGTCGCCGAACGCAGCGGATATGATTGCGAGGCTTCGTTCACGCGTGCGTTCAAGCGCGAATTCGGCATGCCGCCGGCGGCATGGCGCAAGAGGGGCGAGCGCGGCACGGCGAAGTCCAACGCCGGCCGCCCCGCTTCGGATTGAGGCAACTATCCCCGCGTCAAGCCGCGTTTCGGTTGCCTTGCATCGCGCGAACATCGGCCGTGGTCAGCGGCTTGCCGCCAAACGCCCAATTGCCACTCTTGACTTCCTCGATAACGACCAAGGTGGCTTGGCGCAGAGCCTCGCCTTCGATGGCGACCATCGCGTCGGTGAGGTCGGTGACCATCTTCTTCTTCTGCGTGTCGTTGAACACGCCTTCGATCAGCTTCACGTTGATAAGGGGCATCAGGGTCACTCCTTCGTTTCGTGCGAGAGGGGCCTCGCCACGTGTCACCGGAGGTATTCGTTGGAGCGGCGCGGTTGAATAGCCGGGACGCCGCCGTTCTTGGCCGAGACGCCAAAACTGCGCGCTCGCGTCGGCACGTATGTGGATAGGCGTCGAGGGCGCCAGCTTGCTGGAGTTTCTGAGCCCACTTCCCATGGCCGGATAAGCACTTAACCGCGGGCTTGACCGATTGCCGGCCGCTAACCATATGGAGGCCAAGTAACCGTCCCACTCTGCTACCCTGCACAGATGGGACGTTAGTCCGTCCCCCAAAGACGGATGTCATCGGCGGCAGAGTCTCCTTTCTCTGTCGCCGATTCTTTTTGTCTAAAGCCGCCTATTTCAAATTGGCCAACGCGTCGCCGAAGCCTTGCAACGCGACCGGAATGCCGATGCCGGCTTCCGGCGTATCGAAGATGATGAACATCGCGGTCGTGCCGGTCTTCATCTTGGCGATCACCTCGTCCTGCAACACCACCTCGGCGACGCAGCCGCGCTTGCCGCATTTGAGGAAGGGCGCGTTGCCGACATCCTGGCCGTCGATCTTGAGCCCCAGTCCGGTCGGCAGCAGCACGCCGAGCGGCACCACCACGCGCAGCAGCTTCTTGTCCTCGCCGATCGCTTTGTAGAACACCACGGTCAGCCCGACATTGGGCCGGTCCTCGGCGGTCACGCTTTGCACCAGGGCGCATTTCTCTTCCTTGGCGCCCGGCGGCGTGCGGCACGACACCTGCCAGGCGCCGTGGGTCTCGCGCACGATGCTGCCGGGCCCGGTAGCCGCCGGCGCCGCCTCTTGGCCGGCCCCTTGGGCCTCGGCCTGGACCAAGCCAACCACCAGGCTGAGCGCCAGTCCGAGTGCGGGAATCAGCCGCGGGACGCGCGTGACAAACGAAAGACTGGGCATCTTGGCCATTGGCTAATGGGACCTGCGCGCCCGCGCAATCAATCGCGAATCGCCTCGCAAGAGACTAGAGTGTCGGGAGCAGCGCAGTGAAGCTGAGATGCGCAACATAGAAAACCGCCTTCGCCGAGTATTGGGGCCAAATTTCGACGCGGAAGCCTAGCCGGAAATCTTGGCGAGGCTGAAAACTTGCGCGGCGAGCGTGCATATGCCGCAGCAACGCCCTGAATCATCAGTGTTGCCAATCTATTCTCTTTATGATTTGAACACTCGAAAATAGCCTCAGGCCCCGCCAACTACGCGGGAGCCTGGGCAAGCAAAACAACATTGGGGGCGACGCTCTTTATCGCTATTGAACTTTCGCGCCGCCCTTGCTTCGATCAAGCGGCGCAGGCGACGCTGAGTGCGCCCGCGCCCAATATTGGAAGTCCGCCGTTTTCCTTGACGGAGATCAGCGTCGGGCTAAGGAGCAGGCTTTAGGAGTGGAAGCATGGCGATCCGTGATCGATTGACGACGGCATTACTGGCGGCGGCGCCCTTTGCAGTATCCGGCGCTGCCTATGCCAAGGAAGGCCAGCCCGCACCTTGGCAGCTTGGTTTTCAGCCGGCCGCTTCGCCGATCATGGAGCAGATCACCTCGTTCCATACATATGTCACCATCATCATCACGGTGATCGCGCTGTTTGTGCTCGGTCTGCTGGTTTACGTGATGAGCCGCTTCAACGAGAAGCGCCATCCCGATCCTTCCCGCACCACCCACAACACCGCGCTCGAGATCGCCTGGACTATCATTCCGGTGCTGATCCTGGTGGCGATCGCCATTCCGTCGTTCCGGCTCCTGTTCGCTCAATACGACATTCCCAAAGCCGACCTCACAATTACCGCCACCGGCAGCCAGTGGTACTGGACCTACGAGTATCCCGACGAAGGCATCACCTTCGATTCGATCATGGTACAGGACGCCGACCTGAAAGAGGGTCAGCCGCGCCTGCTCACCGTCGATCGCGAAGTGGTGGTGCCGGTCGGCAAGAACGTGGTGGTCGGAGTCAAATCCAACGACGTGATCCACGACTGGGCCATGCCCTCGTTCGGCGTGAAGCTCGACGCCGTGCCGGGCCGTCTGCAAACCACGTGGTTCAGGGCCGAGCGCGAGGGCATCTTCTACGGCCAGTGCTCGGAGCTGTGCGGCCGCAATCATGCCTTCATGCCGATCGCCGTGCGCGTCGTCTCGGAAGCCGAGTACGCCGATTGGCTGGCCGAGGCCAAGGCCAGCGCCGCGCGCGACGACGATAAGAAGGTTGCTGCCGCCCACGACTAGAAACCATCATTGTGAGCGTCTGAAGCGGCCGCCCACGATCGACCAGACCGATATCGGAACAAGACGGACAAGAAGGTAAGGAAGAACTGCCATGGCACAGCACGCCCATGCCGAAGCGACCCATCACGAAGATCACCCGACGGGCTGGCGTCGCTACGTCTATTCCACCAACCACAAAGATATCGGCACGATGTACCTGATCTTCGCCCTCACGGGCGGGATCATCGGCGGCGTCCTCTCCATTGCCATGCGCCTCGAGTTGATGAACCCGGGGATGCAGATCTTCAGCGATCCGGAAGTGTTCAACGTCTTCGTCGCCTCACACGGCCTGATCATGGTGTTCTTCATGGTCATGCCGGCGATGATCGGCGGGTTCGGCAACTGGATCGTGCCGTTGATGATCGGCGCGCCGGACATGGCCTTCCCGCGCATGAACAACATCTCCTTCTGGCTGTTGCCGGCTTCGTTCACCCTGCTGCTGACTTCGCTGTTCCTGCCCGGCATGCCCGGCGGCAACGGCGTGGGCGCGGGCTGGACGCTCTATGCGCCGCTGACCACCAAGGGCACGCCCGGCATCGCCATGGATTTCGCCATCCTGTCGCTGCATCTGGCCGGCGCCTCGTCGATCCTCGGTGCCATCAATTTTATCACCACCATCTTCAACATGCGCGCCCCGGGCATGACACTGCACAAGATGCCGCTGTTCGTGTGGTCGATCCTGGTCACCGCCTTCTTGCTGCTGCTATCGCTGCCAGTGCTGGCCGGCGCCATCACCATGCTGCTGACCGACCGCAATTTCGGCACCGCATTCTTCGACTCCGCCCATGGCGGCGATCCGCTGCTATGGCAGCACCTGTTCTGGTTCTTCGGTCACCCCGAGGTCTACATTCTGATACTGCCGGGCTTCGGCATGGTCAGCCAGATCGTGTCGACCTTCTCGCGCAAGCCCGTGTTCGGCTATCTCGGCATGGCCTATGCCATGGTCGCCATCGGCGTGATCGGCTTCGTGGTGTGGGCCCATCATATGTATGCCGCCGGCATCAGCGTCAACACGCAAGCCTATTTCGTGTTCGCCACCATGGTCATCGCCGTGCCGACCGGCGTAAAGATATTCTCCTGGATCGCCACCATGTGGGGCGGGTCGCTGTCGCTCAAGGCGCCGATGCTGTGGGCGCTCGGCTTCATCTTCCTCTTCACCATCGGCGGCGTCACCGGCGTGGTACTCGCCAATGCCGGCATCGATCGCTCGATGCACGACACCTATTACGTGGTGGGCCATTTCCACTACGTGCTGTCGCTCGGCGCCGTGTTCTCCATTTTCGGCGGCTGGTACTATTGGTTCCCGAAGATGACCGGCTACATGTATTCCGAGGCGACCGCCAAGCTGCATTTTTGGCTGATGTTCATCGGTGCCAACCTAACCTTCTTCCCGATGCACTTCCTCGGGCTCGCCGGCATGCCGCGCCGCATCGCCGACTATCCCGACGCCTTCGCCGGCTGGAACATGGTCGCGTCGCTCGGTTCCTACGTCGCCTTCAGCGGCTTGATCGTGTTCCTGTTCGGCATTGCTCAGGCCTTTGCCCGCCGGCAGCACGCCCCGGCCAATCCTTGGGGACCGGGCGCCACCACGCTCGAATGGACGGTGTCGTCGCCGCCGCCGTTCCACAGCTACGAGACGCTGCCGCGCATCAAGTGATCATTGAGTGAGAGGCATGGCTGACGTCGCATCACCTTTAGCCGCCGGAACGGTCGACGCCGCTACCGGCGGCGACGTCAGCGACTATGTCGCGCTGATGAAGCCGCGGGTGATGTCTCTCGTGGTGTTCACCGCTTTGGTCGGGCTGATCGCGGCGCCGGGTTCGATGCACCCGGTGCTTGCGATTGCCGCGCTGATCTGCATCGCCGCCGGCGCCGGCGCCGCCGGGGCGCTCAATATGTGGTTCGATGCCGATATCGACGCGCAAATGGCGCGCACTGCGGCGCGGCCGGTTCCGCGCGGGAACGTCGCGCCGGAAGAAGCGCGTGATTTCGGCGCCGTACTCGGCATCGGATCGGTGGTCTGTCTCGGGCTGATGGCGAATTGGCTGGCCGCTTCCCTGCTGGCGCTGACCATCGCCTTCTACGTGTTCGTCTACACAATGTGGCTCAAGCGGGCGACGCCGCAGAACATCGTCATCGGCGGAGCGGCCGGCGCGGTGCCGCCGATGATCGGCTGGGCCGCGGCGACCGGAAGTGTCAGCATCGCGCCTTTCGTTTTGTTCCTGATTATTTTCGTGTGGACCCCGCCGCATTTCTGGGCATTGGCGCTGCTGCGGACCAAGGATTACGCCCGCGCCGGCGTGCCGATGCTGCCGGTAGTCGCGGGCCCCAACGCCACCAGGCTGCAAATCCTGATCTACAGTCTCATCCTCGCGCCGCTCGGCATGGTACCGGCCATCATCGGCCTCGGCGGCACGCTATATATGGCGGCGGCGGCCGTGCTCGGCTCGCTGTTCGTGGTCATGGCGCTCGACTGCTACCGGCAACGGGTAGGGGAGGCAGGCGACCGCGCGGCGAAGAAACTGTTTGCCTATTCGGTGCTTTATCTGTTCCTGCTGTTCGCCGTTCTTCTCGTCGAGCAGGGTTTTGGCATTGACGGTGGCCAACTGCCGCTGCTTTGGACGTCGTAATGAACGATGCGGAAAATGAGCGCGAACGCCGCCGACGCATGCGATCCTTGGCCATTGCCTGGACCTTGGCGGCGCTCGTGGTGCTGTTCTTCATCGTCACCATCGTCAGGCTCGGCGGCAATGTCGCCGAACGGCCGATGTAGCGCTATGGCAGGCTTATGACCGCTCCCGGCATAGAAGAGACCAAGGCACCGCGCCGCCACACCGTCGTGGCGTTGTCGCTGGCCGGACTCGTTGCCGCCATGGTCGGGCTGTCGTTTGCCGCCGTGCCGCTCTACCGCATCTTCTGTCAGGCCACCGGCTATAACGGCACGCCGCAGCGCGCCGACAAAGGCGCCGACCAGGTGCTCGACCGCACCATCACCATCCGCTTCGACGGCAATGTCAATCCCGGTCTGCCATGGCACTTCGCGCCGGAGCAGCGCACCATGGAGGTGAAGATCGGTGAGACCGCGCTCGCATTCTTCAAGGCGACCAATGAGTCCAAAGGGCCGGTGACCGGCACCGCCGTGTTTAACGTGTCGCCCGAGCAAGTCGGACTCTACTTCACCAAGATCCAATGCTTCTGCTTCACCGAGCAGACGCTTGCGGCCGGCGCCAGCGCCGAGATGCCGGTGACGTTCTTCGTCGACCCGAAGATCGTCGAGGACGAAGACACCAAGAACGTCGCCGAGATCACCTTGTCGTATACTTTCTACCGCACCGACAAGGCGTCCGGGGTGGCCGCCGCGCCGGCGGCCGACAATTCGGGATCGTGATCGATGAGGCGCGCGCCTCGCTGAGATTGGGAGGAACGGGAGCACACAATGGCCGAAGCCCACGCCCACGCTAAGACGCATGACTACCATCTGGTCAATCCGAGCCCCTGGCCGATCGTCGGCTCAGTGGGCGCCTTCGTGCTGGCCATCGGCGCGCTGCTCTTCTTCATGTCGAAGAAGGCCGGCGATCCGCATCTCTGGTACGTGATCCCGGGCTTTTTCCTCGTGATCCTCACCATGTTCGGCTGGTGGCGAGACGTCATCAAAGAGGCGCACGAAGGCTACGAG
>Ga0075342_1000186_pt1 | contig 10988 bp, 7 predicted proteins | sample RushOxbow_ThreeS_3_FD_120085 | JGI IMG/M metagenome (GOLD analysis project Ga0075342, IMG submission 120085) | Natural and restored wetland microbial communities from the San Francisco Bay, California, USA, that impact long-term carbon... | ecosystem: Environmental > Terrestrial > Soil > Wetlands...
CCCGCCTTTCGACCGAATCGTTGCGCGCATGGCCGTAACCCACGATACCCGACAACTGTCTTGGACCCTCGCATGGGCGGTCGTCTTCTGCGACATCGGCACTTCGGTCTATTACGTGCCCCGCATCCTTTACGGCAATGTCGGCGACAAGACTCCTTTCTTTATCCTACTCACGACTCTGGGGTTTATTCCGTTAGCCCTGAAATACATCGAAATTACCTGGCGCAATCCCGAAGGGGGCGGGGTCGTGACAATCACCACCAAGGCTTTTGGTCCGATGTGGGGCTGCCTGGGCGGTATGTTGATCATCACCAGCTATTTTCTCACCGCGGCGATTTCCGCCGTTTCGGGATTTCACTATATAGCCAGCTTGGTGCATTCCCTTGACGACCACATCGTGATGCTGGCGTGCAGCGGTCTTTTGGCGCTGGCGGTTTTGAACGTCATCGGCATACGCGAAAGCGCGACGGCGGCGCTTTTAATGGCCGTGACCGCCTTTGTTGTCGATCTGCTGGTGATTATCTTTTCCGTCAAGGACTTCTCGCCCAGCCAGTGGAGCCAAGCGGCAACCAGCCTCTCGCCGGGCTCGGAGATGCCGATCCCTAGCCTCCTGGTGGGATTTTCAGCCGCCTGGCTGGCCTTTTCCGGGTTGGAAAGCATCAGCCAATTGAGCCCAACCATGCGCCTGCCGCTGCGCAAGACCACGCGCTGGGCCATGTTCGCGGTCATCGGCACCATGCTTGTAACCGCGCCGCTGCTGAGTCTGTTGTCGATCAGCATGCTCACGCCTGATTTCAAATCGACGCAAAGCGAACGCTTTATCTCGCAAATCGCGTCCATCTCGGGCGGCTTCGGTCTGCAAATGGCCGTGGTGATCAGCGCATCCAGCCTGCTGCTCTTCGCCGCCAACACGGCAATCATCGGCGCGTACCATATCTTTCTAGCGCTGGCGAAAAGTGAATTTTTGCCGCGCGTCATTGCCCTGCGCAGCGTGAGATTCAACAGTCCGCATATCGCGATCTTCATCGCTACACTTGTGCCCATCGCCGTCGTCGTCGCCACCCAAGCCGAGCTTGCCCTGTTGGGCGAAATGTATGCTTTCGGTTTGATCGGTGCCTTCGTTTTCTCATCCTTCAGTCTGGACATCATCCGATGGCGTTTGGGGCGGCGGGATCTGGGCTTTTGGATCGGCACCTTAACTACCGCCATGTTGCTGCTAGCCTGGTGTGTCAATCTGGTCGAGAAAGAATTGGCAACCCTATTCGGCGGCACGCTGACGATCATCGGCATGCTCATCGCGGTCGGCGTGCGGCGCTCGTGGTTTGTCGACATCTTGCATAGAATTCCCGCAATTCAGCGTTTGCAGGCACGCGCCTATTTGGCCTCCGAAGCTTTAGTGGATGAGGAGCTCAGGGGTCTGGTGACCCTCGCCGATGCAGTTGAGCTCAAGGCGCTTTATCCTGCCACTACACTCTTGGCGCTGCGCGGCGAGACCCCGGCGCTGATCCAACAGGGCATCCATCTCGCCAAAGGCAAAGGTGAAACCGCGCTGTACTGTGTCTACGTCGAGGAGTGGCCCGGCTTGTTCCATGGCGACACGCCGCACCGCCCCAACGAAGAAGGCATTCGCACCCTGCGCGCCGCGGTACAGGCGGTGCGCGACAAAAACATCGAAGTGTTTCCGATCTGGACGGTTTCCCACAACGCCGCGGATGCCATCGCCAACGCTGCCAAAGCACTCGATGTCGACGCCGTGTTGATCGGCCAATCGCGCCGATCGGCGTTCTATCACATGCTGCGCGGCCATGTCGTCAAGGGACTGACGAAGAAACTGCCGCGCGATTGCCATCTGATTATTTTCAATTGATCCGCCTCGGCATAACCCCACGGCGGCAGCGAAGGATCTGCGCGCTAAACCTATCGGTCGATTGCATCCGGCGCCGTTGATTTCTATAGTGAGCGCCTTGTCAGCGATTCAACATGCAACCAACCCGCGATACTCGGCAGCTCAACTGGTTTCTCGCCTGGGCTGTGGTCTTCTGCGATATCGGCACTTCGGTCTATTATGTTCCCGGCATCATGTACGGCCATGTCAAAGACGCCACGCCGTTTTTCGTTCTGTTGACCACTGCCGGTTTTATTCTGCTCTCGCTCAAATACATCGAGATCTCCTGGCGCAATCCCGAGGGCGGCGGCGTGGTGACGATCACGAGCAAAGCTTTCGGTCCGATTTGGGGTTGTCTCGGCGGCATGCTGATCACGGTCGATTACTTTCTGACAACAGCGATCTCCGCGGTCTCCGGATTTCAGTATCTCGGCAGCGCGTTTCCGCTTCTCGACCCGCATATCGTGCTTTTGTCTTGTGCCGGCGTCGGCGTGCTGGCGGCTCTGAACATTGTCGGTATTCGCGAGAGCGCCACCGTGGCTCTGGTCATGGCGTGCGCCTCTTTTTTGGTCAACTTAGTGGTCATGGGCGCGGCATTTTTCCATATGGACAGCGCCCAATGGCAGAGCGTCATCGCCAAACTCAGCGTATCCAAAGGCATCTCGTCCTATGAATTGCTGGTCGGCTTCGCCTCAGCCTGGCTCGCCTTTTCCGGCCTGGAAAGCATCAGCCAGTTGAGCCCCACCATGCGATTGCCGCTGCGCCGCACCACGCGCTGGGCGATGGCCGCGGTGATGGTAACGATGGTGATCACCTCGCCCATGTTGACCGCATTGTCCATCGGGCTCTTGCCCGAACATTTCAAAGCCGCCGAAAGCGAGCGCTTCATCTCGGAGTTGGGCTTCATTGTCGGCGGCTTGGGCATCAAGTTGGCTGTGGTTCTGACCGCGACGAGCTTGCTCTTGTTTGCCGCCAATACGGCGATCATCGGCGCCTACCATGTGTTCCTGGCGCTGGTTAAGGGCGATTTCATGCCGAAGATACTCTCGGTGCGCAATACCACATTCAATTCGCCGCATATCGCGGTCGGCATCGCCACGGCAGTGCCGGTGCTGATCATTCTGATGAGCCGCGGGGAGATGAAGGTATTGGGCGATATGTATGCTTTCGGCCTGCTCGGCGCCTTCGTCTTTTCATCCGTGAGCCTCGACAAAATCCGTTGGAATCTCGGCCGACGCGATATCGGGTTTTGGGTCGGCGTGCTGACGACGCTAATGGTCATGGTCGCCTGGGGCGTCAACCTCGTCGAAAAGCAGTTGGCGACGCTCTTCGGCGGCGGCGTCACCGCGCTCGGACTGATCGTCGCGGTGGGCGTGCGCCGCGCCTGGTTCGTCGACCTGCTGGTGCAGATACCTTTTGTCGCGCGCCTGCAGGCGCGCGCCTATCGCGCGTCCGAGGACCTGGTGGAAGACGAATTGAAAGGGCTGATGACGCTTGCCGAGGCGGTAGAAGTCAAACCTTTATACAGCTCCTCGACCTTGCTCGCATTGCGCGACCAGAGTTTGGGCCTGGTGCAGGAAGCCGTGACTCGCGTCAAAGGCAAGGGCGAATCGGCGCTCTATTGCATCTACGTCGAAGAGTGGCCCGGCCTGTTCGCCGGCGAGACTCCCCATGTACCCAACGAGCAAGGGGTTCAAACTCTCAAAGCGGTGTTACAGGCCGTGCGCGAGAAAGGCATCGAGATCATTCCGATTTGGTCGGTTTCCCATAACGCGGCCGAAGCGATCGCCAACGCCGCGAAGGCCCTTGGCGTCAATTCGGTGATCATCGGCCAGTCGCGCCGTTCGGCGTTCTATCATGTGCTGCGCGGCCACGTGATCAAAGGGTTAATGAAGAAACTGCCCCGTGACTGCCATTTGATGATCTGCAATTGAGCGGAGGTCGTCCTGAACGCAAGCGAAGGATCTCGACTCTCATGAAGCTATTCCCCTACTCTTCACTCGTTCCGCTGATTTTTTTCCTCGCCGGCATTGCTTATGCAGACTTCACCGGCAAAGGCCATGTCCATACGCTCTCGGAGACCAAGAAGGTCTTTCTAAACCCCGACTGCCGCTCCACCGACAGTTGCGATCTCAAGCGCTTCAGCTTGACCAAGGCCGTGAACGAGATTTGGTTCAGCGACAACCCCGATCATCCGACTTACAGCAACGGCGTGATCATGGAATACGAAACCGATTCCGTCGCTGCTCTGGAGAAATTCGCCATCGTGCAGTTTAAGAAAGGCTGCGTGTTCGACGCTTACAAGAATCGAGACGGTGAGGTCCGGCGCAACGTTACCTACACGGTGACCAGCTTCGGCGAGCAAATTCCTTTTTGCTTTCGGCGATGGGTGATCGATTCCCAGGACCGCGACCCGGCTTACAATAGCGATCCTGACTTCGGCAGATTCTACTTATTGCGCTGGAACGAACCGGGCTCCTACGACAACCGCACCCAGAAATACTATGGTGCTGAAAAACCGAGAAAGCCGATAGTCTACATGGCCGACTACCCCGCCGGCGCCTTCATCACCCGCACCGGTGTCAGGAATGTCGCCCTGGAGTTCAGATCCTGTATTTACAAGGCCAGCGACGTGCCGACGCAGACCAGCAGAAACAATCTGGAGTTTGGCAAGCCCATCAGCTGCTTTGACTGGCAAAATGTTTATGTCTACGATTTTGCCAAGGCAAGGTTCGAGACCGATTTAGCCGCTCTTCCGGCCTGGGAAGAGCCCCCGGTTGCCGCCAGGAAGCACCGCAGCTGGATCGGCGTCACGGTTTTGATCGCGATCATGCTCCTAAGTTTGCTAAGCCTATGGAAACTTCATCGGCGGCGACTCTCTTCTGATAGCTAAACTGTAAATCCCAGGGTGCATTCCAGCAAGCGAGTAAAAAGACGGCGCGGGCAGACGAGAGATAGACGGGACTTGAATACATGCATCCCGAAATAGATCTCTAGCCGATGGCGCATCAACTCGATTAACTTTAAAGCACCGCTTCCTCGCTCACCTTAGCCGATTGTTCGATTAATTCATGGGCTTCTTCCTTGCCCAGGTAGCGGTCGATGGCCGCGTGGCCGGCGTAGAGCAGCGGCGTGATGCTGAGGGCGACGATCAGTTTGAAAGAATAATTGGACGCGGCGACGGTGAGAAATTCTGAGGTCTTCACTTTGCCCGGCAACCAAAAGGCGATGCCGATAATGACGACGCTGTCGATCAACTGCGAGACTACGGTGGAGCCCGTGGCACGCATCCAGAGATAGCGACCGCCGGTTTTATGGCGCACGAGCCAAAAAATAAAGACATCGACGAGTTGGCTCATGGCGAACGCAATGACGCTGCCGACGATGATCCACAGCGACTGGCCAAAAACACCCTGAAACTGCGCATCGGTGACCGGCGAGAACGAGGCGGCGGGAACCTGCATAGCGAGGAACAGCACGACGAAGGCGTAAATAATCAGAGCGATGGTCATGAAGGTCAGCCGCTTTACGCCTTCGCGGCCAAAGTATTCGTTGATCAAATCCGTGGCGATGAACACCACCGGCCAAGGAATGACGCCGATGCTCAGAGTAAATGGCCCGAGTGTAAACAGCTTGCCGCCGGTCAACTCGCCGAGGATCGCGTTGGTGACAAAGAAACCGGCCAGGGCGAGGTAGACGATGTCCCGGCGGCTTTGCATTCCCATCTTGGTTTTCCCTGTTGCCAGATCGCGTCGGTGTCTTCGCTACTTCATGCCGAGATTGTTCAGGAAGCCGGACTTGCCCAGCGCGTCAACGAATGAATGGTCGTGAAACTCCTTCGGATCGGCGCTCTTCACCTTGGGAAATTGTCTTTCATCGATGTAGTCTAATTGGCCTCGGATCGCTTCCGGGCGCACCGCCAGGCTCATCGCCCGATACGACGCAATCGCGTCGTAGGCGCCATCGAGGGTCGGGCCGTCGCCGATCTTGGCGTATTTGCCGATGGCTTTCTTCGCCACGGCGGCGTCGTTGCGTGACAACACCACACCTTCGGCGATCGCCTTCAAGAAGGCGTACACGGTGTTGGGGTTGTTTTCTAAATATTTCTCCGTGGCGCCGAAATACTTCACCTGCCCGCCATGCAAGCGCGCATGGATCAGGTCCGGCCCGTCGGTGTAAAAGTCTGCCTCTTCGGAGATGACCGCCTGCGCCGACACTTGGGGGTTCAAAAGCTGCAACGTGGCGTTTAATCCATACTTCTTGAAAAGACCGGCTTCATAGGCCAGCCAAATCGGCGTGAACGCACCGCTGGGCCGTGCGTAGGTGACGACCACATCCGACCTCTCCGGCTTGCCCCCGAACTCCGCCGCCCGCGCCGCCGGGCCGGAATCAACCGTTAAACAAATGCAAAATAGAATCGCTGTTAAATATTCCAAAAGCGGTTCTCGCCCCATTAAACTTCGCAAAACTGATTGCCGACAACTAATCACTAATCTTTATTCCGCTTTCCGCACGTCAGCGATCTTCAACTCCACGCTGGTGTTGCCGTTCCACTCGTTTTCCGTCAACCGGTAGGCGACGTCAAGAGTCTCACCGGGCTGGCCAGGGTAGTCATCGCCGACGCCGAATATAACGCCGCTGACCAGCTTGCCCGCCTGGCGCAAACGGAAGCGCACGCCGGCGGAAAAAGCCTTCCGTTCGCAAACCTCGGCGCCGAACGTCGCAAACACCGGTTCCGGATTGCCGACGCCGAAGGGTTGCATGACTTCAAGTTCGCGCATCAACGGCAAGGTTAACTGCGAGAAATCCAACTGCGCATCGATCTCCAGGAGCGGCGACAGTTGCTCGCTCGAAAGAGTTTGTCGCGCCGCGTGCTCGAACGCCGCGGCGAACGGGGCCAGATGCTCCGGCCGAATCGACAAGCCGCCAGCGAACTCATGGCCGCCGAATTTTTCCAAATGTCCGGAGCATTCGTGGAACGCCTTGACCATGTGAAAGCCGCGGATGCTGCGCGCCGACCCCTTGCCGACGCCGTCGTTGAATCCGATCACCACGGTCGGGCGATAGAAGCGCTCGACCACCCGCGACGCGACGATACCGAGCACGCCGGGGTGCCAACCCTCGCCGGCTAAAACCAAAGAATGGCGGTCGCCGGCGGCCACCGCTGCTTCTGCTTGCGCCAAGGCATGCTGCTGCACCTCAGCTTCGATGGCGCGCCGTTCGAAATTGTGCTCCTCCAACTCTTGGGCGATGCGCTGTGCAGTCTCACTGGAGTCTGTCGTCAAAAGTTCGACGATTTTGATGCCGTAGTCGACCCTGCCGGCGGCATTGATGCGCGGCCCCAAGCGAAAACCCACTTGCCCGGCGCTGACTGCGCCATCGGCAATTCCGGCCACGCGCTTGAGCGCCACCACGCCGGGCCGGGTCGAAGCGCCAAGCTCGGCGAGCCCGCGTTTGATCAACGTCCGATTGACGCCCTTGAGCGGCACCATATCGGCGATGGTGCCGAGCGTGACGATGTCGAGAAAATGGCGGATATCGGGGGCGGCGCCGTTTTTGAACCAGCCGGTTTCGCGCAGCTTCGCGCGCAAGCCGATCACCAGATAAAATGCCAGCCCGGCGGCGCACATGCCCTTGTCGGGAAAACCGCAGTCTTTACGATGGGGATTCACCACCGCCACCGCCGGCGGCAGTACGTCGGGCGGTTGGTGATGATCGACGACGACGAGATCGAGACCGAAAGCGTTCGCCGCAGCGATTTCGTTGGCATTGGAGATGCCGCAGTCGACGGTGACGACGAGCCCGGCGCCGCGTTCTTGGAGCCGCTTCAGACCCGCGACATTGAGGCCGTACCCCTCTTCGATGCGATGCGGCACGTGGTAGATCGGCTGGGCGCCGATCTCGCGCAAGAATGATACCAACACCGAGGCTCCGGTGGTGCCGTCGACGTCATAGTCGCCCCAGATGCCGATCTGCTCTTTATTGCGCACGGCATCGACGATACGCCGAACCGCGGCGTCCATATCCGTCATTTCGAACGGCGACGGTAAATCCGAACGCAAACTCGATGACAAATAACAGCGGGTCGCGTCGTTGTCGATAAAGCCGCGCAAGGTCAAAATGCGCGCTATCAACGGTGAAAGCTTGAGTTCTGCAGCGAAGCGATTGGCCGTCGCTTCATCGACCGGCCTCAACTGCCAACGCTTGGCAAGATCATGGGGCATGGGAGATTACGAGCTCAAGGGAAATCCCGATCTCACCACGAAGAGCACGAAGGTTTCGAATGATTTAATCTCCGAGCTTCGTGATCTTCGTGTCCTTCGTGGTGAAACTATGAATTTATGGCTTGGCTGCGGTGACACGACGGGACACCTACCTTTTGAAGGATTTATCCCACAAAAGAATAACCGGGCTGGCGATAAAAATCGTCGAATACACGCCGGAGACGAAGCCCACCAGGAGCGCGAAGGCGAAGGGCCGGATCACCGCTCCGCCAAGCAGGTAAAGCGCCGACAACACCAGCAATGCCGAGCCAGTGGTCAGAAGCGTCCGGCTCAGGGTCTCGTTGATGCTGGTATTGATGATATGTTCCAAACTCTCCCGGCGGATCTTGCGTAAGTTCTCGCGGATACGATCGCAGATGACCACGGTATCGTTGACGGAAAATCCGACGATGGTGAGCAGCCCAGCGACCACGGTCAGATCGAATTCGTAATTCGCGAGCATCAAGGCGCCGACGGTGATCAAGACATCATGAATCAGAGCGATCACCGCGCCGAGGCCGAAGTGCAGCCCGAAGCGGGCGCCGAATGCCGAGGCGAAACGTATCCAGATATAGACGCCCATCATGACGGTGGCGGCGATAACCGAAACGGTACCGCGCCAGCGCAGGTCCTCGCCGATCTTCGGTCCGACGTATTCGACCCGGCGGATCTCGACCTTATCCGCGCCGAATTTACCCACCAGCGCTTTTTTCATCTGATCGCTCAAAGCAGCGACCTCGACTCCGGTTTTTTCGACACGGACGAGGAACTCAAAAGCGCTTTCCTGGCCAAACTCTTGGATCGTGCTGCCGCCCAGACCGACGGACTCCAAGGCCTGGCGGATGTCGGGGATCGTCGCGCGCTGCTGGAACTTCAACTGCACAATCGTCCCGCCGGCGAAATCGACACCGAGATTGGGTCCTTTGACGAAGAGAAAGGCCAGCACCGCCAGATTAACGATCGTCGAAACGATCAAAGCGATCTTGCGATAACGCGTAAATGGAATCTTACTGCCAGGCTTGATGAGTTCCATAGCTTCCCTTAAATGCTGATGCGCTCCAGCCGGCGCGCGCCGAGGCGATAGTCGTAATAGACGCGGGTCAAATAGACCGCCGTGATCACGGTCGTCAAGATGCCGATGCACAGCGTGACGGCGAAACCCTTGATCGGCCCGGTGCCGAACTGAAACAGAATCACGCCCGACAGGAAGGTCGTGATGTTGGAGTCCAAGATCGCCGGCAGGGCATTTTGATAACCGGCTTCGATGGCCGAGCGCACCGCGCGGCCGGCGCGTATCTCCTCACGGATGCGCTCATTGATTAGCACGTTGGCGTCCACCGCCATGCCGACGGTCAAGACGATGCCGGCGATGCCCGGCAGCGTCAGCACCGCTTGGAATCCGGCAAGCATTGCGATCATGAATAAGACGTTGAACACCAGCGCCACGATAGCGACCAAACCCGCGCCCTTATAATAGGCGACCATGAACAGGATCACGAAGGCGCCGCCGACGATAAACGAGGTGATGCCCTGAGTTATCGAGTCGCGCCCCAACGACGGGCCGACCGTGCGTTCCTCGACGATCTCCACCGGCGCCGGCAGCGCGCCAGCGCGCAGAACGATGGACAGATCGCGCGCTTCTTTGATATCGAAGCTGCCGGTGATCGACGCACGGCCGCCGCCGATGCGCTCTTGGATCACCGGCGCCGAGTAAACGTTGTTGTCGAGAACGATGGCCATGCGCCGCTTCACATTGGCCGCGGTGATCTGCTCAAAAAGGCGGCCGCCTTGGGCGTTGAGAATGAGCTCGACATAGGGGCCTTGAAGCTGCTCCCCCGGACGCACGCGGGCGTCCTGGATATATTCGCCGGTCATCAGTGTCCGCGCTTCCAAAACGTAGGGCACCTTCTCCGCGCTCACGCCGGCCGTGCCCTTGCCGACCTGGCCAAACAACACTTGCCGCCCCGGAGGGGCGCCATTTTTAACCGCGTCGTCCGGGTTGACATTGTCGTCAACCAGCTTGAACTCCAAGAGCGCGGTCTTACCGATGATGTCCTTGGCCCGCTGGGGGTCTTGGATGCCGGGAAGTTGCACTAAAATATTATTGATGCCTTGGCGCTGAATCACCGGCTCGCTGACGCCGAACTGGTCGATACGGTTGCGGATGGTTTCCAGCGATTGGTCGACGATGTAGTCGCGCAGAGCTCGGGTCTCTTCGCGATTGAGCGTCATGTAAAAATCGCTTCCCGTCGCGCTCGTCTGCGGCGTTCTGGCTTCTGACAGATTGGCGAACTCTGCCTTGAGGATTCCGCGTACGCGCTCCACGCTGGCGCTTGGCACCTTCACCTGGACTTGCGTCCCCTCGACGCGCTCGATGGAGACACCCGAAATCCCCTTGTCGCGAAAATTGTTGACGAGATCGGTCTTCAAGCGCTCCATGTGATTCTCAATCGCTTTGTCGAGTTTCACTTCGAGCACGAGATGGCTGCCCCCTTGAAGGTCGAGTCCAAGATGAATGGCATCCGCCGGCAAGAAGCCGGGCCACCAGTCCGGCATCTCGGTTTTTCCGGTACTATCCTTTTTGCCGAGAAAGTTGGGCGCGAGAAACAGCAGCGCCAGTAACGCGAGTGCCGCAAAAATGATAACTCGGGTAAGAACGCCCCGTCGCATTCGATTATTCCTTTCCGTCTTTGGCGGGTGACTTGTCAACGGTGGTCACGGCGGAGATCTGCGGGCGATTCACGCGGATACGCACGTTCGGCGCAACTTCGAGGGTCACCACCTGATCTTTGATTTCGGTCACCTTACCGTAAATTCCGCCGGAGGTCATCACCTCGTCG
>Ga0075342_1000187_pt1 | contig 10963 bp, 8 predicted proteins | sample RushOxbow_ThreeS_3_FD_120085 | JGI IMG/M metagenome (GOLD analysis project Ga0075342, IMG submission 120085) | Natural and restored wetland microbial communities from the San Francisco Bay, California, USA, that impact long-term carbon... | ecosystem: Environmental > Terrestrial > Soil > Wetlands...
AGGCCACGGCCTGCTTCATCACGCGGGCCGACTTGACCACTTGCGGCAGGAACATCTTGCCCGCGCCGAACAGATCGCCGACCACGTTCATGCCTTGCATCAGCGGGCCTTCGATCACGTGGAGCGGGCGCGCGGCCTTGGCCCTCGCCTCCTCGGTATCCTCGTCGATATAGGTGGCGACGCCGTGCACTAGGGCATGGACCAGCCGCTCATCGACTGGCTTCTCGCGCCAGGACAGATCGACCTCGCGCTTCTGTGCCTCCCCGCCCTTGTAGCGTTCGGCTGCTTCGAGCAGACGGTCGGTGGCGTCGGGGCGCCGGTTCAGGATCACGTCCTCGACCAGGGTGCGCAGCTCAGGGTCGATGTCGTCATAGAGCGCGAGCTGGCCGGCATTGACGATGCCCATATCCATGCCGGCCTGGATGGCGTGATAGAGGAACACCGAATGCATGGCCTCGCGCACGCGGTCATTGCCGCGGAAGGCGAAGGAGAGGTTCGACACCCCGCCCGAGACATGGACGTAAGGCAGCTCGGCCTTGATGCGACGCGTGGCCTCGATATAGGCGCGGGCGTAGTCGTTATGGTCTTCGATGCCGGTGGCCACCGCGAAGATGTTGGGGTCGAAGATGATGTCCTCGGGCGGGAAGCCGGCCTGCTCGGTCAGAAGCTTGTAAGCGCGCTTGCAGATCTCGAACTTGCGCTCGGCGGTCTCGGCCTGGCCCTGCTCGTCGAAGGCCATGACCACCACCGCGGCGCCATAGCGGCGCACTTTGCGGGCATGCTCGAGAAAGGGCCGCTTGCCTTCCTTCAGGCTGATGGAGTTGACCACCGCCTTGCCTTGCACGCATTTGAGGCCCGCCTCGATCACCGTCCATTTCGAGGAATCAAGCATGATCGGTACGCGCGAGATGTCCGGCTCGGCGGCGATCAGATTGAGGAAGGTGACCATGGCGGCTTCAGAGTCGAGCATGCCCTCGTCCATGTTGATGTCGAGCATGTTGGCGCCGCTCTCGACCTGCTGGCGCGCGACTTCGAGCGCGGCGGCATAGTCGTTCGCCTCGATCAGCTTGCGGAAGCGCGCGGAACCGGTGACGTTGGTCCGCTCGCCCACCATGACGAAATTCTGTGCGCCGTTGCTCACGTATCCTGCCTAGCCATGGACGAAGGGTTCGAGGCCGGAGAGGCGGAGCTTGTGGGCAACCTCCGGCACAGGCCGCGGTTTATATTTGGACACGGCCAGGCGAATAGCGCGGATATGGTCCGGCGTGGTGCCGCAGCAACCGCCGACGATGTTGATCAGCCCATCGCGCGCCCATTCCTCCAACAGACCGGCCATGTATTCCGGGCTCTCGTCATACTCGCCCATCTCGTTGGGCAGGCCGGCATTGGGATAGACGCTGACATAGGTGCCGGCGACATGGGCCATCTCGTCGACCGAAGGACGGAGCTGCTCGGCGCCGAACGAGCAGTTGAGCCCGATCGAGAACGGCTCGAGATGCTGCATCGAGTACCAGAACGCCTCGGGGGTCTGGCCTGATAGATTGCGCCCTGACAGATCGGTAATGGTGCCTGAGATCATGATGGGGAGCGTGATGCCCATCTCCTCGAACACCTGCTCGACGGCAAAACCGGCGGCCTTGGCGTTCAACGTATCGAACACCGTCTCGATCAGGATGGTGTCGGCGCCACCGTCGATCAGGCCACGCGTCTGGGTGGCGTAAGCCTCAACCAGCTCGTCGAAGCCGACATTGCGGAAGCCGGGATTGTTCACGTCCGGCGAGATCGAGGCGGTGCGGTTGGTCGGGCCGATCGCGCCGGCGACGAAGCGCGGTCTGTCCGGCGTCTTCTTGGTCCAGGCGTCGGCGGCCTCGCGGGCCAGCTTGGCGGCAGCGACATTCATCTCATAGGCGATGTCCTCCAGTCCGTAGTCGGACTGGCTGATGGCCTGGGCATTGAAGGTGTTGGTCTCGAGGATGTCGGCGCCCGCTTCGAGATAGGCGTTGTGGATCTCGCTGATGATCTTGGGCTGGGAGAGCACCAACAGATCGTTGTTGCCCTTGAGATCGTGCGTGTGAACCTTGAAGCGCTCGCCGCGATAGCCGGCCTCGTCCAACTTGTAGCGCTGGATCATGGTGCCCATGGCGCCATCGAGAATGAGGATACGCTCGCGCGCCTCCTTCTTTAGGACTTCGATACGTTGCTCGCGGGTCATAACGTCACCTTGGGCCCGGTAAAGGCCTTGGCCGGGCGCAGGCCGAGCAGATAGCAAATGGCATAGACAAGGTCGGCGCGGTTCAACGTGTAGAAATGAAATTCGGTGATGCCCTGGTCGACCAGGCCGAGCACTTGCTCGGCGGCGACGGCGGCAGCCACCAGGTGGCGCGTCTCCTGGTCGTCGTCGAGGCCTTCGAACCGCCGCCCCAGCCACTCAGGCACGCTCGCGCCGGATCTGGTCGCGAAGCTCGACACCTGCTTGAAATTATGGATGGGGATCAGGCCCGGCACGATCGGAATGGTGATGCCCGCCGCGCGGACGCGGTCGAGATAGCGAAAGAACACCTCGTTGTCGAAGAAGAACTGGGTGATGGCGGTCGAGGCGCCGGCGTCGATCTTGGCCTTGAGCATGTCGATGTCGGCTTCGATACTCCGGGATTCCGGATGCATCTCGGGATAGCAGCCGACCGAGATCTCGAACGGCGCGATCTTCTTGATTCCGGTCACAAGATCGGCGGCATTGACGTAACCGCCGGGCGTCGGCTCATAGCGCTCGCCAACGCCGCCAGGCGGATCGCCGCGCAGCGCCACGACATGGCGGACGCCGAGGTCCCAATAATCGCGGATGATCTCGTCCATCTCTTCCTTGGTCGCGGCCACGCAGGTCAGATGCGCGGCCGGCTTGAGCGTGGTCTCGCGCAGCATGCGGGCCACGGTGGCGTGGGTGCGCTCCCGCGTCGAGCCGCCCGCGCCGTACGTGACCGAGACATATTTCGGGCGCAGCGGCTCCAGCCGGCGGATCGAGCGCCACAGCGTCTGCTCCATCGCTTCCGTCTTGGGCGGAAAGAACTCGAACGACACCTCGATGTCGCCGCGGCCGAGGAAACGGCTCTTATGTTCGGTGGAGTCAAGCATCAGGCGGCGACCTCCACCTTGGGGCTTGCTTTGCGCTTCTTGCCGGCAACGCCCGGCTTCTGCCCAAGCCAAAGCGACACGGTGAGCTTGCCGCCGGATGGCTCGGGCTTCAGCTCGCGGAAGCGTCCAAGCTTGAGCCCCGCGCCTTCGAGCAGACGCCCGAGTTGATCGCGGGCAAAGCCGAGCCGCCGGTGGGCCGACTGCTCGCGCAGGAACTCGAGCTCGTGCGGGGCGAAATCGACCACCAGCAGCCTGCCGCCGGGCGCGAGCAGACGCGACGCTTCGGTAATCGCCGCCGCGGGGTCGTCGAGGAAATGGAGCACCTGATGCAGCACCACCGCGTCGGCCGAACCGTCGGGCAGCGGCAGATTATAGAGATCACCGTGCCGAACCTGCGCATGGGACAGTCCGGCCCGCTCGAGCTTCATGCGGGCATAGGCCAGCATGGCGTAATTGAGGTCGAAGCCCAGCGCGCGCGAAGCGCGGGCCCCGAACAGTTCGAGGATGCGGCCGGTGCCGGTGCCGAGATCGACCAGGAGATTAAAGTGCCCCTCGCCTAGCGCGTCGTCCATCGCGGCCTCGACGTCCCGCTCGGCCACATGCAGGGCGCGGATGGAGTCCCACTCGCCGGCATGAGCCTTGAAATAAGCTTGCGCCGCCTCGGCGCGCGCCTTCTGCACGGCGGACGCTCTGGCGCGGTCGCGGGCCAAAGTGAGGTCGCTCGGATCGAGGCTGTCGACCATGGCTTCGGCGAGCGTGGCCTCGGCGCCGGACTCGGCCAGGCGGAAGAACACCCAGGAGCCTTCGCGGAAGCGCTTGATCAGGCCGGCATCGGCCATGAGCTTCAAATGCCGGCTGATGCGCGGCTGGCTCTGGCCGAGGATCTGGGTGAGGTCCTTGACGTTCAACTCGCCGCGGGCCAGAAGCGCCAGAATGCGCAAGCGCGTGGCCTCGCCGGCGGCGCGCAAGGCCGCCAGCGCCTGGGGGCGCGACAGTCCGGCGATCGGAGCTCTGGTTTGGGCCTCACCTGACATAAAGATATGTTTATATCTTCCCAGGCACGCATGCAAGGGCTTGATGCCCTGACTCTCCAGGCCTAAGCCCGGGCGAATTTCTTGTATTTGATGCGCTTCGGCAGCACCGCGTCCTCGCCGAGCCGGCGCTTCTTGTCTTTCTCGTAATCCTCGAAATTGCCCTCGAACCATTCAACATGGCTGTCGCCCTCGAACGACAGTATGTGAGTGGCGATGCGATCCAAAAAGAAGCGATCGTGGCTGATGATGACGGCGCAGCCGGGGAAATCTTCAAGCGCCGCTTCGAGCGAGGACAGCGTCTCGACGTCGAGATCGTTAGTCGGCTCGTCGAGCAAGATCAGGTTGGCGCCGGATTTCAGCATCTTGGCGAGATGCACGCGGTTCCGTTCGCCGCCGGACAGCTGGCCGACCTTCTTCTGCTGATCGGCACCCTTGAAGTTGAACCAACCGACATAGGCTCGGCTCGGCATCTCGCGCTGTCCCAGCTTGATCACGTCGTTGCCGCCGGAGATTTCCTCGAACACGGTCTTCTTGCCGTCGAGCGCATCGCGCGACTGATCGACATAGCCGAGCTTGACCGTGTCGCCGATGCGGATGGCGCCGTCATCGGGCTGGTCCTGACCGACGATCATGCGGAACAAAGTGGTCTTGCCGGCACCGTTCGGGCCGATCACGCCGACAATGCCGCCGGGCGGCAGCTTGAAGGAGAGGCCGTCGATCAACAGCCGGTCGCCGAAGCCCTTCCCCAGACCGTCGGCCTCGATCACCAGATCGCCGAGCCGCGGCCCCGGTGGAATGGTGATCTGTGCTTTGCCGGTTTTGTCCTTACCCGCTTCGGCCACAAGATCGTCATAGGCACGGATGCGGGCCTTGGATTTCGCTTGGCGGGCTTTGGGGCTCGCCCTGATCCAGTCGAGCTCGCGGGCCAGAGTGCGCTGCTTGGCCTCCTCCTGCTTGCCTTCGACCTCGAGACGCTTCTGTTTCTGCTCGAGCCAGGACGAATAGCTGCCCTTGTAGGGCACGCCCTGCCCGCGATCGAGCTCGAGCGTCCATTCGGTGATGTCCTCGAGGAAGTAGCGGTCATGGGTAACCATGATCACGGTGCCGGCATAGTCGCGCAGATGATGCTCGAGCCAGGCCACGCTCTCGGCGTCGAGATGGTTGGTCGGCTCGTCGAGCAACAGGATATCTGGTTTCGACAACAGCAGCTTGCACAGCGCCACGCGGCGTCTCTCGCCACCAGACAGCGAAGCGACCTTGGCATCGCCCAGCGGGCAGCGCAGCGCATCCATGGCCTGGTCGACCTGCGCGTCGAGGTCCCACAGGCCCTGCGCGTCGATCTCGTCTTGCAACTTCGCCATCTCATCCACGCTCTCGTCGGAATAATTCATGGCGAGCTCGTTGTAGCGGTCGAGCTTGGCCTTCTTCTCTGCCACGCCTTCCATGACATTGCCGGTAACGTCTTTGCTTTCGTCGAGCACCGGCTCCTGCGGCAGATAGCCAACGCTGACTCCCTCGGCAGCCCAGGCCTCGCCCAGGAACTCGGTCTCCTGCCCGGCCATGATGCGCAGCAGCGTCGATTTGCCCGCGCCGTTGACACCAACCACGCCGATCTTGGCGCCGGGCAGGAAGGCGAGAGTCACGTCCTTCAACACCTGCTTGCCGCCCGGATAGGTCTTGGACAGCTTGTTCATGACGTAGACGTATTGGGGCGTGGCCATCAGCGCTGCCGAAGCTCCTGAATTTCGTTCATGGGAGAAGCGAGCTTCTAGCCAATCGGCGAGCGAGACTCAATCGCTATCGCTAGAACAGCTGTGGCAGGCGCTCTTTCAGCTTCGCGGCCAGCGCATCTAGCGGGTTTTCCTTGATCGGCTCGATCTCCGCGAGCGCGCCGGCGAAAGATGCCGAGGTCAGCTCGGCGATCGGCAGCACGCGGCACCAGTTCTTGCCGACCAGAAAGGCGCGGTAGTTCTGCTCCTCGTCGGTGAAGCGGTGAGCAGCGGGCGCCACGCCCACCACCGGCAGCCGCGCCGAGACCGCCTCCGAGACCATCGTGCTCGACTCCTCGGTGCAGACGATGACGTCGGCCTTGCCGAACAGGTCGGGCAGCGTACCCGGTCCGACCGTGCGGTAGTCGATGAAACGCTCGACGACACCCCGGTCTTGGGCGAGCTGGACGATCTGGTCGGCAACCGAGTCGGGTGTGCGGCGCGAGGTCGAGATGAGCCAGCGCGTCCCCCATTCTTTTGAAATCTCGGCGGCGAAGGCAAGCAGGCGCTCCCACTCCTTGCGCCGATAGCGAAATGGCCCGGCATTGCCACCGATGAGCAGGCCCGCGAGCTTTGGGTGGTGCTCAGGCCCGTAGCGCGGCACCGATGCCGGGCGCCCGAGCGCATCGGGATCGATGGCAGACGGCTTGAGCACCACCATGTGCCGGTCGCTGCCGGCGTCGCGATCGTACGACGACACGATCAGGTTGAAATTTTCGGGCCCCAGCCCGCGCAGCAGCGATCCGCAGAAGATACTGGGAATGTCCAGAAAGCGCGCCACGCAGATATTCGGCATTTGGGTCTCGCCGCCGGCAGAGACCACGAGATCGGCCTTAGGCAACGCGTGAGCGTCGATGCGATAGGCCATGCGCAGCATGCGCGGCGGAAAGAAGGTCTTGGCGGCGATGCGGCGGCGGAGCCAGCGCGTGGGCACGATCCATTTGCGATTGACCTCGACCCGGGTGACTTCGACCGGGCGCAACCGGGCAATGGCCGCAATCACGCCTTGCGCCAGGTGGTAGTGGCCGGGCCTGGTGTCGGCGAGAAAAATGATCTTCAGCGGCATTTCGGCCATTTCCAAGCCCTTCGGGCAGCGAGGCGAAGCCCCGCGTCATAGCGCACCCTTGCGGGCTGCTTCAAAGCTTCGTTTCTAGGCGCCTTGGCAAAACCGCGGGACCCAAGCACAATCGGCGCCGTCAGGCGAGAACCCAAGGAGCTAGCAGGTGACGGGTAGAGCGGCGAATAGCGAGGCCGACTGGATTCTCAAGGCGATGGTAGCGGTGGCGTCGTCGGACGAAGGTCTCGACGAACGGGAGACCGGCCTGATCCAGCAAGTCTATCAGGACCAGTCCGGACACGCGATCTCGGCCGATGAGATCGCGCGGGAGGCGGAGGCCCTGGCCAACGGCGATACGCTGGGCGAATTCGCCGCAGCGGCCAAAGTGCTCGACCAAGACGCCAAGGAAGAGGTCATCAGGGCGGCCTATCTCGTGCTGCTGGCCGACGACCGGATCGCCGGAGAGGAGCGCAAGAAGCTCAAGGACATCGCCGCTGCGCTGCAAATCCCCGAGATTCATTTTGGCGCGATCCTCGAGGATCTCGCCATTTGGCTGGCCAAGCAGAGGAGCTAGGCGGCCGGTTCCCGGCACCTTGCGGGGAGAAGCGCGGCTGACTAAGGTGCCGCCGAACCAAAGAGCGACGGAGCTCGACAGGTCGGCGGCGGGGCGTCGGATGATCATCTCGCACGAGCACAAATTTATCTTCTTGAAAACGAGAAAGACCGCCGGAAGCAGCGTCGAACTTGCGCTCAGACGGCTCTGCGGGCCAAACGACATCATCGCCCCGATCGGAAATATTGAGGAAGCCCTGCAACGCGAGTCAGGATATGACGGCCGCCCACCGCAGCATTGGCGCCGGCACAGCTGGTGGCAATCGCCGAGGCCGCTCCTTCAGCGTTACTGGTTTCAAGTCAACCCTGGCGATTACGGCTTCTACAATCACGTCCCGGCGAAACGGGCGCGCGAATTGCTCAACGACGACAAGATCTGGCGCAGCTATTTCAAGTTCAGCTTCGACCGCAACCCTTGGGACCGTCAGGTGTCCGCCTACTATTTTCGTTATCGCCACAAAGCACACCCTCCAGCCTTCTCAGACTATATGCATCGAAGGCGGCGGGCCTGGATCAACAATTACGAGATCTACTCGATCGACGGCGATGTTTGCGTGGATTTCATCGGCCGGTTTGAAAACCTCGCCGCGGATCTCCGCAAGGCGCTGAAACAGGTCGGCGTCGATTTCGACCAGGAGCTGCCGCGCACCAAGGCAGACTTCCGTAGCCGCAAAAAGCATTATCGCGATTACTACGACGAGGAGACCCGCGGGATCGTGAGCGACTGGTATGCGCCGGAAATCCGCCTGCTCGCTTATGAGTTCTAGCGCTTCGCGCGGCGATGATCATTTCTCACCGGCACAAATTCATTTTTCTCAAGACCGAGAAGACGGCCGGTACCGCCATCGAAGCGGCTTTGTCGGAGTTGTGCGGGCCCGACGATGTCATCACGCCGTTCAGCGAGGAGAGCGAAAGCGACCGCCGAGGGCGCGCCCCGCAAAACTACCGTATCGAGCATCCGCTCAAGCCGCACCGGCCGCTCTGGCGCAAGGTGCTGATGCGGCCTGAGCGCTACTATCATCCGAGCGTCGGCTATTACGAGCACATGCCCGCGTGGCGCACCCGGGCCTATGTCGGCGAGGCGATCTGGCGGGACTATTTCAAGTTCGCGTTCGTGCGCAATCCGTGGGACCGGCAGATCTCGCAATATCTCTACAAGACCAAGTCGAAGGCGCAGCGGCCGAGCCTCGACCGCTTCATGGCGCGCAAAAAGCGCGCTTATGTCACGAGCTACGAGATTTACACGATCGAAGGAAAGGTCGCCGTCGACTATGTGGGCCGGTACGAATCGCTCGACCAAGACTTCAAGACTGCGCTTGCGAATGCCGGTGTCCAGCAGCAGCCCGAGATACCGCGTACCAATGTCACGCGCAGCCGGACGCGGGACCTAGCCTACCAAAGCTATTTCACGCCGCCCGCCCGCGATCTGGTGGCTGAGTGGTACGCGCTGGAAATCGCGCTCTGGGGCTACGCGTTTTAGCTTTAGTCTGCTAATTGCGGGTTGGACGACGAGACACGGGCCCGTAGCTCAATTGGTTAGAGCCGGCGGCTCATAACCGTCTGGTTGGAGGTTCGAGCCCTCCCGGGCCCACCATACCTAAGTAAGTCATTGTATTAAAGCGATTTTTTTCTGCTTCCGCCCGCACGGACACAAAAGAGTCGCGTTAGCTGAAGCGCTGGCAGACGCGACATCGCAGTTAGAGATCTCCGCTTTACGCATGCAAGCAGACTCAGAGTTGTCCGCTAAGTGCCATGAGTGGACGGCTCCGGCTCAAAACGTCAGTCGCAGCATTGGTCGGTGCAGCCATGTGTTCGGCCTGTAACGCAGCACCGCACTCTAGCTACCAGCACTCGTGTCGCCGATAAACTCGGCGGGCAACCCGTCGACCCTGGCCCCAATAACTGCCGTAATATGGACGACCGTAGCCGTAGCTAGGATAGCTGTACCCACCATAGCTGGAGCGGTGGTTGACCCAGAAGTCGAGGGCGCGCAGCCGAGCAACTGTCCGGCTGTTATTATTGTAAAGAAAAAGGCCGCTCGCATTCGCAACGAAGCGGCCTCTCACAGGGGCGAGAGAGACCAACCCGCGCGCTGATGCCGGTGGAGAACCCATGCGTTGGCTACGACCTGTTGAGAAGACAGCGGTAGCCTGGAGGATGGCGCAGCTTGGGATTACCCTACTCTTTGATTCGCCGCTCGCCTTTGGCTTCGGGGGGACCAATGGGCACTATCATTAGATTTCCCAAGCAGTGCCAAGACGCTAACGTCAACTATTACGGGCTCGAGCTATTTGTGGAATCGTGCGGAAAGTTGCTAAACACTTTGCCCACTGAAACACGCTCGGCTGCCAGACAAGAGTTCAACCGACTGGTCCAAAACCTGGTTCAGTTAATGGACGCATGCCAAGAGGCTCACAAAAGCAAATAACGCTTGCTCAGGGAGAGGCTGCGCCGCTTAACGGCCTGGCAGGACTCAGAGAATAAACTCAGCGAACCGTCTCAATACCGGGACGGGTAAGCTAGCCAACTACAGCGGCCTCAGGACGAGCCTCCTGGGGCCGTTTCTTTTAGGGTGCGCGCCTATGAACGAATGCGACGAGGGTAATCCCCTCGGAGCTAGGCTCGAGCCTCGGTCACCACATGCACCCTTAAAGCGGGAGGGGCACTAAAGGGCTCGAAGACCCGGGCTGTGCTGCTTGTGATCATGCGGCTATGTGACTCGGGGCTTCGCGTTAAGGCCTCGCTTATGGGTGCGGCGCTACATTTGTCAGAGCCAATCCCTATTGGGTTCCGCGTAAGTGGGTTGGTAGGCTCGGCGCCTCCTTTTCCTGCGAAACTGAATGGCAGGTGCCGGGCCGCTACTTTTCGGTTGAGCAATGGTGAGGCCAACCTCTGGAACCACCGGGGGCGCCCCATGAAGTTCATCATTGCAACTTTTTCGCTTCTAATTTTTCTCGCTCTGAGTGGTTCAATGATCGTCGGACCACCTCAAGCAGCCTCTCCAAAACCAAGCCTGCGCTAAGCCTATCTCACCGCAATACAGAACAGGTGACGCGGAAGCCCATTCCTTGGCCTTACCTGCCAAAGGGGACACATGGGCCATTTATCCCACTGAGACCCGTTAGATTGGCGCTGGAGGTCCTGTAACGGCCTCAGATCCCTTTTTGTGTAACGGCTTCTATATTGAGTCACCTTAGGTTTTGATCCCACACTTGGCAGAACAATGCCGCTAGCTCTCCCGCTTGGGCTACGCAGCAGCACATGCGGGCGTTCTTTGCGATCGCTCATTTTCTCAATCTGGAATGTGGGTAGAGTAGTTGGGCGGCTCCGTGCCGCCGGGATAAAATCTGGTCCTAACAATG
>Ga0075342_1000188_pt1 | contig 10949 bp, 9 predicted proteins | sample RushOxbow_ThreeS_3_FD_120085 | JGI IMG/M metagenome (GOLD analysis project Ga0075342, IMG submission 120085) | Natural and restored wetland microbial communities from the San Francisco Bay, California, USA, that impact long-term carbon... | ecosystem: Environmental > Terrestrial > Soil > Wetlands...
AAGCCGATACCGACATTGCCGCCGGATTGACTGAAGATCGCGGAATTGACGCCAATCACTTCGCCTTCGGCGCTAATCAACGGTCCTCCGCTATTGCCTGGATTGATCGATGCGTCGGTCTGGATGAAGTTGTCATAGGGGCCGGCTCCGATCACCCGGCCCTTGGCGCTGACGATTCCAGCGGTCACGGTATGCTCGAGGCCGAACGGATTGCCGATCGCCACCACCCAATCGCCGACTTCCAAGTGGCTCGAGTTGCCGAGCTTGGCGAATGGCAAATTGACGCCGGCGCGGCGAATCTTGATCAGTGCCAGGTCGGTGCGATCGTCCTTGCCGACCAGGCGCGCTTCATGCTCGCTGTGGTCGGCTAATTTGACCTTAATCGTATCCGCGCTGCGCACGACATGATAACTGGTGAGAATCTCGCCATCCCGGCTGATCAGGATTCCCGAGCCTAAACTGCGCGAGTTGCTCTCCCGCGGCGCCGACTCGCCAAAAAACCGATTGAAAAAATCTTCGATGGGGTCGTTGGAACCGGAGCGTGGCGACCGTTGCGTGAGAGTCGAAATGTTGACCACCGCAGGCATGGTCTTCTTGGCGATGCTGGCAAACGATGGCGGACGATTGCCGTCCAAGGCCGCCAGACTGGCCGCCTCGGCGGCGCCGGACTGTTGCAGGCCGAAGCCGCCCAGCACAGTGAGCAAGCTGACCCCCCATACGCGTCGCAACGACCGCTCTCGTTTACTCATGAACGCTTGATCCTCGACAGATTCGACTCTATCGACAGCGTAGCAAATTTCCGGCACGCATTGAAATCGCGGCGCCCAAAGGCCAAACATTTGCAAATAGCCACCCCAGTGACTATGAAGGAACCATCCGTCAACGGCGAAAACAACCATGAAACCCGCGTCCCTCGATTACGATACCGTGCGCGAAATGCTGCGCACCGCGACCCCGGATCGCGTCCTGCGCTTCATCGGCAAGAGCCATCCCGCCGACATCGCCTTGCTCTTCAAAGGGCTCGATCCAGCCGAAGTGCGCCAACTCTTCGACGTACTTTTCTCAACGCGCCGCGCCGCCAAGACTCTCAAAGAGCTGCCCCTCGAGTTGTTACCCGACATTCTCGACTTGATCGACGATGAAAAGGTTGGCCGCCTGATCGTCCGCGCCGACCCGGACGACGCGGTCACGTTCATCGACAGCCTGACCGATGAGCGCCGCGAGCGCGTGCTCGCCTTGCTCGATCCGGAGCGCCGGGCCGCGGTGCGCGAGATCATCGCCTATCCCGATGGCACGGTGGGACGTCTGATGACCACTGACTTCATGGCGCTGCCGCCGGACGCCACCGCTCAGGGCGCCATCGACAAGATCCGCGAGCGCGGCGAATTGGAGAGTTTTTTTTATCTCTATGTCGTCGATGACGACGGCAAGCTTGTCGGGGTGGTGCCGATCCGCAACTTGGTGATCGCACCGCCGGAGCGCGAACTGCGCGACATGATGATCGCCGACCCGATCAAAGCCGATGTCTTCATGGATCAGGAAGAAGCCGCGCGCGTCGTCGCCAAATACGAGCTTTTAGCGCTGCCCATCGTCGACGAAGGCGGCCGCTTGGAAGGCATCATTACCGTCGACGATGTCATTGACATCATCAAAGAAGAAAGCACCGAGGACATGTACAAGATGGTCGGCCTGGCCGAAGAAGACCGCGTCTTCACCCCGGTATCGCGCTCGGTCAAGATGCGCCTGCCCTGGACCATCCTCAATCTGTTGACGGCAACGCTGGCAGCATCGATCGTCGGACTTTTCGAAGGCACGCTCCATGAAATCATCGCTCTGGTGACCTTTATGCCGGTGATCGCTGGCGTCGGCGGCAACGGCGCGACTCAAACCGCGACGGTGATTATCCGCGCCATCGCCCTGGGCGAGCTGGAGTTTTCCTCGGCCTGGAAAGCGATCGTCAAACAAGTATCGGTCAACATCTGCATCGCTATCGCCGCCGGCGCCATGATCGCGTTGGCGGCGGGGTTGTGGAAGGGCAATCCGTATTTGGGACTGGTTCTCGCCGGCGCCATGTTATTGAACCTCGGCCTGATGGCGGGCTTTGCCGGCGCGGTCATTCCGTTATTGCTCAAAGCGATGAAGCTCGACCCGGCGCTGGGTTCCGGCATCATCGTGACCGGACTTACCGATGCGTTTGGTTTTCTCTCTTTCCTAGGCCTAGCCACCTTGTTCCGTGGCTATTTGATCTAGACTGCCTTCCCGGCGGTCGCGGCCGCCGGTTTTGGCGACTTTTGAAACAGAAATAGAATGCCGCCGATCAAACTATCGAGGGCAACAATAAGAAAGAGCAGCAACCCGAAAGCGATGGCCGGTTCCGTCCCAATGCCAATGACGGCAAGCAAATAAATGTAGCCCCCTTCGCGCAGACCCAGACCGTTCAAACTCACCGGGATCGCCGCGAAGGTTCCCACCAATGGATAGACGATGATGCAAAACGAATACGGCACATTCAAACCCAGCGCCCGGCCCATCACCACATGCATCCAGGCTTGGATCAAATGAACCACCAGGGAAAGCAATGCCGCTACCGCCAAGGCGCGCCACTGAGTTCGATAACTGCGCAAGGCCAAGCGGATTTTGACGACCATCGGATGGCTGTCCTCGGGGAGCAAGCGTCTGAGCAACGGTATGAGCATGACCGCGGCGACAAAGCCCGCCGCGAGCAGCAGCGTGATCGAGCGGACCGTCGGCGGCACCGCGTATTCGGGAAACAACAGCAACCCGGCTGCACCCAACCATACCAATACGATCATGCCGACCGCGCGATCCATCAGCACCGACATCGCCGCGTGCGTCGTCGTCACAGCGCGCCCCTTGGCATGAGCGTCTTGATCGCGCACGAGGTAGAAAATTCTGCTGACATCGCCGCCCACCGTGCCGGGGGCAAATAGATTGAAGAACATGCCGATCAAGTAATATTTAATTAGGTCCTTGAACGGCGTCACTATTCCCAACGGACGCGTGAGCGCGGCCCAGCGCACCGCGCTAATCACTTGGGCGAACAGATAGATGACTAGCGCCAGCGCAATCCACGAATAATTCGCGGTGGCAAAGGTATGCAGAAAGCGCTCGGGGTGAACTCGCGAGAAGAAATAGGCCAAAAGTCCGCCGCTGACTAGCAGCTTCAATAATAAGATGAGAACCGGTTTGATCTTTTTCATCGTTCAAGCGGCGGTTGAATGAGCACCCGGTCTCCATCCTTACCCAGGCCGTCGACGAGCACCCGCCGACCGCTGACATGCAGCCGGCCTTCGGCGTAGAGCTGAATCGCTCGGGGATAAATTTGATGTTCCTGCTTGAGAATCCGCGCCGCTAAAGTCTCGTCGTTATCGTCGGGGAACACCGGCACCACCGCCTGGATGATGATCGGCCCCTCGTCACACTCCTCGTTGACGAAGTGCACCGTGCAACCGGAAAAGCGCACGCCATAATCGACGGCCTTTTTCTGCACGTGGAGGCCCGGGAATGACGGCAGCAAGGCCGGGTGAATGTTCATGATGCGGTTGGAGTAGGCCTTGATGAAAACCGGAGAAAGCAAGCGCATGAAGCCGGCGAGGATCACCAGTTCGACGCTGCGCCCGCGCAACAGGTCGACCACGGCTTGATCGTAGGCCTCGCGGCTCGGATAAGCCTTGTGGTCGAGGACTTCGGTTGGGATACCGTGCTTTTGCGCGCGCGCCAGTCCGAAAGCGTCCGCTTTGTTACTCAAAACGAACTGTATCTTCGCGTCGAGCGTTCCCGCCTCGATGGCGTCGATGATCGCCTGGAGATTGGTGCCGCCGCCCGAAATCAACACGCCGATGGGAAGTTGCCTTGCCATAATTTCTCAAGAACGAATGGTCGCGCCCTTCGATCCCTGGCGAATTTCGCCGATGACAAAACACCGCTCCTGCAAGCGTCTTAACGCGCCAACAACCCGGTCGACGTCGTTCTTCGCTACAACGAGAATCAAGCCGAGCCCCATGTTGAACGTCGCGTCCATCTCGGGTTGAGCGACCGCGCCGATTTTTTGAATCAAGCCGAAAACCGGCGGCACCGGCCAGCTCGCCCGTTCGATCGCCGCGCGCCGCCCTGGCGGCAACACGCGCGGCAGATTTCCCGTGATCCCGCCGCCGGTAATATGCGCAGCGCCTTTGATGCGAAATTCGCCGAACAACTTCTTGGTGATTTTGGCATAAATCCGCGTCGGCTCGAGCAACTCTTCACCGAGTTTACGACCGAGTTCGGGAATCCGCCGGCGCAATTTCAATCCGCCCCGTTCGAGCAGGACCTTGCGCGCCAATGAATAGCCGTTGCTGTGCAAGCCGCTCGAAGGAACGCCGATCAAGACATCGCCCGCAACGATCGCCGCCGGATCGAGGATCCGCTTTTTCTCCAAAACCCCGACGACAAAGCCGGCGAGATCGTACTCGCCTTTCGGAAAATCGCCGGGATGCTCCGCCGTTTCGCCGCCGATCAAAGCGCAGCCGGCCAGGCGGCAGCCGGCGGCGATGCCGCGCACCACGGCTTCGGCAATTTTCAGCTCGAGCTTGCCGCAGACAAAGTAGTCCAGGAAAAATAACGGCGCCGCGCCCTGGGTCACAATATCGTTGACGCCCATGGCGACGAGATCGATGCCGATGGTGTCGTGAATGCCGGTCTGAAAGGCGATCTTGAGCTTGGTGCCGACGCCGTCGGTGGAGGAAACCAGAACCGGGTGGCGGTAGCCGCGCGCTTTGAGGTCGAAGAGCGCGCTGAAGCCGCCGACACCGGCCAGCACTCCGGGCACCTGGGTTCGTTTGGCAATCGGGCCGATGCGCCGCACCAAGGCATCGCCGGCTTCGATGCTGACGCCGGCCTGGGCGTACGTGAGTCCTCTTTTTGGAGTCATGCGAATCTAGAGTTATGTTCGGGGTCGTTCAGGAGAGGCATCTTGCCATGCCCCGTTCCCAGCATCATAGCGCACTGAAAACAAAATTTCACATGGTTGAGCCGATTGCGGCGGCATTGGCGCCGCCGGCCGAGGCGAGCATAGCGCGGATCTTGAGGGTGTATTCGCCGAATTTCACGGCGCTCATCATTTCCATGGTGCGCGGACGCGGCAAGTCGACGGCGATGATCTCCAATAAGCGGCCCGGCCGCGCCGACATGACGTAAACCAAGTCGGAGAGAAACACCGCCTCCTGAATGCTATGGGTGACGAACAAGACCGTCTTTTTGCGTTCTTCCCAGATGCGCAACAGCTCCATGTCGAGCTCGTCGCGCGTCATGGCGTCGAGGGCGCCGAAGGGTTCGTCCATCAACAGGAGCTGCGGGTCGGTCACCAGCGCGCGGCACAGCGAGGCGCGCTGCTGCATGCCCCCGGAGAGCTCGTGCGGATACATCTCCTCGAAACCGTCAAGACCGACGAGCTTGATCAATGCGCGCGCCTTGTCGGTGAAACTAGCGGCGTCAAGCTTGCCGAACTCCACCGGCAATAGCACGTTACCCAGCACCGAGCGCCATTTGAGCAGCACCGGCGCCTGGAAAACCATGCCGACATTTTCCAGCGGGCTGTCGACCCGGCGCCCAGCCACCGTGACGGTACCGGAGGATGGCGGCAGCAAACCGGAGATGATTTTCAATAAGGTGCTTTTGCCGCAGCCGCTCGGGCCGACGATGGAAACGAAATTGCCCGGTTGAATGTCGCAGGAGATGTTATCCAACGCCGTAACCGTTCGGCTTCCGGTGAAAAAAACCCGCGAGACTTGTTCAACGGCGATCAGCGGCGGCACTTCATCACTCTCGGCCTTGGCTATTCTTAGCGCTTGATGAACTGATTGGTATAGACTTCCTTGGCGGTAACTTTGCGGCCGACATCGAAGTACTCGTTCACCACCTTGACGGTTTTTTCCATGATTTCCGGCTTCATGAACCCCATGCCGACATTGACCGACTCCGGCGGCAAGAACACTTCAGTAAGCGCGTTCTTCAACTGCAATGTGGCCAATGCCGGGTCAAGCTCCGGTTTGAGCTTGAGTAGTATCTTGAGCGCCTCTTCCTGATTATCGCGCGCGTAGCGCAGCCCCTCCATGGTTCCTTCGACATAGGCGCGGACCAGTCGCGAGCGCTTCTTGACGTCTTCATCCTTGACGATCAAGCCGCTGCCGTAGATGTCGAGGCCGGTGTCCTTCATGAACACCCGTTGCAGCTTCACGCCGACTTTGGACGCCGCCAGGTCGGCCACCTCATCGTTGGAGGCGCGAAACATGACGATGAAGTCCGCCTTCTTGGTCGCCAGCGCCGCCGGTTGGATGGGCGCAGCGGTCTCCTGGATCTTGATCGCCTTAAAATTGATCTTGTTGATCCGCGCATAGGCCGGCATTAGGAACCACTGGGCTTGACCTGGGCTAATCGCCCAAGACTTTCCTTCGAGATCTTTAATGCCCTTAATCACGCCCTCATCGCGCCAGACGATCGTCGTGGCGATGTAGCCGAGCTGGCCCACGACCTGCACCGGCGTGCTGCGAGATTTGGCGACAATCGCCGTGGCAATATAGGCAAAGCCGAAATCGGCGCCCCCCGCAGCGATGGCGCGAACGGTGTCGGCCGAGCCTTTGCCGGAGAGAATCGTCGCATTCAATCCGCGCTTGGCGTAAAAACCTTTCTCCAAGGCGACAAACCAGGGAGTGTGCTTGCCGCCGATGATGAAGTCCATTTGAATGTTCGCTGGCGCCAGCTCAGCGGCCCGCGCCGGCGTGATGATTAAGGCCGTGACAAGTAACAAAACCCAAGCTCCGGCGAAGCCGAAGCGCCCTCCGAGTGTAACATTCATAACAACCTCCACTAACAGTCCAGTTTTCAAAACGAACCTTCCACTTCTCTCACCCCGGCACTCCAAGGCGCCAATTTTTTCTGGCAATACTCAGCTAGCCAAAACAGCCCCAGAGACAATACCGCAAGAATCAGCAGGATCACCAAGGCAAACGCGGTGTCCAAACTATAGTTGGCTTGCAGCACCAGATAGCCCAACCCCTCGTTCGCGGCGACGAACTCGGCAACGATGGCGCCGGTGACCGAGAGCACGATGGCGACTTTGATGCCGGCGAACATGTAGGGCAGCGAATTAGGCAGGCGAATTTTCGTGAAGACATCCCATGCCGAGCCGCGGTTGATGCGCGCCAGCTCCAACAGTTCGGGCTCGACTTCTTTGAGCCCGACCACGGTGTTCACCACGATGGGAAAAAACGCCACCAGGAACGCGATGGAGATTTTCGAGACAAGGCCATAACCCACCCAGATCACCATCAACGGCGCAAAGGCGCTCTTCGGCATGGCGTAGAGAATCACGATCAACGGATAGATGGTGTTTTGCAGGTGGCGCGAATAGACCACCGAGATGGCGAAGCCGACGCCGAGTATCAGCGACAGAGCAAAGCCGCCGAAGGCCTCGATAAAGGTGATCCACGAGTGATGACCAAGAATCGGCAGCTTCTGGATAAAGGCCGTGTACAAATCGCGCGGCGGCGGCAGAATGAACGAGGGAACCTTGATGACTTCGACGAGGATCTCCCACAGGATCAGCAAGGCAACGAAGAAGACCAACGGCTCGGCGACATTTTTCCAGGATGATTTCACAGCTGCACTCGCGCCGACGTTAATGGAAAGCCTGGGTGGAGTCAAGAAATTGCAGAGATTTGCCGCCCCTTCGATCGAACCCGCGGCTTTGAGCAAAATCACCGCGCTGGGACGGTGAAATCGCACGCTTGCCCCGATATCTTAGGAATGACCGCACGGCTTGAATTAGGATCCACACGCCATCGCACAGAGGACGTTTACACCCGGGGAATTGTACGATGCTTGGCCGCGGCTCTCCAGCGCCGAGCGCATCGCGGGCTTCGAGTGCTTGCAGCGCGAGGATGTCGCGTCGTTTTTCCATCTGCTCAATCTGCGCGACCGATCCAAGCTAATGCTCGGGCTGCCCGCCGGCGAGCGCCTCGGCGCCGTTTGTCGCCACCCTGGTCGATGTCACCGGGCTGGTGATCTATTTCACCGTCGCCGCCGTAATCCTGAGCGGCACTTTGCTATAACCACGCGACCCCATGCCTAGCGATCTTCAATCCGCCCTTGAACTTTGACCTCTTGAACCTTGAACGGCGTTAATCGCGGCCTAAGGTTCTTCCTGCTCGCGCTTCAACTGGCTATGCTCCAGCTGCATCTCGCGCTTGCGCCGGATCATTTCCCGCTCTTGGGCGAGAAAGCGCTCCACCGCGCGGCGAAACTTGCCGTCGACGATGTAGTGCATACTGGTCGTATGTTCGGGGTCGAGGCCGCGCAGCTGCTTGAAACTGCCGCCGGCGCCGGCCTCGAAGCGCTCGAGCCCGCTGCGAATCGAGTGCTCGATGGCCGAATAGTAGCAGACGTTGAAGTGGAGAAACGGATGCTCCTCGGCACAGCCCCAATAACGCCCGTACATCGCCTTGTCGTCGCGCACGTTGAAGGTGCCGGCGATGATCTTGCCGTCGCGCTCGGCGAGGATCAAACAGAGATGCGCCGCAAAACGCTTATGCAGTTCATCGAAAAATTCCCGGGTTAAATATTGCCGGCCGTAGTAAAGCCGGTCGATATGGCCTTTATACAGGCTGAACATTGTGCGCAGGTGACTCTGGGTGAGTTCCTCGCCCTCGTAGGCGCGGATGGTGATGCCCCGTTCGAGAACCTCGCGGCGCTCGCGCTTGACCTTGTTGCGCCGATCGCTGCGAAAGCTGCCGAGATAATCGTCGAAGGAAGTAAAGCTGCGATTCTGCCAGTGATACTGAATGCCGTGACGCGGAAAGAACCCGACCGCCTCGAGCGCTTCGCGTTCGTCGGCCAGGCAAAAATTGACATGGACCGAAGATATCTTGTTGTCGGCGGCGATCTTGGCCAGCGCTTGGCCCATGAACTGAATCAACTGCGGACGATCTTCGCCGGGCGCGGTGATGAACCGATGGCCGGTCACCGGCGTGAACGGCACGCCCACCAGCATCTTCGGGTAATATTGGATGCCGGCATGCTGCGCCGCTTCAGCCCACTCGTAATCGAAGACGAACTCGCCCATGCTGTGCAGCTTCAAATACATCGGGCAGGCAGCGATCAGCTCGCCGCCCTTCTCGACGACGATATGGTGCGGCAGCCAGCCGGTCTTGTCGTTGACGCAACCGGACCGCTCCAGGCTTTCGAGCCAGTCCCATTTGAGGAACGGCGTCGCGTCGCCGATCAGCGCGTCCCAACGGTCGCGCGCCACTTCGGCGATCTTTTGCACCACTCGCAAGCTGATTTGCTCCGCCATTGGCTCTAATCCTAATGGATTCTCCGCCTTTTTTATACTTTTGCGCGCAGAATTGGAAACTAAACCACTCTTGGCGGGTTGCCTACCCTGGCGATCGCCGGCCACCCTTGACAAGCCGCCCTAGCGACCTTATTGAATATTATAGCGGGATATCTCTATGGTCATCTACAATCTCCTGTGCAATAAGAAGCACAACTTCGAAGGCTGGTTTCCCAGTTTTGAAGACTTCCAGAAGCAGGCCGACAAGAAACTCATTTCTTGCCCTACTTGCGGCAGCACCAAAGTCGAAAAACTCCCCCATGCCTGCGCCGTCCATGTCAAGAAAGAGCAGCCGCCCGCTCCGCCGGCCAAGGTAAAAAAGTCCACCCCGGCGCCGGCAGCGCCGCCGACCGCTGAAGAATTCAAAGAAATGCTCCTGCGCGTGCATCATTACGTCAAAGAAAACTTCGAAGATGTCGGCCCGCGCTTCGCCGAAGAAGCCAAGCAAATCCATAAAGGCGAAGCGGAGGAACGGCCGATTCACGGCACCGCGACGTTGAGCGAAGTCAAAGAACTCGCCGAAGAAGGCGTGCCTTGCATTCCCCTGCCCAAGCCTGAGCTCGACAGTTAAGATTTTCACGCTGCAACATCGCTCATCTCAAGCGCCGCCAATAGCGGCGCTTTTTATTTGCACGGGAACAAGAGGCATTCCTCAGCTCGCTCAACCCTAACCTGTCTGTCATTCCGAACGCAGCGAGAATTCTCCTCTCGCGGCGCTACTTGAGCCCGCGATGGCAATATCACCGCTTGCATTCGCCGCGCTGGTACGAAATAGAATCGTCAGTGCACTAAAACCGGAGGCTCCATGCTGCTGATCAACAACAAAGTCGTCGAACAGATCCTCGATATGAAGGGCTGCATCGAAGCCCTCGACACCGGCTACCGCGACCTGGTCAACGAGCGCGCCAACTACCGCGGCCGCTACGACTTCTTCGTGCCCAACGACGATCCCAAGCTGATGTACCGCTGGGGCACCATGGAAGGCGCCTCGCGCTCCTTCGAAACGTTTGCCATCCGCATGAAGTCCGACATGCTCGAATGGCCCGACGGCAAGACCGTGGAAAAATACTGCGTCCAGCCCGGCACGTTCTGCGGCTTCGTCATGGTTTTCTCGACCAAGAACGGCGAGCCGCTGGCGATCATCAATGACGGCGTCATCCAGCATATGCGCGTCGGCGCCTGCGCCGGTCTCGGCGTCAAATATCTCTCCCGTGAAGATTCCAAGACCGTCGGCATTTTAGGTTCTGGCGGCATGGCGCGCACCTACCTCCTGGCCTTCAACGAGGTGCGCAAGATCTCCAAGGTCAAAGTCTTTAGTCCCACCAAGAAAAATCGCGAAGCCTACGCCGAGGAGATGGGCAAAAAACTCGGCTTGGAAATCATCCCCGTGGACAAGCCGGCTGAAGTCCTGCGCGGCTCGGATATCGTCGCCACCTGCACCGACTCGATTGAAGTCCTCGTGAGCGATCCCGATCTGATCGAGTCCGGTATGCATCTAACCTGCGTCAAAGCCAACGAGTGGAGCCCCGAGATCGTGCAAAAATCCGACGTGGTGATCCGC
>Ga0075342_1000189_pt1 | contig 10937 bp, 11 predicted proteins | sample RushOxbow_ThreeS_3_FD_120085 | JGI IMG/M metagenome (GOLD analysis project Ga0075342, IMG submission 120085) | Natural and restored wetland microbial communities from the San Francisco Bay, California, USA, that impact long-term carbon... | ecosystem: Environmental > Terrestrial > Soil >...
GATGGCGATCTGCGCCGCGGATTGGAGAGTAAGGGGCAGATTCTCTCCTTGCCGGCTCGGGATCTAATGACACGCAATCCCAAAACCATTCCCGCCGAAACCTTGGCGAGCGAAGCCGTCACGGTCATGGAAAAGTTTCCCATCACTTCGTTGTTCGTGCTTGAGCATGGGACGCAGAAACCGGTCGGTATCGTTCATTTGCACGATCTGATCAAAGCCGGTCTTTAGTAGTACTCGCGCCGTGAAGACCCTTTCCGCTTCGGTTCGCAAAAAGGCCGCGAAAATTCGTCTGCTTTTATTGGACGTTGACGGTGTGCTCACAGACGGGCGCATCATCATCGACGACCGCGGGGTCGAAACCAAACACTTTCACGTCCGCGACGGCCAGGGAATCTCTTTGTTAAAGCGTTGCGGGATCGAAGTGGGGTTCATCACCGGTCGCTCGTCTCAAGTAGTCCGCCATCGAGCTCGGGATCTGCGGGTCTCGCTGGTTTTCCAGGGCGTTCAGGACAAACTGCTGGCCTACCAGCTGATCAAGAAGAAGACCTGCCTGACCGACGACCAGATTGGCTATGTTGGCGACGACATCATCGACCTGCCGGTGCTGCGCTGTGTGGGATTGGCGGTTGTGGTTGGCGACGGTGCGGCAGAGCTCCAGCCTTACGCCGACTATATTACGCTCGCGAGGGGTGGAATGGGGGCGGTGCGTGAAGTTGCCGAACTGCTACTAATAGCTCAGAAAAAGTGGGCGGGTTTGCTTCCGGGTTAGACAAAATCCGCGCTTGTACCAAAACTTTACCGCTCTGCAAAGCAATTTTCGTGCCTAATCCTTTACAGGAATTCTTAAGAGTGGTATTTTTGCATTGACCTTGCTGATTTACTTATGCGTAAGACCAAAAGAGCTCTCCTGCTGACTGTCATTCTACTTTCGTTGGGTGCAGTCGCTTATAAAGCTGCCGATGTCGTGCGGCAGTTGAATAAGGTTGTCAAAAAAGGTCCCGTTGCGGTCCTGGATTCACTGCCGGATGCTGCCTTGCAGATCAAAGATTTTCATCGCGCTAAGATCGAAAACGGCCGCAAGGTGTGGGAGCTTTTCGGTGACGAGGCGAATTATCTGAAGGACAAGAGAGAAGCGGTGATCAAGCGGCCGCGATTTCTCTACTACGACAAAAAAGACGAGGCGGCGGAAACCTCGGCAGAGACGGCGCATATTTTCTTGAATGAGAAGGATCTCGAAAAGTTGGAACTCAAGGGCGGGGTCCGGGTCTCGATGAAGGGGTACGTGCTGACTTCGGAATCCGCCGATTATCTCCCGGCCAAAGAGCAGATCCTTTTGCCGACCCGAACTCAGGTCGTGGGCGAAGGTATTTCCATCGAGGGAGCGAGTATGGAAGTCGAACTGGAGGAGAAAAAAATTCGCATGGTGCGGGACGTCAAGACCAAGATCGAGCCGGAAAAACTGGCCAAGAAGAAATCCAAATCGTCGAAGACTCCAAGGGTAGGGGGATAGCATGGTAGAAAAAATCCTCTCAGCGCTCGTCCTTGGTGTAGCTTTGTCCGTTTCTTTTCCGTCGGCGCCAGCCAACGCGGCGGCGGCAGATGGAGATGGAAAAAAGACCGTCAATGCCTTCGAGTTTAATAAAAAAGATCCGATCTACATCACTGCTGACTGGATGGAAGTCGATCAGGTGAAGGGCACCATCGTTTACAAAGGCCGGGTGGTTGCCGTGCAGGCCGATATGACCATGCGCAGTGATGTGCTAACTGCCTATTACGATCAGGAAATGAAGCAGATGAAGCAAGTCGTCTTGGATGGCAAGGTCAACGCAACCCAAGGAACGCGCGTTGCCACGGGTGATCGCGCCGTCTTCGACGATAAGGCGAAAACGGTCACTCTGACCGGCAACCCGGTGATGCGCCAGGGGAACAATCAGGTCAGCGGCGCGAAGGTGGTTTATTTTATTGAGCAGGACCGTGCCATGGTCGAAAGCGATGGTAAGACGAGGGTCTCGGCGACGATATTCCCAGAGGAGTTGAAGGTCCGGGAGCAAGGGGATGCCAGGTCGAAATGAGTGTGCTCAAAGCAGTAGCCGTAACCAAGTCTTACGGCGGACGCCGGGTCGTCAACGGAGTAAACGTGGAGGTTCAAGCCGGTGAAGTGGTTGGTCTATTGGGCCCCAATGGCGCCGGCAAGACCACCACGTTTCATATGATGGTGGGTTTAGTTCAGCCCGATGAAGGGCGGGTAATATTGAACGAAGACGATCTTACCCAAGCGCCGATTTATCAGCGCGCGCGGGCGGGAATCAGCTACCTGCCGCAGGAGTCCTCGGTTTTTCGCCGACTGACGGTCGAGCAAAACTTGCTGGCGATCCTGCAGACCCTCGATTTGAGCGGTGCCGAGCGAAAAGAGCGGGCGAACGTGCTTATGAAAATGCTTGGGGTGAGTCACCTCGCGACCCACAAGGCGTTTACCTTATCCGGCGGCGAACGACGGCGTGTCGAGATTGCCCGAGCGCTGGTGCTCTCGCCGTTTTTTCTTTTGCTCGATGAACCCTTTACCGGCATCGACCCGATCGCTGTCGCGGAAATTCAAAAAATCGTTCGCAATCTCATCACGAGTGGTATCGGCATCTTGATCACCGATCATAATGTTAGAGAGACCCTAGGTATCTGCGACCGGGCTTACATTGTTAACGAGGGTACGATCCTAGAAGCGGGCACGCCGCAATTCATCGCCGATAGTCCCAAGGCGCGAAAATTTTATCTGGGAGAGGGTTTTAAGTTTTAACCATGGCAGGTCTAAATCTACACCAAGTTCAAAAGCTGGCTCAGACGCTGGTGATGACGCCGCAGTTGCAGCAGGCGATCAAGTTATTGCAACTGTCCCGCGTCGAGCTCGAAGAAATGGTTCTCAAAGAGCTGCAAGAAAACCCCGCTCTGGAAGAGGGCGCCAGCGACGAGCCCGAAGTCGCGGAGCAGCCGCGCGCCGAAACCAAGAGCGAACCGACTGAAGAGTTGGCCGAATTGGTGGCGCCACGCGAGCCCAACACGGTGGACAAGATCGGCACCTTGGATTGGCAAGAGTATCTCGATAGTCATTCCAACGGTGTGCATAGCTCGCTGACGGCCGAAGCGATGTCGGACGATGGCGACTCGCCGCCATCGTGGGAAAATAGTTTAACTAAAAAAACCTCTCTCGAAGATCACCTGATCTGGCAGTTGCGCTTGTCGAAAATCACCGAGCGGGAATCAAACATCGGTTTCTACATCGTTCAGAACATCAACGAGAACGGCTATCTGGCCCTGAGTCTCGACGAGATTTGCAATGCCGTGGAATGTACTCCGGAAGAAGCCGAGGCGGTGCTCAAGCGCATCCAGTTTTTCGATCCGGTGGGGGTCGCGGCGCGGGATCTGCGTGAATGTTTGCTGGTACAGCTGGAAAATCTCAAACTCGGCGACAGTCTGGCGGCGCGGGTGGTCGACGGCCACCTGAGCTATCTCGAGTCGAAGCGTTATGAAAAACTCGCCAAGGATCTTGGTGTCACCGTCGATGAAATTGTCGAGGCCGCGCACTTGATCGCTTCGCTGGAGCCGAAGCCGTCACGCGGTTTCGAGCAAGACGATGTGCGCACTGTATTGCCCGACGTTTTCGTCGAGAAGATCAGCGGTGAATGGGTAATATACCTAAACGATGATGGCGTGCCGCGGCTACGGGTAAGTTCTCTCTATCGCCGCATGGCCGGGCAGGAAGGGGCTGAAGAAGAGCAGGCCCGCCAGTATCTCCAGGAGAAGGTCCGGGCTGCGACTTGGCTGATCAAGAGTATTCAACAGCGCCAAGCGACGCTGATGAAGGTTACCCAGAGCATTTTCAAATTTCAGGAAGAGTTTCTCGATCATGGGGTGAGTCATCTGAAACCCATGGTCTTGCGCCAGGTTGCCGAGGACATTTCGATGCATGAATCGACGGTGAGCCGGGCGACGGCGAACAAATACGTGCATACGCCGCAGGGGCTATTCGAGCTCAAATTTTTCTTTCAAAGCGGCTTGATGAGCCGGGGAGGCGATGACGTCGCGAGCGAAAGCGTCAAGGAAAAAATTCGTGCGATCGTTGCGGCCGAAGATCCTCGCAAGCCCTATAGCGATCAGCATATCGCGGCGATGTTGTCCGATGACTCCATCGAGATTGCCCGTCGCACAGTGGCCAAATACCGCGAAGCCATGGGGGTGTTGCCATCCTCCAAGCGGCGCCATTTTGTGCGCAAGTAGTGATCCGAGAGCCGCGGGCGATGATCGACACCCAAAGTTCTAATTGGTTTCGCCGCGACCGTGCCGACATCACGCCAGACCCATGGCTATGACCGTCCGTTGGATCTAATCCCCCTGCATAGAGACCGAACCCAGCCGCATAAGGAAAGCGCGTGAAGATCACCGATTTTGTCAGCGTTGACACCGTCATCCCCGTTCTCATCAGCCGCGAAAAAGATGCCGCGCTGGTGGAGCTGGCGGCCGGTTTGGCCGCTAAATACGATCACTTGGACCAAGAAAAAGTTCTCGGCGTACTTCGAGAACGGGAACGGATCAGTTCGACGGCGATCGGCGACGGCGTGGCGATACCCCATGGCAAGTTGCCGGGGTTGGATAAGATCTACGGCGTGTTTGCGCGCAGCCAGGCGGGAGTCGATTTTAAATCCCTTGACGGGGAGCCCACCCATCTTTTTTTTGTATTGATCGCGCCGGAAAACGCCGCTGCGGATCACTTGAAAGCGCTGGCGCGAATATCACGGCTGCTAAAGGATGCGGGGTTTCGCGATCGCTTAATGACCGGGAGAAACCAACAGGAGTTGTTTACGCTCATCAGCGAAGAGGACGACAGATTCTAATCGTCCGACTATGGCCAGTGACTTAGATATTTTTATTATCACGGGTCTTTCCGGTTCCGGTAAGAGTTTTGCGATACGCGCGCTGGAAGACAACGGTTTTTTTTGCGTCGACAATTTGCCGGCGCCGTTGATTCCGAAATTCGTCGAGCTCTGCCAAGGCTACCAGGAAGACATACTGCGCATCGCCCTGGGCGTCGATCTGCGCGGCAGCCAGTTTCTGCGGGCGTTGCCCGAGGTATTGACCGAAATGCGCGGCGGCGGCCATCATGTTCAAGTGCTGTTCTTCGATGCGTCCGACGACGTGCTGCTGCGCCGCTTCAGTGAAACCCGGCGGCCTCATCCCTCCGCCGCCGGCGGGTCTGTCCCGGACGGTATCTTGCGGGAACGCAAAGCTTTGGAGTCGATTCGCGCTCTGGCCGACAAGGTGATCGATACCAGCGACTTCAACGTGCATCAGCTCAAGCGCGAGATGGAGCAGCATTTTTGCGATGCTCCATCGGCGCGGCGCATGACGCTGTTTTTAACTTCCTTTGGTTACAAGTTCGGCATCCCTCACGACACCGATATTATTTTTGATGTGCGCTTCCTGCCCAATCCCTACTTCGTCAACGAGTTGCGCGGCAAGAACGGCCTCGATCGGGCAGTTGAGGAGTATGTACTGGGCAATTCAGAGACCCGGGCTTTTCTCGATCGCCTTTATGCGCTCTTGGAGTTTACCTTGCCGCTCTACGAACGGGAGGGCAAAAGCAGTTTGACGCTGGGACTCGGTTGCACAGGGGGTCGGCACCGATCCGTCGCGCTGGTTGAAGAGCTGCACCGGCGATTCGGTGCCGGCAGCTTGCGCGTCCATATCAAGCATCGGGACATCGATAAGTGAGGCTATGAGTAAAGTCGTCAAGAAGATCGAGATCAAAAACAAGCTGGGAGTCCACGCTCGGGCAGCCGCGCTGCTGGTGCAAACCGCCAATAAATTTTCCGCTCAGATTACATTTTCGGCGGCCGGCCAAAGTACCGATGGCCGCAGTATTCTCGGTGTAATGTCATTGGGCGTACCGCAGGGAAGCAAAATCCAAATCGAAGCCATCGGTGACGATGCCGAGAAAGCGGTTAAAGCGGTCGAAACACTCATCGAAGCGCGCTTCAACGAGAGCGAGTAAGGTTGAATCGCCCCACCTGATCCGATAGTATACGCAGATTAAATTCCTGGTTTTCGAAAACCGTGGAGGTCTTTCTGATGGCCGGCAAAAATTTTTTATTTACTTCGGAGTCCGTTTCGGAAGGGCATCCGGATAAACTTTGCGATCAAGTATCCGATGCCATTCTCGATGCCCACCTTGCCGGCGACCCCGACAGCCGCGTTGCCTGCGAGAGTTTAGCTAAGACGGGCATGGTCGTTGTTGCTGGCGAAATCACCAGCAAGATCAAAGTGCCTTACGTCGATATCGTACGCGATGTCGTGCGCGACATCGGCTACACGGATTCGTCGATGGGTTTCGACGGCAATACTTGCGCGATTCTCACGGCCGTGGAGCAACAATCGCCTGATATCTCGCAGGGCGTAACCGAAGGTCAAGGCTTGCACAAGGAGCAGGGCGCCGGCGATCAAGGCATGATGTTCGGTTACGCTTGCGACGAGACGCCGGAACTGATGCCGTTCCCGATCCAGATGGCGCATAGTCTGGTTCACTATTTAGCCAAAGTCCGCAAAGGCGGCGAGGCTTATTTTCTGCGACCCGACAGCAAATCTCAGGTGACCGTCGAGTACCGCGACGGCAAACCGGTGAAAGTGAAAAACGTCGTGATTTCGACGCAGCATAGCGCCGATGTCGAGTATGGGAAATTGCGCGAGACGATTATCGACGGAGTCATCAAAGCGGTGATTCCTGCCGATTTTCTGGATAAAGATACGATTTTTCACGTCAACCCGACAGGACGGTTCGTTGTCGGCGGCCCGCAGGGCGATTGCGGTTTGACCGGCCGCAAAATTATCGTCGACACCTATGGCGGCATGGGCCGTCATGGCGGCGGCGCTTTTTCGGGCAAAGACCCATCGAAGGTCGACCGTAGCGCGGCTTATATGGCGCGCTATGTCGCCAAGAATATCGTCGCGGCGGAACTGGCGCAACGTTGCGAGGTGCAGCTGGCCTATGTTATCGGCGTGGCACAGCCAGTTTCGGTTCTGGTCGACACCTTCGGCACCGGGAAGATTCCCGAAGAAAAGATCGCCAAAATCGTCCAAGACAATTTTGATCTGAGCCCGAAGGGCATCATTCAAAGCCTTGATCTGAAGCGGCCGATCTATCGCGCCACTGCGGCCTACGGCCACTTCGGGCGCGCTCCGGAAGAAGGTATGTTCACCTGGGAAAAGACCGACCGCGCAGCCGATCTCAAGAAGGCTGCTGGCCGGGTTTAGCATTGCTCGCCCGGCGCAGGCCGGTCATTTTCCATCACCACGACTCCAAAAGGCGAGCAGGGTGCGCTCTGCGCACCCTGTAATTGACAAACAACTTAAGGCGACTTCAACCTTCGCGATTCTTACAGCGACAAACCGACGAGAGGAAGCGGATAAAATGGCGGGAAAGAAATACGACGTTAAAGACATGCGCTTGGCCGATGGCGGCCGCAAGCGGATTCTCTGGGCCGGCCAAGACATGCCGGTGTTGCAGCGGGTCAAGGAGCGCTTTGCCAAGGAAAAACCGCTGCGCGGCATGCGCTTCTCGGCTTGTTTGCATGTTACCGCCGAGACGGCGAATCTAGTTCAAGCCCTCAAGGCAGGCGGCGCCGATGTGTTGCTGTGCGCCTCCAATCCGCTGTCGACGCAAGATGATGTGGCGGCGTCGCTCGTGAAGCACGATAAGATCGCCACTTACGCGATCAAGGGCGAGGACAATAAAACCTACTACCGCCATCTGCGCGCCGCGCTCGATCACAAGCCGGTGATCACCATGGACGATGGCGCCGATTTGGTGTCGTTGCTGCACACCGGTTACACACATTTAATTCCCAACTTATTGGCGAGCATGGAAGAAACCACCACCGGCGTGATTCGTCTGCGCGCTTTGGAAAAAGATGGCGCGCTCAAAATTCCTGTGATCGCGGTCAACGACGCGGCGACCAAGCATCTCTTCGACAATCGCTATGGCACGGGGCAGTCGACCATCGACGGCGTGATTCGCGCCACCGATATGCTGATCGCCGGCAAGCGCGTGGTCGTCGCCGGCTACGGCTGGTGCGGCAAGGGCGTGGCGTCGCGGGCGCGCGGCATGGGCGCTAAAGTGATTGTCACCGAAGTCGACCCGGTGCGTGCTTTGGAAGCGGCGATGGATGGTCTAGAGGTGATGACCATGAGAGAGGCGGCGCGGGTTGGCGACCTTTTCATCACTCTGACCGGCGACATGCATGTGATCGCCGAAGATCATCTCCAGGTGATGAAAAACGGCGCCGTGATCTGCAACTCCGGCCACTTCGATATCGAGATCGACATCAAGGCACTGACCAAGATGGCGACGCGGGTCGAAAAGAATGTTCGCAACTTCGTCGACGCCTATGTGTTGCCCGGCGGCCGGCGAATTTATCTGCTCGGCGAAGGCCGTTTGGTCAACTTGGCCGCCGCCGAGGGCCATCCCGCCTCGGTCATGGACATGAGTTTTGCGACCCAAGCTTTGGCTTCTGAGTGGGCGGTGAAAAACCGAAAAACGCTCACACCGAAAGTCTACGAGGTGCCAACCGACGTCGAAAATTGGGTCGCCAAGTTGAAGCTGAGCTCCATGGGCATTCGTATCGACAGTCTGACCAAGGAACAAGCGACGTACCTTTCTTCCTGGGACCACGGCACCTAGGCGACATTCGATCATACTCGACAAAAGGCTCCGGCGGATCATCCGCCTGGAGCCTTTTTTTTGTCCGTGGGATCTGAAATTTGCAATCTGAATCGGCCCAGGCGAGCTTGACGAGTGGCGTCTCATCGGACTAATACTTCGATAGCTCGGAGTCATTGGCATTAGGCCGAAGGAGGAGTTTATGTCCGCAGTGCAAAGATTTATCGCGTCCGCGCGCAAGCTGCACGCCGAGGAAACTGATCCGGCCAAACGTTGGGAGAAAATGACGCCGCTCCTGCAGGAGCTGATCGCTGATCCCGCGGTGAGAGAGCAGTCCAAACAGTGGCCGGATTGCTCCCAGGGCGGCGAGCGCGCCGAGAATTTACTTTTCTACGAGGATCCCGATTACAAGTTCGTCATTAATGGGCTGATCAAGGCGCCGCACACGCGCACGGCGATCCACGATCATGCGCATAACTGGACGCTTTACGGCGTGCTTGACGGCTCCGAATCGATCGAGCGTTATGATCGACTCGACGATGGCTCGAAGCCGGACTACGCCGAAGTTCGCAAAACGGTAAATGTAAAAGTCGGCGCCGGCAAGATCGATTTGGTGCCGCCCTATGCGATTCACGCCGAGGAGAGCGGCGAAGGGCGGACGGTGGCGATCATCGTGCGCGCCGAAAAGGCCGGCGGCTTTCTCCAGGGACGCTACGACCCGGCGACGAACAAGTATTGGCAGGGCTATGGGCCCAAGCAGCTGCCGTTCGAGCTTAAATAGATACAGTTTATTTGATTCTATCTAGTCCAGCGAGTTTACGATGGCAGAGACGCGCAGCGACGCCAAACCGCGCATCGCGGTATTTTCCGGGCCGACGGCAACGATTCAAAACAGCGAGCCGTTAGTAACCAGCAACAAGGCGCGGGAGAAGCACGGTTTGCCGCTGCGCGCCAACAAAGATGGCTCGCCGATGCGTTTCGACGTGTTACGCGCGCAGCGCTTGGCGGCGCCCGTGACGGTCTATGTCGAACAATTCACCGCGCACCCATTGGAGCGCGACCATGCCGAGCTTTACGCGCTGCCGGACGGCTATCTCGACGGCTCCGGTGTCTTTCACAAAGAACGAACCAGCGCCGCTGACATACCGGTTTACGAAATCACACTTAAACCGGAAGACGGCCTCTACCCGCTGCCTTACATGGCGCGCCAAAACAATGGCCAACCCTGGGAGATGGACGGCACAGAGAAAAATATCTTCGCGGAACGGGTCCGGGTGCCATTTTTTCCCGACGGGTCACGGCTATTCGAAGAGATCGATCGTTTAGGCATTTCCGACGAGGGTGTCGGTTGTCTGCTGACGGCCAAAGCAGACTTCGACTTTTACCGCGCCTTGCCGTCAGGCGGTTACGCGAAAGGGCGTCGCGAGAGCGAGCGCACCGATATCGGCGCGGGAGATGTTCCGCCGGAGACCCGCGGCAGCGATTTTTTCCCCTATCGCCCCGGCTATCTGCGCAAAGAGCCGCCGATGGCTGCCCTGGCGCGGTTGACCAATGTGGTTCAGCAAGCGTTAGGAAATGGCAATTATGTTGGTGGTATCTGGCTCGAAGGCAGTCCCTTCGTCGAAGAAACCACCTATTGGCTCAATTTGCTGATCGACACGACCGTACCGATCGTCGGCAATTCCTCGCAACGTCCCCATGGCGCCATCGGCAATGACGGCGACCGTAACATTGTCGATTCGGTGGATTATATCACTTCAAGAATTTGGGCCGACGGCGATGGCCGAGACTGCGTCGGCGCTGTGGCGATTCTCGACGAGCAGATTTTTACCGCGCGTGATGTGCAAAAGGCCGACGCCCGCCCCGGCGGTTACATCGCCACCGGCGGGCATGGCGGGATCATCGGCAGAATGGGCCATCCTGGCGCGCCGCAGTTTTCATTCAAGCCGATTAAACGGCATACCTACAATTCAGCACTCAATCGAACCGGACTGCCTAGCGAGGTTCAAGGTTCAAGGGTTCAAGGTTCAACGATTGGAATGGTCGCAGTGCCGGTTAAAGATGCTGCGGGTGAGTTGCTGGCAGCAGCGATTCCCAAGGTGACCATCGTCAAGCATGCGCGTTACCTACCGGAAGATACTTCCGGCGACGCGAGCAGCGAAGTCGATATTCTCGCGCGCATGGAAAATAACTTGCGCATGGCACCGCTCGCCGGCTTCGTGGCCGAGGGTTCGGC
>Ga0075342_1000190_pt1 | contig 10922 bp, 10 predicted proteins | sample RushOxbow_ThreeS_3_FD_120085 | JGI IMG/M metagenome (GOLD analysis project Ga0075342, IMG submission 120085) | Natural and restored wetland microbial communities from the San Francisco Bay, California, USA, that impact long-term carbon... | ecosystem: Environmental > Terrestrial > Soil >...
ACAGAAAAGTATCAGAAAGGTACAAGTCTTGCTTGTGCGCTTATGAGTTCTATCTTTGGGATTTCAAAGTTTTCGTTTGAGGAAAGCTTTTACGATAGAGCGTTAACCAAAGTACGGAGCTAATTGCAGGACCTGCCGCTTAGGATTGAATAATGATGAACGACCCAAACCCGAACTCACCGTTAACGGTGTTGGTCATCGAAGACCACCCAGACCAGCGTGATCTGTTGGCCATCGTACTCCAGCGGGAAGGTTATCGGGTAATTACCGCCGCCAACGGCGTGGAGGCCCTGGAAAAACTGGACTCGGAACCAATTCAAATTGCTTTATCCGATATCATGATGCCCAAGATGGATGGTTTTGAGTTGATCAAACGCATTCGTGGCAACGCCTCGTTTAAGAGTATCTATCTGATCCTTATTACAGCACGAATCCAAGAAGGGGATCGGGTTCGTGGGCTGGACTTAGGCGCCGATGATTACATTACCAAGCCATTCTCGTTCTCGGAACTTTTGGCGCGGGTCCGTGTCGGGTCACGGGTTGTGCAGTATCAGCAACATCTCGAATATCAAATTCAGGTCGATTCGCTAACAGGGTTATTCAACCGCCGCGCGTTCGAGAAAAAAATTCAAGAAGAATTTGACCGATCGTTGCGTTATCACAATCCCTTCTCGCTGCTGATTTTGGATGTCGACAACTTCAAAACGATTAACGACACCTATGGCCATCACGGCGGCGACTCCGCGCTGGTAAAAATCTCGGAAACCCTCCGTGATAAGACCCGCAAGAGCGACTTCCCCTCCAGATACGGCGGCGAGGAATTCGTCTTAATATTGCCGGAAACGGACCTAGATAATGCAGTCCAAGTCGCCAGCAAAATCCACGAAGCGATTCGCAGTCATAGCTTCGGCACCAGTACCCATCCTTTCAAACTGACGGTCAGCATCGGCGTCAGCTCGACTTCGTCGCAATTGTATTCCGACTGGCGCCAGATGCTCAAGGACGCAGATCAAGCCCTCTACGTCGCGAAGAACTCCGGGAAAGACCGGATTGAAATATGCTCGCCAGAGAAAAATACTGACTCCATCCTGGCTCCCGTTCACCCATAACCTTCATGTTTCGAAGCATTCAGATTCACGCCGCGGTGGTGCTTGGCGCCGTGATAGCTAGCTGTTGTATGTGGGTGGGCGCAGCCCTTGCCGTTGATCTGGACGGTCAATATCGCCCACCAAAAAAAGCTACCCAAGCCGCAGCCGCGCCGGTCGGTCAGCTCAATTATCTCCTCTACCTGCTTGAAAAAAACCAACAGGTCGTGGTGTATGGCGGCATCGCTTCGATCGGCATCCTGATGATGGGGATAGCGATCGGCAGCGCCTCATCAACCCCCAAGTCAAAGAACAATACCCAACTCGAACTACTCAAACAGGAGAAAGAAAAGGCCGAAAACCTAGCCAAACTGAAAGCTGAGTTCTTGAATCAAGTCTCCCACGAGCTGCGCACCCCGCTGGCGGTAATCATCGGATACATCGAATGCATTACGGACGGATTGTACGGTCAGATCGAGACTAAACACCAAGAGATCCTACAGGTCGTCGCCAAGCAATCGAGCCACCTTAAAAACATGATCGACCAGATCTTGATTTACTCGCGCTTGGAAGCCGCCAAACAACCGTTGCGTATCGACGAACTGCCGTTTGGCAAACTCATCGCAGACATGCGTGAGACCTTCGATTTTCTGTGCCGGCAAAAGGGATTGGATCTGCACTGGGATTTGCCCCACGGTCCGATCGAGATTAGAAGCGACGCGGTCCGAGTCAAGGAAGTGATCAGCAATTTGCTCCAGAACGCAGTCAAATATACCGACCAGGGCTCCATCACGGTTAGAGTCACAACCCTGGAGAAATCGGATTCCGTAGCGGTCGAAGTTGAAGACACTGGCATGGGTATCGCGGAACACCACCTGCCGAACATTTTCGATCCATTCATGCAGGCGCACAAAACCTCCTCAGAAAACTCTCGTGGCGGAATCGGACTAGGTCTCAGCATCGTCAAAAAGCATGTCGAACAGATTAAGGGAAGTATCTCCGTCAGGAGCGAACTCGGCAAGGGCTCGACATTCACGGTCGTATTGCCGCGCGACTTCGGCAAGCCTGCTTCATGGGGGATCTGGCCTTTCAATCGTTTGACTAGTAAGCAGCCGTTGATTGAAAAATTCGTAGAGCAACACCCAAACAAGTCCCGGCAGAAGCGTTCTGAAACGAGCCACGCGCTCAGTTAACATTTCGCCAATAAGCTTGCCGACACGGCACACCATCTCGAAGTTCCGCGCAGCATCATTGCCGCGAAAGCAGGAAGCGATGAATCGTCTCCCCTCCCCGCCGATTCCCAGAATACTGGCGACTTTGATACCTTCGATCGGCAACATCATCTTCGTCGCGATTCTTCTGGTTTTAATGTTCAATATCGCGGAAGGCCTACTTGGCGACGGCGATACCGGTTACCATATTAGGACCGGCGAGATCATTTTGGATACCGGCCAGGTTCCCCGAACGGATATATATTCCTATATCAGACCGGCTTTGAAATGGATCGCGCATGAATGGCTTGCCGAAGTCATCATGGCGATTCTCTATCGGGCCTCAGGTTTGACTGGTGTCGTACTGTTCTTCGCCATACTATTGGCTTCGTCACACTGGCTTTTCTATGCCATCCTGCCCACCGAGAGCGACGTTATTATTCTTTGCACTATCGTCACCCTGCTCGCCACGTTGACGGCGTCGAGCCATTGGCTAGCCCGGCCACATCTCTTCACCGTCCCCCTTCTCTTGATCTGGTACCATATGCTGGATCAATTCCAATATCACGAAAAGCCGACTCTAAAATATCTGCCATTCGTAATGCTGTTATGGGTCAACCTGCACGGCGGGTTTATATTGGGGATCGTCCTGTTGGCGATCTACCTCGCTGGCAACTTGATATACAGTTTCACGGAGAGCCCTGGGCGCGCGCTGCACTATCGGACCAAAGCCAAGGCGCTAGCCTTCACCGCGCTTCTGGCCATCGCGGCTTGCATCGTCAATCCGGTTGGCATTGGGATCTACTGGTTCCCGTTTCGCGTCGCCTCGGATCGCTTCATTATGGATTGGGTCATTGAGTTTATGTCGCCCAACTTTCATCAAGCTCTCCCCTTTAAATACATGTTCATCGTAGTGATAGGTGTTCTCGCACTGACACCTAAACGTTTGAATCTGATCGAATCGGCGCTGCTGACCTTAGTCAGCTACATGGCACTCTATTCGGTACGCCATGTCTCGGTTTTCGCGGTTATCGCCGCGCCAATCCTGCTGCGAATGAGTAGCGGCATAGCTGCGAGCCTGCCCAAAAGGATGTCCGAATTTTACCAATTGAGACGAAAGCTGTTCGCCGACCTCGATGCGCAGTTGGCCGGGAAGCTGTGGCCAGCCGTTGCCGTGTCCGCGGTGCTTGGATTGGGCCTATTGGGTGTATTGCGGGTCAGCTTCAGCGAAAAAATTTTCCCGGTCGCCGCCGTCGAGTTTCTCAAGCGCGAAAAGCTCTCCGGCAACATGTATAATAACGATGAGTTCGGCGATTATCTGATTTTCAGTGCGTGGCCGCAGTACAAGGTCTTCGCCGATGGTCGTTCGGACATGTACGGCGAAAAATATGGCAGCCCCTACCTCAAGGTCGCGAGCGTGCAGCCCGGCTGGAAGGAAATCTTGGAGCGCTACAACATTTCCTGGATTTTCTTTCAAACCCAGACTGCCCTAACAGCCGCATTACTGGAACAGCCGGACTGGCAGCCGATCTATTCTGATAAGGTGGCTACGATTTTCGTGCGAAAGATCGCGGAACATCACAATCTGATCGCCAAGTACCCCTCGGTGCCGGTGCAACTATCCAACGACAATAAATAATCGCTCCCCTGAACCGCACAACCATGTTTAGCGGCGTTCAAAATAGTGCCGCGCCGCATCTCGTTTACAGAAATGGCAGATTGTCACGACGAATACGTCGCTAGGCGTCTCCGACTTTGTTCCGCAAAGTGGCTGAAAAAGCCATCGACTGCTTTAGGGTTCAGAGTTTCGGTCCAATTCTACATAGAGTCTAAATGGCATATGCCTTGCTGCCTTTTATTATTTTGCTAGCGCTAAAACTGCGCCTGGCTTCAAGCGATGAACCAGCAAATGCCGGCTAACGCACCGACCGACGCAGAATTTAACTTACGAGTGCGTCAGGCCATTCTAGTCGCGCAATCCAGCGCTCGGCAGTTTGGACTACTGTTGCTCCAATGCCCTGGGACATTTGGCGAAACAGCACACATCGACGACACCATTCGCGACTTCGAAAGCTCCATGTTCATGCAAGTCCGTGACTCGCTGCGCGACTCCGACACGATCATGCAATTGTCGGATCATGTTTTGGGCGTCCTGCTGCCGTTTGTGCGGAGCAAGGAGGACGTCGAGCTAGTCATTTGGCGCATACTTGCAAAGATTGATGAGGCGTTTTGCGAGGAAATCAGGAGCGGAAAGGTTGCTCCTATAATCGGCGCGGCACTATTCCCCGATCACGCGTCGAGCGCATCGCAATTGCTTGAATGCGCCGAGAATGCCCTGGACCATGCGCATTTCAACGGCAACCGATTTGCCATTCATGCGCTCCAAGCTTCCAGCCACAAACCGACAAGACGGTTGATGACGGAACTGCGCCATGCCATTGTCGCCGATCAAATGTTCCTCACCTATCAACCCAAGGTGAATCTTTCTGGCGCCTATATAACCGGCGTCGAGGCGCTTGCGCGCTGGCAACACCCGGAGCGGGGTGTCATAGCTCCTGATGAATTCATCCCCGTCGCCGAACGCACGGGCTTGATCATCCCCCTAACCTTGTGGGTTTTGCAGAGCGCACTGATGCAGTGCCGGAGTTGGCTCGACCGAGGTTTAAATCTATCCGTCGCGGTGAACCTCACCATGTGGAACCTAGAGACTCAGGAGCTGCCGGAGCAGATCGCCGACCTTTTGCGCGACACCGGTGTTCCACCGGAACATCTTGAACTGGAAATTACCGAAAGCAGCATCATGAGCGACCCACAAAGAGTGATCACGACACTCAACACCATCCGCAGTCTCGGTGTACGGTTTGCCATCGACGATTTCGGCACCGGATACTCTTCGTTCGCTTACTTGACCAAGCTACCGGTCAAAAGCATCAAGATCGACAAGTCTTTCGTGCTAAGCCTCGACAGAGACCGCGACAACGCATTAATCGTCCGATCCATCATCGATCTCAGCCATAATCTCGGCCTTAAAGTGGTGGCGGAAGGCGTTGAGTCCGCCGCGTCCAGAGACATGCTCAAAGCATTTGGCTGCGATGAAGCCCAGGGCTACTTTTACAGCCGGCCGCAGCCGGCCGAGATCATCACCGACTTCCTGTCCGAACCGCCACCCGGCCTGATGCCGAACCGATGCGACCAGCAGCGCAGGGGCGACAGATTGAGCAGCTTACTCAAGACTAGCGGTCAAATCGTTCCGGACATGGCGGAATCTTGAGAATCGGGGCGACTTGACACGAGAAACGATCACGCGCACAATAGCCTGTAAGTAGCGACGAACCCCCAACGAAAGGACCCCAATTTATGAAGAATAAGACGCTCGCCAAAATCGCCGCGACAACCCTAGCGATTGCTATTGTCACAGCACCCGGCATCGGTAGCGCCCAGCAAGCCGCGCAAGAGGAAAGCAGTCCGTTCGTACTTGGCAGCATCTTGTTGTCGATCCTCCACATTCCAGTGAAGCTGGTCACCTGCGTCGGCGCCCAGGCGACCGGAGCTGTCGCTTATGCGGCAACCTACGGAGTCGAAGGCCACTATGACGGTGGAACCAATGGCCGAGATATCGGCGAGACCGCGCGCCGGAGCTGCACGGGAGATTGGGTGATCCCAGCTTCCCAGGTGAGGAAAGACTACGGCAGGTGATTGTTGATTAATCCCCGGCTCAGAGAAACGAAGCCCCCATTGATTGGCAAAATCAATGGGGGCTTTTCATATCCGTTGGACACTGCAAAAGAGGTTTAGGGACAATACAACTTTTCGTGCAAGCTGGCTTACGGAACCATACGTGTAGATGGACACACTTAATCGTTGTCCCCTTCAGGTCGCAACCAACCCAATTTCCATTCCTAAGATCGGCAAACAAATCAAGGTTATTTTCGATTTAAATCGTTTTCTCGCGGCTTGCGGATATCAGCGCGCAGGATCATCTGCTCCCCGGCCATCTCGTGATCTGGCAGCCTCGAAAAGCTGACACTAGGCTCCGCGCTATCGACAGCGTCAACCGTCGAACTGAAGATCATAGGACTGAAAATATCTTCGACCAAGTACAGACAGTAATAGGCGCCCGATGGCGCCCTATTGAGGCAGGGGATCTCCCAGCTTCTCACTTCATTGGGTTTCTCCGTTGTAAACAATTTCGACGAAATGGCAGGCCAAAATTTCTATTATACGGCCCTGGGTCGTCGATTCCTCTAAATGCCTGAGGGGGCTATTGCCAAGAGAGCGTCAAGACGCTGATCGAGTTGCTCTGACGTAAAAGGTTTAGCACGGTAGTCGTCACAACCGGCAACGAAGCAACGTTCGCGATCCGTACGAATCGATAGACTAACAGCGGCCAGAATCGGGATATGACGGTAGTCGGGATGGTGCTTGAGGAATTTGGCCACTTGAAACCTGTCTATTTCAGGTATGACCTGTAAGTGCTAAGACTAAATCTGACAGTGATGGTAGAGTCCTCGTAGTCCAACAAGCAGCAAGGAGCTGCAGGAAGGAAGCGAGATGAGATGACGACAGCAGACAAGGGGATCAAGACCAAGGTTGGGGTATTGGAACTCGGCAAGCAGTTGGGCAACGTGTCCAAGGCCTACCGCATCATGGGTTACAGCCGGGACAGTTTTTGTCGGTTCAAAGAGTTGTACGAGACAACAACCGATGACGAGGACTTGTGAATCGACTGTCAGATGATGTGTTGATTTATACACGTCGCCTGGATCCTACTTGAACATGCACTTTCTAAGAAGGACTCGAAGTTCACGAAGGGTTCGGAGAATTCGGATCACTTAAATTCCAAACTTCGTGTTGTTCGTGCCTTCGTGGTGGAGGGCTAAAAAAACAAAAGGGGCGCCCCGACCTAGCGCCCCTTTTCGTTGACTGAAAATAGTGACTTGGAATCTACCAGCGATTGCGGCCGCCGCCGCCACCGCCGCGGCGCTCGCCGCCGCGATCGCCGAAGCCACCGCCGCCGCCGGAACGACGTTCCTGGGGCCGCGCTTCGTTGACCGTCAAGTTGCGGCCTTCAAAGTCGGTGCCATTCAGCGCTTGAATCGCTTTTTGCGCTTCGTCGGAATTCGACATTTCGACGAAACCGAAACCGCGCGAACGGCCGGTGAACTTATCCGTGATCACCCTCGCCGACTCCACCGCGCCGTGGGCCGCAAACAGATCCTGTAACTGTGCATCCGTGGTCGCGTACGGCAAACCACCCACGTAAATTTTACTGCTCATGCTCTCTCCTTCTAAACATCTGTTATGGTCTTTGCCCTGAGAACTGATCACCGCTGGCAGCAGAACATGGAGTGATAGACACGCTCTGGTCGGATTGTCCGCGTGGCACCGAACTGCAAGGTAAGACGCCCTAGACCTTCAACTATGCTTCTATTGTCACTATCAGAAGGCCCCATACTGATGTGTGCCAAAAGCTTAACTTAACAGCCCAGCCGCGTGCAAGCTTAAAAAGGGGGAATTTTTCGCCATTTAAAGCCCCCTCCAACGGTTGCAGGAGCGCGGCATTTCGTATTAATGAACTTTGATCTTTATGGAATCTTAAGGAGGAATAGACGATGTATCAGACCAATCAGTACGAAGGCATGATTGCCGAAACCGTGACCCTGCAAGGTCATAAAGGCGAAACCATCAACGCTTACATGGCCCGCCCCCTTGGCGCCGGGCCATTTCCCGGGATGGTGCTGATCCACCATGCGCCCGGCTGGGACGAATGGTACCGCGAATGTACCCGCAAGTTCGCCCACAATGGCTATGTGACGATCTCGCCGAACCTGTATTTCCGCGACGGCCATGGCACACCGGAAGATGTCGGCGCCAAAGTGCGCGCCGCCGGCGGCTGTCCCGACGACCAGGTCCTCGGCGATCTCGACGGCGCCAATAAACTATTGCGTTCGCAACCCTACTTGAACGGTAAGGTCGGCGTCTTCGGCACCTGCTCCGGCGGCCGCCACGGTTTTCTCGCCGCCTGTCGGAACAAGAACTACGATGCCCTGGTCGAATGCTGGGGCGGCAATGTCGTGCAGAAACCCGAGGAACTGACACCAAAACGACCGGTCGCGCCGATCGATTATACCAAGGACCTGCCCTGCCCGATGATCGGCATCTTCGGCAACGACGATAAGTCGCCGTCGCCGGACCAGGTCAACCTGCATGAAGCCGAGCTTAAAAAATGCGGCAAAAATTATGAGTTTCATCGCTATGACGGCGCCGGCCATGGATTTTTCTACTATGATCGTCCGGCCTACCGCCAGGAGCAAGCGGTCGACGGTTGGAAAAAGGTCTTGGCGTTCTGCGAGAAACACTTGAAGTAAGTTGGAGGAAGCGATCATGTGCACGATGATTACCCATCAGGCAAAAATCTACGGCCGCGGCAAACAGGGTGAGGAGTGGATCGATCTCAAAGAGGCCAACGTCTCCTACGATCATCCCTACGGCATGCCGCTGGAGCATGCCCTCAACATCGACTTCGTCGATGAGTCCAAAGGGCCAGGCGCCCGGGTGGCGGTGGAGCTGAGCGTCGACGCGGCGCGCCGGCTGGTCAAAACCATCGAGGCGGTGCTTGCCGAAGCTGAGCACCAAGGCGTCTTGGAAGATAAGCACCAATCCGCTGTCGGATAGTTTGAAATACGAGTCGAGGCGGCGAAGCGAGTGAACACTTCGCCGCCTCGTAAGACCTTCGCAATTCTTACCGACTCGCGTTATAGCTGTCCGTAACTTTTCAATCTCACGCATCCCACCCCATTGGCTGATTCCGAAGAAATAACTGCGAGCGCTGAGGCCGCGCCGACGCGCCCCTGGGCGTCGTTGGCCATCCGCGATTTCCGACTTATGTGGATCGCCAGCGTCTGCAACGCCGTCGCCATCCAAGTGCGCAACGTCGCCGGGCTGTATCAGGTCTATGAAATTTCCGGTTCGGCGTTCCAGTTGGGCCTCACCGGTTTTTTTCAAGCGTTCCCCTTTGTGATTTTCGGCTTGTTCGCCGGCGCCGTGGCCGACGCCTTCGACCGCAAAAAGCTTCTGGTCGTCACCGTCGCTATCCAACTTATCCCCAGCCTGCTGCTCGGGTTCCTCACCATGACCGGGACGATTCAGGTCTGGCATATTTTCACTCTGGGGTTCGTCGGCGCGCTGGTGGAAGTATTCAACTGGCCGGCGCGCTCGGCATTGATTCCACGCCTGGTGCCCGTGTCCTACATGATGAACGCGGTGACGCTCAACACCATCATCATCCAAACCAGTTTTCTCTTGGGGCCGGCGCTGGGCGGCGTGCTCATCGACCGCAGCGGTCTGGTCAGCACCTACTTCCTGACCATCGCCATGTTCATCCCTTCGGGCATCGCGATCTTCTCCATGCGCACTTCCGGCGTACCCGAAGGCGAGCGGCGCCGGGTCAATTTGAAAAGCATCTTCGAAGGCATCGAGTTTATTTGGGTGCAAAGAATTATTTTGTCGCTGTTTCTGCTCGACTTCGGCGTCACTTTAGTAGGCTTCTATAAGCCGATCCTGCCAATCTTCGCCGCCGATGTTTTTAAGATGGGCGCGTCCGGCTTGGGCATCCTTTACGGCGCGCCGTCGCTCGGCGCCATCGTCGGCTCGGTGGTTCTGCTAATGATCGGCAACGTCAAACGAATGGGCGTTCTGGTCGTCGTCGCCGCCGTAGTGTTTGCCGCGAGCCTGGCGCTTCTGGGCCTGTCCAGCTGGTTTTGGATGGCGGTGGGCATGACACTCATCTTGGGCTTCGCCGACTCGGTGAGCGTCGCCATCCGCCGCACCGTGGTGCAGATGCTCGCCCCCGACGGCATGTTGGGGCGCGCATCGAGTCTGATCACCGCCTTCGCCCAAGCCACCAATGGCTTGGGCGCCGTCCTCGCCGGCTTCGCCGCCCAACACATCGGCGCGCCCAATGCGCTATTGCTCGGCAGCGCCCTCTGCTTCTTGATGATCCTGGCAATCTGCCTCGCCATCCCGCAACTGTGGCGCTATCGATCGTAACGCTCGTCGTAACAAGAGGTTCAAAAAGTTCAAGCCGCTCAAATCGTTCAAAACGTCCGAACCGACCCAACGGTTTGAACGACTTGAACGTTTTGAACGACTTGAACGTTTTGAACGGCTTGAACGCGCCAAGTAAAATTTTAGCGAACTTTGACCCGGCCCTTCTTTAACTTCTCGCCGGTTTCAAAGTGGCGGCCTTCAACGGCGAGCTGCGCTTCGTTGTCGAGTTCGTCGCTCCATTGGCCGAGCGAATAGCCGAACCACGGCGATTGCGGGCGCAGCTTCGGCAATTCCAGCTCTTCCCAAATCTTGCGCGCATTCTCCATGTATTCGCGCTTGGGCAAGGAGACCGGCGGGAACGGTTCCTTCAAGATCGCGTTGCACAGCATTGCCGACTCGTCCGCCGGCAAATGGTACGACACCACGTCGGTGCCCTTGACGTCGTGCTCGAACAGGAACGGCGGGGCATGACCCTTTTCCATGCCGGGAACGATGTGAACATCCTTGTGCGGCTTCATGCGGTAACACATCGCCCAAAAGACCGCGGCTTCGTTGGACGGGTCGATATCCTCATCGA
>Ga0075342_1000191_pt1 | contig 10852 bp, 10 predicted proteins | sample RushOxbow_ThreeS_3_FD_120085 | JGI IMG/M metagenome (GOLD analysis project Ga0075342, IMG submission 120085) | Natural and restored wetland microbial communities from the San Francisco Bay, California, USA, that impact long-term carbon... | ecosystem: Environmental > Terrestrial > Soil >...
AGGTGCCGTTGAGGATGCCGTAGACGCGGCGGATGTCGTTGCCTTGCAAGCTCTCGCGGATTGCTTTCACCACCGGAATGCCGCCGGCTACCGCCGCCTCGAAGTTGAGCGCCACGCCGTTCTTCTCGGCGAGCGCGGCGAGACTCGCGCCGTGATGAGCGAGCAGCGCCTTGTTGGCGGTGACGACGTGCTTGCCGGCGCGGAGCGCGGCTTCCACGGAGTCTTTGGCCACCCCGCCCTCGCCGCCCATCAACTCGACGAACACATCGATGTCCGGATTGGTCGCCAGCGACACTGGGTCCGGCGCGCGCCGGAAAGCCGAGATGTCGACATTTTTGTTGCGGCGGTCCTCGAGCGTCGATACGGCAACGACCTCGATCGGCCGGCCCGCGCGCGCGGCAAGAGACTCGCCGTGCGCCGCCAGCAGCTGCAGCAGCCCGCCGCCGACGGTGCCGACCCCGGCCAGTCCAATCTTCAGTCCATCACTCATGGGGGGATCAGAACGACCGGTTCGCCTTGGAGGCAATGGGAATGACGTTATGCATGGTCTTGGCCTGTTCGGACATGAACCGCCGAATGTTGCGTGCGGCCTGGCGGATGCGCTGCTCGTTCTCGACCAGGGCGATGCGCACATAGCCCTCGCCGTACTCACCGAAGCCGACGCCGGGAGAGACCGCGACGCCGGCCTTCTCCAGCAGCAGCTTGGAGAATTCGAGGCTGCCGAGATGAGTGAACATCTCCGGGATCGGCGCCCAGGCGAACATGGTGGCGGCTGGCAAGGGGATCGGCCATCCAGCCTTTGTCATGGCGTCGACCAGGCAATCGCGCCGGCGCTTGTAGATGGCTCTGATCTCGTCGACGCAGTCTTGCGGACCGTTCAGCGCCGCGGCGGCAGCCACCTGGATCGGAGTGAAGGCACCGTAGTCGAGATAAGATTTCACCCGGGTAAGCGCATGGATCAGCCGCTCATTGCCGACGGCGAAGCCGACGCGCCAGCCGGGCATGGCGTAGGTCTTGGACATCGTGGTGAACTCGACCGCGATGTCCACGGCGCCGGGAACCTGGAGGATCGAGGGCGGCGGCTCGCCTTCGAAGTAGATTTCGGCGTAAGCGAGATCGGACAGCAAGAGCAGCTCGTGCTTGCGGGCGAAGGCGACGACATCCGCGTAGAAATCGAGATTGGCCACCACCGCGGTGGGATTAGCCGGATAATTGAGCACCAGTGCCGAAGGTTTGGGCACCGAGTGGCGAACCGCCTTGTCGAGGGAGGCCATGAACTGCGAGTCGGTCCGTGCCGGCAGATGTCGGATGACGCCGCCCGACATGATGAAGCCGAACTCGTGGATGGGATAAGTCGGGTTCGGCACCAAAATCACGTCGCCGGGCGCGGTGATGGCCTGCGCCACGTTAGCGAAGCCTTCTTTTGAGCCCAGCGTTGCCACCACTTGGGTATTGGGATCGAGCTTCACGCCAAAACGGCGCCCGTAATAGGCCGCTTGCGCCTTGCGTAGGCCGTGGATCCCCTTCGAGGCGGAATAGCGGTTGGTGCGCGGATCGCGCAGCGTTTCCTTCAGTTTGGCGGTGATGTGCGCGGGCGTCGGCATGTCCGGATTGCCCATGCCGAAATCGATGATATCGTCGCCGCGCGCGCGCGACTCGGCCTTGAGCTTGTTCACCTGCTCGAAGACGTAAGGCGGTAGCCGCTTGATTCTATGGAAATCGCTGGTCACGGACGCGAGGGGTCCCCACCCCGGTAGGCCCCGATGGCAGCCTTCTTGAACCATAGAAAGGGTCGGTCGGGCAAGACTCTGGCGCGACCCTCTCGCCCTAATAGCCTGCTATTCCGCCGGTTTAGCCTGGGTCGAGGCGGTTTGGTCGGCTGCTGCCGGGTTGTTCTTTTTCGCCGCGGCGCTCATGTCCTCGATGGCGGCCTTCTGCTCGGCTTTAGTCAGGGTCTTGTCATAGTCGCGCTGGAGCGTGGCCGAGGATGCGTTCTCCTTCGACGTCAGCGTGTCGGCGCATGCACTGAGGGCGAGCGGCAGCAGGGTGGCGAGCAGGCGCAACGATCGGCGCGACAGCAGGTGCGGCATGAAACGTGCACGATCTTCTCGTCGGTTTCCTGAGGCGATTGGCAATCGTCACCTACTTGCTATATTGCGTAGCACAATGACCCTTTGCGACAAAGCCGCCAGCGGACTCAAGGTGTTATCACATGGTGGCGTCAGCAAGGTCACTTCGGGGGTAGAACAAGGACAAATTGATGCAGGACAACAATAAAAGTCCCGCCGAAAGCGGGACGGAGCAAGTCCAAACCAATCAATTCGAATCTCTCGCTACGAACATGGTGCGCCTCTTCGACCAAGGGGCGAAAGCGTTATCGACGCTGTCCGAGCGCACCAATTCAAACGGCAGTGGTCCTTACAGCATGGCATCGGAGGCCGGCGAGGCAGCAAAGTCGCTGGGGGAAATTGCGCGCCATTGGGTGGCGGACCCGAGCAAGCTCGCCGCCGCGCAGGGCGAGCTGTTCAGAAGCTATGCCGATCTCTGGGGCCGCTCGTTCCGCCGGATGCTCGGTGAGCAGGTCGAACCCGTGGTCGAGCCCGAGCCGGGCGATAACCGCTTCAAGGACCCGGACTGGTCCAACGGGCAGTTCTTCGATTTCTGGAAGCAGGCCTATCTCATCACCTCACGCTGGGCAGAAGACCTCACCCGCAATACCGAGGGCGTCGACGAGAAGACGCGCAAGAAGGCCCTGTTCTATCTGAACCAAATGCTCGCCGCGGTGTCGCCGTCGAACTTTCCGCTCACCAACCCGGAAGTGGTCCGCACCACGCTTGCGACCAATGCCGAGAATCTGGTGCAGGGTATGACCCATTTCGTCCAGGATCTCGAGCAGTCCAAGGATCTGTTGCGCATCAGCCAGACGGACCTGTCGGCGTTCGAAATCGGGCGGAATCTCGCCGTCACGCCCGGCAAGGTGGTGTTCCAGAACGACCTGATCCAGCTCATCCAATATGCGCCGGTGACCGAGGAGGTCTGCGAGCGGCCCCTGCTGATCGTGCCGCCGTGGATCAACAAGTACTACATCCTCGATCTCGTCCCGGAGAAGTCGTTCGTCAAATGGGCGGTCGGACAGGGCTTCACGTTGTTCCTGGTCTCGTGGGTCAACCCTGATGTGCGCCTCGCGCAGAAGACCTTCGAAGACTACATGCAAGAAGGGATTCTCGCGGCGGTCGACGCCGTCATCCGCCAGACTGGCAGCCCCAAGATCAACGCGCTCGGCTATTGCGTCGGGGGTACGCTGCTCGCCTCGACGCTCGCCTACATGGCGGCAAAGGGCGACAACCGCATCGCCTCGGCGAGCTTCCTCGCCGCCCAGGTCGATTTCAGCGAAGCCGGCGATCTCTTGGTGTTCATCGACGACTCGCAGCTCAAGGCGCTCGAAGAGATGATGGCAGAGCACGGCTATCTCGACGGCGCGCGGATGGCGGCGGTGTTCAACATGCTGCGCCCGCGTGACCTGATCTGGCCTTACGTCATCAACAACTATCTGCTCGGCAAGAAGCCCTTCCCGTTCGACCTGCTGTTCTGGAACGCCGACTCGACCCGCCTGCCGGCCGCCAACCACGCGTTCTATTTGCGCGAGTTCTATCATCTGAACCGGCTGGCCAAGGGCGAGATGCAGCTCGGAGGGATGAGGCTCGACCTGTCGCGCGTGACCATCCCGATCTACGAGCTGTTCACCAAGGAGGACCACATCGCGCCGGCTTTGTCGGTGTTCCGCGGCAGCAAGCTATTCGGCGGACCCGTGCGCCTGACCATGGCGGGGTCGGGCCATATCGCCGGCGTGGTCAATCCACCGGCGAAGAAGAAATATCAGTTCTGGTCGGGCCCGCCTGCGCCCACACTGAAGGAGTGGATGGCCAAGGCGGCGGAGACCGCAGGGTCGTGGTGGCCGGACTGGGCCAGTTGGCTTACCGCTTATTCGGGGCCGAAGATTCCGGCGCGAGATCCCTCCGGCGGCCCGCTGTGGGCGATCGAGGATGCTCCCGGCTCCTATGTCAGGAGCCGGGACTAGTTGCGGTCGCCCTTCTACGGGCGTGCCTCCAGGATCATAGTGAACGGCGTCTCGGCGGCGCGCCGCACCTTGCTGAATCCGGCCTCTTTTAGAACTTCGGTCAATCGCTTCTCGCCGGCCTGGGCGCCAAGCGCGGTACCGACTTCCTGACTGAGCGAAGCTGGAACGCAAATGTTGGTCGAAAATGCGTAGTAGATGCGGCCGACAGGGTTGAGATTGTCCCTAAGCGTATCGCCTGCCAATGGCTCGACCAGCATCAATGTGCCGTCAGGTTTCAGGCTCTCGCGAATATGCGCAGCGACGCCCACAGGGTCACCCATGTCATGCAGCGCATCGAACACTGTGACTAGATCGTAGCCCCCGCCTTCGTATTCGCTGCCGCTTGCCACCTCGAAGCGCAAATTGTCTTGGCCGTTGGCGCTCTTCCGCGCATGGTCGATTGACTCTCGGTGGAAATCGATGCCGACGAAGTTTGAGCGTGGAAATGCTTCGGCCATGATGATGGTGGAGGCGCCATGGCCGCAGCCGACATCGGCCACATCGGCTCCGGCGGCGAGTTTGTCGGACACGCCGTCGAGCGCCGGCAGCCATTCCGTCACCAAGTGCGCCTTGTAGCCCGGACGGAAAAACCGCTCCGTCCCGCAAAACAGGCAGGAGTCGTGGTCGCCCCAGCCGACGCCCGCGCCCGATTTGAAGGCTTGGGTCAATTTGGGCTCATCGGCAAACACGGCGGCGAGAGAATAGAAGCCGCCCGTCATGTTGACCGGACTATCCGGATCGGCAAACACCGCAGCTTGCTCCGGGGACATAGAGAACTTCCCCTTTGCCGAGTCGTAGTCGATGAAACCGGACGCGGCCTGCGAGGAGAGCCACTCGCGAACATAGCGCTCATGAGTGCCGGTTTTCTCGGCGAGTTGTTGGGCGTTCATCCGACCGTGTTCGCTCAGGGCCCGGTAGAGACCAAGCTTGTCACCGACCAGGACAAGCGAGGCGTTGGCCGCTGCGCCAAGCTCTTGCACCATCTTGTGCAGCAGCGGCTCCAGTTTCTCCATACGCAAGGTCATCTCATGCTCCTTGGGGGGCGTTCGAAGGATTTGATAAGCCAATGGAAATGAAGCGCAGGACGGGAATCGCGGGGGTTCCCTCGTCTGGGCTCGAGCCTAGATTGGGTCTGCCCAATGAGATTTACAGGGTTGGCCGGCAAGAAAGTAAGGCCGAATCGTCGCAATCAGGGGAATAGCGGCAATTGTGTGAGCGCCAGCGTCTCGTCGAAGCCGTACATCAGGTTGAAATTTTGCAGCGCCTGGCCGGCCGAGCCCTTGACCAGATTGTCGATGGCCGAGACTACGATGGCGCGGCCTTTGATGCGGTCGGCGAACACGCCGATATGGCAATAGTTCGAGCCGCGCACATGTTGCGTGGCGGGAATCACGCCCTCCTCGACGATGCGCACGAACGGGCTGCCGGCGTAGGAAGCGGCGAGCGCATGGCGCAGGTCCGAGGTCGTGGTCTTGCCGGTGAGCCGCACATAGCAGGTGCAGAGCTCGCCGCGCGACATCGGCGTGAGATGCGGCGTGAAGTTGACGGTGACGGGGGTGCCCGCGGTCAGGCCGAGTTCCTGCTCGATCTCCGGCGCGTGGCGGTGATTGCCGATACCGTATGGCGACAGCCCCCCACCTGCTTCCGAGAACAGAATGTTCTGCTTCAGGGTCCGACCGGCGCCGGACACGCCCGACTTGGCATCGATGATGAGGTCCTCGACTGCGACCAGCTTCGCCTTAGCCAGCGGCAGAAGGGCCAGCAACACGGCGGTCGGATAGCAGCCCGGACAGGCCACCAGCCGTGCGGTTTTGATCCGGTCGCGATAATGCTCAGTCAGCCCGTACACGGCCTCCTTGATGAGCTCCGGTGCGCTGTGCTCGTTGGCGTACCACTCGGCATAGAGCTTGGGATCGCGCAGGCGAAAATCGGCCGACATGTCGATGATCTTGATGCGCTTCGGCAGCTTGGCGATCTCGGCATGCGCGGTGCCGTGCGGCAGGCTGCAAAAGGCGACGTCGACCGCGTCCCAGTTCACCTCGTCGGCGGTGACGAGCTTGGGCAGATCGAGGCTGGCGAGGTGCGGGAAGACCTGGGCAAGGCTCTGGCCGGCATGGCCCTTGGCGATCAGCGCAGTGATCTGAAGCGCGGGATGGAGCGCGGCGAGCCTGATCAGGTCGGCGCCGGTATAGCCGGAGGCGCCGAGCACGGCGGCTCTGATTGGTCTCTTGCTGTCCGACATCGGTCGACTCGAGAAATCCCGCGCGCTCACGCGGGATTAAAGGAATTCGGGGACTTGGGGAAGGCCGGGCGTGAGCCAGGCCGCTTCGGCTAGCGCTTGGAGAACTGGAAGCTCTTTCGGGCTTTAGCCTTGCCGTATTTCTTGCGCTCGACCGTGCGGGCGTCGCGGGTCAGGAACCCGCCCTTCTTCAGCACGCCGCGCAGCTCTGGCTCGAAGCGGGTGAGCGCCTTGGAGATGCCGTGACGGACGGCGCCGGCTTGCCCCGACAGGCCGCCGCCGCTCACCGTGCACACCACATCGAACTGGCCGTCGCGTTTGGCGGCGACCAGCGGCTGATTCAGGATCATCTGCAGAACGGGCCGGGCGAAATAGACGGTCTGGTCGCGGCCGTTGATGGTGATCTTGCCGCCGCCGGGCTTGACCCACACGCGAGCAACCGCGTCCTTGCGCTTGCCGGTGGCGTAGGCGCGGCCTTGGGCGTCGACCTTCTTCTCGTAGACGCGGGCCTGCGGCGCGGCGGTCTCGCCCTTGAGCGGAGCAAGGTCCTCAAGCGTCATGGTCTCGCTCATGGCGTCAGGCGCTCCTTGCATTCTTGGCGTTGAGGGAGGCGACATCGAGCTTCTCCGGGCTCTGCGCCTCGTGAGGATGCTCGGCTCCGGCATAGATGCGCAAATTCTTGAGCTGCCGGCGACCGAGGGGGCCGCGCGGAACCATGCGCTCAATAGCTTTTTGCAGCACCCGCTCGGGATGCTTGCCGTCGAGAATCTTCTCGGCGGTGCGATCTTTGATGCCGCCCGGATAACCGGTATGCCAATGATAGACCTTGTCGGCGCGCTTGTTGCCGGTCAGCACGACATTGCCGGCGTTGATTACCACGATGTTGTCGCCGCAATCCATATGAGGGGTATAGCTTGGCTTGTGTTTGCCCCTGAGACGCGTGGCGATAAACGCCGCCAATCTACCGACCACCAGGCCGTTGGCGTCGATCAGGATCCAGGACTTCTCGATGTCCTTCGGCGTGGCGGAAAAGGTCTTCATGGGGTTTGTCTCGGTCCAAAGATCGGCGCTTCTAGCTTCTGCCCGGATTAGCGTCAAGCGGAAAGAGAATTGTCAATCAATTCCGCATGTTAAATATGTGGTATAAGAATACCACATTATTTCGCGGCCTGTTGGGTTGCGCACTTGTTCTCGAACAAACCGAAAATCCGTCTAACTCTGCTATAAGGCCGAGCTTCGAAGCACCGGAGAGAACATGGCAAAGACCGCCGCACAAAACGACGACCGCGCCACTTTGTTGCTGCGCGAGGACCGCGGCCCGGTCGCGCTGCTGACGCTGAACCGCCCGGACGCGCGCAATTCTCTGTCCGAGGAATTGATCGCGGCGATCACCGGCGCGGTGCGCGACATCGGCGGCTCTGACGCGGTGCGCGCCATCATCATCACCGGCGCAGGCTCGGCGTTCTCCTCCGGCCACGACCTCAAGGAGCTGACCGCGCATCGCAACGATCCAGATCGCGGACGCGCCTTCTTCGCCAAGACCATGGCCGCCTGTTCGGACATGATGTTGACCATCGTGCGCTCGCCGAAGCCGGTGATCGCCTCGGTGAACGGTATTGCCACCGCGGCCGGATGCCAGCTGGTGGCGAGTTGCGATCTCGCCGTGGCGAGCCAGGACGCGCGCTTCGCCACGCCCGGGGTGAATATCGGGCTGTTCTGCTCGACGCCGATGGTGGCGCTCAGCCGCAACGTGTCGCGCAAGGCGGCGATGGAGATGCTGCTGCTCGGCGAGATGGTGGGCGCGGACGACGCCAAGTCATTCGGCCTGGTCAACCGCGTGGTCGAGCCCGACCGCGTGGTCAACGAGGCCTTCGAGCTCGGGCGCCAAATCGCGATGAAGCCGAAGCGCACGCTCAAGATCGGCAAGGAGGCGTTCTACCGCCAGCTCGATATGCCGATCGACGAGGCCTATGCCTATGCGTCGAAGGTGATGGTCGAGAACATGCTCGACACCGAAGCCGCGGAAGGCATCGGTGCGTTCATCGACAAGCGCAATCCGAACTGGCCGCGCTAGCAACTGTGATTGGTTGTTATGTAATATAGCCTTCATAGCGGGCATTGACTAAACCTCTTGCCCTGCACCCATTTGGGGCGCTTGCAAACCGCCTTGGCCGTCTGTGATAAGGCCTGGATGAACCCGGGCCCCGGCGATGAACCACGACGCCTATAGCGACGGCTACATCCGCGACATCCTCGCCCGCTCCCGCACCATCGCCATGGTCGGGGCGAGCCCCAACACCTCGCGCCCGAGCTACTTCGCAATGAAATATCTCAAGCAGAAGGGCTTCCGCGTGATCCCGGTCAATCCGGGCCAGGCCGGCAAGGAGATTCTCGGTGAGACCGTGTTCGCCTCGCTGGCCGAGATCCAGGAGCGGCCGGTCGACATCGTCGATATCTTCCGCGCCTCCGACGCGGCGCTCGGCGTGACGCGCGACGCCATCGCGATCGGCGCCAAGGTGGTGTGGATGCAGCTCGGCGTGCGCAACGACGAGGCGGCGGCGCTGGCCGAGGCGTCCGGGTTGCAGGTGGTGATGAATCGTTGCCCGAAGATCGAATACGGCCGGTTGTCCGGCGAGCTCAGCTGGGCTGGGGTCAATTCCCGCACACTGTCGAGCCGCCGGCCGGTTCTGGGTCCCAACGGCTTACAGCACCGCGTGCTCAAGGCAGCATGCGAATGATGCGCGCTCTGGTTCTTGTATCGATGAGTTGGTTTCTGCTCGCCGCGGCGACGGCGAGACCCGAGGATGAAATCCAAATTCCCGAGACTGAGATCATCCTCGCCCTGCAGGCGGCGCTGCGCGGCGACGATAGAGCATGGTTCGCGGCCCGGCTCCATCTTCCCGTGCGCTATTACGGCAAGTCGTTTCGCATGATCCGCTCGAAGCAGTGGTTCCTGACGCATTATGCGACCGTGATCGGTCCTGAGCTCAAAGCGAATATTTTGGCGCAAGACCCGGCGGACTATCTCAAGAACTACCAAGGCCTAATGGTCGGCGAAGGCAGCCACAATATCTGGCTCGAGGATTTCGGCGATCCAGGCGCGGGGATCCGCTCGAATTACGAGATCATCACCATCAACAACAGTGACTAGGCCACACCAACGCCCCACTCTGCTTTGTTATAGTCGCCGAAAGATCAGCCCCGAGGGAGTTTGAGCATGAGCCCCGACGAACCAAAGCCCGGCTTCAACACGCTTGCCATCCATGCCGGCGCGCAGCCCGATCCGGCCACTGGCGCGCGGGCCACGCCAATCTATCAGACCACATCCTTTGTCTTCGACGATGTCGAGCACGCCGCGGCGCTGTTCAATCTTGAGACCTTCGGCAACATCTACACCCGCATCGGCAACCCGACCCAGGCGGTGCTCGAGGAGCGCGTCGCCGCACTCGAAGGCGGCACGGCAGGGCTCGCCGTGGCTTCGGGACACGCCGCGCAAGCGCTGGTGTTTCACACTCTGCTCGAGCCGGGCGACGAATTCGTCGCCGCGCGCCAGCTTTACGGCGGCTCGATCAACCAGTTCACCCATGCCTTCAAGAAATGCGACTGGCACGTGCGGTGGGCCGACACCACCGATCCTCAGTCGTTTCGCGCCGCGCTCAGCCCCAAGACCAAGGCGATCTTCGTCGAATCGATCGCCAATCCTGGCGGTGTCATCACCGATCTCGACGGCATCGCCGCGGTCGCCAAAGAGGCCGGTGTGCCGTTCATCGTCGACAACACGCTGGCCACCCCCTACCTCACCCGCCCGATCGAGCACGGCGCCGACATCATCGTGCATTCGCTGACCAAGTTTCTCGGCGGCCACGGCAACTCGATCGGCGGCGCGATCGTCGATTGCGGCACGTTCGATTGGCTGAAAAGCGGACGCTACCCGACTCTGTCGGCGCCGTCGGCGTCCTATCACGGCATCACCATGGCGGAGACGTTCGGCAATTTTGCCTTTGCCATCGCCTGTCGGGCGCTAGCCTTGCGCGATTTCGGCCCGGCGATCTCGCCGTTCAACGCCTTTTTGATCCTGACTGGGATCGAGACCCTGCCATTGCGTATGCAGCGCCATTGCGACAACGCGCTCGAAGTGGCGACTTGGCTTGCGGGCCACGACAAGATCGCGTGGGTCAACTACGCCGGACTGCCGGGCAACGAATTTCATGCCGCGGCCAAGCGCTATTGCCCCAACGGGGCCGGTGCGGTGTTCACGTTCGGGCTGAAGGGTGGCTATGACGCCGGTATCGCGTTGGTCAGCAACGTCAAGCTGTTCAGCCACCTCGCCAATATCGGCGACACGCGTAGCCTGATAATCCACCCCTCCTCGACTACGCACCGCCAGCTCAGCGACGAGCAGCGGGTCAAGGCCGGCGCGGGACCGGAGGTGGTGCGGCTGTCGATCGGGCTGGAGAGTGTCGAGGACCTGATCGCCGATCTCGATCAGGCGCTCG
>Ga0075342_1000192_pt1 | contig 10845 bp, 3 predicted proteins | sample RushOxbow_ThreeS_3_FD_120085 | JGI IMG/M metagenome (GOLD analysis project Ga0075342, IMG submission 120085) | Natural and restored wetland microbial communities from the San Francisco Bay, California, USA, that impact long-term carbon... | ecosystem: Environmental > Terrestrial > Soil > Wetlands...
CCAGCCGTTTTTCTCAAGTGCCTTGTGGATATTTACCCGCTGCGCGCGATACTCGCCCGCTCGTCTGGGGTCACCCATCAGATCGCAGATTTCTGCAAAATCATTGAGTGTCGCGGAGAGGAACCAGCCCAGCCAGATACTCTCCCCTCTGCCAAGGTGCCCGACGCGGTTCATGCCATCGTTCCAATCGTGTGCGCCCATCAAGGGGATGCCATGCGGACCTGCAGAGATGCCTTTGGCGATGGCGCGGCAGCAATGCTCATAAAGGGTTTGAGTCTCGCCCTCGGGGAAGTGCCCGTAACGTTCGTGTTCGCCCGGCTTCAAGGGCTCGGCGCGCAGGAAGGGAACTTCCTCCTCCAGAAGAGAGCGGTCTCCTATCACGCGCACGTAATGGGCTGTGACGAAAGGCAGCCAGAGTAGATTATCCGAACAGCGTGTGCGGAGTCCGCGCCCGCCGGGGGGATGCCACCAGTGGAGCACATCGCCCTGTTCGAACTGGTGTGATGCCGACTCGAGGATGTGCTGGCGCACCAGGTCCGGGCGCACGTGGGCATATGCCAGCACATCCTGAAGCTGGTCGCGGAAGCCATAGGCGCCGCTGGATTGATAGAACGCGGTCCGCCCCCAGAAGCGGCAGGAAAGCGATTGATACAAAAGCCAGCGGTTCAACAGGAGGTCCATGCCGGCATCCGGGGTCTGCACCTGGATTTGTTCCAGGTTGTCATTCCAAAATTCATCGACACTTCCCCGCGCCGCCTCCACATTTTGGATACTCTTGAAATGACTGATCAGCCGTTGCGCATCTGCCCGGTCGGCACCCTGTCCAAGCAGAAAGGTGATCTCCTTGGTTTCGCCCGGCTGAAGCCACAGCAGGGACTGCAAGACGCCGCATGGATCATTGCCCGAACCCAGGCGCGGGGTAAGCCCGACACGCTCCAACGCAGCCGGGCGGATGTAGCTCCCGAGGTTCCCAAGAAATTCCGTGCGGTCGGTCGTCACAGCCGCGGGTTCGCGCGTACTTGCCAGGAATGCGAGGCGCTCGCCGAAATCTGTGCTGTAGCTATTGCGTGCCAGCAGGGCAAACGAACTGGAATCAAACTCAGGTGTGATGTAGGGCGCGGTCTGTTCACGCGTTCCGCCCAGCACCCATTCCGCATAATAGGTAACGTTGATGCGCCGCATCCGTTTGGTTGTATTCTGGAGTTTCAGCCGGACGATCTTTACCGGTTCCTGCGTGGCGACAAAGACGGTCATATTCTGGAGCAGGCCGTGGCTGGCATGCTCGAAAATAGAATAACCTGCTCCATGGCGGATAAGGTATGGCGCATCTGCACGCGCGGGCAGGGGCGTTGGCGACCAGATCTGTCCCGTATCCTCATCGCGCAGATAAATCGCCTCGGAGGGCGTGTCGCTGACGGGGTCATTGCGCCAGGGCGTGAGGCGGTTCTCGCCGCTGTTCTGTGACCATGTCGGTCCCATGCCCGCCTCGGAAACGACGCAGCCGAATTCAGGTGTGGCAATCACGTTGACCCAGGGGGCCGGCGTCCACTGGCCCGGTTCGAGATAGATCACATATTCGCGCCCATCGGGGGTGAAGCCGCCAACCCCATTGTGGAAGAGCAAGTTTGCGGGGCGCTCGAGCTCCGGCTGGACATCGATAAGCGGATAGAGCGACTCGATCGGCACAAAGCTGGGCAAACGGACGGGAGCCGTATCCAGTCTGGATAACTGGCTTACCAGCGGCCCCGCTGAGCCGTCCAGGACAACGCGCGCGACGGTCAGCAAAAGGGTACGTTCCGCTTCATTTATCTGGTCTTCCTGGAGAATGAAGATGCCGCCGCGATCGTTCAGCCAGTCCTCGCTCGCAGTGCGCTCCAGCAGTCGATAGATCCTATTTTTGAAATCCTGTTCATAACTGGTTTCACGCTGGCTGATGATCACCAGGTCGATCATCAGCCCACGTTTGCGCCAGTAGGTGTGCGCCAGGACGGCTTCGCCGAGCAGATCCAAATCCTCGCTCCGTTTGAGACGGACGAGCAGGATGGGATAATCTCCAGAAATGCCAAACACCCATAAGCCAGGCTGTGCCAGTGTGTTGCTCTCGAGTATGGCGGGTTCCGCGCGCAGAGCATTCGAGAGGTAGAGCAGCGGAGAAAGGAGCTTTTGAATCTGCTGGACCTTTTGTGATGTGAGGTTCAGCTGTGCCAGTTCCTCTTCTGCCTGGATGCGTATTTCCTGGCTTGCACGGCTGATCTGAGACCAGCGATGATAACGCCGCGCCAGGTCAAGCGCCTCCTTGCGCGATGGAGCAACCAGCGTAATAAACGCAACCTGGACGGTCTGATAAGGTTCGATAATCACTTCCGCCTGCATGGCAGAGATCGGATCGAGCGTGGAGCCTGTCGTGCAGGTCAGCACCGATGTCTGTGCGGATGTAGAGAAGGCCAGCGGGCGACGCGCCGTCCCGCCGCGGCCAAGAAATTTTGCGCGGTCGGTTTCGTAGCCAGTCAGACTCACATCTTCACTGTTGCTGGTGAAAAAGTGGGCGAGGTACACAGGCTTTTCATCCGACGAACGCGGGCGGCGGCGAAAGAGCAGAATGCCTTCCCTTTCGAGAAATTCGCTTTCGATAAAAAGTCTGTTGTATGCCGGGTGACGCAGGTCGACGGATTGTTCGTTCAGGATGATTTCTGCATAGCTGGTGAGTGCCAGGACCCGCGAGTGCCTCCCATGATTCGTGAGATACACCCTCCGTATTTCCAGATCATCACGGGGCGCCACGCTCACCACTGTCCGCAGGACGATCTCGCCATCCTGCCGTTCGAACTCGACCCGGTGAGGATAGAAGTTCACTTCACTTCGATCCGGGGGAGCCAGGGTTGGCTGGTGCATGGCAGACCATAACTGTCCGTTCAAGCGGTCCTCCACGTAGATCCAGTGGCCGCGATCATCCAATGTGGGGTCATCGCGCCAGCGCGTTAGCTCCATCTCACCCCAGCGGCTGAACCCGGATCCCGCGGCGCTGATCAGCAGAGTGTATTTCCCATTCGATAAGGTATGCACCTGCGTGTAGGGTGCATCCGGCGAGACGCGCCATGGATCCAGCGGGATAGTCGCAGAGGGTCGCATCGAATCCACCTGCTGGTGGCGCGGATGCTCGGTCGGCGCGTTCGCCGGGGTCTGTTCCTGGAGAAGCAACTCCACGCTTTCCATGCGCCGATCTGCATGGAAGCGGCGGATCATGCGCTTGTCGAACAGATAATTACACAGCGAAAGCAGGATCATCCCTTGATGATGCACCATAAAACTGTGGATCACCGCATGGGTCTCCCCGGTCTTCAAATGCTCAGGCGTGAAATCCACCGATTCATAGAGACCGTAGAGTCCCCACATCTTCAGGTTCTCGAGCCGTGCAAGGTTCTGCATCACCGCCTGGGGCGTGAAGGGCAGTGCCAGCATGGAGGCGTATGGCGCGACCACCAGATCATGAGATAAGCCGCGTTTGTAGCCGAGGCTGGGGATCCCAAACGCCTGGTACTGGTAGACCTGCTGGGCATCGAAGTTGTAGTAACTTGCTTCCGAAGTCCCCCAGGGAACATCCTTATCGGCGGCATATTTCATTTGCTGCTCGATCGCCACGCGGCAGCTTTCATCCAGGAGAGTGTTCGGATAACTCTCCATGAACAAAGGCGGCATGAGATATTCGAACATGGTGCCGCTCCACGAGAGGAGGCAGCGTGCCCCATCGAACTCGGTGAGCGGGCGCGAAAGGTGCAGCCAGTGGTTTTGCGGGACATCGCCGCGCGCAATGGCAACCAGGCTGGCGATGCGCGCTTCAGAAGCCATCAGATCGTAGTAATTCGAATCGAGCCGCCCAGACTCCACGTTATAGCCGATATGAAAGACATTCCGCCGGGAGTCGAACAGGAAGCCAAAGGGCATGCTCTGAACGAAGCCCTCTGCTCTCGAGGCAAGTACAGAGAAATTGTTAAGCAGGGACAGGCAATTTTTGCGCGCCGACTCAAGGTCGTACGCCAGTGCGTCGCACCACTCGAACACAGCCAGGTCATCTTGATCCAAAAAGCTCGTGAGCTCCTCGATAATGTTCGTGGCTCGCTTACAAGTATCCGGGATTTCTCCAAGTGTGGGGTGCAGGGGCAGGTTTGCCTGCAATGCCTGCCAGGCAGAAGCCAGTTCCGGATGGGTATCGAGATGAGCAGGAGGCGGAATCTCTGCCATCACCAGCAGCCAGGGGGCAAGCACCTGGATGTCGATGCGGATGCGCCGCAGCTGATGCCGGACCCGGTCGATCCAGATCGAAAGCTTGCGGAGGGTATCAGGAGCTGTCTCCTCATCGGTCTGTCGGACTGCCTCCCATAGCATGGCTTCGAGTTCCGTCTGACCTTCCTTGAAGAGTTCCATTAACAGGACCGGTGTGAACTGGGCAGGGTCGTTCAACTTTTTCACAAGCGTCTGCATGGAGTCGATGGCCGCCTGCAAGGTATCGGCGGCTGGACCGAGACGCCCCTGGACCAGCGTGACCGAGAGCATATCGAGCGTATCCTGCAGTCCCTGCCAGTTCACTACCTCCGTTTGATTCAACTCGAAGCACCCCTGGCGCAGTGCCATCAAACAGGCTGCCAGGTTGCCGCTGTCGACAGTGGAAATATAGCGCGGAGGGAGAGGTGCAAAACTGTGTGTGTCGTACCAGTTCAGGAAGTGGCCGCGCACGCGCTCGAGCGCGTCCATGCTGTCGAACGAGTCGCGCAGCCGCAGGGAGAGTTCCAGCGGACCGATATAGCCCAGGTCATGGGCAGAGAGCGTGGAGAGCAGGGTTAAGCCAATGTTGGTCGGGGAGGTGCGGTGCGCTACCAACCCGCGCGGGCTTTCCTGAAAATGATCGGGCGGGAGCCAGCGATCTTCGGGTCCGACGAAGTGTTCGAAGTACAACCACGTGGAACGCGCCAGGAGACGCAGTTTGTGCTCCTGCGCCGGGTTGACCTTCGTGACAGGCTGACGATAGGGCTCGCTGATGCGTGTCGCGATGTAGGGCGATGCGATCCAGGCGATGAGAAGCGGCAGAGCCTCGGGCAGGAATTGTCGGCGGAGTACGAACAGCATGATGGAAAACAGGAACGCCAGCAACGGCCCAATGATCATTGCCTGCCATGCCGATTTCAGGCGCAGCCGCTTCCCGAAGAGTTGAACTGTGCGCGCTGCAGTTACCCATTCCAGCATGTGCTTGTGCGTGATGAGTAGACGGACAAGGGTCGTCGAAATGGCATCGAGGACGACCAGGGCTTCATGCGGCAGAAAAATGATCTCGAACAACGAGCGCAGGGTTGCCAGGCGCATCGGACGCGAGATCACCGTGGAGTGCTGTTTGGAGAAACTATGCCGGATTTCTACAATGAAATTGCTGAAGATTGCCATCAAATAGGGGGAAAAAGCGATGAGCATCCACAACAGGCTCGACCCCGGCAGCAGCAGCCAGCCGCTGACCAGCAGAGCCAGAACGCCCGGCGGCACCAGGCTGCGCCGCAAATTATCAAAAAGCTTCCAGCGGTCAATAGTTGAGAGAGTGTTGCGCACCCAGCCCCGGGTCCGGTGTGGCACCCGGTTCCCAAGCCATGGCAAGAGCTGCCAGTCACCCCGTACCCAGCGGTGCATGCGGTCTGTGTAGACCAGGTAATGAGGGGGATAATCCTCGAACAGGACCACATCGGTCACGAGCCCGCACCGTCCCTGCATGCCTTCGAAGAGATCGTGACTCAGTAAATGGTTCTCAGGGATTTTTTCCTGGAGGCTTTTCTGGAATGCATCCACATCATAAATGCCCTTACCCACGTAGTTGCCCTCATCGAAAAGGTCCTGATAGACATCCGATACCGCACGCGTGTAGAGGTCAATGACCGAATCGCCGGAATAAACGCGTGTGAACAGGGACCGGTTTGCCGAGGCGGGCCGTACCTGGGTGCGCGGCTGGAGGATGGTATGACCGGCTTTGATCTCGCCCGTCGAGGGATCAAACTCGGCGCGGTTCAGCGGGTGCGCCAGCGTTCCAATCAGTTGACGGGCAGTTTCGCGCGGCAGAACCGTATCGGCATCCAGGGTGATGACGTACCGGATGGTGGGCAGCACACTCAGGTCACCGTCCTTGACGAAAAACGTGGTCGAGTCGCCGCCGCGCAGCAGTTTGTTGAATTCCTCCAGCTTGCCGCGCTTGCGCTCCCAGCCCATCCAGCGCTCCTCGCTCTCGTTCCAGACGCGTTCGCGATGGAAGAAGTAAAAGGGACGATACTTGCCGTTCGCATATTTCTTGTTCAATGCCTCGATGGCAGCGCGGGTCTGCGCGACCGGTTCCTGATCATTGGGCAGCTCCTTTTCGGCTGCGTCGGCAAAGTCTGTGACTAATGCAAAGAAAATATTTGGGTCGCTGTTGCCGATGAAATGCCGTTCGAGCTGGCTGAGCAGGAAGGGCGCGTCACGTTCGGTGGCGAGCAGGGCAGGGATGACGACCATCGTCCGGCATTCCTGTGGTATGCCATCCTCGAAATTCAGTTTGGGGAGTCTGCGCGGCGGGATGAGTGAGATGACCAGCCCGTTGATGAGATCGATCGCGACCGAAGAGACTGGCAACAGGCTCAGGACTCCCGCGGCAAACATGTCAACAAGGGTCCCTCTCGCGTTGGAGGTGTATAGGATGATAAGCAGACAAAATGTCAGGGCCAGGAGCGCAATCCCACCGAGATAAAAGGCGATGGCATTCTTTTGGAGAGCCCGGACCAGGGCTTGAGAGAACCTCGGGTGGAAATTGATCCGCTCTTCGAGTGCCTCCCTGCCCGCATCGATCAAATAGTATCCAACGTGTCTTTCGCGCACTGAGGCGCCTGAGTTTGCAAGCTCAACTCCCTGCAGGGCGATCGCGGCTTCCTCTAGGGGAGAGCCATCCGCCAGATCTTCGATCACATTGCGATACTGGTCGCGGGTCTCGAAATCCATCTGGGCGTAGAGACCGCCGGGGTCGCCTCGGAGGATTTTTTCGAGGACACTGGCGGATTCGAAAAAAGTCTTCCAGTCCTGTGTCCCCAGCAGGCGCAGGTTCAGAATGGAATTGGCAACGATCAGGTCGGGGCTGGCTTGAGGATCGGCGGAAGCAACTGCTTCCCTGATCAGCGCTGCCAGTGGCATCGAATTCCACTTCAGCCGGGTCACCGCCGACAGTGCCTCCGCCAGTGATTCGAGCACCGTCAATCGCAGCATCAAAGGCAGTGCCCAAAGTTCACCGGTGGCGAGTGGGGTGGTGTCCTGAAAGACCTGGAGGAGGTGCATGAGTTGCTCCACCTCGAGGCGTGCTTCTCCCCCTCGCGTGTTCGCCATTGCAACGAGATGGATCCGCACCGAGCCATCCCGCGTTTTGGGCAGGCGCAAGTAGTAATCTGCCGGAAAGTCCTGTTCCACCTGCCGCACCGCCTGCTCGATTACGTAGAAATTATCCATCAGCCATTCGGAGGTCTGTGAGGTGGGGAGCTGTGTTTTGTTGGTTTTCTCGAAGTATTCATAGCACTCCTGGAAGAAGTGCGTGAACTGTTTCAAGCGGGCAGGGATGGTAAAGTTCAGGCGGCGTGGTGAACAATCCGCCAGCTGCCGCGCCAGTTTAGTGATTGCCTGATCGGGATCATTGTTGGGGAGAGATGTGTTTGGTTTTGAGAGATCAGCCTGCTCGATGGGTGCAGTGGGTTGCATCGATCAATGTCCCTTGCTTTCCCGGATTGCCATTTCGGCGCGCGTCTGATGAATTTCGCTTTCGGGCAGGTCCTGCATGATCAGGAGGGAGGTATTGCCGTAGGCAATAAAGCTGGTCGTTACACTTCCATAGGGCCAGCGTCTCTCCCCGGTTTCGCCGTGCGCCACCAACAGCACCAGGTCCGCATTTGATTCTTCTGCCATGTCATGCAGGACAGCAATTACATTGTCGCCGATCGAAACATGAGTCTTGATCTTCAGATCCTGCGTGGAAAACTGGGCAAGGAGCTGTTTGAAGTAGTGCGAGGCCGCCTGCTGATTTTTCTCCACGAACTGATTGGCGAGTTCTGAAAATTCCTGTGAAACAGGCATGCGGTTGATCATCCGCGGTTTTTCGATGACCGTTTCCAAAATCAACTGAGACTTATGGAACTGTGCCAGGTTGATGGCAAGCGGCAGGACGAATTCAGAGCGGGCGGAGCAATCCATGCCTACGAACAAACGCCTGTAGCGGACTTTCGTCATCCCTGTGTTGGAAGAGATGTAGGCACGTACCAGCAGGGTGGATTTATGGGAGCGGAGCAGGATCTTTTGCACGACGCCACTGACGTTCCAGCCGCTTAAGCCACTGTGTCCATGCGTGCTCAGCACGATCAGGTCTACGTTATTGCCGCGGGCAAAATCGATCACACTGGCTGCCGGGCTTCCCCCCAGGATGACGGACTCAACGCCCAGGATACCAACTCCACTTAACCGATTAGCGATCCCTTCCAGATATTTTTCCGCGTTCTGTTTTTGCAGGTGCCATTCTACCGGGTCGACTGGAGGGGTTCCGCCTCCGCTCTGAGTCTGTTGTAAAACGTGCAAAAGGGTAACGCGTGCATGGGTGACAGGCGCAATTGCTGCTACATGGGGCAATACGCATTCCGCCAGCGTAGAGCCGTCCAACGGGACAAGAATATGGTTGAGCATAAAAGCCTCCAGACTACTTAATTATTTCTTATAACGATGAAGGCGCCGATGCGTTCCAATTCCCCCGCGCTTTGATTATATTACAAAGAACGGTCAATTCACCGGTGAGACGTATGCATTATGGCCCCTTACGGCTATTGCATCTGGGTTTCTTATCCGTTCATCTTCGCCAATCTGCGCGAGGTTTCACAGGATGATTGGCGTGAATTCGTGGAGATTCGCGGATTCTAAAACGAAAAACTGGGTATCTATCACGGCGGAGTCTGGAGAACCGTCATCAGGATACGCCTGAAATAGTGTAAAATAGATACGCTAGGTTTATCGCCCCCTCATCATGATGGCGGGCATTTTCTTTATTTTAGGGATGAACTGCAACTTGCAGTGTGGCTTATGGAGCAAAGCGCAAAAGGCTTTCTTGAAGCGATGGAAAACAGGAGTCCGCTCTTTTGGACGGTGACGGGGCTAACGATCATTGGCTTGCTGGGGATTCTCGATTTTGCAACAGGCAATGAAATAACGCTTTCCCTGTTCTATTTGGTACCGATTGTCCTGGTCACATGGGCGGTTGACCGCAAGACGGGCCTGTTCATGTCATTTATCAGCGGGTTAACACTGCTCTGGGCCGAGATAGCCGCAGGGCAAACCTATTCTCATGCCCTCTTCTACCTTCTCAATACGCTGGCGCGCACATCGTTTTATGTAGTCGTCGTCTATCTGGTGACAGAGTTGCAGAAATCGCGGAGGGAGGAGCAGCTGGCGGCCCGAACAGACTTTGTCACCGGTGCTGTCAATGCGCGCTATTTCAACGAGTTGCTGCAAATGGAGATCAGCCGCATCCGGCGATACCCGCATCCCATCACGCTGGTGTATGTGGATGTCGATAACTTCAAACTGGTCAACGATCTGTTTGGACATAAGATCGGCGATGAGGTGCTGCGCTGCATTGCCACCGAACTTAAATCTCAACTGCGAGTCACCGATACGGTTGCGCGGCTGGGCGGTGATGAATTCGTCATGCTGCTGCCCTCCACGCGCCAGCCGGAAGCCCGATTGGTCGTTTCCAAGGTGTATGCCAATCTGATCGAGAAGATGGGGCAAAGAAACTGGCCTGTGACCTTTAGCATGGGCGCGGTGACTTGTGAGTTTTCTCCGTACTCGGCGGAACAGCTGGTGAATATGGCGGATGAGCTGATGTATGAGGTGAAGAACAGCACCAAGAACGATATCCGCTTTCGAACCTGGGTGGGGGAGAAGTCGGTCAGGTATTAATCCCGTTGCTCTTAAGTCAGCTCATCAGGTTTCTCCCACCACTCTGAAGAATAGATCCACAACCTGCGGATCGAAGTACTTCCCGGATTGTTCGCGAATGTAAGCCAGGGCTTGTTCTTCCGTCCAGGCGCCGCGGTAGGGACGGTTGGACGTGACCGCATCCCACACGTCGGCAATGGCGAACAGGCGCGCACTCATCGGGATTTCCTCACCTTTCAAGCCGCGCGGGTAGCCTGTCCCATCCCATCTCTCGTGATGGCTAAAGGGAATGGCGAGAGCGGGGCGCAGGTACTCAATCGGAGAGAGCATATCATGCGCGAATTGCGGATGCTTACGCATGATGATCCACTCTTCTTCGGACAGAGTATCCGGCTTTTGTAAGATGGAATCAGGGATGCCGATTTTGCCGATGTCATGCAGAAGCGCGCCGCGGCGGATGTGAAGGATCTCTTCCTCACTGAAATTCAATGCCTGCGCAAGTTTTATCGTTACTTCTGTCACACGGCGACTGTGGCCCTCGGTCTCACGATCGCGCAAGTCCAGTGCATGGGATAAGCCCTCGATCGTTGCCTCGTAGGCATTGAGAAGCTGAGTGTTCGCCTCGCGCAACTTCGCGCGCTCCTGAAGAAGTTTCTGGTAGCGGTTGAGTCGTGTAATCCCGAGCAGGCGGGCACGCAGCTCGTAACGATCGAACGGCTTGGAGATAAAATCATCTGCCCCAGCCTTCAGGGCATTGAGCAGAGATTCCCGATCGTCCAGTGCGGTGAGGATAATGATCGGGATCTCCGCGATCTGTGGGTCACTGCGTATTCGCTGGCAGACCTCGAAACCGGTCATTCCTGGCATCATCACATCCAG
>Ga0075342_1000194_pt1 | contig 10655 bp, 11 predicted proteins | sample RushOxbow_ThreeS_3_FD_120085 | JGI IMG/M metagenome (GOLD analysis project Ga0075342, IMG submission 120085) | Natural and restored wetland microbial communities from the San Francisco Bay, California, USA, that impact long-term carbon... | ecosystem: Environmental > Terrestrial > Soil >...
ACCGAGCGCAGGCAGCCGCCGCAATGCATGTTGTCGACGGCGAGGACGAGGGTGGCGGTCGGGGGCGCGGACGTAGCCTCCTTGACCAGCCCCGCGGCGGGCAGATGAGCAGTCATGACCGGCCCGCGACGAACAGGCGATGCTTGAGCCGGTAGGCCGGTGTGCTCGGGTCGTTTTCCGCACTGGGGGCGACGGAAATCACCCAGGCTCCGGGAGCCAGCCTGATGTCCGCCGTATAGACCCCCGGCTCCGCCTCGGTCAGTCCGACCGTCCGATCCTCCTTGTCGGTCGCCGGCCGGCTGAACGCGGCGGCGAGGCCAAGGCCGGTGACCGGCGCCCCCGCGCGATCGCGTACGCTGACGCTCAAGCGCCCCGACTTGTCGTCGTAGCCGATCTCGGCCTGCCAACCGCGTGCGGCCAGCCGCTCTGCGGCCGCCAGCGTCTCGTTGTAGTCGAGACCCTTGCGGTATGAGTTCGAGGTATCCCCGCCACTGAAGGTGGCCAAGGCGAAATAGACAAAGATGCCATTGACGATGAGCATCACGCCGAAAAAGCCCACCAGCGCCATCAGCACGTGGTGCCCCTTAAGCTCGCGCGCGAACCAGCTTTCCGTTCTCATCGCGCCGGCCCTTGGAATGTCGCCCTGTGCTCGACGGCGCTCTGATCGGCGAGATCGGTGACGACGAAGGAAAATTCGGTGGCCGGATCGGGAAGCGCGGCCACCGCGCTCTGGTCGAGCGTGACATAAAGGCGGAGCGACTCGAGTTGATCGGGAGGAACGGTCACGACCGGATTGCTCTCTCGATCGTGGCCGACGACGCTGAGCGACGCCGCCGGCAGGCCGGTCACACCGATGCTGAAGGAGCGCGGCTGGTAGAGCTTGTTGAGCAGCTTGATGGTATAGCCGTTGCGCAAGCCGCCGTCGGACAGCTTCACGTAGATCGGGTTGCGGTCGTGCAGCACGTTAACGTCGAGATCGGGCCTGAGCAGCAAGGCGATGAGCATGACCACTCCGACCAGCGCCATGGCGGCGGCGTAGAGGATCACGCGGGGACGAAGCAGGTTGATGGGAACGGTGTGAGTGCCGGCAGCATCGAGATTGCGGACGGTATCGTAAGCCACCAGGCCGCGCGGTCGGCCGATCTTGTCCATGATCTCGTCGCAGGCGTCGATGCACAAGGCGCATTGGATGCATTCGAGCTGCGGACCGTCGCGGATGTCGATCCCGGCCGGGCAGACCGCGACGCATTGGCGGCAGTCGATGCAATCCCCCCTGCCCTCCCAGGACTGCCCGCTCTTGTGCGGACCGCGGGGCTCGCCGCGCCAGAGGCGATATGAAATCAGCAGCGAATCGCGATCGAACATCGCCCCCTGGATGCGGGGCCAGGGGCACATATAGGTGCAGACCTGCTCGCGGGCGAGGCCACCCAATACGTAGGTGGTAGCGGTGAAGATGCCGAGGAACAGATACGCGGCCGTCGGCGCCTCGAAGGTCACAAGCTGATGGGCGAGCGTCGGCGCGTCAGCAAAATAGAACACCCAGGCGCCGCCGGTGGCGATGGCAATCGCGAGCCACGTCAAATGGGTGACCGCTTTCCGCCACAATGTCTCGAACGACCGAGGAGTCTTGTCGAGACGCAGACGGGCGTTGCGGTCGCCCTGCCAGAAGCGCTCGACGGCGATCATCAAGTCGGTCCACACCGTCTGAGGGCAGGTGTAGCCGCACCACACGCGCCCGGCCAGCGAGGTGACCAGGAACAGAGCCAGGGCGGCGAGCACCAGCAAGCCGGTGACGTAGTAGAACTCCTGCGGCCAGATCTCGATGAAGAAGAAATAGAAGCGCCGCGAAGGAAGGTCGATCAACACGGCCTGGTCGGGAAGATAGAGCCCGCGGTCCCAGCGCAACCAGGGCACAAGATAATAGATGCCCAACGTCACGGCCATGACCAGCCATTTGGCGGTTCGGAACCGGCCATGCGCCTCCTTGGGGTAGATCTTGACGCGCTCGGCATAGAGCGAGCGGTTGACGCCGGCGACCGCTGGGGTGTCGCTTCGCACGATTCCAGGAGCGGCTTCGACGGGACCTTGATGGCGGTCCGCCGCGCGCTCAACATGTTCGGGCGCCTCTGTCATCAGCATTCCCAGAGCCCTCGATTATTGACCGCCGCCCAACGAATGAACATAGATGGCGAGTTCCTTAATGGTCTCCGGATCGAGGCGACCCGCCCAAGCCGGCATCACGCCATTGCGCGCATTGATGATAGTCTCGGCGATCGTGGGCTTGTCCCCGCCATAGAGCCAAAGCTGGTCGGTGAGATCGGGGGCGCCGACCGCCTGGTTCCCTTTGCCGTCCTTGCCGTGACAGGGCGAGCAATTGTCGGCGAAGATCTTGGCGCCACGTTCCGCCGCTTCATTGTCCCCGGCACGGCCCGACAGGGACATCACAAATTCGGTGACATCGTTCACTTGCGTCGCATCGAGCAGGCCCATGCGGCCGAAGGCCGGCATCTGGCTGGCGTGGGTGTCAGGATCGTCGGCGCGGATGCCGTGGGTGATGGTCTGGTGGATGGCCTCGAGCGATCCGCCCCATAGCCAGGAATCGTCGCGCAGATTGGGATAGCCGAACGCGCCTTGGGCGCCGCGGCCGTGACAGGGAGCGCAATTGTCGCCGAAAGCGGCCTCGCCGCCGGCCAGCGCGAAGTTCAGAAGCTCGGGGTCGGCCTTGACGGCGTCAAGGTCGCTGGCGGCGATCTGCTGCCGGAAGGCGGCCTTGTCGGCCTTGGCCTGATCGAGCTCTCCTGCCACCGTCTCCCGCTGGCTATAGCCGAGCCAGCCTTTCGTGTAGCTCGATACCAGCGGCCACGCTGGATAGACCGCCCAATAGCCGACAGCCCAAACCACGCAGGCATAGAACGTATAGAGCCACCATTTTGGCAGCGGCTTGTTCAGCTCTCTGATGCCGTCCCACTCGTGCCCGGTGGTCTCGGCCTCATCCGCCCTCTCGGTCCCTTTGCTGCCCATGGCCTAGTCGTCTTTCTCGTCTTCGGGAGGGTCTTTCTCCAACGGAAGCCGCGCGGCGTTTTCGAAGCGCTTCTTGTTGCCGGGCCAGAAGGCGTAGATTAGCACGCCGACGAACAGCACCACGAACAGCACGAGCGCTGCCACTTGGGTAATCGACGCCACTTGCTCATAGGTCATAGCTCAGACCACTCACCTCAGATTTGGGCCGGCAGCGTCGAAGGTGGCGAAGTCGACCAAGGTCCCCAGCATTTGCAGATAAGCGATGAGCGCGTCGAGTTCGGACACGTAGCTCGGGTCGTTGTCGAACTGCCGCACTTGCGCCTTCGGGTAGCGCGCGAGAAATTCACTGAGCGCCGCGGCGTTGGGATCGACCTGCAACTCAAGGTCCGCCTTGGCATTGGCGATCATCTCATCGGTATAGGGCACGCCCTCGAGGCGGAGCACCTCAAGCCGTTCGGCAACGTCGCGGTAGTCGAGCTCGCGCTTGGCGAGGAACGGGTAGCCCGGCATCACCGACTCCGGCACGACGGCGCGGGGGTCGGTCATATGAGCCGCGTGCCACTCGTCGGAATATTTGCCGCCGACCCGGGCAAGATCGGGTCCGGTGCGCTTGGACCCCCATTGAAACGGATGGTCGTACATGCTTTCGGCGGCGAGGCTGTAATGCCCGTAGCGCTCGACCTCGTCGCGCAACGAACGGATCATCTGGCTGTGGCAAAGATAACAGCCCTCACGGACATAGATGTCCCGCCCCGCCAACTCGAGCGGCGTGTAGGGCCTCATGCCTTGGACTTTCTCGATGGTCGAGCTCAGCCAGAATAAGGGCGCGATTTCGACCAGGCCGCCGATCGCCACGGTGATGAGAATGCCGATCAGCAGGAGGATCGAGCTCTTCTCCAGGACTTGATGTTTTGACCAGTCCATCGACCGCTCCCCCTATTCGGCCGGCGTGGGGCGAAACTCGGGCGCCGCTGCGATACGGGGCTGTTCGGCTGCGTCGACCGGCTCGTCGCCACGAGCGGTGCGCCAGAGATTGTAGGTCATGAGCAGAGCGCCGATGACGAACAAGAGGCCGCCGATCGCCCTGATGACGTAGAAGGGATGCATCGCCTCGACGGTCTCGACGAAGGAATATTCCAGGAAGCCGAGAGAGTCGTAGGCGCGCCACATCAGGCCCTGCAGGATGCCCGACACCCACATCGACGTGATGTAGAGCAGGATGCCGAGCGACGCGATCCAGAAATGCCATTCGACCAGGCGTTGCGAGTACAGCGCCTTGCGGTGCCACAGCCACGGCACAAGACAATAAAGCGCGCCGAAAGTGATGAAGGCGACCCAGCCCAGCGCACCGGAATGCACATGGCCGATGGTCCAGTCGGTATAGTGCGACAGCGCATTGACCGACTTGATGCTCATCAGCGGCCCCTCGAAGGTCGACATGCCGTAAAACGCCACGGCGACCACGAGTAGGCGAATGACGGGATCGGTCCTGAGCTTGTCCCACGCGCCCGACAGCGTCATCAGACCGTTGATCATGCCACCCCAGGACGGCATCCACAGCATGATCGAGAAGGTCATGCCCAGGGTCTGCGCCCAATCAGGCAGCGCGGTGTAATGCAGATGGTGGGGACCGGCCCAGATATAGAGAAAGATCAGCGACCAGAAATGCACGATCGACAGCCGGTAAGAATAGATCGGCCGCTCGGCGCGTTTCGGGACAAAATAATACATCATGCCGAGGAACCCGGCGGTGAGGAAGAAGCCCACCGCGTTGTGGCCGTACCACCACTGGGTCATGGCGTCCTGCACGCCGGAATAGATCACGTAGCTCTTTGAGCCGAGCAGCGAGACCGGCACCGCCAGATTGTTGACGATATGCAGCATCGCGACGGTGACGATGAAGGCAAGGTAGAACCAGTTCGCCACATAGATGTGCGGGTCACGGCGCTTGGCGAGCGTGCCGACAAAGACGAGAAAATAGACGACCCAGACGGCGGTCAGCCACAAATCCACATACCATTCGGGCTCGGCATATTCCTTCGATTGGGTGACGCCGAGGATGTAGCCTGTGGCGGCCAGCACGATGAACAATTGGTAGCCCCAGAACACAAACCAGGGCGACCACCGCCCCGCCAGCCGCGCGAAGCTTGTGCGCTGCACGACATAGAACGAGGTGGCAATCAACGCGTTGCCGCCGAAGGCAAAGATGACGGCCGAGGTGTGCAGCGGCCGCAAGCGCCCGAAGGTGGTCCAGGGCAGATCGAGATTGAGCGCCGGGAAGGCGAGCTGCCAGGCAATGATGTCGCCGACCAGGAACCCGGCCAGTCCCCAGAATACGGTGGCAATCACGCCGGCGCGGATCACGCCATCGGCGTATCCGGCCTCCGCGCGGGGCTCGGCGCCTTCGATCAACTGCGTGAGCATATAAAGAAAGGCGAGGCCGGCGGCGCCGAGCAGGAGGCAGCCGTGAAAGGCCATCGCCGGGTCTTTGCCGGCCAGCGCGAGCACCAACCCGACCAGAGTCAAAAGGCCCGAGGCGGCAAGCGCCATGGCGTCAGAAAACGCCTTCCACTCGTCGCGTTCGAGCATGGCCCCCACGGTCGAGCCTCCCTGCCGTTGATGCGCAGCACCATGAGCGAGCGTCGGCGTGGGAACCTTGACCAGGATCAAACCGAGAGGGGCTGGGCCGGCAAATTACGACCCTAACGCACGCTTTTGTGGCCAATGTCGAAGCTAAGTCGAAGCTAAGGGGGAGAATCGGATGATAACAATGGTAGCGGAGGAGCGCTACCGCCTTTCCCCACATCTGCAAAATCTCACCTATTGCCTCCGTTCATCCGCCTAACACTTGGAGGCGCTTGGCCAGCTCGGCACTTAGCCATTGCGCGCGTCGGCACAATATGTCCGCTATACGGCTCAAAGCGGACTAGGAGGCCTCGGGTATCCAATGTCTGTTTTTGACCCAAAGCAGACGCGGTAGTGGCGCTGGCTCTCGTTCAATCCCTATCCTGCATTAGCTCTTGGTGACTGGGAGCGCTTCTCACCAGGGCCTCATATTCATCAGGGGTAAGTTCGGTCAGCTTGCGGAGGAAGGCCACGAGATCCCAAAGAAGGTCATCGCTGTGCGTCAAGCCCCAGGCCGGCATGGCGGTCATCTTGATGCCGTGCTTCACCACCCAGAATTCCTCTGCCGGCTTGAGTTCGGTACCGCGGCGAAGCTCTGGCGCTCTAGGATAGAGGCCCCGGCTTATCTCGGTCCGTTTCATGCCGGGAGCGAGATGGCAAAGGCTGCACATCTCCGCGTAAAGTCCCGCGCCGGCGGCGATGCGTGTGGCATCGGCGAGGTCGCCCGGGACCGCGACGTCTTTGGCGTGGGAGGCAATCGACCGTTCCCTCGCCGCATCCATCAGCCGATATACGGTTTGAGTATGCGGGACGTCCGCGGCAACGTTATAGACGCCGGAATAGAGCACCAACGCAGCGACGCCGATCACCGCCAGCAAAGTGCCGCCGATGCACAACACGATCAACCAAGCCGTTGTGATGCGAGATCTGTCAGGCATGTTCCGGCCCCTCAGAGCTGTTCGCTTGCGCTTATTCCTCGATAGCGTCCATTGCCTTGTGCATGTGGTCGGCGCAGGCCTCCATGTTGTTCTCAGCCATCATCTGCTCGGCCAAGTTCACTTCCCTCGTTGCCGTTGTCTTGGCCTCGCCGTCGGGCATCGCCTGGATATCGGCTGTTATCGCGTCGGCGGCGGTCTGGGCGCAGGTGATCTTGCGACCCCCGTGCGCCGCAGCGTCGTTCAGCGGCATGGTAGAACACCAGCCAAGCACCACAACGGCGCAGACAGCAAAGCGAGCAGCGAAATGCATAGTTCCTTCTCCCTGTCCAGGGTTGGCCGATTCAATCCTGGCGCATATGCATAGCTGGAGCCGTGGGCGCGGACTCGGGCGTTGCGTCGACAACCGAGGCCACTGAGCCAGGGGGATGCTTGTACCAGCCGGGATCGCGATAGTCTCCAGAGGCGAGGTCGGCCCGCGTCTTCACCACCGTGAACATGCCGCCCATCTCGATCGGTCCGAACTGGCCGGTGCCCGTCATCATCGGCAGGGTGTTGGCCGGCAGGGGCATCGACATCATGCCCATGTCGGCCATGCCGTCGGTGCCCATGGCCATGGCGGTCGGAGCCGCGCGGTTTACCGCCACGCTTAAATCGCGCTGACGCATGCCGATAAAATTCGCCACCTGATGCCCCATGGCATTCATGGTGTGATGCGATTTGTGGCAGTGGAATGCCCAGTCGCCCGGCACGTCGGCGGTGAAATCCACCGCACGGATCGAGCCGACCGGCACGTCCACAGTGGTCTCCGGCCATTGCGCACTCTCGGGAACCCAGCCGCCATCGGTGCAACTCACGGCGAAATGGTAGCCATGCAGATGGATTGGATGGTTGGTCATGGTGAGATTGGCGATTCTGATCCGCACTCGATCGCCGAGCCTGACCGGTAGCGCATCGATGCCGGGAAAGACGCGAGCGTTGAAAGTCCAGATGTTGAAGTCGGTCATCTCAGTGACCTGGGGCAGTGAAGTGCCCGGATCGAAGCGATAGGCGCTCATGACGAAAGCGAAATCGCGGTCAACACGCCGGAAGGCGGGGTCCTTGGGGTGCACCACGAACGTGCCCATCATCCCCATCGCCATTTGCACCATCTCGTCGGAATGGGGGTGGTACATGAAAGTGCCGCCGCGATTTAGCTGAAATTCGTAGACGAAGGTCTGGCCCACGGGGATATGCGGTTGCGTCAATCCACCGACCCCGTCCATGCCATTCGGCACGAGCACGCCGTGCCAATGGACGGTAGTGTGCTCCGGCAGCCTGTTGGTGACGAAGATGCGGACCTTGTCGCCCTCCACCGCCTCGATAGTGGGGCCGGGCGCCTGGCCGTTATAGCCCCATAATTTCGCGATCATGCCGGGCGCGATCTCGCGCTCGACCTCCTCGGCGACGAGGTGGAACTCCTTCCACTCCCCGTTAATGCGCCAGGGCAAGGTCCAGCCGTTGAGCGTCACAACCGGTTGATACTCTTGGCCGTTGGCCGGCGGGATCGGCGGCTGCATGGCGGCCGAGCTCATGGTCGGTGCCTCCGGAATGGCGGCCATTGCGGTCCGGCCGCTCACCGCCGTCGCACTGACCAGTGCGAGCGCCGAGCCTGTGAGGAAGTTTCGTCGCGATAACATCGTCTTACCCTTTCCTAGTGGCCAGCGGTTTCGCCGGTATTGGCGGCGAGGATGGCGCCGGCATCCTGGCTCAGGCCGCCGCCACCGAGCACGACTGCGCCGAGATCGGCTGAAGCCAGCCAGAAATTGCGCTTCGCCTCGATCGCCGCCACCTGCGCCGTCGCTTTGCCCCGCGCCGCGTCAAGCAGCGCGAACGCATCGACCTGCATGGCGTTGTATTGCAGCTGGGTCTCGGCGGAGATCGTGTTGCGAAGCGGCAGCACTTCATGTTCGTACTGCACGGCGACGGCATAGGTCGCCCGGTAGGCGCCATAGGCCTCGCGGGCCTCCGAACGCGCGTCGATCACCTTGGCGGCAAGCACGTTCAACGCCCCCAAGTAGCGCTGCTCAGCTTCGCGCACGCGCGCTCTGCCGAAATCATAGAGCGGCACCTCGAAAGCGATGTTGAAGCCGCCGCCGCCGGCCGACGGCTCGCCTTTATCTTTCTGGGTCTTGGACGTCCCACCGAGATCGAGCACGTTGATGAGCCGCGTCGTGCGCGTGAGCCCGAAGGACCTGGCGAGCGCCTCGACCTCGAGCCTTGCTACTTCGAGGTCGACGCGGCGGCTCATCGCCTCTTGCTCTATGGCGCCGCGCCGCCGCGCCGATGGCGGCAGCTTGGGCAGTGCGCTTGGCAAAAGCGCTGCGAGGTCGGTGCCCCACAGGCCCATCAGCCGGGTGAGGCGTTCTTGCGCCGCGGCCGCCTGCTGATTGGCCGAGGTCAGTTGCGCGTCCATCTCGGTGGCGAACACCTGACGTCTGGCATGATCGAGCTTGTTGAATGCCCCGGTTTGGGCGAGGTGTTCGGCGAGTTGCGCCGAGGCTTGGGCGCTCTGCTTGGCCGCGCCCAGGGAGGCCGCGACCTCGCGCGCGGCGACCGCGCGGATATAGGCGCGGCGGGTCTCGGCCGCGAGGCGCAAGGTCTCCTCGGCAGCGCGTAGCTCGGCCTGCTCGAACCGCACCCCGGCAATTCTGGACCGCGACGGCCAGGTCGCGAGCGACAGCACGCTGGCGACGATCTGCCGTTCGATATCGAGCTCGATCGAAGTCTTGACCCAGTCATAGGAGAAACTGGGCAGCGGCGGCCGGCTCATCTGAACCATCACCGACTCGGCGATGCCGAGCCGGTTATATGCGGCCTGGAGCTCGCGATTGTTGAGCAGCGCGATTTGTACCGCGGCATCGGCGCTGAGCGGCGCGCGCAGCCAGCGGGAAACCTCGCCCTGCGCCAGCGTCGCCGTCTCCGGCGAGCTGATCCGCACCACGCTTTTGTTCAGCCCCCCGCCGGCCACGTCCGCGACGGCGCTCATGCCGCCGTCAGGCGAAAAGCTCTTGCAGGCCGAGAGCAGGACTGTGCACGCGACGGCGAGCGCGCGCCCCAAATGGTAAGTGGACATGATTCATCCCTCGTCTTGGGTTGACGACGCACTCGGACGAGACTGCAGAAGTCCCGACCGAGCGGCTCAGACGATGGGATGCGAATTCGGCGGTCGGTCGGGACGCTCCGGGACGCGACTAAATAGGCTCTGCTCGCGCGCCGGTACGGGGAACACGTGGCTCAGCACCGGCTCGACGGCCTCGCCATTGTGTAGGGCGAGCGCGCTTAGGCAGAATAATCCGCAGCAGCCCATGTGGCGATCGCCGCCAGAAGAGGAGTGGCCGGACGGATGCCCGGCGTCGTGTGCTATGACATGGCCATGATCGACCATGTCGGCATGCGCGAGGCAGGCAGCGGCATGAGATCCATGGCCGAAGGCAAGAACCGCTGGCGGCGCGACGAAGCAAAGCGCTGCAAACGCTGCTAAGGCGATTGCAAGCCTGAAACGCAAGCCGGTGGTGAGCGCTGTCAGCATGATTGATCGGTCTGTCCCCTAGAGGAACCTAAGCCCGTGGGGGAGACGCGGCAAGCCTTGTAAGCAAGGCTGCCTGCCCATTGCGGTGCAACCACTTGCAAGCAGCCAAAGCTGCCCGGCAAGGTCTGAAGGGCGTCCTTACGGTCTCTTCTTTATGTCAGCCAATGGCACAAAGCGGACACTCACGTCCGCCGAGCGCATGTCCGCTTATGAGTCCAACGCAGACCTACTGGACCCTCACCTCGATCACTGACATTCGCGTGTCGGGTGAGTGAGCCAACCGTGTTCAGTGCGTGTCCGTAGGGCGTTGTCGCAGGCGAATGGATGCTAATAGCGGTCACCATTTTAAACGATTGTTTTTATTGGTGGTTGGTAGCGGAGGAGGGACTCGAACCCCCGACACGCGGATTATGATTCCGCTGCTCTAACCAGCTGAGCTACTCCGCCAATTGGCTCTGCAATCGGCGATATAGGGACCGCCAATAATTGGTGTCAAGCAAACG
>Ga0075342_1000195_pt1 | contig 10620 bp, 9 predicted proteins | sample RushOxbow_ThreeS_3_FD_120085 | JGI IMG/M metagenome (GOLD analysis project Ga0075342, IMG submission 120085) | Natural and restored wetland microbial communities from the San Francisco Bay, California, USA, that impact long-term carbon... | ecosystem: Environmental > Terrestrial > Soil > Wetlands...
CGCTGGACGACGAGGCCGCGCTCTGCGAGTTCCGCAACCGCCAGATCGGGTTCGTCTTTCAGTTCCATTATTTGTTGCCGGATTTTTCGGCGCTTGAAAATGTTATGTTCCCAGCATTGATCCAGGGCATGGACGCGCAGCAGGCACGCAGCGAAGGCGAGCGATTGCTGGAAAGTGTCGGCCTCAAGGACCGCATGAGCCACCGGCCGGGGAAACTTTCCGGCGGCGAACAGCAGCGAGTGGCGGTTGCCCGCGCGGTGATTCTCCGACCCAGCCTTGTGTTAGCCGACGAGCCTACCGGCTCATTGGATTTGCGGATTGGCCAGGAGGTTCAAGAGCTGCTATTCCAACTCAATCAGGAAAAGCGCATTGCCCTGATCGTCGCCACCCATAACCGCGAGTTTGCCGAAAAGATCGGCCGCCGGGTCGAGTTGCGCGACGGCCAGCTGATTACCGACTAGTCCGGGGTTTTCAAACCTTTACAAGAACGGCAGGTTTTGCTAATAAAATGATATCCTTGGCAAATTTGGAGAGCGGATTTTTGAAGCCATCCATGAAGCCTACCTATTTGCTCACTGGCGTTTTTTTATCGATCTTGTTGTTTGCCGCGGTATTTCTTGGCGCCGGTGCGGCTAGCGCCCAAGAAGGGGCTCGGCTCAAAGAGGTCCGCATAGGCGGCAACGTCAGGGTCGAAGAAGACGGCATCCGCTTGCACGTCAAAACCCGGCCCGGCGAACCTTTCAATGCCGCGCTTGTCGAACAAGACGTCAAAGCGATTTTTCGCATGGGTTTTTTCGACGATGTGCACGCCGAGTTGTCGTCGGACAATGTCTTGACCTATGCGGTCAAAGAAAAGCCTTATATTCGGGACGTCCGCATCCAGGGGCTGTCGCAGGTGTCGCGGGAGAAGGTTGAGACGGCTCTCGGGGTTGCCCCGAGGACCATTTTAGATCGCAGCAAAGTTTCCGAGGGCGTCGAGAAGGTTCGCAAGCTATTCACCGAGCAGGGCTATGTCAACGCCGCCGTGGACTACGCTATTTCCGACGAAGCCAACAACCAGGTTTCGGTGGTGCTCGACATCATCGAGGGGAACCGGTTGTTGATCAAGCGGATCGCCTTCGAAGGCAACAAGGCTTTCTCCGAAAGCGAACTCAAGGATTTGCTGGCGACAAAAGAGGAGTGGATATTTTCGTACTTCACCAACCGCGGTGTGCTGGATCGGGATATCTTGACCAATGATGTGGCGATACTGACGAACCATTACAACGATAACGGTTATGTGGAGAACCGGGTCGATGAGCCGGCGATAGTCCGGGCGCGTGACGGTCTCGAAGTGATATTTCGGGTGAGGGAAGGAGCCCAATATCGCGTCGGCCGAGTCGAGATCGGCGGAGATTTGATCGAAGACGGTCACAAGATGCTCCAATCGGTCAAGCTTACCACCGGGCAAATTTTTCGCGGCAGCAGGTTGCGCGAAGATGTCACCAGCCTGAACGAGATGTATGCGAACAAAGGGTTCGCTTTTGTCCAGGTTGACCCGGTGACTCAGATCGATCAAACCAAAAAGCTGGTCGATGTCGCGCTGGTTATCAGCATGGAGCCGCCGGTCTATTTCAATCGGGTGCTGGTGGCGGGAAACACCAAGACTCGCGACAAGGTGGTGCGCCGCGAATTGCTGGTCAATGAGCAAGAACTTTATTCCGGTGTCAATATCACCCAGAGCCGCAATGCGCTGCAGCGCACCGGCTATTTTGAGGACGTGCAGCTGAACACCAAAAAGACCGATCAGCCGGACGCGCTCGACCTCTTGGTTGACGTCAAGGAAGGGCCGACCGGGAGCTTTCAGGTTGGCGCCGGTTACAGCAGCGGCGATGGGTTCTTGTTCAATGCCAATGTTGCTGAAAAGAACTTCATGGGACGGGGCCAATCGCTGAGCGGCAATTTCAGCATCGGCTCTAGCCGGCAAGATTACATCCTTAACGCAAACGATCCTTATTTTCTGGATTCTAAAGTGTCCATGGGATTGAGCGCGTTCAACACGACGCGAGAGTATGACGATTTCGATGAGAACAAAACCGGCTTTGGCGTTTACAGTAGTTATCCGCTCAAGGATTTTTCCTGGCCATTTTTTAAGCGTTCGACAAGCCCGGCGTTAGGGTCGGATGTCAAGGCGGCTAATTCGGGACTCACATTTTGGAATTTCATGCGTGCGGGTTTGGCCTATGATTTCACACGCGAGGACATCACCGGGGTTTCTTCCACCGCATCGCAATCCATCAAAGACGAAGCGGGCGAGTCGCTTACCAGCGCCGTTACTCCGGGGATAACCTATGATAGCCGGGATCATTTTTTCAACCCCACCGAAGGCACCAAGCTCTCGTTTGCGACGAAATTCGCCGGATTGGGAGGCGACAGCCGTTTTCTTAAAACCGATCTCAGCGCGCGCTGGCATTATCCATTGCTCAAGGACCCAAACTGGGGCGGCGCTTATGTACTAGCACTGGGTGGATCGGTCGGCTACGGCGTCGGCTTTAAAGATCTCAACTCGGACAACGACCTGCCCTTGTTTGAGCGCTATTTCCTCGGCGGCATAAATTCGATCCGAGGGTTCAGTGAGCGGACGATCGGCCCGACTTCGCCGTCGAATTGCGACACTGAGGGGGTCTGTAAAGACACAGAGGTCACCGGCGGCGACAAAGCGGTGGTGATCAACGCCGAGATTTTGTTCCCGATCATGGAGCAGTACGGTCTTCGCGGCGTGGCGTTTTTTGACATCGGCGGCTCGTTCAACTCGTTCGCCTACGATGACCTGCGTCGTTCCGTCGGTGTTGGCGGGCGCTGGATGTCTCCCTTCGGGCCGCTGCGAGTTGAACTGGGATTTCCTATCAGCAAAAAATCCACCGACGACACTTCGGTGTTAGGCTTCTCCATCGGCAGCCAGCCGTAACGCCGGTTTCTTGACTACCGCAAACATTACTGGAGGTTTTGAGTGAAATACTGGCTCGTGCTGTTACTGTTGGGGCTTTCCTGGACGCCCGGTTGGGCCCAGGAGCGGTTGAAAATCGGCGTCATCGATGTGCAACGGGTGGTCGCGGAATCCGCCGCCGGAAAGCGCGCTGGCGAGAACTTGAAGGCGCAAGTGAAAAAGGCCGAGGCCGATACGCTCAAGGAGCGCCAGGACCTCGAACGTTTGCGCAACGATCTCGACAAGAAAGGTCCGTTGCTCAAGGAGGAGGAGAGACGCAGTCTCGAAATGGATTTCCAGAAACGCTCGGTAAATCTGCAGCGGACTATGGGCGATCTGCAGCAGGAAATCCAAGTAAAAGAACGCGAGATGATGCAGAGCATCCTTAAAGATCTTGAAGTGGTCGTTAGCGATCTGGGCAAGGCCGAGAAGTTTACGATGATTCTCGCTCGACAGCAGCTACTGTTCGTCGATCAGGGCGTCGATATCACCAATAGAGTGATCGAGGCCTTCAATTCCCGAGCAAAAAAATAAGTGTCCATCGCGGCGAGAACTTTAGCCGAACTGGCAGCCCTTGTTGGCGGCAAAGTTGTTGGTAACGGCGAGGTGGCGATTCAACGGGTGGCGCCGATTCATGAGGCCGTGACGGGCGAGATTACCTTTCTCACGAATCCCCGCTATGCCCGGCACTTGGAAGGCTGCCAGGCTAGCGCGGTCATTGTTGGCGTTGGCGCGGCGGCAGCCTATTTAGGGCGATCGAATCTGGCATTTCTCGAGACTGCGGACCCCTACGCCGCGTTCGCTCGGATTCTTCAGCTTTTTTCGCCGCCCGCACCCTTGCCGCAAAGCTGCAGTTCGCAAGCCAGCGTCGATGCCTCGGCAATAATTGCGGACGGTGTGACGATTTTCCCGCATGTCTATGTCGGTGCTCGCGCCAAAGTTGGCCGCAACTCGGCGCTTTACCCGGGTGTGTTTGTCGGCGACGATGCCGAAATCGGTTGCGACAGCGTGCTTCATCCCAATGTCGTGGTCCGCCATGGCTGCCGTGTCGGCGATCGGGTGACACTGCACGCCGGAGTGGTGATCGGCAGCGACGGTTTCGGCTATGCCGGCCGCGGCGAAAGCCGGGTCAAGATCCCTCAAGTCGGCGTTGTCGTAGTGGAAGATGATGTTGAGATTGGCGCGAACACTACGGTCGATCGCGCGACTTTGGGCCAAACCGTGATTTGCCGCGGCGTCAAGATCGATAATCTCGTGCAGATCGCTCATAATGTAAACATCGGCGAACATTCGGTGGTTGCGGCACAGGCCGGTATCGCTGGAAGCACCAAGATCGGCAGACATGTGACCATCGCCGGGCAGGCCGGCATCGTCAATCACGTCGAGATCGGCGATGGTGTCACCATCGGACCGCAATCAGGTATCCCTAAATCGGTGCCGGCAGGCGCCGTTCTGTCCGGCGGCATTGCCGCGGCGCCGCACCATGAGTGGCTCAAAGTGATGACGCTGTTGCCGCAATTGCCGAAGCTTTGGGCTTCGGTTCGCGTCATGGAACGGCAGATTGCCGAATTGTTAAAGAAATAATAAAAATACCTCCCATGTTGGATGCCAAGGAAATCCTCAATTACCTGCCGCACCGCTATCCGTTTCTTTTGGTCGACCGGATCATCGAGATCCACGGCGACGAAAGGATCGTCGGCATCAAGAACGTATCGTTCAACGAGCCGTTTTTTCAGGGACATTTCCCGGATCATCCGGTCATGCCCGGAGTTTTGATTTGCGAAGCGATGGCGCAGGTGGGGGCGATCTTCGCCCATACTTCCCGCGGCGGGATGAGCGATAAGCGGATATTCATGCTCACCGGCCTCGATCAGGTGAAGTTCAAGCGGCCGGTGGTGCCGGGCGATCAGTTGCGCATTGAGCTGACTTGTCAAAAGCGCCGCGGCGCCTACTGGAAAATGCAAGGCATGGCGACGGTTGACGGCAAGGTGGCAGCGCAGGCCTTGATCTCAGCCATGGAAGTTGGGATGGAGTAGGATGGCCGGCGCCATTGGCTAAAATTCATCCCACCGCGGTGGTCGATCCGCGCGCGCAACTGGCGAACGATGTCGAGATCGGCCCCTATGTTATTGTCGGCGCCGGCGTCAAGATCGACGCGGGAAGCAAGATTCAGTCGCATGCCGTGGTCGAGGGTCTTACCACCCTGGGGCGCGGCAATGTGGTGTTTCCATTCGCGACCGTGGGGACGATTCCCCAGGACCTGAAATATCGCGGCGAGCCGAGCGAGCTCATCATCGGCGACAACAATACCATTCGGGAATTTGCGTCGCTCAATCCCGGCACTGCCGGCGGCGGCATGATCACGCGGGTGGGAAGCCAAAACCTGCTGATGATGTATTGCCATATCGCCCATGACTGCATCGTCGGCAATCGCAACGTCATCGCCAACGGCGCCACCCTGGGCGGTCATGTGGTGATCGAGGATAACGTTATCGTCGGCGGTTTGGTCGGCATTCATCAATTCGTGCGGATCGGCTCGGGAGCGATCCTCGGCGCCGGCTCGATGGTTTCCAAGGATGTCCCGCCGTTTTGCAACGCCACCGGCGATCGGGCCAAGTTGCATGGTCTCAATGTCGAGGGGATGAAACGGCGCGGTTTCGAGCAAGCCAAAATCGACGCGATCCACCAGGCCTATCGCATCGTGTTTCGTTCCAAGCTCAAGACCAGCGAGGCTCTCGAGAAGATACGCAAGGAGCTGCCGGCGCTGCAAGAGATCGAGCAGTTTACCTCTTTCATCGCCGCTTCCGAGCGCGGGATTTGCCGATAGTTCCCGGGGCTGCGGTGCGGCGCCATTTTATTTCATCACGATGAAACGGATCGGGCTGATTGCCGGCAACGGCAAGTTCCCGTTGATCTTCGCCGAAGAAGCGAAACGCCAGGGCTACTCGGTGGTGGCGGTGGCGCATCGAGAGGAAACCGATGCCTCCCTCGAGCGGCGGGTCGATCAGTTTACCTGGATTTACGTCGGCCAATTGGGAAAAATCATTCGAACTTTTCAAAAAGCTGGCGTGACCGAAGCGGTGATGGCTGGCGGCATTCGCAAGGTCAGGCTTCTGGGCAACTTCCGGCCGGATCTCCGCGGCGCGCGGTTTCTTGCCAAGGTCAAAAGCCGCGAAGACGATGCGCTGCTGCGCGGCATTGCGGATGAACTGGCGCAGGACGGGATTCGGATTGTCGACTCGACCTTTTGCTTGTCCGATATCATCCCGCAAGAAGGAGTGCTGACGCGCACAGCGCCCAGCGCCGCGCAATGGGCGGATGTCGACCTTGGGATTCGTTTGGCGAAGGAAATCGGCCGCTTGGGGATCGGTCAGACCGTGGTTGTCAAAAATCATGTCATCGTCGCTGTGGAGGCGGTGGAAGGAACCGACGCGGCGATTCAGCGCGGCGGCCAATTGGCCAAGTCCGGTTGCGTCGTCGTCAAAGTCAGCAAACCGCACCAGGATTTGCGCTTCGATGTGCCGGCGGTGGGCGTCGAGACGATCGCCTCTCTGCGCCGGGTCGGCGGCGCGGTGCTTGCCATCGAGGCCGGCAAGTCGATATTGATCGAAAAAGATGAATTGTTGCGCGCCGCTGAAGATTGCGGCATCGCCGTCGTCGCGGTGGCCGCGTAATCGGCAAGGAACATGGCTATAAGCGCTTTACCGGTCGCGGTTATCGGTGTCGGTTATCTCGGCAAGTTTCACGCCGAGAAGTACGCGTCGTCGGAAAAGGCCGAGCTTGTCGGCGTAGTCGATGTCGACGGCGAGCGCGCCCGGGCGATCGGCCAGTCGCTGGGGGCGCCGGCGTTTACCGACTACCGCGAGCTTTTCGGCAGAATTCGTTGCGCCAGCATAGCGGTGCCGACGCGTTTTCATCATCGAGTGGCGCGCGACTTTCTTGACGCCGGCATCGATGTTCTGGTCGAAAAACCGTTGACCGCGGATTTGGCTGAGGCCAAGGAACTGGTCGCGTTGGCGGCGGCCAAGGGCGCGCTGCTTCAGGTCGGCCATCTCGAAAGGTTCAATCCGGCAATTCGCCGTCTGGAAGGCGTGATCAAGGATCCGAAATTTGTCGAGTGCCACCGTTTGGCGCCTTTCATCGAGCGCGGCACGGATGTCGATGTCGTGTTGGATCTGATGATCCACGATATCGACGTGATCACCAGCTTGGTGCGCTCGCCGATTCGGCGGGTCGAGTCGGTCGGGGTGCCGGTGTTGACCGAGATGCCGGATATCGCCAACGCGCGCATCACCTTCGAGAACGGCTGCATCGCCAATGTCACCGCCAGCCGTGTGTCGATCAAGCGCGAACGCAAGGTGCGCTTTTTTCAACCCGACGCCTATATCTCCATCGATTACGATCAACGGCGCGCGCAAATTTATCACAAGCCCAAACCGGGCGCCGGCTGGCTCGACATCCGCGCCGAAAATATTGACATCAAGGAGGGCGACGCCCTGGCCGACGAAATCGATTCCTTTCTCGATTGCGTACGCACCCGCACGCCGCCCCTGGTCGGCGGCACGGAAGGATTGCGGGCCTTGGAAATCGCTTCGATGATCAGCGCGCAGCTGTCCAATCTTGCGACCTAACGAGCGCGTGGCTAGGCAAACGAAGCAAGTGATGCTGGTGGTCGGCGAAGCCTCCGGTGACGTGCATGGCGCCAATTTGGTTAAAGCGCTGCATCGCCGGGATGCCGGTTTGAAAATTTTCGGGGTGGCCGGCGAGCAGCTGCAGCAAACCAATTTCGAGGCGCTGTTCAACGTATCCCGGCTGACCGGCATGGGCCTGGTGGAGCTTGCCGGCAATGTGAAAAATATCTGGCAGGCGTATCGGATTTTGCGCGACTCGCTCAAACGGAGGCAGCCGGATTTGCTCGTCCTCATCGACTTTCCCGACTTCAATCTCAGGCTGGCGCGCGTGGCCAAATCGCTGCGCATTCCGGTGCTTTATTACATCAGTCCGCAAATTTGGGCATGGCGCCGGGGCAGAGTTCGCCAGATCGCCCAGTCGGTCGATCGGATGGCGGTGGTGTTTCCCTTTGAAGTCGATTTCTATCGACGCCATGGGGTCAACGTGACGTTCGTCGGTCATCCGTTGCTCGAGACCGTGACGGCGAGTCAAAGCCGTGAAGCGGTGTTGGCCCGTTACGGGCTCGATCCGCAGAAAAAAACCATTGCGCTCCTGCCCGGCAGCCGCCATGGCGAAGTGAGCCGCCATCTGCCGACGATGATGGCGGCGGCGGCGCAGATGCAGGCGACCGACAAGGTGCAGTTCTTCTGCCTGCGTGCCAGCACCATCGACGCCGGTGATTTGCGCGAGATGATCGCGGATGCGACGATTCCCATTGTCGAACAGGACCGCTATGACGCGGTGCGGGCGGCGGATCTGGTCTGGACCGCATCCGGCACGGCGACCCTGGAAACCGCATTGCTCACAAGGCCCATGGTGATTGTTTACCGCATGTCCTGGCTGACCTTTTTTATCGCCCGGCTTTTGGTGCGGGTAGAGCATATCGGTATGGTCAATTTGATTGCCGGTAAGCGCCTGGTGCCGGAATTGGTGCAAGCGGATTTTAACCCGCCGCGGCTGATTGCTGAAAGCCGCAGGTTCTTGAGTGACGATCGATTGTGTTTGGCGGTGGTTGAAGAACTGACGCGGTTGCGCGAGCGCCTCGGCTCTCCCGGCGCTGCCAATCGTGTGGCGGAGATAGCCCTTGGTATGATCGCATGAAAAACCCACAGAAAGTCGATTCGTTGCAAACTTACCGCCGTCTCTTGCGGTATCTCAAGCCGTACTTCTGGCCGCACTTCGTGCTCGGGATGATTTGTATGGTCGGGTTCGGCGTCACCGATGGTTCGATCCCGTTTCTGGTGCAGCCGATCATGGACGGTGTGTTCGGAGAGAAGGATCAAGCCACGCTTAACTTGATACCCTTCATGGTGATTGGCCTCTTTGTGTTTCGCGGTGTCATGCAATTTTTCCAAAGCTATCTGACGGATTATGTCGGCTTGCGCATCATCAACGATGTCCGTAATGCGCTCAACCGCCATTTCCAGTCGCTTTCGCTGTCGTTTTTTTACCGCAATCCCACGGGAACGCTGATTGCTCGGGTCAACCACGACGTGGTCTTGCTGCGCTTCGCGATCACCGATGCGCTGGCGTCTTTTTTAAAAGATACCACTTCACTGATCGCATTGGTCACCGTCGCCTTCGTGAAAGATTGGGTGTTGGCGTCGATTGCGTTCATTGTGTTTCCTGCCTCCGTGCTGCCGATCATGCGGCTGAGCCGGAACATGAAGAAATTCACCCGGCGCGGCCAAGTGAGCACCGGCAGGCTCACGGTGCTGCTGCAGGAAAGCATTCAAGGCAACCGGATTGTGAAGGCTTTCGGCATGGAAGATTACGAGGATAGGCGCTTCATGGCCGAGAACGCCCATCTTTTCAAGCAATCGCTGCGCGCCAGCCGGATCAAGTCGATCGTTTCGCCGTCGATGGAATTGCTGGCTTCGTTCGGCATTGCCGGCGTGGTTTGGTACGGCGGTTGGAGCGTGATCGCCGGCGGCCGCACTCAGGGTGAGTTCTTTGCATTCATGGCGGCGATGTTTCTCATGTACGCGCCGTTCAAAGGCCTGAGCCGCACCTATACCGCGGTGCATCAAGGCCTCGCCGGCGCCGAACGCGTCTTCGAAATGCTCGACGAGAAACCTGAGATTAACGACAAACCGAACGCCCAGCCGGCCAAGCCGTTCTCGCGCGGCATCGAATTTCACAACGTGCACTTTGCTTACGCGGAAACCCCAGTGCTGAAAAATATCGATCTCACGGTCGAAGCGGGCCAAATGGTCGCTCTGGTCGGAATGAGCGGCGTGGGAAAGAGCACTTTGGTCGACTTGATCCCGCGATTCTACGACGTCAAATCCGGCAGCATCTGCGTCGATGGCGTCGATGTCCGAGATCTTACGGTGAAATCTTTGCGCGCCCAGATCGGTATTGTGACCCAGCATACGTTCTTGTTCAACGATACGATTCGCAACAATATCGCCTACGGCGATCCCGAGCGCGATATGGAGGCGATCATCGCAGCGGCCAAAGCCGCCCACGCCCATGAGTTCATCGAAGCGATGCCCAACGGATACGATTCCGAAATCGGGGAGATGGGGTTGCAGCTTTCCGGCGGCCAGCGCCAGAGACTGGCGATCGCGCGCGCGTTGCTGAAGGATGCGCCGATTTTGATCCTTGACGAAGCGACATCCGCTTTGGACGCCGATTCCGAGCGCTCGGTTCAAGACGCTTTGGAAACCCTGATGCGCACCCGGACGACGATCGTTATCGCGCATCGGTTGTCGACGATTCGCAAAGCTGACCGCATCGTCGTCATGGTCGATGGCGCCATTGCCGAAGAAGGCACTCATGACGAGTTGCTCGCCCGGGATCGCGAATATAGCCGGCTTTACTCGCTGCAGTTGCTGGAAAATCGCCCAACTAACGAAGCAGAGTTGGTTCACTAGGAAGCGCCTGCCAAGCGATGTGGTTCGTTGGCTATAATGTTTTGCTCACCTTCCTGTTCTTCTTTACCTTGCCCTTGACGCCAATTCTGCCGTTGTTCGGCAAAC
>Ga0075342_1000196_pt1 | contig 10619 bp, 12 predicted proteins | sample RushOxbow_ThreeS_3_FD_120085 | JGI IMG/M metagenome (GOLD analysis project Ga0075342, IMG submission 120085) | Natural and restored wetland microbial communities from the San Francisco Bay, California, USA, that impact long-term carbon... | ecosystem: Environmental > Terrestrial > Soil >...
ATGACAACGCTTCCGAACTTGGCGTCTTTGCGCCTTGGCGGGAGATCTCCGAATCTGAAGCATTTCTTGAGAGGAATTCCCATGATCGCCCATGTCGGCATCACCGTCAGCGACATTGAGCGCAGTAAGAAATTCTACGTTGCCGCGCTCGCACCGATCGGCTACCGGCTGATTCGCGAATATGGCGTGACGCCCGCGCGTCCCGCCGCCAGCGCCGGGTTCGGCGAACCGCCGCGCGCCGATCTGTGGATCTACCAGGGCGATCCTGGCAAGGTTTCGACCCACATCGCCTTTCAAGTGGGCAGGCGCGCCCTGGTCGACGCGTTTTACCACGCTGCGCTGGCGGCCGGCGGTAACGACAACGGCAGGCCCGGGCTGCGGCCGCAGTACAGCGCCAATTACTATGGCGCCTTCGTCCTCGATCCCGACGGTTACAATATCGAAGCTTTGTGCAGGGAAAACGAATGAGTAGCGCCGTTCGCGGGCGCCCAGGGTCAAGGTGATAGAAAAAGCGTATCTATTGATCGCGCGGGGTAGTCTTACGATTGGCGTTGGAGTTTTTAGCCAGCCAGTTCTCGATCATCTTGCGCTTGAAGCGCCACTGGTTGCCCACCTTGAAAGCCGGCAGATCCTTGTCCGCCAACAGCCGGTAAACCGTGAACTTGTCGACGTTCAGGTACTCAGCCACCTGTTCGAGGGTCAGAAGTTGCTCGGCCATGGCACTTGTCCTTAAATATTCCTCAAACTATTCGCAACGTCATTGATTGCCACCAGTAGCGAAAAAGTGACATTTCGGTGCCAGTTCTTATTTCAAAGCGAAACGAATAGCAAGAGCCGTAAATGGCCTCTCCATAGGGTTATCTTGAAAGGGGTTCCCGGCTCGGGCCCATGGTCGCCGGCGGAATCTCGCCCGGGCGGCCATGGACAATTACTTAGCCGCGAGAACGGTAATCTCGACCATGGTGCCGGGGGTCAACACCGCGCCGACCGCGGTTCGGGTCGGCAAGTTGGCGCGATCCACCCACGCCATCCAGGCCTCGTTCATCGCGTCTTTCAGCGCAGCATCCTGCATGTAAACCGTCGCGCTCAGGATGCGCGACTTGTTAGTGCCCGCTTGCGCCAATACGGCATCGATCTTCTTCAACACCTGCGCCGTTTGCCCCTTCATATCGAGCGACTTGTCGTCGGCCACCATACCCGAGCAAAACACCAGATCGCCGAACACCGCCGCATTACAGTTCCACTCGCGCGGATTGATTCGTTGAATGTCCATCTTAATTTCCCCTTACACGTTTTGAACGCGTTGAACGGCTTGAACAATTTGAACCTGTTTGCGTTATATCGCTGGCCGTTTTTCATACCACTTCATCTGCTGCTGGTAGGTGTAGCCGGCGCGCAGCACCGTGACTTCGTCGAAGGGTTTGCCGACGATTTGCAACGCGATGGGCAAATTGTTTTCCGAGAAGCCGCAGGGCACCGACAGAGTCGGCAAGCCGGTCAGGTTGAACGGTCCGTGAAACTCCGGCACGACATGCTTAAACAGCGTGTCGATGGGCCCGACATCCTCGACCCGCGGCGCCGGTCCGTTCTGGTTCGGCAGCGCCAGGCAGTCTACTTTTTCGAACACCTGGGCCAACTCGGCGCGGCAGCGGCTGCGGATGCGCTGCGCTTGAATGTAGTCGGAGGAATTGGTCAACAGTCCGAGATAAATCCGCGCCCGCCGCTGGGCGGCGCCGGTCTGCAACACCGCCGCGGCATCGCCGCGATTGGCAGCCCAGAATTCGTTGTAATAAATCACCGCGTTGGCGATGGTGGCGAGATGCAAAGTCGGCACTTTGACGGCCTCGATGCGCGCGCCCAGGGCTTTGAGCTGATCGATCGCTTCGTCGACGCGGCGCAGCACAATCGGGTCGGTGCGCGGGGCGCATTCATCTATATAGTCGCGCGGCACGCCGACGACCATGCCCTTAACGTCTTCGCGCAACGCGCTGGTGTAATCGACCGACGGCTGGGCACTCGAAGTCGGATCTTTCGGATCGAAGCCGGCCAAGGCGTTGAGCATATGGGCCAAGTCCTCCACCGCCCGCGCCATCGGGCCGCAGTGATCGAGGGACCAGCTGAGCGGCGCCAAACCATGCCGGCTCACCCGCCCGTAGGTGGCTTTGAGTCCGGCGATGCCGCAGAACGCCGATGGATTGCGGATCGAACCGGCGGTGTCTTCGCCGAGGGATCCCAAGCACAACCCGCCGGCCACCGCAGCGCCGGAGCCGGTGCTCGATCCACCGGTAATATGATCGGTGTTCCAAGGGTTGCGCGGCAGCGGCAGCGGCGCGCCCGGCATGCTGCTCATATGCAGCTTGCCCATCAGCACGGCGCCGGCCTCGCGCAGCTTGCGCACCGGCGTGGCGTCGCCCACGCCTTGGGTGAATTGACGCACCCGAGCCGGCGCACCCTCGACATCCAACTGGTCTTTTACCGCGAAGGGAATGCCATGCAACGGCCCGCGCCAACGGCTTTTAGCGATCTCCGCTTCCGCGACGCGGGCCGCCGCCAGGGCGCCATCGGCCATCAGGTTGATATAAGCGTGCAGCTTGCCGTCCACCGCGGCGATGCGATCGAGCACCGCCTGGGTCAACTCCACCGGCGAAAGCTTGCGCTCGCGAATCAATTGCTGCGCTTCGTGAATCGTCAGGTAGTAAAGCGGCTTTTCTGCAACACCCATGGCAGCCTCCGAGAATTGTCAATTCTCAATTAATCATTTCCATTCTGGACGGAACACGGGTCCCAACTCTTCCGAACCGAGATTCACCGAATGCAACTGACACAAATTTTCCATATAGAGCTCGATGATCTCGCTGAATTGCTCCAAATCGCCTGACTGCGGCTCCAAGCCTTCGCGCCGCAGCACCGCCATCAAATTCGCTTCAATCAGTTTATCCATGTCTAACTCCTCCTTACCATCGCCAGCGAAACAATAACCACGCCCAATCAAGGTTTGGCTGGCGCCGCGCCCGGCACCACCGGCAGCGGCACTTGGTTTTTCACCGCCGGAATCGTGCGCAAATAGGCGTAGATCGCTTTCAGATCGTCATCGGTCATATTCTTATAAACTTCCCATGGCATCGGCGGTAAAATATCCCTGCCATTGGGCTGGCCTTGGTGCTTACCGGTCCGCATAGCTTGGATAAAGTTGTTCTCGCTCCATTCAGCGATGCCAGTTTCCTTATCGGGAGTGAGATTGAACGCAAAACTCACGCCCCATGGACCCGCCCAGGCCGTGAGCATTGGGTTGGTCAGCGCCATGGCGTTCCGCTCCTGCAAATCGGCCGGCGTCCAACTCGGATAGGGCGCATTCTCCGGATGACCGGAGAGCCACCGTTTCTCATCCAAGATCGGTTTACCGCCCGGCCCTTCGGTCTTGGGCGTATGACAGTCGTGACAAGCCGAAGTCGAGACCAAATATTTGCCACGTTCCGCCATAGTCGGCGTGACGGCTTTCTTTTCCGCGCACGCGGCAAACGAAAACAAAATCGCGCATAGTAGTAAAGCTAAGGTGTGGTGCATCTACGTAACCTCTAGTCTAATCTCTGCCGCTGCGAGTCGTTCATCCGATTGCAGCCATGAAATCTATCAGGTCGTCCCGGAAAGATTTCACCGCAGAGACACAGAGCACACAGAGATGGTTCTCAGCATTTCTCTCGGCGTCCTCCGCGCCTCCGCGGTAAACCATCCCAATTCTTTCCTACCGCGGCTGCGTAAACACGTCGACGACCACCGGCTTGCCGCTTTCGACGATCGGGATCGCCTTGTCGAGCGCCGCGCCGAGATCGCCGGGTTCGGTGATAGGGCCGAAGGCGTCGACGCCGAAGGCGCGCGCGATGGTGCACAGATCGGGCACCGGATCTTCAATGCGGATACCGATGCCTTTGTTGGCCACCGGCCGATCGCGCCAGCGCGCCATGCGCTCCTGATGCTCCTCGTCGTTGTAGTACGAGTGATTGTTGAGGACGATCACCAAGAGCGGGATCTGATATTTCGCCGCCGTCCACAGGGCGTTCGACGTCATCAAGAAGTCGCCGTCGCCGAGAATGCTAACGCACAACCGGCCGCTGTCTTTGAACCCCAGCGCCGATCCGATCGACGAAGGCAAACCATAACCGACGCCGCCGCCGCGGCCGCCGCCCATGCCATGGGCCGGCTCGCTCACTTCAATCACTTCGCGCCAGCGCCGGCCATGGGCCGATACCAAGGCCCAGGCTTTGCCCTGCACCCGTTGATTGATCTCGCTGAAGAAGCGCGCCTGGGAGATCGGCTTTTCATCCCAGGTTCGCTTGATCCATTCTTCGCTCTTCTTGCGCGTGTCGCGATAGATCGCCTCCACTCTGGCCCTTCTCCCCGGCACCCGCTGCGCGGCCTCCGCGTTGCCCGCCAAGCGTTCGCGCACCTGCTCGAGCAGCGCCGGCAATCCCACCGCCGTATCCGCGGCGATCGGCACATGCACCGGCAGAAGCCACATGTTGTCGCTTACCCAACTCTGCTTTTCGAGATCGAGCAGGGTCATGTGAATCACTTGGCAGGACGGCGAGATGATCGGCGCAAAGTTGCCGCGCTCGCGCACCGATGGGCCGAGCGGCACGCCGAGACTCGGCACATCCAAAGCCAGCACCACGTCGGCATTTTTCAGCGCCTCTTCGCGCGCGTTGGTCAAGTTCAGTTGATGAGTGCTTGGAAACGCATAGCGTCCATCGGAGTCGACCACCGGCGCGCCAAGCGCTTCGGCCAAATCGAGCAAAGCCGGCAGCGCCTTGGGGTTCTTGCCGCACTCGCCGGCGACGATGGCCGGCCACTGCGCTTCGGCGAGGAGCCGGGCGGCGGTGCGCAGTTGTTCCGGATTGGCCGCCGGGCCCGCCGGCGGCCGAAACAGCTGCGCGTGGGGTACAGACATCGGTTTATCGATCTGCGCTTCCTGCACGTCCGTGTCGAGGCAGATGTAGACCGGCCCTTTGGGCTCGGTCATGGCATAGCGGTAGGCTTTCAAGAACGACTCCGCCACCGCGTCCACCGTGGTCGGCTGGTCGTCATACTTGACGTAATCACGCACCGCTAGGCCTTGCACCAATGCCGTGTGCACCCAGTCGGTGGAGCGCCGTTGCGTCGTGTCCTGCGGCCCGCCGCCGCCGAGATTGAGAATCGGCGTGCGATCGCACCAGGCGTTGAAGATCGCCATGCTCGCATGCTGCAAGCCGACCACGTTGTGCAGACCAGTGGCCATGATCTCGCCGGTGGCGCGCGCGTAGCCGTTGGCGATCGCCACGGCGATCTCCTCATGGGTGCACATGATCATCTGAATCTCTTTACCTGCCTCGAAGTTGACCAGTGAATCATGCAAGCCGCGATAACTCGCGCCCGGATTGAGCGCGATGTACTTGATCCCCACCTCGCGCAACACCTCGACCATCAAGTCCGAGCCATATTGCGCCTTGCTCTTGCTGCCGATACCGGCCGACCAACTGTCGGCGCCTTTGGGCGTCTCTGCCATTGTTCCTCCGTTGTTAGAACTTCGAATAGATCGATTTTCTCGAATCTGATTTTTTTCACCACGAAGGACACGAAAAGCACGAAGTTCGGAGTATTATTTTGCCGAAACCTTCGTGTCCTTCGTGCCTTCGTGGTGAGTCGTATTTATCCTATCTGCCCAACCGGTCCAGCGTGTCGACGTAGTCTTTCACCCCTTGCTCGACGGTGTATGCCGGCTCGTAGCTGATATTGCGCTTGGCCGCCGAGATATCGAAGATGCAATAGCTTTGCTTGCTCCTGCCAAGATTGCTCGGCCCGGGCCCCAGCTCGATTTTATGATTGGGAAACAGCTTGGCCGCAGCGTTGAGAAAATCCCGCGGCGTGCTGGCCCTACCGGTGCCGATGTTGAACGTCCACTCCTTGGGCGTTGGTGCTTTGAGCGCCAGATAAACTGAGCGGCCGACGTCGCCGACGTAGACCGCGTCGTTCAACTGGTCGCCGCCCTGGGGGATCACCCACTTGGCGCCTTCGCGCGCTCGCTCGATCAATTGACCGTAAAACGACAGCGGCCCATGGCGTGCTTCCTTGCCCGGTCCGTAGATCGACACAAAGCGCAGGGCGATGAACTCGATGCCATAGGTCTCGCGGTAATAACGCCCAAGCTCTTCGCAGCCCACTTTCATCGAGCCGTAGAGATCGGCGGGCAGCTTGCGATAGTCTTCGCGCACCGGTTTGTAATTGGGCGGCCCTTCCTCGCCGTTGATCTCGCCATAGGCCGCCTTCGAGCTGGTGTAAACCACTCTTTTGATGCCCTTGGCGCGGGCGACTTCCAGAACATTGATGATGCCGTCGAAGCTGACCCGAACCGCCAGCCTTGGATTGGCTTCCGCCGGCTCGGGCATCAATGCCGCCAGGTGGGCGATATGGGTCACTTTGTAATCATCGACGGCTTTTTCCAAGGCCGCCTGGTCGCAAATATCGCCGGTGACGATGTCGACTTGATTCTTGATGTCTTCGATCAACGTGTAGTCGACCCGGTTGTCCATCAACAGCGGACGCAAGCCGTCGCGCACCATCAATCGCGCCGCCACCGCGCCATTGACGCCCATGCCGCCGGTTATCAAATACTTCATGACTTCAATCCTCCGTCGATCTCTTCTCTTCTATTATCACTGGGCCTGCTATTGCAAAGCCCGGCGTTAATTTTTCTGGCGGCAACACTCGCACGACTTGTCACTGTTCACCGTTTCTATATGGTTTTTCGTTTGTTTGTCCAGCGCCTCGGTGCCGAATCGGTTCGTCAAAAAACCTTTCGGCGTTTAGGATAGCGCCTCATCAAGAGGCATCATTTCGAGCAAGGCGAGAAATCTCTTCGCAGGTTGCCGCGGACGACTAGAAACTGGACACCACCGGTTGACTTGAGCTGCCTGCGCGAGTTAATCGAAGAAGGAGCTGAAGTGTCGGTTGATTTAAAAGGGACTTTTCGGGGCTTACTGTAAGGAAGTTTCCACCACGAAGTGATTCATGATCTTACGGTCGTCTACAGAGTATGAAATTGTAGCCATCCCACCACCCCATGGTTTTTTCCTTGATTTGTCATACCGGCGAAAGCCGGTATCCATCCCCTCCCGCCCCTGGATGCCGGCCTTCGCCGGCATGACGGCAACCTCGTGCCAATTCGTCGCTCGGATCATACTTGCACATGTATTTTCTAAGGACAGCAAGAAGGACTCGAAGGGGTTGACTTAAATTCCGAACTTCGTGCTCTTCCCGTCCTTCGTGGTAATGAAAACAAGCTGAACGTGACACACTCCCCACACCAGGACCTGAAGTAGATTAATGATAAGGAGACACCATCATGACCCAGTGGCAACCGCCTGAGTTTATTTCCCGTGAACAGTGCATCAAGGACACTGAAGAAGTCCTGGGCCTGCCCGATATCCCGATCACCAGCACCGAGGATATTTTCCGCATCAAAGTGCTCGGCATGGACTGGGACATGGGCATGGTGGTGCACCAACCGGTGGACGCGAGCAAAATCCCCGCCGGCGCCGATGGCAGAAAGATCGGCTTTTTTCTTCTGCACGGCGGCTCCAGCGACTTCAAAGGCATCGAGCGCCACGCCAAGCTGCTCGCCGGCAAGTACGGCTGCCGGGTCGTCGCCGGCACATTTCCCGGCCGTTTTTACTTTCCCGATCCGAGCCGCGATTGGCCCGACGACACGATTCACGCCGACGGCACCGTGCGCACGCCGATCTGGAAGCAAGTCGAATTGATCGGGCCGGATCAATACACCGTGGTCAAAGACCCGTCGAAGCGCAACCGCTACGGCACCCGCACGCTGGCGAAAGCGAAGCCGGAATCGATTTTCTGGTATCGCATGGCCGCCTGGCCGGCGGCCTTCGAAGCAGGCATGATCGAAGCCTGCAAACGCCATTTTCCCGTCGGTGAATTCTCCATCTACGGCCAAGGCCACTCCACCGGCGGGCCGTTCATCTGCATGCTGTCCCAGCGCATTGAGAACATGGCCGGGGTCTGCGCCACCGAGCACTCGCCGTTCGGCTATCTTTGCTCCGGGCGCGATGTCTGGGGCGGCGAGATGGGCAAGATCACCGGCTATGACAAACCCGAAAAGCAGGGCAAGCCGCGCAGCGACCCTTTCGATGAACTCTACATCCGCACCTGGCGCGACTTGGCGCGCTATCTCGGCCCCGAAGCCCTGGGCCAAGAAGGACCGAGCGCGCTGATGCGCCTGCCGGCGCTCATGGAGGACGTGCTCGACTCCTGGGAAAAAGCCAAGAACCGGCCGCAGTTCAAAGCGGAATATCTGGTCACCCACGCCATCACCGGCTCGCTTGCCGAAGGCGCGCGAGTCAGTGCCGCGCGAATGAAAATGAACAAGGATGAAACCGAAGCGCTGGTGCAACGTTTCGTCGGCTACACCCGGGAACTGTCAGGGCCGAATGTGAAGCCGGTGCCGCCGTTTCTATTTGAAATATCGAAAGACAGCCGCGACCACAGCCCCGAAGTTTACGCCGAAGTGATCATCCCCGGCTTCCGCGCCATGAAGCCCGCGCCGAAAACCGCCATCACCCGCTTCGGCGCCGGCGTGCATAGTTTTTGGAAACCGGAAAAGGATTTGCCCGCCGGCATCGCGCCGTCGGTTATTAAAAGTTGGAAGGAAGCGGTGGTGGGTGGGTATTTCGTTACGTAAAGCTTGTTTTGGCTATTTGAGCTAGATTGAGGATACCCTTCACGAGTTGTGATGCCGAATGCTCAACCTCACCACAGGATTGAACTGTACGGCGCTACAATTCAAATACACAGAATTGAGCAGATGGAGAATCAGTTCAATCGTAGTGGTCGCCGACACCTGTATAGTAAGAAGGATTACGTTCTCATAGCAGGCGCCCATGATAGATATGCCTGTTAGGGAAACGCCTTCTCTAGAACCGAGCTTGATATTCAGCGGAGTTTAGAAAGGCATCAATCACCGATGTCAGCGGTACTCCAGCATTGTACATCCCCCACCCACCACGAAAAACCCCAGCGTCAGGACCCCGCTGCAACATGTCAAAATGCAAAAGCGAGATGCCCACCCGGTGCTGATTCACATTGAGACTTTGAAATTCTCCCGAATCCAAAACAATCAACGCCAGCTGCGCTCTGGTCATTTGCCCGCTGTCTAATAACCAGACCCAACAATTAAATCCCCCAGGATCGGGCGACCGTAGCAGTATGTTATTGTACATCCTCTCGACAAACTTTGCGTTGGTTAGGTTGCTGCCAAAAGGTAGGCGTGCCGGATAGTACTGTGGGAGGGCCGCTGTCAATCGGCCAAAAGGTGAGGCTTTTGCTAGAGTGCGAGGTTAAGGATCAAAGGCCATAGAGAGAAAGAGCCCAAGCTAGACACTCGATCTCAACCCCATCGACTTCACAGCAAGCCCAACGCCTTGTCGGCGAACGGGTTCACGCAGAATACTGAAGGCTTCTCGGACCAAAAACTCCAGGATCGAACTGGACGCCGCAACGGTCAATCGCGCAGGATTGAGCCGCTGGAGAATTCAGCCAAATTTGACTGGATTTGTTAGGTGGATGATTGAGCTCAAGCTCGCTTAGTCAAATGCCCGCTCTAGGTATGCAATCACGTCAGCTAAAAATAACGTTCCAAAAAATGTTCCGGTTTTGTGCCAAAACCAGGTGAAAAACGGTCGTACTCGGTAACAAGTCATTTCGCGCTAGCGATGGATTTCCCTCGAAAGCGATCACTCGCGATGGTTTCTTGCCCGTGCGGTTTTGCCTCGATGCAGCGTTTCAAATCCGCCCGCCGCCTCCACTCCCCGGCATCGATCATCGATCGGTAATCCTATCCGCTTAAGACTTCCCGCTTGACGGCGAACGTGCTTTCGCCGCGCAAGCGGCATCAGCCGCCGCCAATCCCCAACAATTTATCGAGCTCTCCTATGGCGTCGAGGACTCTGGCGTCGTCGTAGCCGCCGATCGGGCGGCCGTCGATAAATATCTGCGGCACGGTGCGACGGCGGGATAGGCGTTCCATTTCCATGCGTTTTTCCGGGTCGGCGGCGACGTCGATCTCTTCGAACTCGACGGATTTGGATCGCAAGAACGCTTTCGCAGCGTTGCAGTACGGGCACCAGTTGGTGGTGTAGATGATTACTCGCGCCATCCTGTCTGTTTCCTTATCGTAACTCTTCACCAGTCTAGAACTTTTGCTTGAAAGCCTCTAGCTATTTTGTAATTACTGTGGCGTGAAACTCGTCGGACTGACTGGCGGCATCGCGTCGGGCAAAAGCACGGTGGCGAAAATCTTGACGCGGCTCGGCGCGGCGATCGTCGATGCCGACCTGCTCTCCCGCGAGCTCCCGGTTCAGGAGCCGCATCATCGGCAAGATCTCGGCGTGGTCTCCGGTCGAGAGCGACGCGAGGGCGACGGCCTCGTGCCCCGTGTTCCGCATGGCCGCCGCCGCCGTCCGCACGACCTCTTCCTTCGGGCGCTCTCGGAGAGGCCGGTAGATCATCCCGGCCTGGCAGAAGCGGCAGCCGACGCCGCACCCGCGGGCGATCTCGGCGTAGACGCGGTC